>Ga0307507_10000776_pt1 | contig 70306 bp, 15 predicted proteins | sample 7_EM_MG_FD_207223 | JGI IMG/M metagenome (GOLD analysis project Ga0307507, IMG submission 207223) | Populus trichocarpa ectomycorrhiza microbial communities from riparian zone in the Pacific Northwest, United States - 7_EM | ecosystem: Host-associated > Plants > Roots > Unclassified | place... | reverse complement strand
TAGAGGCTGTAGAGCATATATAAAAGTCTAAATTTAAATTATTAAAATTTATTATTAAGTGGTTATTAAGATATTAAAGTGTGATTTTTCCATTTTTTGGTGTGTTTTTGAAGTGATCAGCTCACCCGTTTGACCAGCTCACCCGTGAAATACGTTATAAGATAGAATTAGAGCTAGAAACTAAGCCAAGTTTTTTTCTAATCTATAAGCTAACTAAAGAAGAGTTAAGAGCACTTAAGGAGTTTATTTAAGAAAATCTATAAAAAGGATATATCTAATCATTGCAATTATTAGTGGAATATCTAGTAATATTTGTTTTAAAGAAAAATGGAAAACTTAGGCTATATATTAACTATAGATAGTTAAACAGCATTATACGAAAGGATAGATATCTATTATCCTTAATTAGTAAAATCTAATATAGAAATGGTAAGATATAAATCTTTATAAAGATAGATCTAAGGTAGGTGTACTATTAGATTAAAATTAAGAAAGGCAATAAATAGAAGGCAGCCTTTATATTAAAAGAAGAACTATATAAGCTATTAATTATATAATTTAGGCTTATAAATGCACTTATAATGTTCTAGAAGCGAACTAATAGCGTATTAAGAGAATACCTTAATAAGTTTATTATAGCATACCTTAACAATATTATTATTTACTTTATAAGCGAGAAAGAATACGGAGAATATATTAAATAGATCTTAAAGAGACTAGAAGAGGAAAAGATGCTAGTAATAATTAAGAAATATAAGTTCTTTATAAGGAAGACCAATTTTATTAGATTTGTTATTAAATTAAGTAAGATTAGCATGGACCTAAAGAAAGTTTAAGTTATAGTAAGTTAGTAAGAACTAGAGAACGTTACGCAGTTAAAATTATTGTTAGGGTTTTATAACTACTATATAAGATTTATAGCATAGTGGTTAAAGAATATTAAACTATTTACTTAATTAATAAAGAAAGAAGAATTGTAGATATAGGGTAGTAAGCAAAGAAAGTTATTCTAAGAACTTAAGGAGTTATTTACCCAGGATTTAATCCTTAAGATCTATTAACTAAAGTTAAAAACGGCTATAGAAATGGATGCATTAAACTTTACACTAAAAGCATATTTGCTATAAAAGCACTAAGACGCATAGCACCTAGTAGTATACTATAGTTAGAAAATAACACTATTAGAACTAAACTATAACATCTATAATAAAGAGTTATTAGGTATAGTTACAGTATTTAAGAAAAATTAAAAGTATTCCTATAAGGCATAGAGACTCTATTTATAGTTAAAGTAGACTATAAAAACCTAATAGAATTTTTAACGATAAAAGAACTTAACTAAAGATAGGTTAGATGGTAAAGATGTTTATATAATACTATTTTAAAAGTTAGTATACTAAGGGTACTAAAAACGTAAGAGTAGATATATTTAGTAAAAAGGTAGAACTATAAAACAAGGGAAAGCTATTAGGAGCTATATTAAAAAAGGATAAAGATAGATTAATTAAATACAATTACCTAAAGCTAGCAGTAATAACTAAAGGAAAACTATACTAAGTTTATAAGATACTAGAGAGTTTTTGGTTATAAAGGATTTTAAAGGTATAGCTAAAAGATCTGGATATAGGATATTATAAGAATAGGAAAGCAACCTAGTTCTAAAAAGCATAGCAGAGTAATTTATTAAAGAATTCTATAAGGGAATAACTTAAGGATATAATGGAGCTATGGGCTTAGTGTTAAGACTCTAAAAGGAGTATATTATTAATAGAATTTAGGGCATAGTACAAAAAATTATAAAGGAATACCTAGATTGCTAAAGAAATAAACTAATAAGGTATAAGCTATATAGAGGGCTATAACCTATTAAAATACTAGGGAGATTATAGGAGATTATATTATAGGACTTTATTATAAAGTTACTAAAGTTAAAAACCCCTATTACTAAATAAGAGCATAATATAATTCTTATAATAGTAGGTAAGTTAACTAAGTAGAGCTACTTTATAGTATATATAGAAGAAATCTTAGTAAAGGATATAGCTAGAATCTATATTAAGGAAGTATTTATAAGATATAAAGCACTAATAAAGATTATATTGGATAGAGATTTAAGATTTATAGTAGTATTTATAATGGAACCTTATAGCAAGAACTACGGTAGGCTTATTAATGGGCTAAGTGTATAGGTATAAACGACTAGTTAACAATGTAATAACAACTAGTAGAGTGGTTGCCTAACAGATTAACTTTAATTGTATTCTAAGATTTACTATAAAGAGAGAACTATCTAGGTAGGGACTGTGGTCCTTTAAATATATAACTATACGCCTAAGAAATCCCTTCGCTACGTGAGGTATATAAGGTATATAAGGTATGTAACAGACCTTATAGAGCTTATAGAGCTTATAGAGCTTATTATATAACTTAGCTACTATTTCTTATTATATAGTTCCACCGGCTCTATCCTAAACTGTGCCTATATTAACTAACTAGCTTCTACCAACTCTTCTCTAAGTAGTTATAATATTATACTTAAAGCGTCTATAACACTATCTCCCTTCTTTTTATCTTTATCCTTAAAGATTTCTAATATCTCCAAGTTGTCTACTAGAGGTGTAATGTCTGTTTAATTAATCTGGTTAATATCCTTACTTATTATACCTAAAGCATCTTCTTATTCTTTATCCCAACGGCGTACTCGCACTATAGCTGCTATACTATTACTTAGTAAAGTTATGTCTCCTTTATGTTCTTATTGCGTAAAAGAGGGGTTACTTTATATTATAATTGCGGCTCCCTCTAGTTACCAACCTTCCTCCTATTCTAAGTGTATAAAGTTAAACATTTAATTATCTTGCGATATTCGTTCTATTTTTAACACTAAGTATACGTATCCTATAACTTTTAATAGTCTTTAAGTTCCCTTGTTAATTTCCCTTAGGGTTTTATATTTAATCTGCCGCTATAAAGCTTAATAGTAAGCTTATAAGTGCCTTAGATAAGGTTTACTAATCTTAGGAGGCAGAGCTAGAGGCCTCCACTACTTAACAGTATGCTCTTAATACTTATCTTTCCATTTCTGCTTAGTTACTCCGTCTTAAGAAGGTTTGTAAGAAGGTCTATTTTAAGGAGTAGAAACTTATCTAATAGGGTTTGTCTAAGCTAGGTAATAAGAGAGTAACGTCTCTAGAGAAGGAAACAGTTCTAAGTAATATAGCAGTTACTCCTCCTAAGTCCCCCTTAGGTAGTTTATCCTTTAGTAATCCCTTTTTAATGCTCCCTAATTTGCTTTCTTTTAATACTTCTATACCTTTCCTATAGCGTTTTCTAGGTTACTTAGTGGTTCCTAGGTAGTCTTACTATAGCCTATTTACTTTACTTTATACTATATTTTATTATCTACATCCTTATAACTAATAATCTTTAAAACTTACTATTTATCTTCTTCCTATCCTCTGTATGTGTCTGCCTTATAAACTAGTAGTTTAACATTTCTGTATACTGGCTCTAGCATTACGACATGCTATATAGGGTAGATTTTTATCTTGGCTAGTAGGTTTAACTTATATATAACTAATAAAATTCTTTACTTAACTTTAAAAGGTCCTAGTTTAATATAGTCTAACTTCTTACTTAGTCGCTAACTCTTAAAATTTTTATATAGTAGCTATACTTTATCTCCCTCCTTAAGATCTAGTCCCTTAGATCTTTTAGCATTATAATACCTTTTTATTTACTCTTGTACTAGTTTAGCTATTTCTTTAAGATTTGTATAAAGATTTATTAACGTCTCTATTCTTTACTTAGCTGTGCTATTTATCTTCTTTACTTAATATAGCGATAACAATATTCTTGGCTTGTACCCATAATTTACCTTAAATAGTAATGTCCCTATTCTTTCTTATAGTGTTGCATTATATACAAACTATATAATTAGTAATAATAATACCTAATTGTTTTACGCGTAATTAATATAATATCTTAGATACTGTTCTAGTGTCTAGTTTAATCTTTCTATTTATCTATCTATCTGTAGATAATACGCTATAGAGGTTGCTACGTAAACTCCTTATTCTGCTAGAAACACTTCCTAAAATACTGCTATAAATCTTAGATCTCTATCTAATATAATCTTATCTAGTGCTCTATGCCTTATAAACACTTCCTTAATATAGATTCTAGCGATATCTTCTACTAATATCTCTTCTATATATACTATAAAGTATCCCCACTTTATAAGCTTATCTACTATTACTAAGATTGCATTATAATCTTATCCTATAATAGGATCTTTTAACTTTAGTAACTTAATAATAAAATCCTATAATATAACTTCCCATGGTCTTTTTAGTATTTTAATAGGTTATAGCCCTCTATATGGCTTATACCTTGTTAGTTTATTTCTTTAGTAATCTAAATATTCTTTTATAACTTGTCTTGCTAGTCCCTAGATTCCTTAAATAATATACTCCTTTTAAAGTCTTAACACTAAGCCTATAGCTCTGTTATGTCCTTAAGTTAGTCCCTTATAGAATGACTTAATAAACTCTTTTACTATAGATCTTGGAATATAAGTTACTTCTCTGTTTTTGTACTAATTTAAATCTAAATCCTGTATCTATACTTTTTAGATTTTTTATACCTAGTTACTCTCTAGTAATTTATAGATCTAACTTTCCTTGGTTGCTATAATCTTTAGGTAATTATACCTAATTAATCCGTCTTAATCCTTTTATAATAAAGCCCCTAATGGCTTCTTATTATTTTATAGTTTAGCCTTTCTACTTAGAGCATCTGCTTATGTGTTGTCTGTACCCTTAGTATACTAAATTTTAAAATGGTATTCTGTAAGTATCTCCGCCTATTTAACCTGTCTTTAGTTAAGTTTCTTAGTTATTAGGAATCCTATAAGGTTCTTATAGTCCATTTTAACTATAAATGGTCTTTCTATACCTTATAAGAATGCTCTCTATTCCTTTAACGCTGTAACTATACCTAACAACTCCTTATTGTAGATATTATAGTTTAGTTTTAATAGTGTTATTTTTTAACTATAGTATGTTACTAGATGCTATACGTCCTGGTGCTTTTATAGTAAATATACTTCTAGTGTAAAGTCTAATGCGTTTATCTTAACAACTGTATTTAACTTTAGTTAATAGATCTTAAGGATTGGTTCCTAGGTAAACAACTCTTTTAGTTCTTAAAGTAGCTTCTTTTACTTACTTCCCTAAACCTATAGTTTCTCTTTCTTTATTAACCGCGTAAATAGCTTAATACTTTTTAACCATTATGCTATAAACCTCCTATAGTAGTTGCAAAACCCTAGGAATAATCTTAACTATATAACATTCTCTAGTTTTTACCAACTAACTATAGCTTTAACTTTCTTTAGGTCCATACTAATTTTTCCTAGTTTAATAATAAATTCTATAAAATTAGTCTTTCTTGTAAAGAACTTGTATTTCTTAATTGCTACTAGTATCTATTCTTCTTGTAGTTTCTTTAAAACCTATTTAACGTATTCCTTATATTCTTTCTTACTCTTTAAGTAGATAATAATGTTATTAAGGTATGCTATAATGAACTTATTAAGGTGTTCTCCTAATACACTATTAATTTACTTTTAGAATGTTGCTAGTGTATTTATAAGCCTAAATTGCATAACTAATGGCTTATATAGTCCTTCCTTTAACCTAAAAGCTGCTTTTTATTTATCACCTTTCTTAATTCTAATTTAATAGTACGCCTATCTTAGATCTATTTTTATAAAGATCTTTACATTACCTATCCTATCTTAAATTTTGCTAATTAAGGGTAAAGGATACCTATCCTTCCTGGTAATACTGTTTAACTATTTATAGTCTATATACATCCTAAGTTTTCTGTTTTTCTTTAGGATAAATAGTACTAAATATCTTGCTAATAACTATAATGGTCTAATATATCCCTTTTATAAGTTCTTCTAGATAAACTCCTTAAGCGCTACTAACTCTATTTTAGTAAGCTTATAAATTAGAAAGAACTTTAGACTTATTCCCTCTTTTAATTCTATTTTATAGTCCTATGCTGTATACTCTAATAGCTTTTTACTTTCTAGTAACTATAACTTTTTACTATACTTATAGTATCTCTTTGGTATATAACTTAAGCATTGCTTAGTCTCTTTATATATTACTTCTACTTAGTACTATACTAACTTAGTTTACTGCCACACTTTATATTATTAAGTATCTTTAATATTAACCTGGCCTATAACCCAATTAATCTTTAGATTATATTCCTGTAACTAAGGTATTTCTAATATTACCTTATCTTTTCCTAATAGTAAGATATTAAAAGACATTCTAACTGGTTTTCCTTTAATAGTTAACTAAATAGGTCTAGTTTTAAGATTAATAATGCCTTTTCTGTAGGCTATATAATCTCCTAAAATCATTATAAGTGGATATAGGTGTTCCTTCTATCTATATAGTAACCCTATTTTTTTTCACTACTTTTAGTAATATATAGTTCCTTATTGCTTTACTATCTACTAATACTTTAAACTGCTAATCTTGCTACTTAATTTATAATTTTAGGTATTATCCTTAAACTCCTTTAAGGGTCTAAGGCTCTACTACTAGTTCCCTCTAGTTCTATAGGCCTCCCCTTTTCCTAACTATTAGCTGCTAAATCCTATTTATACTTAGTCCCACTTTAGCTAATACTTAGTTTATTTCTTTTTCTTTATATACTATAGATAAGTGTTCTTTAGGCAATCCCACTACTATTATTTATCTAGGTATTCTTCTATAAAGAATCTTCCTGGTTAAAGTATTAGGTCCCCTTAACTCTGTACTTCTACTAGGTACTATTTATATATATACTTAATATCTTTAAACCGTTTTTCCTCTGGTGCCTAATATATCCTTACTAGGTATTTCCAGTTCTTATCTTTTAGTACTCTATATATATTACATATATTATCTATATAAGCTATCCATAATAGTATATAATGCGCTATATATTTTAGGTTAACTCTTAACCTATCTTTATCTTTAAGTTTAAACCTATACTTAGTTAACCTAACTACTAGTATCTCTACTATAGGTATTAAGATTTATTACTTACTTCTCTAGTCCCTAAATCCTTTTTTTAGGTTCCTTAACATTATAATTAATACTCCTTTAATGTAACTTATGTGTTTTTCTATAATGGGTTAGTCTTAGACTATCTTCTTATCTAGCTATATATAAAAGTCTTTCTATTTATTATTATATTATTGCCTATACCACTTTCCATATAACTGGTTTAGTGTATATAGTTTATTTATAAGAAAGTACCTTATTATTACTACATTGTGATATCCTTTAGTGTGTCTTTTTTTAAACCTAATTAGAATATCTAGATTCTCTTCTTATTCCAGTTTATCTAACCACTTTACTTTAGGTGTCCCTGTATTAGGCCTATTAGTAACTCTTTATATAAGTGCTCTGTCCCTTATATAACCTAGTATAGCTAATCTCTTATCTAGCTTTTGCTCTTGTTATGCAATAATTCTTTATCTAAACTTATCTATAGTTTCTTGTTTTTCTGTGTCTTATAGCTAGATCCTTAAAGTTGTCTTACTTCTTAATCTTAGTATTAACTTTTTAATCTTTAGGCTAAACACTGTATTTACCTAAAACTACTATAGTCCTTATTTATTTGTTAAAATCTTGGCTTTCTACTAACATTTTTATTTATTCTCTAAACTCTTAGTTTATAAACTTGCGTTTTATACTTATTTGTTTATTATTAAACTAAGTTACTACTCTTTCCTATTAGTTTTTATCTGTTATGGGTTCCTAAGCTATTCTTATTATACTTTATAAGTCTAAAGCCTTCCTTATCTCTTCTTAAGAATCTTAGACCTATAGCCTTTTACCTTTTATAAGTAGTAAGCTAGTACTAGTAGTTATCTGCTTACTTAATTATCTTTAAATATTACTCCTTCCGTCTTATAAAGTGATGGAAATTGTATCTAATAGTGTTATAATACCCGTTACTAATCCGCGTTCTATAGTGGTTTTAGTCTCTACTTCTGTTGCGTTATTAAGGTTTAAGTACTCCCAGTTAGCCTCCTTTTTATCCTTATTGCTAATAATTAATAAGTACTCTAACTCTATTATTATTATTGCTAATCTTTATCCGCATATTGCTATAATATCCCAATTTAGCTTATAGAGTTAATCTTGTTCTTTATCTAACTCTTTAGTTCCTTTAAGTCCTCTTAACTCTGGCTCTTATGGCCAATAACTTATACCATACTTAGCGTCCTTATAAATTTAGTATGCGTTATTATAACAAAACATAAAGTGCTTAATTAAATACTTCTTGGTCCTATATAACATCCCTATATCTGTGTTATTGTACTCTAATAACCTAGTACCCTTTACCACGTAGTTACTTTAATTACCTCTATAGTCTCTAGCAAAATAACCTTATTTTCCATAATTTATATAAGCTCTATCTTTAAACTATTTCTCTTATTATAGAGTCCGCCTAAATGTCTTCTATTACTAAAATCCCTAGTTTAGCCTCTGCTCCTTAGTCCTATAATTACTTAATCCTTAACCTCTAGGTTTTTATAGTTTCTTTATCTATCTCTTAAATTCTTTAGTACTACTTAGGTCTATTAACTCTACGCCATTCTATAGTTTTTGGCTTTGTGTTTACTAATATATACTTTATGTCTTATATAACTATAGAACTCTATCTTGCTTTTTCTTAACTTATTCCCTTTAATAGATCCTATTGTTAATATTTATTAACTAATCTATTAAGTTTTATAAACTTTTTATATCTTCTATTAAAATAATTACGTCCTAGATTTTAGCCTTAAGTCCCTATTTATACTGTGCTATAAGTGCCTTATTATTCCACTTAACTTATATTATAAATATCTAAAACTATATTATATACTTAATTACTAAAGAATGTTATATTAAGTTTTAAAGCTTCTATTCTACTATAGTTAATACTTCTAGGTCTCTAAATATCTATATTAGTTTTTCTATAAACCCGTTCTAACTAGTAAATATAAATTATATATCTTAGTTAGTAGTTGTTATACTGCTAGCTTATATTTCTATAAGATAAGGTTTAAATTATTCTAACGCCCTTCCTATTAATAATAGTCCTATATATACTACCTAATCTATAGGTATCGCCAACTTTACTCCTTCCTATATAACCTTAAAGTGCATTTGCGTAAGGAATCCTTTAAGTTTTAACCTTTCTCCTAAGAATTATTTAATTAACAGTAGCTTAACCTTTACTATACTAATTCCATTAATGCGTTCCTTAAGTATCCTATTATTATCTAATAAGTAATTAACTATTTCCTATAACTAACCTCTTATAATTAACTATAAGTCCATATCTGCTATACTGGTGTCTCCTAATCCTAAGGTAGTTACTGCCGTTAATGGCATTGCAACTAGTGCTTTGGGTGGCATATTATTTAACTTCTTTTGCATTTTAATACTATAACCTTAGTAGTAAATGTATAATGGAACCTTGTAGTAAGAACTATAGTAGGCTTATTAATAGGCTAGGTATATAGGTATAAACAACTAGTTAATAATATAATAATAACTAGTAAAGTGGTTACCTAACAAATTAACTCTAATTGTATTCTAAGATTTACTATAAAGAGAGAACTATCTAGGTAGGGACTATAGTCCTTTAAATACACAACCATATGCCTAAGAAATCCCTTCGCTATATAAGGTATATAAGGTATATAAGGTATGTAATAGACCTTATAGAGCTCGCAGAGCTCACAGAGCTTATCACGTGACTTAGCTACCATTCCTCGTCACATAGTTCCACTGGCTCCATCCTAGACCGTGCCTGTATTAACCAACTAGCTTCCACCAACTCTTCTCCAAGTAGTTGTAACATTGTACTTAAAGCGTCCGTAACAGTATTTTAGAAAGTATTTTTACCAGAATAAGAGGTTTGCATAGTAATATTAATGGTATATTACCTATAAATAGATAGTTAAATAGAGAGACTAAACTAAACATTAGAGTAGTATTTAAGGCGTTATATAAACTATATATAGAATAATTAGGTATCGCTATTACTAGTTACGCAGTTTATATATAATGTAACACTATAAGAAGGAATAAGTATATTACTATTTAAGGCGAATTATAGGTATAAGCTAAGAATATTATTATTACTATATTAAATAAGAAGGATAAGTTGTATAGCTAAGAAAAGAATAGAGAATTTAATAAATCTTTATAAGAACCTTATAGAAATAGCTAAATTAGTATAAAAAAGAATAAAAGGATACTATAATACTAAGAGATTTAAGGGACTAAATCTTAAGAAGGGAGATAAAGTATAGACATTATATAAAAATTTTAAGAGTTAATGACTAAGTAAGAAATTAAATTATATTAGACTAGGACTATTTAAGATCTTAGTAAAGATTTCGGAAATTATATATAAGTTAGATTTACTAGAGAAAATAAGGATCTACCCTATATAGTATATTGCAATACTAGAGCTAGTATATAGGAATATTAAGCTACTAGTTTACAAGGTAGATATATATAGAGAATAAAAAGAAAATAAATAGAAAGTTTAAAATATTATTAGCTATAAGGATATAGATAGTAAAATATAGTATAAGGTTAAGTAAATAGCCTATAATAAGACTACCTAGAAACTACTAGATAATCTAAAAGACGCTATAAGAAAGGTATAGAAGTATTAAAAGAAATTAGGTTATGTAATATTAATAAAAAAGGATTGCTAAAGAATAAGTTACCTAAGGGGAATCTAAGAGGATTAGCTACTACGCTATTTAGATTTATTTCCTTCTCTATTAGAGAAGAATCCGTTTTTTTAGCGTTAAGCTTTACCAGACTTTACTCTATAAGCTTCTACTTCTTTAACTAAACCTTTTTATAAACCTTTTTAAGATAGAGTAACTGAGTATAAGTAGCCAGTTAAGCATTAAACACTCGCTACTCTTTAGTGTAAATATATTCCCTATTGTTATAAGGTTTCTATATATTAGCAAGGGCTAAGGTAAGTTTACCCTTAAAATAGAAGGCCTTAAATTAAACGCAAGACCCTATAATAAATTAGATAAGGTATTAAACGCTTATAAAAAATAATAAGACGCGTATACTTAGCGTTAGAGATAGACTAAATATTATAGGACAATTATATATTCGTTTTTATACATTTAACAGAAAAGAAAGGTTGGCGACTAAATAGAGACGTAATCGCAATATATATTAACTTTTTCTCCGCATAATAAGAATAAAATGGTATTACTTTACCTAATAAAGGAATAGTAACTAGAAGCTAATTATAATAATTAGATTAGAAGGATTTAATAGGAGGTATTATATAACGAAGCTTTGTAGGAAATACTATAGTAGACTTACTAATAGGCTAAGTGTGTAGGCAAATAAGAAGTTAACAATATAATAACAATTATTAAAGTGGTTGCCCAATAGATTAACTCCAATTATATTCTAAGATTTACTATAAAAAAAGGAATTATTTAGGTAGGGACTATGGTCCTTTAAATATATAACTCCTTCTTATAGTAATAACTAAGTATATTAGTACGTTAATACATTAGTACGTCCCTTGCGTTCTTATATACTTATATACTTATATACTAAGTTATAATACGTAATCCGTTATATAACTCGGCTACCCCTTATCCTATAGTTTAACTAGTTCTAGCACCTCCCGCGCTAATATCGCTAGTCTATTTATATCTCTTTCTAGTAGTTATACTACTACTAATATAAGGTCTGTAACACTATCCCCCTCTTCTTTATCTTTATCTTTAAAGATATCTTATATCTCTAAGTTATCTATTAAAGGTATCGCATTCCTATCTTTAATTTAATAACTTTTATTGTTTCTAATGCCTTCTATTAGATCTTTACTATCTAATTATTGCAACTAGCTAGTAACTATTATCCTCTTGCTAGGTAAATTTATGCTATTATATTCCCGTTATATAGAGAAAAAGTTAGTATATATTATAATTATAGCTCCGTCTAGTTGCTAACCTTCTTTTTATACTAAATATATAAAATTAAATATGCAATTGTCCTGTAATATATAATCTATTTCTAACGCTAAGTATACGCGTCTTATTACTCTTTATAGGTGTCTAGTATCTTACCTAATTTGCTGTAGGGTCTCGTATTTAATCTACTGCTAAAAAGTTAGAAGATTAACTTTTAAATACCCGTAGCGATCTTTAGCGTTTATATAATAAATAGAATTATGCCCTAGTTAAGGTGCAGTGCCTTTATACTAAAGAATCTTAAATACTTAATACTTAACTAGCTGCTTACGCTTGGTTAACCCGTCTTAAGAGGGTTTATAAGAAAGTTTATTTAAAGGAGTTACGTTTTACTAAGTAGGGTCTTCTTAAACTTAAGCAGAAGAAGGCTAGAAAGAATTTGTTTCTAATAGAGGTAAAAATAACTCTAAATACCGCGGCAGTTAATCCTTCTTTATTAATACTACCTAACCTATTTTTCTCTAATACTTCTATACCTTTTTTATAGCCTTTTTTTAGGTTATCTAGTGGTTTCTAGGTAGTCTTATTATAGGCTATTTACTTAACCTTATACTATATTTATTATTAATATCCTTATAACGTATTGTATCACCGAGCCGGCCATACCACCGAGCCGGCCATACCACCGAGCCGGCCAGCCCATTCCCCACCAAAAATCGTAAAAGTTACAGTATAATATCTTAACAACCACTTGATAATAAATTCTAATAATTTAGATTTAGACTTTTATATACACTATATAGCTTCTATTAAAGTTATATAGTAAATAGTTTAGTAATTTTTAGGATATAGGAATTTGGCCTTATTTCGGCCCCCAAATTTTAATATCTTAAAAACTACTAAACTATTTACTATATAACTTTAATAGAAGCTACAGAGTGTATATAAAAATCTAAATATAAATTATTAGAATTTATTATTAAGTGGTTGTTAAGATATTATACTGTAACTTTTACGATTTTTGGTGGGGAATGGGGGCTGGCCGGCTTGGTGGTATGGCCGGCTCGGTGATACAATACGTTAACTAATAATCCTTAAAGCTTCCTATTTATCTTTCTTTTAACCTTTATATATATCTACTTTATAAACTAGTGGCTTAATATCTTTATGTACTAGCTTTAGTATTATAATATACTATATAGAGTAGATCTTTATCTTTTCTAATAAGTTAAGTCAATATATAACTTCTAAGATTTTACTATAATTATAAATGGTCCTAGTCTAATATAGTCCAACTTCTTATTTAGTTATTGACTTTTAAATTTTTTGTATAGTAGCTATATTTTATCCCCCTCCTTAAAATCTAGCCCCTTAGATCTCTTAGTATTATAATACTTTTTTATCCTTATTTATACTAGTTTAGCTATTTCTATAAAGTGTTTATAAAGATTTATTAAGTTCTCTACTTTTTTTTTGCTACACTATTTATCTTCTTTACTTATTATAGCAATAATAATTTTTTAGCTTATATCTATAATTCGCCTTAAATAGTAATATACCTATTCCTTTTTATAGTGTTATATTATATATAAACTATATAATTAGTAGTAATAATACCTAATTATTCTATATATAATTAATATAATACCTTAAATACTATTCTAATATTTAGTTTGGCTTCTCTATTTATCTATCTATAGATAATATACTATTAACGTTACTGCACAAACCCCTTATTCCACTAAAAATACCTCCTAAAATACTACTATAAATCTCAAATCTCTGTTTAATATAATCTTTATTAATACTCCATGTCTTATAAATACTTTTTTAATATAAATTCTAGCTATATCCTCCGCTAAGATTTCTTCTATATATACTATAAAGTAGCCCTACTTAGTTAACTTATCCACTATTATAAGGATTATATTATACTCTTATCCAGTAATATAGTCCTTTAACTTTAGTAACTTTATAATAAAGTCTTATAATATAACCTCCTATAGTCTCCCTAGTATCTTAATAGGTTATAGCCCTCTATATAGCTTATACCTTATTAGTTTATTCCTTTAGCAATCTAAATACTCTTTAGTTATTTATTTTGCTAACCCCTAGATTCCATTAGTAATATATTCTTTTTAAAGTCTTAACACTAAGCCTATAGCTCTATTATATTTTTAAGTCATTCCCTTATAGAATTCTTTAATAAACTCTCTTACTACTAATTTTAGAATATATATTGCTTCTCTATTAACATAATCCTTATATTATAGGTCCTCTTATTATACCTCTTAGATTCTTTATAACTATTTACTCTCTAGCGCCTTATAGGTCTTTTCTTCTTTAGTTACTATAATCTTAAAATAATTATACCTAATTAGTCCATCTTTATCTTTATATAGCATTGCTCTTAATAGATTTTTATTATTCTATAACTCTACCGTTTTACTAAGTATATCTACTCTTATGTTTTTAGTACCCTTAGTATACTAAATTTTAAAATAATATTCTATAAGCATTTCTGCCTATCTAACTTATCTATAGTTAAGTTCTTTTATTATTAGAAACCCCGCTAGGTTTTTATAGTCTATTTTAACTATAAATAGTTTCTCTATACCTTATAAAAATGCTCTCTACTTTTTAAGTGCTATAACTATACCTAATAACTCTTTATTCTAGATATTATAATTTAATTCTAATAGTATTATCTTCTAACTATAGTATATTACTAGATGCTATGCGTCCTAGTGCTTTTATAGCAAATATACTCCTAGTATAAAGTCTAATATATCCGTTTCTATAACTATATCTAATTTTAGTTAATAGATTTTAAGAATTAGGTCTTAGGTAAATAACTCCTTAAATTCCTAGAATGGTTTTCTTTACTCTATACCTACAGTTTCTCTTTTTTATAAGTCTTATAAACTGTTACAGACGCTTTAAGTACGATGTTACGACTACTTGGAGAGGAGTCGGCGGAAGCTAGTTGGTTAATACAGGCACGGTCCAGGATGGATCCAGTGGAACCATATAACGAGGAATAGTAGCCAAGTCACGTAATAAGCTCTGTGAGCTCTATAAGCTCTATAAGGTCTGTTATATACCTTATGTACCTTATATACCTTACATAGTAAAGGGATTTCTTAGGCGTACGGTTGTGTATTTAAAGGACCACAGTCCCTACCCAGATAGTTCTCTCTTTATAGTAAATCTTAGAATATAATTGGAGTTAATCTATTGGGCAACCACTCCACCAGTTATTATTATATTGTTAACTAGTTGTTTATACCTATATACCCAGCCTATTAACAAGCCCACTATAGTTCTTGCTATAAGGTTCTGTTATATATTTACTACTAAGGTTATAGTATTAAAACGCAAAAGAAGTTAAATAACATGCCACCTAAGGGAGCACCAGTTGCAATGCCATTAACGGCAGCAACTACCTTAGGATTAGGAGATACCAGTATAGTAGATATAGACTTACAGTTAATCACAAGAGGTTAGTTATAGGAAATGGTTAATCGCTTATTAGATAATAATTAGATACTTAAGGAACATATTAATGGAATTAGCGCAGTAAAGGTTAAGTTACCGTTAATTAAACAATTCTTAGGAGAAAGGTTAAAACTTAAAGGGTTCCTTACGCAAATGTACTTTAAGGTTATACAGGAAGGAGTAAAGTTAGCAATAGCTATAAACTAGGTAGCGTATACAGGACTATTCTTAATAGGAAGGGCGTTAGAATGGTTTAAACCTTATCTTATAGAAATACAAGTTAACGGTATAACAACTACTAACTAGGATGTATAGTTTATGTTTACTAGTTAGAACGGGTTCACGGAAAGACTAATACAGATATTTAGAGACCTAAAAGCATTAACTATAGCAGAACAGAAGCTTTAAAACTTGGTATAATGTTCTTTAGTAATTAAGTATATAATATAGTTCCAGATACTTGTAATATAGGTTAAGTGGAATAATAAGGCGCTTATAGCACAGTATAAACAAGGACTTAAGGCTAAAGTCTAGGACGTAATTATCCTAATAGAAGATGCGGAAAGTCTATAAAACTTAATAGATTAGTTAATAAAGATTAATAATAGGATCTATTAAAGGGAACAAGCTAAGAAAGGGCAAGATAGAGTTCTATAGTTATATAAGGCGTAGAGTACGCATTAGCAGACACAGAGTTAAAAACTATAGAATAGCGTAGAGCTAATAGACCTAAGCAGTACTAAAGAATCCAAGAGATGGATAAAGAAACCATAGAAACCTAAAGGTTAAAGATTAAGTAATTATAGGACCCCAGAGCAGAGGCCAAACTAGGGATCTTAGCAGTAGAAGATATTTAGGCGGACTCTATAATAAGAGAAATAGTTTAAATATAGAGCTTATATAAATTATAGAAAATAAGGTTATTTTGCTAGAGACTATAGAGGTAGTTAGAGTAACTATATAGTAAAGGGCACTAGGTTGTTAGAGTATAATAACGCAGATATAAGGATATTGCGCAGGACTAAGGAGTGTTTAATTAGACACTTTATATTTTATTATAATAATGTATACTAAATTTATAAGGACGCTAAGTACGGCGTAAGCTATTAGCCGTAAAAGCTAAAGTTAAAAGAACTTAAGGGAACTAGAGAGTTAGATAAAGAACAAGATTAACTCTATAAGCTAGATTAAGATGTTATAGCAACATATAGATAAAGATTAGTAATAATAATAATAGAGTTAGAGTACTTATTAATTATTAGCAATAAGGACAAAAAAGAGGCTAACTAGGAGCACTTAAACCTTAATAACGCAATAGAAGCAGAGACTGAAACCACTATAGAACGCGGATTAGTAACGGGTATTATAATACCGTTAAATACAATTTCCATTACTTTATAAGATAGAAGGAGCAACACCTAAAGATAGTTAAGCAAGTAGATAACTACTAGTGCTAGCTTACCACTTATAAAAGGCAAAAGGCCATAGGTCTAAGATTCTTAAGAAGAAATAAGGAAGGCTCTAGACTTATAAGATGTAATAAAGACAGCTTAGGAACCTATAACAGATAAAAACCAATGGGAAAGGGTAGCAACTTAGTTTAGTAATAAACAAATAAGTATAGGACGCAAGTTTAGTAACTAAGAGTTTAGAGAACAAATAAGAACATTAGTAGAAAGCTAAGATTTTAATAAATAAATAAGGACTATAGCAATTCTAGGTAAATATAGTGTTTAGCCTAAAGATTAAAAAGCTAATACAGGGATAAAGAAGCAAGATAACTTTAAAGATCTAGCTACAAGACACAGAAAATAAGAAACTATAGATAAGTTTAGGTAAAGAATTATTATATAGTAAGAGCAAAAGCTAGATAGAAGGTCTATAGTAGGTTATATAAGGGACAGAGCACCTATATAAAGAGTTACTAATAGGCCTAGTGTAGGGACACCTAGGGTAAAGTAGTTAGATAAACTGGAATAAGAAGAAGATCTAGACATTCTAGTTAGGTTTAAAGAAAGACACACTAAGGGATATTACAACGCAGTAATAACAAGGTACTTTCTTATGGATAAACTATATACACTAAACTAGTTATATAGAAAGTGGTATAGGCAATAACATAATAATAAATAGGAAGACTTTTATATATAGCTAAATAAAAAGGTAGTCTAAGACCAACCCATTATAGAGAAACGTATAAGTTATATTAAAGGAGTATTAATTATAACGTTAAGGAACCTAGAAGAAGGATCTAGGGATTAGAGAAGTAAGTAACAAATCTTAATACCTACAGTAGAGATACTAGTAGTTAGGTTAACTAGGTATAGGTTTAAACTTAAAAGCGAAGATAAAATAAGAGTTAACCTAAAATATGTAGCGCATTATACACTATTATAGATAGCTTATGTGGATAACATGTATAATATACATAGAGCACTAAAAGATAAGAACTGGAAATACCTAGTAAGGATGTATTAGGCACCAGAAGAAAAGTAGTTTAGAGATGCTAAGTATATATATAGATGGCACCTAGTAGAAGTGCAAAGCTAAGGGGACTTAATACTTTAACTAGGAAGATTCCTTACAGAAGAATGCCTAGATAGATAATAGTGGTAGGAGTGCCTAGAGAACACTTATCTATGGCATATAGAGGAAAAGAAATAAACTAAGTATTAGCCTAGGTTAGACTAAGTATAAGTAGGATTTAGCAGCTAATAGTTAGGAAAAGGGGAGGCGTATAGAACCAGAGGGAACTAGTATTAGAGCTTTAAACCCTTAAAGGAGTTTAAGGACAATACCTAAATTTACAAGTTAAGTAGTAAGATTAGTAGTTTAAGGTGTTAATAGACAGTAGAGTAATAAGGAACCATATATTACCAAAAGTAGTAGAAAGAATAGGGTTACTATATAGATAGAAGGAATACCTATATCCACTTATAATAATTTTAGGAGATTAGATAGCTTATAGAGGAGGCATTATTAATCTTAAAATAGGACCTATTTAGTTAACTATTAAAGGGAAACTAGTTAGAATATCTTTTAATATCCTACTATTAGGATAGGACAAGGCAATATTAGGAATGCCTTAGTTATAGAAATACAATCTAAAGATTAATTAGGTTATAGGTTAGGTTAATATTAGAGATACTTAATAATATAAAGTATAATAGTAAACCAAGTTGGTATAGTACCAAGTCAGAGCGACATATAAAGAGACTAAGTAAAGCTTAAGTTATATACTAAAGAGATACCATAAGTATAGCAAAAGGTTATAGTTACTAGAAAGTAAAAGGCTGTTAAAGTATATAGTGTAAGACTATAAAATAAAATTAGAAGAGGGAATAAGTCTAAAGTTCTTTCTAATTTATAAGCTTACTAAAATAGAGTTAGTAGCGCTTAAGGAGTTTATCTAGGAGAACTTATAAAAGGGATATATTAGACCATTGCAGTTATTAGTAGAATATCCAGTATTATTTATCCTAAAGAAAAATGGAAAACTTAGGATATGTATAGACTACAGATAGTTAAACAGTATCACTAGAAAGGATAGGTATCCTTTACCCTTAATTAGTAAAATCTAAAATAGAATAGGTAACATAAAGATCTTTATAAAGATAGATCTGAGATAGGTATACCATTAGATTAGAATTAAGGAAGGTAATAAATAGAAGGCAGCCTTTAGGTTAAAGGAAGAACTATATAAGCTACTAGTTATACAATTTAGGCTTATAAACGCACTAGTAACATTCTAGAAGCAAATTAATAGTATATTAGGAGAACACCTTAATAAGTTTATTATGGTATATCTTAATAATATTATTATCTACTTAGAGAGTGAGGAAGAATATAGAGAATATATTAAATGGGTCTTAAGGAGACTATAAGAAGAAAAGATACTAGTAGTAATTAAGAAATGTGAGTTCTTTATAAAAAAGACCAATTTTATAGAATTTATTATTAAATTAGGAAAAATCAGTATAGACCTAAAGAAGGTAGAAGCTATAGTGGATTAGTAAGAACTAGAGAATGTTACACAGTTAAGATTATTTCTAGGGTTTTGCAATTACTATAGGAGGTTTATAGCATAGTGGTTAAAGAGTATTAAGCCATTTATATAATTAATAAAGAAGGAGGAACTATAGGTTTGGGGTAATAAGTAGAAGAAGCTGTTCTAAGAACTTAAGGAGTTATTTATCTAGGAATTAATTCTTAAGATCTATTAACCAAAGTTAGATATGGTTGTTAAGATAGATATATTAAACTTCGCACTAGGAGTATATTTGCTATAGAAGCATTAAAACGCATAGCATCTAATAGCGTATTATAGTTGGAAGATAACACTACTAGAACTAAACTATAACATCTACAATAAGGAGTTGTTAGGTATAGTTACAGTATTAAAGGAATAGAGGGTATTTTTATAAGGCATAGAAAAACCATTTATAGTTAAGACGGACTATAAAAACCTTACAGGATTCCTAATAATAAAGGAACTTAACTAAAGACAGGTTAGATAGGCGGAAATGCTTATAGAATACTATTTTAAGATTTAGTATACCAAGGGTACAGATAACGCACAAGTAGATACTCTAAGTAGAAGGGCTAAACTATAAAATAATAAGAAGCCATTAGGGGCTTTATTGCAAAAGGATTAAGATAGATTAATTAGGTATAATTATCTAAAAATTATAGTAACTAAGGAAAGTCAAGTCTATAAATTACTAGAGAGTAATTAGATATAGAAGATCTAAGAAGTATAGGAAGAGGATCTAAACTTAGATTAGTATAAAAATAGAGAAGCAACTTATATTCTAAGATCTGTGGCAAAGGAGTTTATTAAGTTATTTTATAAGGGACTAATATAAGAACATAATAGAGCTATGGGCTTAGTGTTAAGACTTTAAAAGGAGTATATTATTTAAGGAATCTAGGGACTAGCAAGATAAGTTATAAGAGAATATCTAAATTGCTAAAGAAATAAACCAATAAGGCATAAGCTATATAGAGGGCTATAACTTATTAAAATACTAGAATAACTATAGGAAGTTATATTATAGGACAAGATTATAACATAATCTTAGTAATAGTAGATAAGCTTATAAAGTGGGGATACTTTATAGTATATATAGAAAAGATATTAGTAGAAGATATTGCTAAAATCTATATTAAGGAAGTGTTTGCAAGATATAGAGTATTAAATAAGATTATATTAGACAGAGATCTAAGATTTATAGTAGTATTTTGGGAAGTGTTTCTAGCAGAATAAGGAGTTTGTATAGCAACCTCTATAGCGTATTATCCGCAGATAGACAGATAAATAGAAAGATTAAACTAGACACTAGAACAGTATCTAAGGCACTATATTAATTATACGTAAAATAATTGGGTATTGTTATTACTAGTTACACAGTTTATATATAATGCAATACTATAGGAAGGAATGGGAACCTTACTATTTAAGGCGAATTACGGATATAAGCCAAGAATATTATTATTGCCACGTTAAGTAAAGAAGATAAGTAGCATAGCTAAAGAAAGAATGGAGATGTTAATAAATTTTTATACAAATCTTAAAGAAATAGCAAAACTAGTATAAGAGTAAATAAAAAGGTACTATAATGCTAAGAGATCTAAGGGACCAGATTTTAAGGAGGGAGATAAAGTATGGCTACTATATAAAAATTTTAAGAGTTAATAACTAAGTAAAAAGTTAGACTATATTAGACTAGGACCTTTTAAAGTTAAGCAGAGAATTTTATTAGTTATATATAAGTTAAACCTACTAGCTAAAATAAAAATCTACCCTATATAGCACATTGCAATACTAAAACTAGTATATAGAGATGTTAAACCACTAGTCTATAAGGCAGACATGTACAGAGAATAAGAAGAAGATAAATAGTAAGTTTTAAAGATTATTAGTTACAAGGATATAGATAATAAAATGTAGTATAAAGTAAAGTAGATAGGCTGTAGTAAGACTACCTAGGAACTACTAAGCAACTTAGAGAATGCTATAGGAAAGGTATAGGAGTATTAGAGGAAAGTAGGTTAAGGAGCATTAAAAAGGGATTACTAAAGGATAAACTACCTAAGGGGGACTTAGGAGGAGCAATTACTATATTACTTAGAACTGTTTCCTTCTCTAGAGATATTACTCTCTTATTACCTAGCTTAAAAAGACCCTACTAAATAAGTTTCTATTTCTTGGAATAACCCTTCTTATAAACCTTCTTAAGACGGAGTAACTAAGCGGAAGCGGAAAGATAAGCATTAAGAGCATGCTGTTAAGCAGTGGAGGCCTCTAGCTCTGCCTCCTAGGATTAGTAAACCTTATTTAGGGCACTTATAAGCTTACTATTAAGCTTTATAGTAGTAGATTAAATATAAAACCCTAAGGGAAATTAATAGGGGAACTTAAAGACTGTTAAGAGTTATAGAACGCGTATACTTAGTATTAGAGATAGAACGAACATTATAGGACAATTAAATATTTAACTTTGTACACTTAGAACAGGAGGAAGGTTGGTAACTAAAAGAAGCTATAATTACAATGTAAGGTAACCCCTCTTTCGCATAATAAGAATATAAAAGGGACATAACTTTACTAAGTAATAGTATAGCAGCTACAGTGCGAGCACGCCATTGGGATAAAGAAGAAGAAGGTGCTTTAGGTATAATAAGTAAGAATATTAACTAGATTAATTAGACGGACATTATACCTCTAGTGGATAACTTAGAGATATTAGGAATCTTTAAGGACAAAGATAAAGAGAAGGGAGATGGTATTATGGACGCTTTAAGTATAATGTTATAACTACTTAGAGAGGAGTTAGCGGAAGCTAGTTAGTTAATATAGGCACGGTCTAGGATGGATCTAGTAGAACTATGTAATAAGGAATAGTAGCTAAGTTATGTAATAAGCTCTATAAGCTCTGTAAGCTCTGTAAGGTCTATTATATACCTTATATACCTTACATACCTTATATAGCAAAGGGATTTCTTAGGCGTACAGTTGTGTATTTAAAGGACCACAGTTCCTACCTAGATAGTTCTCTCTTTGTAGTAAATCTTAGAATATAATTGGAGTTAATCTATTAGGCAACTACTCTACTAGTTATTATTATGTTATTAACTAGTTGTTTATACCTATATACCCAGCCTATTAACGAGCCCACTGTAGTTCTTACTATAAGGTTCCATTACAATAAACAGCTTAATATTCTTTAACTATTATATAATAAACCTTCTATAGTAGTTATAAAATCCTAAAAATAATCTTAACTGTATAATATTTTTTAGTTCTTACTAACTAACTATAGCTTTAACTTTTTTTAGATCCATATAAATCTTACCTAGTTTAATAATAAATTTAATACATTGGTCTTTTTAGTAAAGAACTCGTATTTCTTAATTACTACTAGTATCTTTTCTTTTTGTAGTCTCTTTAAGACCCATTTAATATATTCTCTGTATTCTTCCTTACTTATTAAATAGATAATAATATTATTAGAATATTAATTTCTTGAGAGCAGATGATCTAACTTACCTACTTTTAAAGGAGCTCTTGCTGCACCCGGCCTAAAAAGACCAAAACCAACCAAAAAGAACCCTAAAAAATCACCCAAAGAATCCCCTGAGATGTATGCATTACAGGGGAGGCACACGTCAAACGACGGTGGTTCGCACTTGCGCGCGACCACCAGAACTACGCCTAGCAATGGCCCCCCACAATAAGAACGGGCGAATACCACACTATAAAGCGGAAATACCTCTATTAAGAAGGCATCTGACAAAATATAAAGCCTATTGGACGCGTCTAGTACCCGCAATTGTGGGGGAGCAACCGTCAGCTATAATGAATTAATGCAGCTAGCAGAATGGCTTTGCCAGTCTAGCGACCCTTAGGCGCCCCTTTAGCAAACCCTTAATCAAATCCTCTAATGGCTAAGTAAAATTGAAAACAAACAAAATCCCTTCTTACCAGCGAACCGCACCTAGGCCGCCATAGCTGTATATCCACAGCATAGGGAACCCACCCCCCTTAAGACAATAACTAGGTATATAATTACAATATAACCAAATATAGAGAAAGTAGAGGGGCTTAGGGGACAATTAGAAATAGAAGTTCTCTTAGAGATTCGCAAAGAGGTCTATAATGCTGTTACAGTCCGACACCTTAGGAGCGGAGATATTAGAGTTACCCTAAAGGACTAATAGGCAAAGGAACAAGCCATAAGGGCAGGGGATAGGCTAGGAGAACGAATTGGCATAAAAGTGCTCCGTGAAGATTACCCAGTTAAGGTCTTAGCGGTTCCCATAAGCCTTAAGGTAGAAAAGGGACGCCAGGCGAATAACATAGCAACTATATAGGAGATAGTAAAATAAACGGAACGCCTTATACTGGGACTTAAGATTACCTAAATCTAATGGCTGTAACAGGAAAACGCAAACTAAGCATTTAATGAGAATAATAAGAGGATATAAGGGTCGCCAGAGACTTGCTAGGGAGACGCCGGACAAACACATAGCTCCCTTATTATTAGCATATATATACTAGGAATGCAAAAACTTCTTATCCAAAAAGGAATAATTATAAATGGCCTTATATATAATATAAGGCTCTATAACTACAGACTATACCTAGAACGATGCTATCGCTACGCATAATGGGGACATACCTAATCCACATGCGCAGTACAGGTGTGCTGCGGCTACTGTGTAGGCCCCTATAATATAAGACACTGCCTAAATTAAGACTAAACAAAATACGCAAACTGCTACTAAAGCACACATAAGGCGTAGGAGAGAGTAGACTGCATTAAATATAGAAGATAGAAGGCAAGGGCTTAACAGCTACAGGAATAACTGTATGCTAGGTTATATAAATGGAAACAACAGGCGATAAGCTAGGGGGACACAGGTGCCTTTCTAGCGTTTCCTACCTTTAATACTAGAGGGCTAGGCCAGCCATCCTAAGCCTTAACAGGCTAGAAGTGACGCCGCGCGATATTACCAGACTAAATAGGGACATAAGGGTTATAGGGGACATAAGGGAGAGGACGCCCTATAGGAAGACCCCTATGGACAGCTATAGCAAGCTCAAGACCAGGATAATTAAGAATTAGACTTAACGCGGCAAATATAATATTTGGAGCCAACCTATAAAGGGCATATAGCCGACTAGTAAGACTAAGGGAAGAACCGGAGATAATAACAGATTTAAATATAGAAGCGCTAGTAGGAACATAAGATACGGGAATGGAAAGCTCTATACAAAATAAGTAGTAACTAGGGTGTAGATATAAGAGACAGAAGTTCTAAAAATCCTAAAGAAAGTAGAAATAGAAGTAGCGAGAAATAAAGGAAAGTTAAAGGACCCTTGCCGGGGGTCCGCTACCTATCTATTATACAGTATAACTATAGCAATATAAACCACCGTCTTGTAAGGCCCCTGCTAGACAGTCTAGACCTAGAGAAACACTATATCCTTGCTATATAAGAGCCGTATTATAACACCTACACACAATTAATATACTGCCCCTGAGGATTCCAGCTCCTATATAAACCAAAAGCAGCCATACGCGTGTGTTTTATAATTAGTAAGGCTATTAGCCTATCCTTATAGTTATAGCAGGCAGTCAACCTAGATATTACAGTTATAACAATCTAGACATATAGGGGACCAGTATAAATCATTAATGTGTATAACCCTAGGGTTAAAGGGGTCCCACAAACAGAGAATATTATATTAGTAATAAGCCTACTAGAAACCAAAGGCACAGAGTCTATTCTATTAGGAGACATAAACCTCCACCACCCGCAGTAGGGGGGTATCTATATTACTGCTAAATGCTAGGCGGAATACTTACTAAAAGCTATAGATATCTGGGGCCTTAAGCTAGCCACCCCCTAAGGAGCAATTATATAGCAATAAGGCACCGCCAGAAGTATAATTGACCTTACACTTATAGACAAAGGCCTATACTAGAGACTCAAAAGATGCAACCTTGAAGAAGAATAGGCACTTGCCTTAGACCATATCCGCATCTAAATACAACTAGATCTAAATATTAAGGCGTAACTAAGTAGTAAAAGATATGCAATAAGGAAGCTTAAGACAGATAGTTTTCTTAATATAGTTAAATAACAACTTTAAGACCTAGAAGAAATCCACCTAATACCGAACGAGCGAGGCTTATTAGCTACCCCTAAGGAAATTAACTGAAGACTAGAAAGGATCCAGGTAATGATTAAAAATAGGCTAAAAGAGCACTGCCCAGTCTTAAAACTGGGCGCCTATGTGCGACACGCATAGTCCATATAATGCGCGGTTCTTATTACTAGCCAATAATAAGCGAGAAGGAAATATATAAGCAGCCACAACCCTAAAGACGGGAGACGATATAAAGACATAAGAAATCAGCTAAAGAATACCCTAAAAAAAGAAGCAAGAAACAATTGGAGACAGTTTATAAACAAACACACTACTAACCCGAGCCTCCCCTATAATAAGGGCCTTTGGACCATAACAAAATAGGTAAAGAAAAAGGTAAAACGCCTAGTAGAAGACCTATACCTACCACCCCTATAAAGAGCAGGTAAACTATAGGCTATAAGCAATAATAACAAGAAGGTAAAGATCCTTATAGAAAGATTTTTCCCTTAACCGGCTCTAGTAGACCTTAGTAATATCACTGGCGAAACACTAGTAACTTGCCTGAGGGTTGACAGCGATATAATAACTGAAGAAATAGCCAGAATAATTAGCCGCCTCTTAAACAATATAGTACTAGGACTAAATAGGATCCTAAATAAAGCCCTAAAGACCTATAGACCACTTATAGCACCTTAGCTTATAGACATAGCCAAAGCATACTTTGTAATAGGCTACTACCTGCAACTTAGAAGATCTATAATAACGGTTGTCTTATGAAAAAAAGGTAAAGCAGACTACTTAATCCCAGGAAGCTACCGCCCTATTGCTTTAAAAAACACCCTAAGCAAGATCTTAGAAAAGGTTATAGCGGACCACATAGTAGACATAGCAGAGGAATATGCCCTACTATTATAAAGCTAAATAGGGGCAAGAAAGAATCGCTTAACGCTATTAGTACTTACACTACTCACTGCTACTATTAAAACTACATGGGCTATGCAAAAGGACTTTATAGTATTAATACTTAGCCTAGATATTAGCGGCGCCTACGACAACGTACCCCATAAGCGCCTCCTATATATCCTTAGGGTAAAGGGCTTCCTAGAATAGATTATATAATTTGTTTAAGGGTTTACAGGCCAGAAAGAAATATTACTGGTCTTTAGCGGATACCAGAGCCCCCCTATTGCAGTTATAATAGGTATACTATAAGGATTACCTCTCTCGCCTATACTCTTCCTTTTCTTTATAAGTAACCTACTTAACACCTTTAAGGAAGGGGCGACCTAGGGAATAGGCTTTGTTAATAATACAAACCTAATTACATATAGGCCAATAGCCGCAGAGAACTATAGAATACTAAAGAAAGCCTATAACACATATATAGAATAGGCAAGACAGCCTGTAAGGGCTAAGCACAGTATATTATATTATCTAGGATCGTTAATTCCACATAGGGTCCATGCTTCCAGAGGTCACGCCTGCTATACATAGCGGTCGTCTGGCTAACTATAATATATAGATCCAGTATCTGGGCTACTAGAGAAACTAAAAAAGGCCCCCCTAAATCACTCTTTAAGCCACTATAAAAGATCCAAACAGCCTACCTCTAGAGTATAATAGGCGGGTATAAGCAAACAGCCACAGCACTGCTTAAGAAGGAAGCTAATATTCCCCCCCTATAATTATATATTGAAGCCGCTGTAATACAAAGGGCTTAAAATAAACGCAACTCTAATATTATAAAGTACATTAAAACATGCCTAAATAAACTATAAAGGGACCCTAGGGTGCCCTATAGAAGAACAAACCATTAACCCCAAAGTAGGGAAGATATATTAGAGAAACAGGTAAAGAAAGTAGAAAAAGAATGGTGCTGCATTAGGGCCTAGGCCTATATAGAGGAGAAAGAAAGACGTGTAAGAGGCCAGTAAAAACAACAGCAAGAAAGAAAAAGGAGCTAAAGTAAAGCATAAAAAAACGCCAAAAAACCATCTACCGCAATATAACACTGGCTAGACCAACACTGGAGAGGCGCATAGGAGTTAAAGGTACAGAGGCTAACTTAAGTAAGAGGAACCTAAGCTATAGCATAGTTAACGCCATAGGGGGTAAACACTTAAAAGCTCTAAGAAGGCCTAATAAAGGCAGAAAATATAATAGCAACACTCTTAAGAATAGGGGTAATAGGACTAAAAGATTGGCTCTACTAGGTAGGTGTCCTAGTAGGTAGCCTAAGATACAAATATGGCTGGCTAAGACAGACACTAAAATATATAATACTGTTATATCCCCTACGCATTAACCAAAAAGCAATGCTCTTAGTAGCTGGCACAGAGAACTATAACACACTACTCTTAATATAAAAAGGTCTTAAGGCGGTTACCTAGTAGCTTATTAGCCAAAATGTGCTAGACCAGTTTCGGGTTACAAGGAAAATGGTAATAGAAGGTAAAGGGGCGAGAAATAGGCGCCCCCTAATGACTCTACAGTAGTAGAGTAAAATTTGCGATACTAGCGCGTCCATAGGCTTATTACAGCAGCAGTGGTTCCTAAGGAGGTTAAAAAGTAAAGTAGCAGAGCACTATAGGTGACTTATAGGCGCCTTGCAGGCGCCTTGTAAGCGAGTCCCAAAAGGCGGGGAGATGGATTACAGGGTTTTCTCAAATAGAGTTTTCTCCCCACATGTATATAAGGAGTAGTCCGCGTGGGCCCAATAGGGATCCAAATCAGACGTTAAGCAATAAATAATAATATTATTATTATTAAGGTGTTCTCCTAATATACTATTAATTTGCTTTTAAAACGTTATTAATGCGTTTATAAGTCTAAATTGTATAACTAATGGCTTATATAGTCCTTCCTTTAACCTAAAGGCTACCTTTTATTTATTACCTTTCTAAATTCTAATTTAATAGTATACCTACCTTAGATCTATCTTTATAAAGATTTACGCGTTACTAATTCTATTTTAGATTTCACTAATTAAGGTAAAAAATATCTATCATTTCTTATAATACTATTTAACTATTTATAGTTAATGCATAGTCTAAGTTTTTCGGTTTTCTTTAGTACGAATAGTACTAGATATCCCGCTAATAACTATAATAGTCTAATATATCCCTTTTATAAGTTTTCCTAGATAAACTCTTTAAGTACTTTTAACTTATCTTTAGTTAGCTTATAAGTTAGAAAAAACCTTAGACTTATTCCTAGCTCTAATTCTATTTTATAGTCCCACGCTATATATTTTAACAGCTTTTTGCTTTTTAGGCTCTAACGTATACCATAAGCAAGCGGCCCAGGTTTATGTAGCAAGGTTTGCCCCTAAAATACCCGTTTTCTAGAACGTAAATCTAGGATTAGTAGGTTACTTTTAGGGAGAGTACCTACTAATTACCAATTCTCTACCCTTTTCTTTAGCAAGAAGGAGATATAGGGTACATTACTACAAACAGTCGCTTAGGGGTAATTGGTAGCTACTTTTAAGCTAGTAAGCTATTCTAGGGACTCTTATTCTTATATGCAAAATCATATTAAAAATCTATCTTTTAGAGCGCTTTTTCTACTCTAGGAACGGCAGAATACGGCAGAAATACATAAAAGAGCCAGGATTTCCTTAGTGCGATTTTCTTGGTGTAAACTGGACCATAGTAAGCAAAATATTAGGACAAAATACCAATAGGCTAGAAGCTCCCCCTAGTATTTAAAACGGGCCAGAGTGTCCACTTAGCTACTAGTACATGTTAAGTTACCTAGAAAGGATTCATATATATAAATATAGCGCCATAGCCTAGAGGCTGCATGCGCAGTATTGTACATAGTATAATACAATCGGATATAAAAAATAAAAAAAAAGCGAGCGGCCCACCCAAGCGAGCGGCCCATCTTAAAACTCACCAAAAATTAGAAAAATCGCACCTTAATATCTTAACCACTTAATAATAAATTCTAAAAATTTAGATTTAGGCTTTTATATATACTCTATGACTTCTATTAAGGTTATATAATAAATGGTTTAGTAGTTTTTAAGATATAGTAATTTGGCCTTAGTTTAGGCACTAAATTTTAATATCTTAAAAACTACCAAACCGTTTACTATATAACTTTAACAAAAGCTATAAAGTATATATGAAAGTCCAAATTCAAATTTTTAGAATTTATTATTAAGTGGTTGTCGAGATATTAAAGTGCGATTTTTCTAATTTTTGGTGAGTTTTTGAGGTGGGCCGCTCGCTTATAGTGTACGTTATAGCTATTTTCTATACTTATAGTATCTTTTTAGTATATAACTCAAGCTTTATTTAGTCTCTTTATATATTACTCTAACTTAGTACTATACTATTTTAGTAGTTTATCGCATCTTACGGCGTTAAGTATTTTTAATATTAACTTAACCTATAACCCAATTAATCTTTAAATTGTACTCTTATAACTAAGGTATTCCTAATATCGCCTTATCCTTTCCTAATGGTAGGATATTAAAAAATATTTTAATTTATCTCCTATTAATAGTTATCTAAATAGGTCTTATTTTAAGATTAATAATATCTCCTTTATAGGCTATCGGATCTCCTAAAATTATTATTAATAAATATAGGTATTTTTTCTATCTATATAGTAACCCTATCCTTTTAACTACTATTAATAATATATAGTTTCTTATTACTCTATTATCTACTAGTACTTTAAACTTTTAATCTTATTAATTAACTTATAAATTTAGGTGTTATCCTTAAATCACTTTAAGGGCCTAAGGCTCTACTACTAGCTCCCTCTAGTTTTATAGGCCTCCCCTTTTCCTAACTATTAGCTACTAGATCCTAATTATACTTAATCCTTCTTAGGCAAATACTTAGTTTGCCTCTTTTCCTCTATATACTATAGATACGTATTCTTAGTATACTTGTACTACTATATTAGCATTTTATTGGGGTGCTAAGATCCTAGAGGCCTCCTAACAGTCCTAATCGTCCTAACAGGCTCCTAGCAGGATTTCGATTTTCCTGATTGTCCTAAACGTCCTAAACGTCCTGAACGTCCTGATGTCCTAAATATCCTAAACGTCCTGAACGTCCTGGTTGTCCTAATAGGCTCCTAACAGGACCCTACTATCCTAATGCGCTCCTAACAGGAAACTAATATTTTCTGATTGTCCTAACAGGCTCCTGACAGGAAACTAGTATTTCCTAATTGTCCTGTCAGGTTCCTGGCAGGATACCCCCCCAAAGCAACACCCTATGCGCACCCCTCAAGCAACACTACTGGGGCTCTGCACGAGGCTCTACATACACGAGGCTCTGCACGAAGCTCTACAAGAAGCTTGCACGAAGCTCTGCACGAAGCTCTGCACGAAGCTCTGCACGAAGCTCTGCACGAAGCTCTGCACGAAGCTCTGCACGAAGCTTTGCACGAGGCTCTACACGAAGCTCTACACGAAGCTCTACACAAAGCTCTACACGAAGCTCTACACAAAGCTCTACGTACAAAGGCTCTGCACGAGGCTCTATATAAGACTCTGCGCGAAGCTCTGCGTACGGAGGCTCTACACGAAGCTCCGTATGACACACATTACTATCGGGTCTCCGCTATATTCCTAATAGCCCTACACGTGCCTCTGCCAAGCTACCCCCTTTATAGCCACCTTATTTTTTACCCTTCCTTACATCCTCCCTGCCTTAGGAGGCACTAGAACGGCAGCCAGCAGAGGACCGTCGCTAGAACTAGACGACCGTCGCCAGAACCAGACGACCGTCACCAGAACCAGACAACCGTTACCAGAACCAGATAACCATCGCCAGAACTAGATGACCGTTGCCAGAACTAGATGACTGTCCTAGAGCTAAACAACCGTTACCAGAACCAGACGACCGTTACCAAAACTAGATAATGACCTTTCGAACAACCAGCCAGCGAATACCACGAATAATTTAATTAATCAATCGATCGAATTAAACTAGAGCTTCGATATTGGCCTATTACCAAATCAAATCAAGGCCTCCTAGGGAGGCACCCTAGACGACCACCGTTTAAATATACAGCTAGCGAATGGCTGTAGAGAACGATCTGAATTAATTAGAGCCTTTGATCGGGCCGACCCCTCCCCTAAATTAGATTAGATACTAACATAGGCAGACAGGCAGGCAGGCAGGCAGATAGGTAGGTAGGTAGGTAGGTAGGTAGGTAGGTAGGTAGGTAGGTAGGTAGGTAGGTAGGTAGGTAGGTAGGTAGGTAGGTAGGTAGGTAGGTAGGTAGGTAGGTAGGTAGGTAGGTAGGTAGGTAGGCAGGTAGGAAAGGACCGTCGCTAGAACCATATGACCGTCGCCAAAGCCAGACGATAATCGTTTGAACGACCAGCCAGCGAACACCACGATTAATTTAATCGATCGATCGAATTGAACTAGAGCCTTGATATTACCCTGTTACCGAATTAAATCGAATTAGGGCCTCTTAGAGAGGCACCCCAGACGACTATTGTTTAAATGTACAGCCAGCAAACGCCCATAGAGAATGGTTTGAATTAATACAATTAATCGCAATCGAATCAAGCAGAGCCTTTGATCGGCCCGACTTCTCCCCCGAATTACAGATATAGACAGGTAGGCATAGACAGGTAGGCATAGACAAGTAGGCACGACAGGCAGACATAGACAGGTAGGCACAGACAGGTAGGCACAGATAGGTAGGCACTGACAGGTAGGCACTGACAGGTAGGCACTGACAGGTAGGCACTGACAGGCAGGCACAGACAGGTAGGCACGAACAGGTAGGACAGTTAGATAGGTAGGACAGGCAGGACAGGCAGGACAGGCAGGCAGGCACTAGGCCTAGTTAGGAAATCAGTACACGGCCGGCGGATCATCGGGAGCACCACCAATTAACGGTTTGGAGCCTTTGCAAGGGCCTTACCCCTCGTCTCCTTAATTGATCGCGACGCAGGTAGTAGGCAGGAAGGATTTGGATTATTTATATTCCTTAAAGTATCCTATATATAGGGTCTAAAATTAAACTGGTTTTTATATTTATTAGCTAGCTGTAAATACAAGAGCATTAATATACCTTATTTTTAAATTTAATTTTTAAATTATTGTCCTAATTGTTCTAATTGTCCTAATTGTCCTAATTGTCCTAATGGTCCTAGAGGTCCTAAAGGTCCTAGAGGTCCATGTGGTCCGTATGATCCGTATAGTCTGGGCGATCTCCTAATAGGTTCCTAATAGGAAGCTAAGTATAAGTGTCTCCTAGAGCTCCTAATAGCCCTAATAGGAGCTATTAGGAACCTATTAGTACTGTTAGGAGGCATAATCATTTTCCTAATATATTAACTGTCTAGGCATTCTTCTATAAGGAATCTTTTTAATTAAAGTATTAAGTTATCTAACTCCTAAACTTCTATTAGATACTATCTATATATATACTTAGCATTCCTAAACCTTCTTTTATTTAGTACCTAGTATATCCTTATTAGTTACTTATAGTTTTTATTTTTTAGTACTCTATATATATTATACGTTTATATATATATATAATTTACGTTAATATATAATACGCTAGGTACTTTAGATTAACTCTTAGTTTGTCTTTATCCTTAAATTTAAACCTTTACTATATTAACCTAAGTATTACTATATTGTTTACTAATACCAATACCTACATTATTTCTCTCTAGTCTATAGCCTATTCCTCTAGGTTTTTTTAATATTATAATTAATACTCTTTTAATATAACTTATCTGTCTTTCTAATATAGCTTAATTTAGTAGAGCTTTTTTATCTAGCTATATATAGAAATCTTCCTACTTATTATTTCTTTACTACCTATACTACTTTTAGTATAGCTCTATAAGTATATATAATCTATATTATTATAACCTTTAGTATATTGTTCTATAAATCTAGTTAGAATCCCTAGATCCTCTTCTTATTCCAGTTTATTTAATTATTTAGCTTTTAGCATTTCTGCCCTCGGCCTATTTATAACTTTTTATATAGGTACTCTATCCTTTATATATCCCAGTATACTAAATCTCTAATCTAGTTTGCATTCTTTATCTAAACTCTTCTATAGTTTCTTTTATTCCTTATCTTATAAGTAAATCCTTAAAGTTATCTTACTTCTTATAGAATATATATTATATACATTATACGTTAATTTAATTGATATTAATTACCGTATTAACTTTTTAACCTTTAGGCTAAATACTATATTAACCTAGGATTACTATAGACCTTATTAATTTTTTTAAAATCTTAGTTCCCCAAAAAATTTCGTCTTATACTTATATAAAGACTTTTTAACTAAGCTACTGCCCTTTCCTATAGTTTTTGTCTATTATAAGTTCTTAGGTTTCTTTTATCTCGTCTTAAAAATCTTAAGCCTATAGCCTTTTACCTTTATTAAGTGGTAAGCTAGCACTAGTAGTTATCTACCTACTTAATTTTCTTTAAATATTGCTCCTTCCGTCTTATAAAGCGATAGTGTTAGGCCATAGAGACGCACTAGCCGTAACCAGCTTAGCGCAGGCGAGGCGCAGGCAAGACGCCTACAAAACGTAGTTGCCCCGTATTAGAGAACAGCAGAATTCAGTTTTATAGTTCTACTTTATTAAGAACCAGATACTTATTTGCATTCCATTACTGTTGTTACGTTACTATATACCCTAAGGACCTTGGCGTCCTAACAGTTCTGAATTCTCATCCCTTTTTAGGGGTAGTGGCCCAACAACACCGCGGTCTGCTAAGGCCACGACTACATAGCGGCAACCCTCTGTTGAGAAGACGACCTATATTTATTAACTATATCGCAGCCTATTAACCTAATGGCGAGACGCGGGCGTAATACTAGCGCAGTACATAATACTAGCGCAGTGCGTAGTACCAAGTCTGGGGAACGGCCCTAGGATAACGCGGGCGGACCCACGTCCTGGACAGAACCGGAAGTCACAGGCGAAGGGGATATACAGGAAGAAATACAACGGCTAGAGAATAAGAAGTTACAACTCCTAGAGCAAAGAAAACTACAGTTGCTTAGGGAAGAGGTAGAAGTGCTAAGACGGCGTTAACACGGTAAGGTAATGTCAACTCCCATTTTTAATCTATCTCTGCAACCTCAAACCATCCTATTGGAGTACTTGGATGGTAGCTAGATGCGTTCAAACCTTAAGCGGAGGGCTACTAATATAATAGGCGCTCCGTTAAAACGGGCCGTTAAAATAGAGAAGATTGCTCCGTATTACAGTAAGAGTATTTAAGAGCACTAAAACTTCTATAATAGCTTAAAGCTGGCGTTCCGCCTAGAGCACAACGGCTTTGCGGATAAGGATACCAAAGTCGCGTTTACTATACAATATGTAAAGGGGACCAACCGAACCCTTTAGCTATAGTACAAAGATGACTATCTAGACATATAGTTCACCTAAGAGGAGCTTATAGAATTCTTACTTAATTAGATTAAAAGTCCTATTAATTAAGAACTCCATGTAGCCCTAATATATATAAGGGCAACGCAGCGAACTGATTAACCTATAAATAAGTTTGCTGCTTACCTAACCACCTTAGAAGCGCAAATTAACCCTCCTTACAATACAAAGCATCTAATAATACATCTATTCGCGAAACTGCGGCTAAAGCTACAGCTTGCTATTACCAACTATTAAGAATTCCCTTAAACTTAAGACCAGCTAGTTTCCCTAGCTGCCCTATTAAAGGAAAACTAGAAGAGCGCAAGCGCCCCATAGGGTAGAAGCAATAGACGCGCCGCGAACTTAAATATAAAAACCACCTAGTTAGGTAACTTAGGGAAAGCGGACTCTAAAACCACCACCAGCGACTTAATGGTGGGGCGAAGTAATACTACTAGGGGTTTAACTCAGCCTAAAGGAAACTGCTCAAAATATAGGCAGCTAGGATATTGGTAGCAATAATATAAAGAGCAGCTATGGAATTAACCACCACCTAATAGTATAAACACTACCTCTATACTGGGAAAAGACAAGCGCCCTTGGACCCCCTTATAGCTATAGGGTGTAAGCTCCCACTAGATTATAAGGAAGCTATTACTGTCTTAAGTAAAGTCCTCCTAAAGAAGACCTAGAAGGAGACCTTAGTAATACTCAATATTGGTGCCAAAGTAAATATAGTTAACTAGCGATTTGCTATAGAGTGCAACTTTAAAACACTAGATATAGAACTACCTACCTATTCCTAGTTAAATAAGACTTAGGTATATTACTATAAGGCCTATAAGGTACCATTAAGAATAAAGGACAGCTAGGGCAAGATTAGGGAAGTAACCCTTATCTGCTATAAAATAGCTAACGCATCTCCTTCTATTACCATAGGTATACCGGGGTTAAAAAAGGCCTAACTTCTTATTAACTATAAGGCAAAGGCGTGGCGATAGAAGCTAGATGGCTTGTCCCTATTACTATAAACCCCTAAGGGTTTTGCGGAGTCTCTCTAGACAAAATCTAGGGTCTTTGCCCTATTAACTTCTAGAGTAATGCCTAGTAAATAAGATAACAGCAGCTTACCAGTCCTCCCCCTATAGTTAAAGGAAGTTAGCGATGTCTTCTCCTATAAGGAAGCAGGAAAGCTACCCTAATACCACTAGGGTAACTATGCTATTAACCTAGAAGAGGGATAGGAGGCCCTATATAGGCCACTCTATAACCTTTTGGCCAAGGAGCTAGAAGTCCTAAGGGAGTACTTAGATAACGCCTTAGCTAAAGGCTGGATCTAACTAAGTACTAGTCCCGCAGGGGCACCTATCCTCTTTATACCTAAAAAGGATGGGAAGCTGCGGCTTTATATAGACTATAAAGGCCTTAACAAGGTAACAATTAAGAATTATCTCGCATTACTATTAATTAGTAAGACCTTGGACCGCTTAGTAGGTTCTAAAATCTTTACTAAACTGGACCTAATATATGCGTATCACCGCCTTTATATCCGTCGTGGTGATAAGTGGAAGACGGCATTCTGCACACGCTACGGCCACTTTAAGTACTTAGTTTTGCCTTTTAGGCTAACTAATAGACCAGCGACCTTTTAGGGCTACATTAATCGGGCCTTATTAGGACTGGTAGACGTCTTCTATATAGTCTACCTTAATAATATTCTAATTTTCTCTAAAAATCTAGAGGAACATTAGCGCCACGTAGTAGAAGTGCTGTATAGGTTGCGATAATACCAACTATATATAAACCTCAAGAAGTGCAAGTTTGGTGTATAGAAGATTGAATTCCTAGGATATATTATTAGCCCTAAAAGCGTAGCGATAGATCCTAGCTGGGTAGAAGCCATTACTAAGTAAAAGAGCCCTTAATTTTATAAGGATATCTAGGTCTTTTTAGGTTTTGCTAACTTCTATTATTAGTTTATCTATAAATACTCTGCCATTATAAAGCCTATTACTGATCTCCTAAAAGGAGCAAAGAACGGCCGTAAAGCTAGGCCTTTTAATTGGCCAGAGGAGGCAGAGTAGGCAATACACCGGCTCTACGACGCCTTTACGACGGCGCCGCTCCTGCGACACTACACGCTAGGCCTACTGACTCGGTTGGAGACGGATGCCTTAATGTAAGGCCTAGCAGCAATCATATTACAGCTATTTAAAGACGGCCTTTGGCATCTAATAGCCTTTTAGTTTAGGAAGCTTTCGCTAATAAAGCGTAACTATAAAACCTATAATTAAGAGCTACTAGCTATCGTGGAGGCTTTTAAGCATTAGAGACACTATATTAAGGGGCTATTAAGCCGCCTGGAAGTACTTTTAGATTATAATAATCTAAAGGGTTTTATAAAAGTAAAAGCCCTTAATGGACGGTAAGCTAGATGGGCTATGACACTAGCTGCCTATAACTTTATTATTAAGTATAGGGCGGGAAAAACGAACCCTATAAACGCGCCGTTAAGGCGACCCCTAGGCGCAGGGAGTCCGCCAGAAGAAGATACTATGCTACTACTACTCTAAAGGACTTTGGGAATGCAGGGCCACCAACTTAAGGTAAAAGTCCTATTAGGTGTATAGAAAAGCGAGCTTTCTACAGAGGTGTTACTTTTACGGCTATAGGCCGGCAACCCAACGGAGGTACGCCTAGGCAATATAGTATTATATTTTAACTAGGCAACCTATATATATGCCATTAAGTAGCATGTAACAAAAACCTAAGTTAGAGAAGTAAGTGCTTAAGAGAGTGCTTACAAGTCTAGTATGGAAATAGTTATTAAGCTTATTAAAGGACTTTAAACTATAGATAACCTTGTGCTGCAAAAGCGTAGCGACAGCTTAGATACGGCAAGACGCTATTAACGCGCCCACTTAAAGCCAGTGTGGCAGTTTAATTCCACTGGACTACTTTATTACTATAGGAGGCTATATATGCCCCTAGACCTAGCAGTTTATATAGAACTCCTATAGATCTACCACAATAATGCCTTAGCCGGCCACTTTAGTAAGAAAAAGACCCTAAATCTACTCTTGCGCAAGTACTACTAGCCTAGTATAACTGCGGATGTTATAAGCTACATCTCTACCTATAATCTATGCTAGCGTATGCGTGCGCCTTAATATCGCCCTTATAGCGAGCTCCAAGCGCTGCCTTACCCGGGTCAGCCGTGGCAGGAGATTATAATAGACTTTATTATAGGCCTACCACCTAGCAGACGAGGCGATAAGGTGTATAACATAATATACGTAATAGTCAACCGCTATACTAAGATGGCCTTATATCTGTCTATAGTAAAAACTATTACTGTAACCAAACTTGCGGATCTCTTCCTTGACGAAGTAGTATGCTATTTTAGAGCCCCTAGAGGGATTATATCTGATTATGGCAGTATCTTTACCAGCGAGTTCTGGTCAGAGCTATACTTTACTACAAAGATAAAACATAGGCTAAATACGGCCTTTCACCCGCAAATAGACGGGTAAATAGAACACTAGAACTAAACCCTAGAGTACTACCTCCGTATATTCTGTAATGAAAAGTAGAGCAATTAGGCAGGCCTACTACTGCTAGCCAAATTCGCCTATAATAATGCTAAATATAGCACAATAGGCATAAGCCCGTTCTATACCTACTATAGGTTTTACCCGTGTCTAGAATACAAGGTTAAGGCAAATAATAGTTATTCCATTCTAGCCACCTTAGAGCGGATTAAAAGAATATCCCTTAAATGCAAAGCGTTGGCGAAATACTAGGAACACGCTACTGAGATATAGGCGAAATACTACAATCGTTATTACTAACTATAGGTATATAAAGTAGGGGATTTAGTCCTGCTATTAACTAAGAACCTTAAACTAAAAAGGCTAAGTAAAAAGCTTACAGCACGCTTTATTAGACCTTTTAGTATAGCCGAACTAGTCAGAAAGTAAGTATACTAGCTATATTTACCTACGTCTTACCGTATCTATCTAGTGTTCTATATTAGCTTACTAAAGCCATATAAACAATATAAGGGCACTACTAGAGACCCTCTACTAGGGCCTATTAAGCTAGACAATAAAGAGGACCAAGAGGACTGGTATAAGGTAGAAGAAGTACGTGGAAGGAAGGGATATAACTAAACCCTATAGTACCTAGTTAAGTAAAAAGGCTGGCCAGAAGAATATAATAAATAGGTCCTAGTGGAGAACATTAATAAGGATGTAAAGGAGACGTATAATAGTCACTTTACCCTAAGGGGCAAATGGAAAAGAAAGTAGTGAGAGAACTAGAACAATTAAATTATAACTAGGATTACGCCCCGCTAGTAGGGCAACAATAGAACGACGGCAGAGCGACGGCAAAACGCCGATATAAATATAAATACACTATAGCTCCATTAAGTCCCCCCTCTCCTTACCTCCTTCCTCTTCCTCCTCCTTCTTTCCCTTCTTATTCTCCTCCTCTCCCTCCTTCTTATCCTCCTTATCCTCCTCACCCTTATCCTCCTCCTTATCCCTTATAATGGGAGGCATATTGGCCTATAAGCACTGTTAGTATACGCTACGCCGGCGAAACACTTATGTTATAATATATACTAAAGCACGCATTACGTTAAGGATCCCTTTAAGGGTATAATAGATAGCCTGTAATTCCTGCACTTAGAGTAGGGGAAAGTCTTCGCCCTTTGGGCGCTAGCGGAGACCGTGCTTGGCGCTAGCATGCACTAAGGCCTTGATATCCTTTGTAAAGGATTTCTGGGCGGTAGCGACGCAAGTATTAAGGTTAGCTGTGTCCCCGCCAGCAACCTAACAGCGCTTAGCCCTATTAATAAGGGCAAGCAGCTTGTTTAGGTGGCTATAGAAGGCCTTAGGGACCTAGTCTTATTAGCTATTAGAACATAAACTAACGCACATAGACTTACTGCTTGGTATAACTTATTCAGTTATTAGCAGTAACCGTAATTGCGGTTAGCCTACTTGCCATAGGTAGCCCACCCAGTGGTAGCCACACGCTTGGCGTAGCGGAGGCAGATAGGTTCTAGTAAGGCTAGGGAAGCAGCTTGCGAGCGGCGTAGAAGCTTAGACGACGTCTAGCAGGATTAGCAACAGCTATAAGCAGGCGTGGAGAATGCTTACGGAAGGCTCACCAGTAGGCGAACCGGCGGCATAACGCTTGCAATTTATAATTAAGAAGAAATTGTAAAGAAGGCGAGTCACAGGCTAGACGAATTAAAATTAAATAGGAAGGGAAATCTGGTATTCTACCTTAGGGGGAACTCCTACCTTTATAGGTCTCTATAAGGCCCTAGTGTCCTATTGTCTTATTATCCTATTGTCCCATTATCTGATTTACTTAAATTTGGTTACATACTTTTTATTTAGCAAAGGACAATAATAGCGCTCCTATTGTATAATAGCATCGGCTGAGGACAGCCGCTTAAGAAGGGGGGGGCAATTATTAGGCTATAGAGACGCACTAGCCGTAACTGGCTTAGCGTAGGTAAGGCGCAGGCGAGACGCCTATAAAACGTAGTCGCCCCGCATTAGAGAACAGCAGAATTTAGTTTTACAGTTCTACTTTATCAAGAACCAGATACTTATTTGCATTTCATTACTATTGTCACGTTACTACATACCCTAAGGACCTTGGCGTCCTAATAGATAGATGCTATATCTAATGGTATTATAATACCCGTTACTAAACCTTACCCTATAGCAGTCTTAGTTTCTACTTCTAATATAACTTCTTTAAGGTCTATATGCTTCTAGTAAGCTGCCTTTATTACCTTATTATTAGTATATTCCATATTTATTCTAAATAGGTTTATTAGATCTTTAGGTGCGTTATTTTTATATATATCTTTCCCATAATATAGCCTATCTTATTATCCGATTTATTAGTTCCTTTAAGTTCTTATAACTTTGGCTCTTATAGCTAATAGCTTAAGCTATACTTAGCGTCCTTATAAACTAAGTATATATTATTATAACAAAACGCGAAGTACTTAATTAAATACTCCTTAGTCCCGCGCAATACACTTATATCTATATTATTATACTCTAATAATCTAGTGCCTTTTACTATATAGTTACTTTAACTACCTCTATAGTCTCTAGTAAAATAACCCTATTTTTCAAAATTTATATAAGCTCCTTTTTAAACCATTTTTCTTACTATAAAGTCTACCTTAACGTCTTCTACTACTAAAATCTCTAATTTAGCCTCTATTTCTTAGTTCTATAATTACTTAATCCTTAACCTCTAGGTTTTCATAATTTCTTATTCCACTTTTCAGATTCTTTAGTACCGCTTAGGTCTATTAGCTCTAGTCTATTATTCTATAGTTTTTACTATTATTACCGCGCGCTTTACGCCTTATATAATTATAGAACTCTATCCTAGCCTTTCTTAGCTTGTTCCCTTTAATAGATCCTATTATTAATTTTAATTGCTTAATTAATTAGTTCTCTTAAGGTATCCACATCTTCTATTAGGATAATTATGTCTTAGACTTTTACTTTAAGTTCCTATTTATACTATACTATAAGCGTCCTATTATTCTATTCGACCTATATTATAAGCGTTTAAAACTATATTATATACTTAATTACTAAAATTCTTTACGTTAGATTTTAGAGTTTTCTTTCTGCTGTGGTTATTACTTTAGAGTCTCTAAACATTTATATTAATCGGCTTATAAACCTATTTTAGCTAGAGAACATATACTACACTTCTTAATTAGTGGTCAACGTTCCGTTTTCCTATATTTTAGTAAGGTAAAGTTTAAACCACTTAAGTGCTCTCCCTATTAGAAATAGTCCTATATATACTACTTAATCCATAGGTATTTCCAGTTTCGCTCCTTCTTATATTACCATAAAACGCATCTATACTAAAAATCCTTTAAGCTTTAACTTTTCTTCTAAAAGCTGTTTAACTAATAGTAACCTAACTTTAGCCGCTCCGATCCCGTTAAATCCTATTTTTAAGTATTCTATTATTATCTATTAGTTGGTTAACTATTTCCTATAACTGTCCCGTTATAACTAGTTACAAATTAGTATCCCCACTGGTACCTAAGGTAGTTACCGCCGTTAATAGCGTTGTAACCAGTGCTTTTAGTAGCATATTATTTGACTTTATTAATACTATAACTAGGTAGTAAATATATAACGAAGCCTTATAGGAAATACTATGGTAGACTTACTAATAGGCTAAGTATATAGGAAAATAAGAAGTTAATAATATAATAATAACTAGTGGAGTGGTTGCCTAATAGATTAACTCTAATTATATTCTAAGATTTACTATAAAGAAAGGAACTATCTAGGTAAGGACTCTGGTCCTTTAAATATATAACTCCTTCCTATAGTAATGACTAAGTATATTAGTATATTGGTGCGTTGATACGTCTTTCGTGTTTTTATATACTTATATACTTATATACTAAGTTATAACATATAATCCGTTATATGACTCGGCTACCCTTTATCTTATGGTTTGACTAGTTTTAGCGCCTCTCGCGCTAATATTGCTAGTCTGTTTATATCTCTTTCTAATAGTTATACTACTGCTAATATAAGGTCTATAACATATTAGAAATAATAAAAGTCATTAAACTAAAGACGGGAATGCTATATCTCTAATAAATAACTTAAAGATATAAGATATCTTTAAGGGCAAAGATAAAGAGAAGGGGGATAATGTTACGGACCTTATATTAGCAGTAGTACGGCTACTTAGAGAAGATATAAATAAGCTAGTGGTATTAGCGTAGGAGATATTAAAACTAATTAAATCATAAAATAAGGGGTAACTAAGTTATATAATAGATTACATATTATAACTTAATATATAAGTATATAGATACGTGGGGAAATACTAACGTACTAATGTACTAACGTACTTAGTACATTTCTTAGGCGTAGTATTATGTATTTAAAGGACTATAGTCCCTACCTAGATAGTTCTTCTCTTTATAGTAAATCTTAGAATATAATTGGAATTAATCTATTAGGCAACCACTCTACTAGTTATTACGTTATTGACTTCTTATTTACCTATATACCTAGCCTATTAACAAGTCCACTGTGGTATTTCCTATAAGGCTTTGTTATAACTAACGTACTAATATACTTAGTATATTTCTTAAAAGTTAGGACGTGTATTTGGAGGACCATAGTTTCTACCTAGATAGTTCCTTTTTTTATAGTAAATCTTAAAATATAATGAGAGTTATTCTATTAGGTTACTACTCTACCAATTATAATATATTGTTAACTTCTTGTTTACCTATATATTTAGCCTATTAGTGAGTCTACGGTAGTATTTCCTATAAGACTTTGTTATATATTTACTACCTAGTTATGGTATTAATAAAGTCGAATAACATGCCACCTAAGATAGCACCTATAATGACACTAGGAGCATCGACCTTTAGGTCTTAGGGAGATATAAATATAGAGGGGACCGATATCTTATAAATAGTCACGATGAAAAGACTTAGAGAAGTAATAGATTGTATTAATATTAACTAAGCAGGCTTTAAATTAAAGCTTAACAACTTCGGTATAATAAGGATTAAGATACTATTAATTAAGCGATTCTTAGGAGAAAAGAATAAGCTTAAAGGATTTCTAACGCAGATAAAGCTTAAGATATAATACAAAAGAGGCTAAGTTGCCTATATTATTACACTAAGTCGCGTATATAGAACTGTTCTTAATAGGTTAGACACTAAAATGGTTTAAACTCTACCTTATAGAGGTATAAGTAAATAGGGTTAGTGGAACTGGTAATATAGAAGTTTAATATATATTTTTAACATAGGATAAATTTGCGGATAGACTTATATAGATATTTAGAGACCCAGAATTAATAATGTATAATTACAGCACCTGTCGTACTAACCACTTATATGCTGACTAATCAAGGGGGAGGCGCGTCAGTATATAGACTACGTAGTCTACCTTAATAGAATCGACAGTCACCACTATCCCAAAGAGTATACGATACTATACGTATTTCGTGCCCCGGGATATGACTCACTTATATTATTGAGTTGATACAAACACTAATCAGTAAGCGCGCACAGATTAGCAATTACTCGACACCTCCTACCAAGCGATATACGACAGCGACCACCTGTTTAGACTCCTAGTACGACCTACTAGAAGGTTAGAAGTCGGGGATTACGGACCTATCACCAACTCTGTATACTTATTTAAGTCTTAGTACGGTTTACCGGAAGTTTATAGACGTGAATATAGACCTTTACGGAACCCCCTACCCTCCTGCAAACCACTACGGACCTATTAATCGATTTTACGGACCGTTACAAGACCTCCTCCACCCGCTACAAGCTACTACCACCCACTACAGCTTATACAGACATACTACGCTACACAACATAGTAGATATAACTAAGCAAATTAGTGAGGGTTAAAAGAAGTGGAGTTAGGGAGTCGACCTTACGTCTACGGACGGCGTTAATAACTATATTAATTTCAAAATCCTTGAATACGGACACTACAAGCTCCTAAACAATAACCTATAGGAGCAATACAAGGAAGACTTTATGGACTTTACGGAAGCTATTCTTAAGGCTTATAACCCTACTGCTATCTATAACCTACAAACCCTTTTACGTCACCAAGGTGTATGGGTTAAAAAGGATAAACGAGTCACTGTTACACGGTCCTTATACAACACAATACAGGAGGAGGACCAAATGGAATGGACTAAAGAGGAGATCCTAGACTAGGTTAAAGTCATTAATAAACTCTTTGCTTCTCCCAAACTTAATAGCATCGCTAGCCTTATACCTGACCTACTTAACCAAACTCGTCCTATAAACCCAAGCGATTTCGGAATTGATTTTACAGGCCAAAGTACACCTAGTACTTAAGTTACGGACCGCAATACCCCCGTAACCTAAATTACGGACCGTAATACCCCCAAAAATCAAATTACGGACCAAACCCCTTCTATTATTCAAGTCACAGATCCGTAAACCACCCAAGTAAAGACCTACGGTAAGGAGCTAGCTAACCTAGCTAAGCTCTACACCGACGAATCTAAGTATAGCGGTGAAAATGACAACTTTAACTTCAAACTAACCATCTTTACGGACCTCTGTTAGAAGGCTGATATTCCTAAACAGGAGTTCAGCCAAGCCTACTCTACCATACTGCGCGGCCTAGCCCTTAACCACTACTACACCAACCTTAAAAGCAACCCCCTTGGTGTTCCCTTTAATAAGCTATATAAAGCTACATATAACTACTTTAAAGGGCCAGAATACAAGCGTGACATCCTTATATAATGGAATACGATTAGGTTACGGACCGTAATTAACAAAAACACCAAAAAATCGACTATAGAGTGCCTGTAAATTCTTATTAAAGACCTTCGGCACCTATAGCACGGCCTCAATGCTAAGCTTTAAACAGACGACTTCCTATATAACAAACTTATTACAGCCTGCTAGGAAGTGGAACCCTGCAAATACGCCTATTATAAGCCTATAGGCACCTTAACTGGCCTTATTAACGATTTACGGTCCTCTATTATAACGTACGAAGTTTTAAACCCTCCAGGTAGTACTTAAGCCTTTATTACAGACCTACAAAACCCGCAAACTAACTCAGATGCCTACTTTACGGACTGCCGCTACCACTAGCAGTACCCGTACCGACCAAGCCCTACCTGTAACCCCCGCAGCAACTCCCGTATAAAAGCATACCCCCGTAGACAAACCAGCCAGAAGTGCTTTGTGTGCGGTAAGGAAGGATATTGGTCTATAAGGCATATTTAGAAAGAATATAACAAGTCTAAGAAGAGATTTAATAGCCAGATTAACCAGTTTATTTTAGACTACAAAGGAGATAAAGAAGAGAAGGTTCTTAATAAGTTAATAGAAGCCCTTATAATTAACTTTAACTTAGATACCCAGAAATAAAAGACCTTAGAGACATTCCTAACTACTTTTAGACCTTTTACAGACAGCCAAGCCTTTAATATTACGACCGTATTAGCCGACCGCTCCTTTATATACTTAATTGCACCTAAAAACCAGCCCGCAAGCATACCCGTTGGACCCGTTATAGATGTTATAGACCGCGAACAGGACCCATTTGCATATATTACCACAGAACGCTACACCCCTAAAGAATTCTATGGCGTTATAATTGATATAGGTGCCTCTAAGAAGTCTACTATAGGTTACGGATAATACCTTGTATATAAGACCACCACAAGTGATAATACGGATATCAATACTATGCAAACTAGGGCCATAAACGTCCAATTCGGCATTAGCTCAACTGTATTAATTAGATCAGTTAAAGTCAAGACTCTAATTAGCCTAGTTAATTTTTACATAGTAAAAGCGAACACCCCTTTCTTACTTTGCCTTGCGGACATAGATAGGCTATAGGTTTACTACAACAATATTACAAACACCCTAATTGGCCCTATAACTGCCCTAGAAAGCAAGCATGTTACCCTACTAATTATACAACGATTCGGACACCCGTTCCTTATATAGGGAGAGACTTTACGGACCTATATTTAGGAATTTTTTAACTATAACCCATGCTACCTTACTAGTACTGAGATCTACCGCCTATACCGCCGCTTCGGCCACCTATTAGCCGAAAAACTATATAGAGTCCTTAAACGCTCTAGACACGACAATGTTAATAGGAAGGCAATCAACCACCTAACCAAATACTGCTCTTTTTGCTAGAAATACAGACATTCCCTAAGCTAATTTAAGTTTACCCTTTACAAGGACCTTAACTTTAACCACTCAGTATATATAGACATTATGTACATTAACGGCAGTCCAGTATTACATATAATTAACAAGGCAACCCGCTATTAAGCTACCTATTAGTTGCAAAATATATCCGCAAAATATACTTGGAATATTTTATGGACCTACTAGATTAACACATACCTTAGACCTCCTAAGTATATTACCCACAACGCCGGCAGGAACTTCATTAGTAAGGAATTCCAACAGTATACTATAGCCATGGCTATTTTAACAAAAGCCGTTCTAGTTAAGGCGTACTAGTTTGTTGGGCTTATTAAGCAAGCTTACCCAGCTCTATAGAGAGCTTACCAGATTATTATAGACGAGTATAAGAATATCTAAAAGGAACTAGCTTTACAGATAGCCATAAAAGCCGTAAATAACACCGCTGGCCCTAACGGACTGGTACCTACCCTCTTAGTTTACGGAGCCTACCTAAGGATAAGCAAACTGGACCCTCCTGCCCTATCCATTACAGATTAAGCAGCTATAATACGGAAGGCAATAGCCAAAATAGTCAAATTACGGGCCAAATAAACTGTTAATAACGCTATGCACTACTGTAACGGACCTAATATAACCTTAGTATATAACCTCCCGCTTAATTCTAAAGTCCTTATATAGCGTAAAAGCAGTAATTGGACTAGACCTTACCGTCTACTAGCTATAGAAGACGAGACCTACTATATATAGCTCCCTAGCGGACCGACAAGCTTTAGAAGCACGTCCATAAAACCCTATTTTCGGTCCAAAAACACCTATAACATCAAGCCAGACGAACTAGAAGCACCCACCAAATTAGGTAAACTAGAAACACCCACCAAATTAAATAAACTAGAAGCACCCTTGCCTACCCTAAAGGTCCCCTAGAAACCCACTAAACCTACTAAACCTACCATAAAGCGTGGCTAAGGACGCCCCCGTAAGAACCCTATAATAGAGAATTACCTAACCTCCACAGGTATATCCGCAAGGTAATCTCCGCCTGCGGATATATCAGTTCTAGTATAAAAAACCCCTTTTACGGACTTACAACGCAAAGAGATTAACGGACTACTTAAAAAGGGCGTCTTTGCGGTTATAACGGAGAGAGACGTTCCGCAAGGCGTCCGTATATTTAACTCGCGCTTTATTAATGAAATTAAGCACCCTAGTACTAACAAAGCCTTTAAAAAGTTAAGGCTCGTTATACAAGCTTATAATAACTAAGGAAAGGACTTAGTCCTTATATAATCGCCTACAATCCAACAAGTCAGCTAATAAATTATACTTGCACTTACGCCTAGCCTACAGCAAAGTAAACCCGTAACTCTTTACCTACAGAATATCTTATAAGCCTATATACAATCTAATACCTACCTAAGTAGGGACATCTTTATACGACCACCGCTAGAGCTTAATTTACAACCAGGAACAATTTTACGGGTTATAAAACCACTCTACAGAGTGCCAAAAGCTGGAAACTATTGGTTTAAGACATACCACTAGCACCACATCCGTAAACTTAAGATGGAGCAGTTAACCTATAACCCTTGCCTTCTATACACCCTATTAAACGGCCTTGGTATTATTAGACTCCAAACAGATAATACCCTCTTCTTAGCAGACCAGACATTTGCGGACGCTAAAAAGACTAAACTGCAAAAAGCTAAGTTCCTAGTAAAGCCATAAGAGCAGTTAACTAAGCAGACTCCAATTAAGTTTAACAGAGGCTTAATTACACAAAAGGGCAACTTAATCTAGCTAACCTAGGAACGCCAAGCTTAAAACCTAAAGCTTATTACAGCAAAGCCTACAGACCTCACCAGTTCCCGCGGAGAGACCTATAAGACCATAAATACAAAGGACTAATACGCTGCATAGCGTGTAAGAGGCGCCTATATTACCATAGTCTACTAACCCAAATCTGCCTATAACTTGTCCTTTACGGCCCAGGCAGTAGATCCGCAAGAAGAAAATATTAAGCAGCTTAATAAGCGCATTTAATAGCAGATTAATAATGTAACAAGAGGACTTACTTTTATACCACTAGACCTAAATTCCATTAGCGTAATAGTATTTACAGACGCCTCCTTCGCCAATAATAGGGACCTGTCATCGCAAATCGGCTTTATAATTATACTTATAGACCGTAATCAGAATGCAAATATACTCCACTAGTCTTTAATTAAATGCAAGTAAGTAACCCGCAGTGTACTAGCTTCTAAACTATATGCACTAGCCCATAGCTTTAATATAGCAGCCGTAATCAAATCAACAATCCAGAAGATCCTACAATTAGAGCAGCTACCCCTAGTTTTATGCACCAATTTAAAGTCCCTCTATAACTGCCTAGTCAAACTAGGCACAACATAGGAGAAGAGGCTTATAGTCAACCTAATATGCTTACATCAGGCCTACAAACGACGCGAGATTACGGAGGTCAAATAGATTAGCAGCGGAGACAACCCAGCAGACGCCATAACTAAGTTAAAGCCGTGTCAAGCTCTTAAAACCCTAATTAACACAAACAAGCTCGACCTAAAGGTCACAGAATGGGTAGAGCGAGACTAACGGAGCATTTACGGTTCAGTTACGGCCCGTCGGAAGGCCGTACGGTACATTTACGGCCCATTAAAAGGCCGTACAGTTCATTTTACGGACCGTAAGCAGGACTTACGGCCAGATTGGAGCACCATTTAGAAGGCAACCCAGAAGGCACCTCTAGAGGGATTTCCTATGTATTTTCTTATGTGTTTTATGGTTCTATTAAGGCAATTACAGAGGCTATATATAAGTGGTTTCATTTTCCAAGTACCGCCAGTGTATAATTACAGCACCTGTCATACCAACTACTTATATACTGACTAATCAAGGGGGAGGCGCGTTAGTATATAGACTACGTAGTCTACCTTAATAGAATTGATAGTCACCACCATCCTAAAGAGCATACAATACTATACGTATTTCGTGCCCCGGGATATGACTCACTTGTATCATTAAGTTGATACAAACAAATAATAACCGTAAAAAGAAAGCTATTGTAACTTATATAAAGATTATCGGTAATAGACTATATAGTGTAATTCTAAACGTTAGTAGTATAGACTAGATGGAATAAAGAGGCGTTAATAGTATAGTACTAAAGAGGACTAAAGGTAAAAGTTTAAATAATAATAATATCTATAGAAGATCTAATAATTATAAGGGAACTAACTAACCAAGTAATTAAAGTAGATAATAGGCTTTATTAGTTTAAAAAGGATAGTAGAAGTATAGGCAAATCAGTATGGGCAAACCAAGCGTTATAGTAGGTATTAAAACTATAGTATAGTGGACTAGAGCTAATAAATCTAAGTAGTACTAAAGAATCTAAAAAGTAAAATAAAAAATTCTAGAAACTTAGAGGTTAAGGATTAAGTAATTATAGGACTAAGGAGTAGAGGCTAAACTAGGGATTTTAGTAGTAGAAGACGTTTAGGCGGACTTTATAGTAAGATAAATAGTTTAAAGAAGGAGCTTATATAAACTATAGAAATTAAGGTTATTTTGCTAAAGGCTATAGAGGTAGTTAAAGTAACTATGCGGTAAAGAGCACTAGGTTATTAGAGTATAATAATATAGATAAAAATATATTGCGCGGAACTAAAGAGTATTTAATTAAACCTTTCGCGTTTTATTATAATAATATATACCAAGTTTATAAGAACGCTAAGTATAGCGTAAGCTATTAGCTATAGGAGCTAGTGTAACCGACTACGGTACTGTCACGGAACCCTACCGCAGGGGCCTCCATAGGAGAGCCCCGTGCTCTTACGTACACCTTGCATACAGCTTACGTCAGCCACGCGTAGGTATATTACCTCCTTACGCCCTTGACCCTTACGATCGATCGCGCAACGTCTTATAGACTCCTCGAATACATACGTTCTGTAGCCACTGCCTCCGTCCCGTGACATTATGTTGCGCCTTTTTTACCACCGACACCTAGTCTACGACCAATTCTACGTCTCTACGATACCGCAGGCGCTGCCAGAAGCAGCGTGTCTACGAGCAACTTCGCACCACAATAGTAAGACGATATTCCTTACTAGCCACTATGTTAAGCCTAAAGAGTAACCCAATACCCTAACCTAACCTACGACGCCAATTAATCCTAGGAGAATTTAATTTATTAATCCTAGCCTTAACCCCTAAGGGCAAGCCTAGCGGCTTAAAAGAGTCATAACTATGAGTAACCCTAAGCATCTAGTACCACCTTAAAGACGATAAGAGTCAACCAGCCCAGTAGGATGGGTATACCCCTATTGGTATAGGTGGCCACAGTGACAACCTTGACGAGATAGACACCGGCAATATCTTATCCTTTATTGATTATACAGCCACGGAAAAGCAGCCAGAAGGGCAGCTACCTATTGAGATTAAAATACGAGACGCTGAGATGTTTGCATAAATGGTAGCACGAGAACCCAATAAATACTATTGCCTTCTACAGAACTACTACCTAAAGCTTACATGAGCTGAATTGCGTGCTGCCTAAGACTATAATATCATCCAAGACTTACAAGCTAGTAAGGCACTTGCTGATAATACACGCTAAGAGACTAAAGATGACCTCCGCATATCTAAGCGCGACGTCCAATAACTAAAGAAAGCTGAGATTGTACTTATTACTAAGGTCACTAAGAAGGAGGGCATAATTAAATACCTATAGTCTCAGCTTAATGAGCACATCCGTAACAATACTAAGCACCTCCCTACTATGCACTATACCACCTAAGCCTCTACGCCTCTAGCAACCTTACCCACCTAATGCTTAGCTAAAGGTCAGTATTAAGTAGCTTTACCTAATAGGGATGACTCCTATAATAGCGACTGAACTTAAGCCATAGCTGTAGGGTCTAATATACAATACCCCGATCTCCCAGTCTTCTAGGGAGACCGCAAGGAATACAGCTACTAGAAGATGCAAATCCGTAAGAAACTAACCTAGAGCGCCTGCCTCTTTCCTAGGGAGGATGCTAAGATTGGTTATATTATTGGGTGTATAAAGGGTACCCCATTTAACAGACTTTTCGCCTAATGGGAGACTAATGGCCCTTAGAAGTGGCAGTCTCACTAGGAGGTCCTTGATGATCTTGACCTAATATATTGTGACTATAACCTAGTGGCCACCAGTTGAGCCAAACTACGCGCCCTAAAGATAAGTCCTACTGAGTTATTTAATGAGTTCTATGTTAAGTTCCAGGAATACACTAAAGTCCTTTCCTGAGACAACGCTGAAGACCAGGAAGACCTCCTTAAAAAGGTCACCTATCGCCTTAGTTATGCTACCGCTAGTTACAATTACAATAACGTGTATAGCATGGTGGCAGCCCTATAGAAGATTAAACGATGGCTAAATTAGATCTCTACTACTAACCCTTACCTAAAGGCTCCTATATAGAAGCCCTCCGGGCCAACTATACCTATATACACTAGGTCACCAACGCCTACTATAAATACTATTACTGGAGCCAATATTAACCTCTCTATACTAACCTTCCTATGTAAACTCCTAGACAGAGAGTATAAGCTACTTTAGAAACTAGGGCGCTGCTATAGATGCCATTAAGAAGGCTGTTATTGCGAGAACCTAAACTACCCAATGGCCAGGTTTGGTAATCACCGCCTAATACCCAACTTTACACCTTAAACACTAAACACCTTACTATGTACCGCTACCATATAAAACAAAGACGCAGTAATAGCAGTAGGGTTGGATATAGAAGCGGAAAACGCCAAGTCCTAGCCCTAAGTTGTGGGTTGGGACGCCCTAATAATGGAGGGATCTATATATTAGCCTGCTCAATAGATAACTTAGTAAAGATAAATGGACGGAAATAAATAGTTTTACCTATAATAGGAACTACTGCTAAAAAACAATATAAAAGCTGTTCTATAATTGATTGCGGAGCTACTAATAAATTTGTAGATACCTAATTTGTGTATACTTATAACCTATCTACCTTACCCCTTACTAAAGCCCGCGCCCTATAACTTACTAACAGTAGTTGTACCGCATAGAAGATTACCTATATAGCACAACTCTACCTAGATATAAACGGGCACCAGAAAGAGCTCTAGGCCTATATTACACTACTTGCCAACTACCCTATTATCCTTAGAATGAACTAGCTTAAGCAGCATAACCCTATTATTAACTAAAAGAAAAGAGAAGTAACTTTTAACTCTAACTACTGCAGAGAGACCTGCCTAGGGCATAGCCTAGCCGCCTCTACCTACTCCCTAGGATGTTAACCCAAAGAACCTCTGATTATACCACCCACAACCAACTGTTACTATGTTAGTGCCGCAGCATTCTACCGCATAGCATAAAGGAAGAGCTAGGTCGTTACAGCAGCCTCCCGCTTATAGCTATATAAACTTAATAAAGAACAGGATTATGTCCTCTATAGCAATAGGATAGATCTAGTAGACCTCCTAGAGGACAATACGCCCATAGAACTTAATAAACTCTTAACCTTAGACCTTGAGAAGTTCATAAAACTTAAAAAGGGACTTACTAATGAGGAACTCCGCAAGCTCCTCCCTAAGAGGTACTATAACTTTACTGATATATGCTTATAAAAGGGCATAGATACACTCCCCCCACATTGACCTGACGACTATACCATTAATATTAAACAAGGAAAAATGCCACCTTATAAGAGACCCTACCTAATATTAAAAGACGAACTTCTAGTTGTAAAAAAGTATATTAACAAGCACCTTAACAAAGGGTTTATTTGTCCTAGCATATTACCAGCAGCTGCCCCTATCCTTCTCGCCAAGAAGCTAGGAGGAGGTATTTAATTCTGTGTTAACTATAGAGGACTTAACGCTATTATAATTAAGAACTAATACCCAGTACCGCTTATACATAAGACCCTTAAGCGGCTTAGTTAAGCCAAAATCTATACTAAGCTCGATATCATCGCCGCCTTTAACTATCTCTAAATACAGGAAAATGATAAATAGAAAACCGTATTTGCATTACGCTTTAGCCAATTTAAATATACTATTATGCCCTTTGGCGTATATAATGGCCCAGGCACCTTTTAAAGCTATATTAATAACGCCTTATGGGACTACCTTAATGACTTCTGCTTGGCGTACCTGGACAACATACTTATTTATAGCGATAACCCTTCTAAATATACTAAGCACGTTTAAAAGGTCCTATAGCGCCTTAGGGAAGTAGGACTTTACATTAATTTAAAGAAGTGTGAATTCTTAGTCATAGAAGTAAAATACTTTGGACTAATTGTTATTACTAAGGGTGTCTATATAGACCCTAAGAAGGTATATACAATTACTAAATAGCAAGCCCCTAACTGCATAAAGGACATATAAGCCTTCCTTAGTTTCGCCAACTTCTACTAGAAATTTATATACAACTTCTTAGGCGTAGTAGCACTACTTATAGCAATAATGCAAACAAAGGGCCTTTCTGTAAAAGGAAGAAAAATATACCTACGCTTTACCTGGATGCCTAACTACGAGAAGGCGTTCCAAGACCTTAAAGATGCCTTTACTAAAGCACCTATCCTAGCTTACTTTACACCAGGATGACAACTCTATCTCAAAACCGACTCCTTAGACTATGTTAACGCAGGCATTCTCTCCTAGATAGATGATGACGGTCTCCTTTACCTAGTCGCATTTTACTTATCTAAGCTTACACTATAAAAGTGTAACTATAAGATCTATGACAAAGAACTCCTTGCAATTATATGAGCGTTTAAAAAATTCTAACTAGAACTTTCCTTAGCAGAACCTGACTAGCCAACTAAAGTCCTTACAGATTATTGTAACTTTAAGTACTTTATGACCACAAAGCAGCTAAACTGACGCTAAGCACGTTGGAACGAGTTCCTCTCTGGTTTTAACTTTAAAATTGTATATAGGCCAGGAGTATAAGGCACTAAGCCTAATAGCCTAATACGCCGCTTGCAAGATCTTCCTTAGTTAGAGGACAACCCCTATAATCAGTTCTAATAGTAGATAATCTTAAAAGCAAGGAACCTGGCCCCTAGCATGCTACCTATGATAGAACTATCTGCACCTCAGCTTTATGCTACGGACTTAGAGCCGCCCTCTGAAATTGATAAGCTTATTGCTGCTGTATACAACGTCTCTATTAACCCGTTATTACACCAACTTATTACCGTAAAAACTGCCGGCGTCTGTAAGCCACTTACTAGCCTCTAAAACTTAGGCTAAATTAATATAGCAGCCTTAGAAGTAAAGGAAAGCAGACTCTACTATAGAGGCCGTCTATTTGTCCCCAATTTAGAAGACCTACAACGGTAATTAATCTAGATGGCCCACGACCTCTAGTTAAGCGGTTACCTAGGTAGAGGAGGAACTTACAAACTCCTTAGCCGATACTACTTCTGGCCTAAGATAATAGACTTAGTTAAATGCTTTATAAGCGCCTGCCACGACTATAAGCGCGCTAAGGCCTTTCGCACTAAGTACTAAGGACTACTATACCTGCTACTAATCCCTATACGGCGGTGGGCAGATATAGCTATAGACTTTATTACTAACCTACCACCCTATAAACGGCATGGTTGTACCTATAAGAACATCCTAATAATAATATGCCGACTTACAAAGGAATATCACTATATCCCAACTAAAGGCATAGCCGTTAATAATGTCGCAGATACTTTTCTTTGCGAAGTCTACTAACTATATGGGATACCTAACTCCATTACGTCCAACCGGGGCATGTAATTTAACTCTAACCTATAGAGACGGATCTATTAACATCTTAGTATCTCCGTTAAGATGTCTATATCCTTTTACTATAAGCCTATGGGACAGCCAGAAAATGTCAATGCTAGTATAAAGGCGTACTTACAACAGGTCGTTGCCTACGGCTAGGATAACTAAGTAGATCACCTCCTACTAGGTGAGTTTGCAGCTAATAACCACATCTTAGCCACTATAGGACTTACTCCATTCTTTACAAATAAGGGTTATTACCCCTAATCTAGCGTAGAGCCACTAGAACCTATTAATAAGAAACTACTATATGGAAAACGCCTTAAGATGCTACTTGCTGACCAGTATACAGACTGCATGAAAAATCTACTTAACTACTGTAAGGGAGAAATGGCCTAGGCTTAAGTAAAGTAGGCCTACTTTGCTAACTGTCATAGAACGCCACTACTGGAAATGCGTGTTGGTGACTGGGTATGGCTAAATATACGCAATATCTCTATACAGAGGCCTATGAAGTTACTCGATTATAAGAATCTTGGCCCCTATTAGATTAAATAAGTTATTAATAGGGGAGCTGTATATAAGCTAGAGCTCCTGCCTACCCTAGCCACCCATAGGATATGGCCTATATTTCACTTATAGCTACTATACCTTTACTAGTCTAACCCTATACTGGGATAAATATAGCCTAAACCTCTACTAGTACTAATCTAAGATAAGAATGAAGATAAGAACCACAAGGAGTGGACTGTTAAATAAATTATTAACTCTAAATACTTTAGTAAAGGTAGAGGACGGCAGCTCTACTACAGAGCTATCTATATAGGATTTGATATAGATTAACCAGAATGGCAACTATGGGAAGACTTTAAAAATGCAAAGGATCTAATTAGCGACTTTTACTACGCGAACCCACAGAAACCGGGCCTAAGTAGAGATTTTGTGCCTAATCCTCTATGGGAGCCCTTACAGAGTTAAACTATTGTATACTGCCACGTAAGGGCAAATTACCGTTAAATTGCCGCAGATTGCCGCAGATTGCCATCATGTAACCGGAAAATCGTTAAGATGTCCAGGAACTTTAACTGCTGGTTAAAGTTGTCTAATTGGTCGAATTCTTAGGTGCCAAGCCTTATTACGTGATGTTTTTGTAAAGCCTTTAGCGATATTCCCTTTTCTTCTCTATACCCAAAATGTTCCTTTTACATATATATAGTAACCACAGCGTTGCCGGAGCTCCGCCTCTATAGGAGGGGGGATAGTGTTATGGAACCCTACCGTAGGGGCCTCCATAGGAGAGCCCCGTGCTCTCGCGTACACCTCGCGTACAGCTTACGTCAGCCATGCGTAGGTACATTACCTCCTTACGCCCTTGACCCTTACGATCGATCGCGTAACGTCTTGTAGACTCCTTGAATATATACATTCTGTAGCCACTGCCTCTGTCCTATAACAGGTACCCTGCCAAACCACCACTATTTTACCAGTGTATTACCTTGACTCGCTTACCAACTCGCTCACCAACTCGGTCAATTACCCCTTTATTTTCTACACCTTTTATATATATATACCACCTGATTTCCATAGATTTAGAATTAAATTGCTTATTTAATTCTCCCACACTATAAAAGCTTACAGCTAGAGTTATAAAATCTTAAAGGAACTAATAAACTATTATACTAGCTGGATATTAAAGATAATGAGTTTAAGCTAGGTAACGTAATCCACCTCCAAGCTAGCTATACCCCTAAGCTAGCCATCTTAAAACTTACCAAAAATTAGAAAATTTATACTTTAATATCTTAACAACCACTTAATAATAAATTCTAATAATTTAGATTTAGACTTTTATATACACTCTGCAGCTTCTATTAAAATTGCATAGTAATTAGTTTGGTTATTTTTAAGATATAGCAATTTAGATTTGTTTTAGCCTCTAAATTATAATATTTTAAAACCCACTAAAAAACCACTAAACCAATTACTATATAACTTTAATAGAAGCTATAGAGTGTATTTAAAAGTCCAAATCTAAATTATTAGAATTTATTATTAAGTGGTTGTTAAGATATTAAAGTATAAATTGTCTAATATTTGGTAGGTTTTAAGGTGGCCAGCTTAGGGGTATGGCCAGCTTGGGAGTGGATTACGTTAAAATATTTACCAATAATAAGTTAATAAAGGCGGCTTACTAAAAGCGCGTAGACCTTAGAGAAGTTATATTAGAGGTAGACCACTATAGAGTAAGGTTTAGTAACGGGGATTGAAACTCCGTTAGATACGATATCTATTACTTTATAAGATGGAAAGAGATAAAACTAAGACAGTCTAAGTGGGCAAATAACTGCTAGTACTAACTTACTACTTAATAAAGGCAAAAGGCCATAGGTTTAAGATTTTTACAATAAGATAAAAAAAGACCTAAAAACCTATAACGGACAAAAACTAATAGAAAAGGGCAACGGCTTAGTTTAAAGATAAATAAATAAGTATGGGATAAAGATTTCTAGAGAGCTAAGATTTTAAAGAACCAATAAAGTCTATAGTAATCCTAGGTAAACGTAGTATTTAGCCTAAAAGTTAAAAAGTCGATATAGTAATTAAAAAGCATAAAGACTTTAAGGATTTATTTATAAGATATAAGCCGAAAGAAAATATAGAGGAGTTTATATAGTGAATCCTCGCATAGTAAAACTAAAAGTTAAACTAAAGATTAAGTATAATAGGTTATATAAGGGACAGAATACCTATATAAAAAGCTATTAATAGGCTAAGAGTAGGAACGCTAAGAGCTAAATACTTAAATAAATTGGAATAAGAAGAGGATCTAGAGATCCCTATTAGGTTCGTAAAACGGCATATAAAAGGTTACAATAACATAGTAATAAAAAGATACTTCCTTATAAATAGATCGTATATATTTATAAAACTATATTAAAAGTAATATAGGTAGCAAAGGAATAATAAGTAGAAAGATTTTTATATATAGCTAGATAAGAAGGTTATACTAAATTAGGCGATCTTAGAAAGATAAATAAGCTATATAAAAGGGGCGTTAATTATAATATTAAAGAATCTAGAAGAATAAGTACTAAACTAAAGAGAGAATTAATAAATCTTAGTACTAGGGTCGAGGGCATAGGGAGGTAATATACCTACGCGTAGCTAATATAAGCTATATATAAGGTGTATATAAAAGCACGGGGCTCTTCTATAAAGGCCCCTACGGTAGGATTCCGTAATACTACCCCCCCTTCTATAGAGGCGGAGCTCTAGCGACGCTGTGGTTATTATATATATATAAAAGGGACACTAGGTATAGAAAAGAAAAGGGAATATTGCTAAAGGCTTATAATAATGTTATATAATAAGGCTTAACATCTAGAAATCCAACTAATTAGATAACTTTAACCGCTAGTTAAAGTTCCTGGATATCTTAATAATTTTCTAGTTATATAATCGCACTTTACCATTATATAATAGCAATATATAGCAATTTAACGGTAATTTGCCCTTATATAGTAATATATAACGGTTTAGCTCTATAAGGGCTCCTATAGAGAATTAGGTATAAACTCTCTGCTTAGGCCTGGTTTCTATAGGTTTACGTAGTAAAAATCGCTATCTAGAACCTTTGCATTTCTGAAGTCTTCTTATAGTTGCTATTCTGGCTAATTTATATCAAATCTTATATAGATAGCTCTGTAGTAGAGCCGCCATCCTCTACCTTTACTAAAGTATTTAGAGTTAATAATTCGTTTAATAGTCTACTCCTTATAATTCTTATCTTCGTTTTTATCTTAGATAAGTACTAGTAGGGATTAGGCTAGTAAAGGTATAGTAGCTATAGGTAAAATATAGGCTATATTCCGTGGGTGGCTAAAGTAGGTAAAAGCTCTAGCTTATATATAGCTTCTCTATTAATAACTTATTTAATTAAATAGGGGCCAATATTCTTATAATTAATTAACTTTATAGGCCTTTACGTAGATATATTGCGTATATTTAGCTATACCTAGTCGCCAATACGCATTTTTAGTGGTGGCGTTCTATAACAGTTAGCAAAGTAGGCCTGCTTTACTTAAGCCTAGGCTATTTCTCCCTTATAGTAGTTAAGTAGATTTTTTATATAGTCTATATACTAGTTAGCAAGTAGTATCTTAAAGTGTTTTCTATATAGTAGTTTTTTATTAATAGGTTCTAGTAGCTCTATACTAGATTAGGGGTAATAACCCTTATTCGCAAAAAATGGGGTAAGTCCTATAGTGGTTAAGACGTAGTTATTTGCTATAAATTTATATAGTAAAAGGTAATCTACCCAGTTATCTTAACTATAGGCGATTACCTATTGTAGGTACGCTTTTATACTAGTATTAGTGTTTTTTAGTTACCCAGAAGTTTTGTAATAAAAGGGTATAAACATCTTAACGGAGATGCTAAGGTATTAGTAGAATCGTCTCTATATATTAAAGTTAAACTATATGCTTTAGTTAGACGTAATTAAGTTAGGTAACCTATATAATTAGTAAACTTTGCGGAAAAAGGCGTTAGTAATATCGCTAACGCCTACGCCTTTAGTTAGAACGTAGTGGCGCTCTTTTATAAGTCGGTATATTATTATAAGGATATTATTATAAGTACGGCCATGTCGTTTATAGGGTAGTAGGTTAATAACAAAATCTATAGTAATATCTACCTATTATTATATAGGTACTAATAGAGGGTGTAGTAGTCCTTAGTACTTTATTAAAGGCCTTAGCGCGCTTATAACCATAGTAGGTGCCTATAAAGCGTTTAACTAAGTCTATTATTTTAGGCTAGAAGTAGTATTAGCTAAGAAGCTTATAGGTTCCTTTTTTACTTAGATAGCCATTTAATTGGAGGTTATAGGCTATTTAGATTAGTTACTATTGTAGATTTTCTAAGTTGGAGATAAATAGGCGGCCCTATAATAGAGCCTATCCTCTTTTACTTCTAAGGCTGTTATATTAATTTAGCCCTAAGCTTTAGAGGTTAGTAAGTAGCGTATAGGCGCTAACGGTCTTTATAGTAATAAGTTAATAAAGTAATAGGTTAATAGAGGTATTATATACCGTGGTAATAAGTTTATTGATTTTAGAAGATAACTTTAGTTCTATGGTATAAAGCTAAGGTATAGTTAGCTTTATTATAGGTAGTATACCTAAGGCCAAATTCTATGCTTTTAAAATTGGTTGTTATTGGAACTAATTATAGGGGTTATCTTTAGACTAAGAAAGATCTTATAAGTGGCGTATTAGGCTATTAGACTTAGTACCTTATACTCTTAGCCTATATATAATTTTAAAGTTAAAACTAAAGAGAAACTTATTTTAGTGTACTTAGTATTAGTTTAGCTATTTTATAGTTATAAAGTACTTAAGGTTACAATAATCCATAAAGACTTTAGTTAGCTAGTTAGGTTCTACTAAGAAGAGTTTTAGTTGGAATTTCTTAAACGCTTATATAATTATAAGAAGTTCCTTATTATAGATCTTATAGTTATATTCTTATAGTATAGGCTTAGATAAGTAAAATATAACTAGGTGGAGAAGACTGTTATCATCTATCTAAAAAAGAACGCCTACATTAACGTAGTCTAAGAAGTTAGTCTTAAGATAGAGTTGTTATCCTAATATAAAGTAAGCTAGGATAAGTGCTTTAGGAAAAGCATCTTTAAGGTCTTAGAACACCTTATATTTAGGCGTTTAGATAAAACGTAGATATATTTTTCTTCCTTTTACGGAAAAGCCCTGTATTCGCTTTATTGCTATAAGTAGTACTATAATACTTAAAAAGTTATATATAAATTTCTAATAGAAGTTGGCGAAACTAAGAAAGGCTTATACGTCCTTAATATAGATAGGGGCTTACTATTTGGTAATTATGCGTACGTTTTTAAGATCCATATAGATACCCTTAGTAGTAATAATTAGTTTAAGGTATTTTACTTCTATAACTAAGAATTCGCACTTTTTTAAATTAATATAAAGTCCTATATCTTTAAGGTGCCATAGGACCATTTAAACGAGTTTAGTATACTTAGAAGGGTTATTACTATAAATAAGTATATTATCTAGGTACGCAGAGTAGAAGTCATTAAGATAGTCTTATAAGGTGTTATTAATATAGCTTTAGAAGCTACCTAGGCCGTTATATACGCTAAAGGGCATAATGGTATATTTAAATTAGCCAAAGCGCAATATAAATACGGTTTTCTATTTATTACCTTTCTATATTTAAAGGCGGTTAAAAGCAGCGATAATATTAAACTTAGTATAGATTTTAGCTTAGCTAAGCCGCTTAAGAGTCTTATATATAAGTGGTATAACGTGTTCCACCACCGAGCGCATCGCTTTAAAGAATACCAAAAGCCTAAATTTTAATCTTAAATATCTCAACCACTACATAATAATATTTTCTAAAAATTTAAATATAAGCTTTCATATACATATTTTAGTGTATATTATAATATTAGAGTATGTAACTTAATAGTTATTATAATATAGAGTTTAGGGGTTAAAAATAGAGATATATTTAAATATCTCAACAACTACTAGATTATATACTTTTATATTATAATTGGAACTAAAATAGGCATATAAGAGCTCATATTTAAATTTTTAGAAAATATTATTGTGTAGTGGTTGAGATACTTAAGATTAAAATTTAGGCTTTTTGGTATTCTTTAAAGTGATACGCTCGGTGGTGTAATGCGCTCGGTGGTGAAACACGTTAGGGTATTAGTTCTTAATTATAATAGCGTTAAGTCCTCTATAGTTAATATAGAATTAAATACCTTCTCCTAGCTTCTTAGTAAGGAGGATAGGGGTAGCTACTAGGGATATATTAAGACGAATAAACCCTTTGTTAAGGTGCTCTTTAATATACTTTTTAACAACTAGAAGTTTATCTTTTAATATTAGGCAGGGTCTCTTATAGAGTAGCGTTTTTCCTTATTTAATATTAATAGTATAGTTATTAGGTTAATATAGGGGGAGTATATCTGCGCCCTTTTATAAGCATATATTAATAAAGTTATAGTACCTCTTAAGGAGGAGCTTATAGAGTTCCCTATTAGTAAGTCCTTTTTTAAGCTTTATAAACTTCTTAAAGTCTAAGGGTAAAAGTCCATAAAGTTTTATAGGGGTATCGTCTTTTAGAAGGTTAATTATATCTATCCTATTACTATAGAGAACGTAGTTCTATTTTTTATTAAGCTTATATTTATAATTAGAAAGCTGTAGTAACGGTCTAGCCTTTTATTTATACTATATAGTAGAAGGCCACGGCACTTATATAGTGGTAGGTAGGGTAATAAGGGGTTCCTTAGGTTAATATTTTAGGGAGTAAATAGAGGCGGCTAGGCTATGCCCTAGGCAAGTCTCTTTATAGTATTTAGAGTTAAAGGTTACCTCTCTTTTTTTCTAGTTAATGGCGGGGTTATATTATTTAAGCTAGTTTATTTTAAGGATAATAAGGTAGTTAGTAAGTAGTATAATATAGGCCTAGAGCTCTTCTTAGTGCCTATTTATATCTAGGTAGAGTTATACTATATAGGTAATCTTCTATATAGTATAACTACTATTAGTAAGTTATAGGGCGCGGGCTTTAGTAAGGGTTAAGTTAGGTAAGTTATAAGTACGTATAAATTAGATATCTATAGATTTATTAGTAGCTCCGTAATTAATTATAGAACGGCTTTTTTTTTGTAGTAATTCCTATTATAGGTAAAACTATCTATTTCCGTCTATTTATCTTTACTAACTTATTTATTAAATAGGCTAATATATAGATCCCTTTACTATTAGGGCGTCCTAACCTATAACTTATGGCTAAAACTTAGCGTTTTTCACTTCCGTATCTAACTCTACTACTACTATTACGTCTTTATCTTATATAGTAGTGGCGCGTAGCAATATATTTAGTATTTAGGGTATTAGGTTAGTTATTAGGCGGCGGCTACTAAGCCTAGCTATTAGGCAGTTTAGGTTATTATAATAATAGCTTTCTTAATAGTATTTATAGTAGTATTCTAGTTTCTAGAGAAGCTCGCGCTCTCCATTTAGAAGTTTTTACGGAAAGGTTAGTATAGAGAGGTTAATATTAGCTTTAGTAGTATTTAAGGTAGTAGGTATTAGTGGCTTAGTATATATAGGTTTAGTAAGTCCAGAGGGCTTCTATAATTGAACTAGAGCTTTAATATTGGCCCGTCACCAAATCAAATCAAGGCCTCCTAGGGGAGCACCCTAGACGACTACTGTTTGAATGTACGGCCAGCAAACGGCTATAGAGAACGATTTGAATAAACCAGAGCCTTTAATCGGGCCCAACCCTCTCCCAAATTGAATTAGACACTGACACAGGTAAGTAGGTAGGTAGGTAGGTAGGTAGGTAGGTAGGTAGGTAGGTAGGTAGGTAGGTAGGTAGGTAAGTAGGCAGGCAGGCAGGTAGGTAGATAGGTAGGTAGGTAGGCAGGCAAATAGGCAGGTAGGCAGGTAGGTAAGTTAGTAGGTAAATAAATAGAAAAGAACCGTCGCCATATTATATTAAATTATCTAAAATAATATAATTTATTTTGCTAGCCTTATAAATAGCTTTAAAGTAGCCTTTATTTATCTAAAATATACCATTGGCATAAAAGAGGTAAATGGCTCTAAACATAATTGTAGTTGTTAAATGCGCAGGCTGCGTGTTAAAAAAAACACGACATAGGCTAGTCGGTCGAGTTGCCAAATGCCCTTAACTGCGTGCCAATTGCGTCGACTACTAACCATTAAGGCCATTAAGAGGGGACCATATTTTACTGATAAGTATAAATCTTAATAAATAGCGGAGCTACTAGCATGGGCTTTATTAATACAAACTATACAAAAACTTAATACCTAGATTTAAAGAAACTTAATAAGCCTTAAGGCCTATAAGGCTTTAATAGTAAACCCTTAATATATAGCGAATTAATATACTATGCTCTAGTAAAGATGTGGATGGGCAAATGCCTTAAATATATTTCCCTATTTATAATACCCTTAAAGCAATATAAAGTTATACTTAGATATAGATGGCTAAAGCAACACAACCCTTTAATTAGTTAAGTTAAAGAAATATTAAAGTTCCGTATAACTTACTGCTAAAGTTATTACTTAAAACACTATTTACCCTATAAATATGTATATAACTATTTAAATTTAATATAATATAAATTATCCTTGCTATAAACCTTAACCTAATATAATAAAGCTATAACTGCTAATTGTAGTAAAGAATATAAAGATATTACGTTAAAACTTCTTAAAATTTATGTAATATAAGCTGCACCCTTTATTTTAGGGAAACGATAATCATACACCCCCTAAATGATACGCATATACTCATTTGGTTTAGACGCTTCTTCATTAAGTTAGGTGTTTCCTCATTAAGTTAGAATATCACGTGCGTTTGACTTGTTTGCGCCTGCATCACGAAAATCAAAGTGCGAGCCCATAGTATTTCGCTTAAATACCAAAGGCTCTCTACAAGTAGATCTATCGACGCGATTAGCGATTGTAGACCTAGTTGTAGAGTTAATTGGCCGACCGTCGCGACGCTCTACAATTGCAGGCTCTTGGATGCGAAGCAGTTTGGGTCCCACCGGGCGCACGCTTGGGCGCGGGCGTGGGCGCGGGCGTGGGCGCGAAGCAGAGGCAGTAGCACCCAAATTAGTTTGCGCGACGCCTCACAAAGCACTGCGCAATCAAATTAATCGACTTAGGCGCGATCCAAATTTAGACTCTACTACTTATACTATAACTAAAATCAAGACTTAATCGTGATGTTGCGGTTGTAAAATTTACGTGGCGCGCACTTTGATTTTCGCGATGCAGGCACAAACAAGTCAAACGCACGTGATATTCTAACTTAATGAGGAAATATCTAACTTAATGAAGAAGCGTCTAAACCAAATAAGGTAGGGGGTGTATGCGTATCAATTGGGGGGTGTACGCGTATCATTTAGGGGGTATATGATTATCGTTTCCCTTATTTTATTAGCAAGAAAATAAGATTATAAAATCTTTACTATAATAATAGAAGATATTAAGAAAGCACTAGAACTAAAATAGTATACTAACCCTTAACCTCTTATACTTAAAGAATATTATAATCTAATTAATAAGTTTAAAAAACAATTTATAGACTAACTACCCCCGTACTAAGATAAGCACAATTTTAAGATAGAACTTAAGCCTAGTATAATACTAAAGTTCGGTCCGCTATATAGTATATTATAAGAAGAACTGCTTATAATGCAATAATACCTTAATAAATATCTATAAAAAAGATTTATTTGCCCTAGTTAATCTCTATTTGCCTTATCTATACTATTTATTAAAAAGTTAGAAGGAGGTTTAAGATTCTATATTAATTATTAAGTTCTAAACATAATTATAATTTAAAACTAATATCTAATTCCCTTAATTTAAGAGACGCTTAACTATTTAATAAAAGTATAGTACTTTATAAAGCTTAATATAGTTACTGCCTTTAATTAAATTTGTATATATAAAGGAGATAAAAAGTATATAGCTTTTTGTATATAATGGAGACTCTTTAAATACTTAGTAATGCTATTTAGTGTAAAGAACGGTCCTGGTATGTTTTAGAAATATATTAGAAAGGTTCTTAAATACCTATAAGATATAGGCTTATAATATAATATTCAAAAATGTAAGTTTTATATGTCTAAGGTTATATACTTAGGCTTAATTATATCCCGTAATGGAATTAAAATGGACCCTAAGAAAGTTGCTATAATTATAAACTAGGGAAGCCCTAGTAATGTATAAGACATTTAAGGATTTCTAGGATTTGCAAATTTCTATTATTAATTTATTAACTACTTCTTAGAAATTATTTAGCCACTAGTAAACCTAATAAAGAAGAATATAAAATTTAAATAGACTACTAGATATAAATAAGCTTTTAATAACTTAAAATATCGCTTTATAACTGCTCTAATTCTTACCTACTTTAACCCTAACCTTAAAAATATTATTAAAATAGACTTATCCAATTACGCACTAGGGGGAGTGTTATAGCAATATAATAAGAACGGCGAGCTATATCTAGTAGCCTTTTTCTCTTAAAAACTTGCTCCTACTAAATTAAACTATAAGATATATAGTAAGGAGCTACTTATAATTGTTAGATGCTTTAAATAATGGCGTCCTAAGCTTAAAGGATTATTATTTCTAATATATATATTAACGGACTACAAGAACCTGTAGTACTTTATAATTATAAAGTAATTAATATGGCGCTAAATTTGTTAGGCCAAATACCTCTTATAATTTAACTTTAAGATTATATACTAACTGGGCAAACTTAATTAGAAGCCTAATATACTAATATAATAATTATAGGAGCGGAAAGCGTAATTATTTATCTAGAGGAGCTCTTGCTACACCTGGCCTAAAAAGACCAAACCCAACTAAAAGAACCCTAAAAAACACCTAGAGAATCCCCCTAAGATATATGCACTGCAGGGGAGGCATATATTAAATAATGGTGGTTCACACTTACGCGCGACTGCTAGAACTACGCCTAACAATGGCCCTCTATAATAGAGATGGGCGAATACCATACTATAAAGTGGAAATACCTCTATTAAGAAGGTATCTAATAAAATATAAAGCCTATTAGACGCGTTTAGTATCCAGAATTATAGGGGAGTAACTATTAGCTATAATAAACTAACGCAGCTAGCAGAATGGCTCCACCAATCCAGTAAACCTTAGGCGCCCCTCTAGTAAACTCTTAACTAAATCCTCCAACGGCTAAGCAAAATTAAAAATAAATAAAACCCCCCTTATTAGCGAACTGCACCTAGGCTACTATAGCTGCGCTCTTACAGCATAGGGAACCTACCCCCCTTAAGATAATAACTAGGTACTTAATTATAATATAACTAAATATAGAAAAAGTAGAGGGACTTAAGGGTTAATTAGAAATAGAAGTACTTATAGAGATCCATAAAGAGGTCTATAACGCTATTATAGTCCAATACCTTAAAAGCGGAGATATTAGAGTTACCTTAAAGGACTAATAGGTAAAGGAACAAGCTATAAGGGTAGAGGATAGGCTAAGAGAATATATTGGCATAAAAGTGCTCCGTAAAGATTACCTAGTTAAAGTCCTAGCGGTTCCTATAAGCCTTAGGGTAGAAAAGGGACGCTAGGCAAATAACATAGTAACTATATAAGAGATAGTAAAATAAACGGAACGCCTTATACTAGGACTTAAGATTACCTAAATCTAATAGCTTTAACAGGAAAATGCAAACTAAGTATATAATAAAAATAATAAGAGAATATAAGGGTCGCTAGAGACTTGCTAGGGAAACGCCGGCCAAATATATAGCTCCCTTATTGTCAGCATATATATACCAGAAATTCAAAAACTTCTTATCTAAAAAGGAATAATTATAAATGGCCTTATATACAATATAAGGCTCTATAACTATAGACTACGCCTAGAATAATGCTATTGCTGCGTATAATAGGGACACACCTAATCTATATGCACAGTATAGGTATGCTGCGGCCACTATATAGGCCCCTATAATATAAGATACTGCTTAAACTAGGACTAAATAAAATGCGTAAACTGCCACTAAAGTATATATAAGACGTAGGAGAGAGAAGACTATATTAAATATAGGAGACGGAAGGCAAGAGCCTAATAGATACGGGAATAACTACACGCTAGGTTATATAAATGGAAATAATAGGCAATAAGCTAGGGGGATATAGGTGCCTTCCTAGTGTTTCTTACCTTTAATACTAGGAGGCTAGGCTAGCTATCCTAAGCCTTAATGGGCCAGAAGTGGCGCCGCGTAATATTACTAGACTAAATATGGATATAAGGGATATAGGGGATATAAGGAAGAGGACGCCCTATAGGAAGACCCCTATAGACAGCTATAGTAAGCTTAAAACTAGGATAATTAAGAATTAGGCTTAACGCGATAAATATAATATTTGTAGCTAACCTATAAAGGGTATATAGCCAACTAGTAAGAGTAGGGGAAAAACCAGAGATAATAATAGACTTAAATATAGAAGGGCTAGTAGGAACGCAAGATATAGAAATAAAAAGCTCTATATAAAATAAGTAGTAACTAGGGTGCAGACATAAGAGATAGAAGTTCTAAATATTCTAGAGAAAGTAAAAATAGAAGAAGTAAAAAATAAAGAAGAGACAAAGGACCCCTACTGTGACGGTGCTGGGGCACCGCCCATGCAGCTGGCTTGGCGTAATCTCCAGAGTTCGCCCGTACGTGTATATATTACCCCCTAAAGCCTCCTTTCCTCTTCTTTTTCTCCTTAGCTTAGTATTCTTGTATGGTAGCAATCCACAAGCTTCGGTTCAGAAGCATTTGTGCGAGCCCGTCACACCTATTAAGGTCCGCCACCTATCCATTATATAGTATAACTATGGCAATGCAAACCACCGTCCTATAAGGCCCCTACTAGACAGTCTAGACCTAGAGAAATACCATATGCTTACTATATAAGAGCCGTATTATAATACCTATATATAATCAATATACTGCCCCTAAGGATTCTAGCTCCTATATAAACCAAAAGTAGCTATATATATATACTTTATAATTAGTAAGGCTATTAGCCTATCCTTATAGTTATAGCAGGTAGTTAACCTAGATATTATAGTTATAACAATCCAGATATATAGGGGACCAGTATAAATTATTAATATGTATAACCCTAGGGTTATAGGAATCCTATAAACAGAGAATATTATATTAGTAATAAGCTTACTAAAAACCTGTCGGTATTACCCAAGTGCACTTAATTGGCCTATTAATCTCTGGATTTGTCTGGTGTTCAATAGGTGCAGAAAGTAAAGGATTATAAGGATCGCGGTGCCTAAGTAGGGGGCTGATGAGTCATTATAAGGATGACTAATTAGAGACACGAATGACTACATAACCTCTGTCCATACATTCCGACAAAACCAAAGGTATAGAGTTTATCCTATTAGAAGATATAAACCTCCACTACTTATAGTAGGGGGGTATCTTTTTTTTTTATATATATATATCCAATTGTATTATACTACGTACAATACTACGCATGCAGCCTCTAGGCTATGGCGCTATAGTCCTATATACATGAATCCTTCCCAGGCAGCTTAATATGTACTAGTAACTAAGTGGATACTCTGGTCCGTTTTAAATGCTAGGGGAGTTTTATCCTAGTATTTTGCTTTTTAATATTTAGTTTGCACCAAGGAAATAAAGAAATCCTAGCTCTTTTATCTATTTCTGCTGTATTCTGCCGTTCCTAGAGTAGAAAAAGCGCTCTAAAAGATAGATTTAGTAACATTTGCATATAAAAACAAAGGGCTCTATATAGTTTGCCAGCTTAGAGATAACTACCAGTTATTCCTATATAACTTTTTTTTGGTAATATAACCTATTCTTCTCCTTGCTTAAGAATAGGTAGGGAATTAGTAATTAATAGCTACTCTCCCCAAAAGTAGGCTACTAATAGTATTTTAGAAGGGCGAACCTTGCTACAT
>Ga0307507_10000775_pt1 | contig 70308 bp, 13 predicted proteins | sample 7_EM_MG_FD_207223 | JGI IMG/M metagenome (GOLD analysis project Ga0307507, IMG submission 207223) | Populus trichocarpa ectomycorrhiza microbial communities from riparian zone in the Pacific Northwest, United States - 7_EM | ecosystem: Host-associated > Plants > Roots > Unclassified | place... | reverse complement strand
TACGCAGCCTTATATTATAATAAAGCATTAATATCTCCTTTCTACCCTTTCTTCTTATATAAGATACAATAAAATAAAATAAAAGTAGTAAAAAAGAGGAGATTAAATTCAGTAACTTTTATTCCTCGTTATCCTCTAGTTCCACAATCCGATCCTCACCCTCCAGCACTCCCGCTGCCGCCGCTATAGGCTGAGAATTTTTATTGTACGACGAACATCGAGCTCCATAATCCCACTATTTACAATTTCCACAGCACCTACCACAGAACCCTAGGAGACTCCGACACTTAGTAAAAGGGCGAGGGGCTACTAGACGACGCGGAGTCGCCGTATAAGCCTCGCATAGCTAGCGTTAATTAGCTCTCTGCCTTATACGAGTAATATAGGGTACTTACAATTATATTTAGGGATCCACGGCTCTGAATTAGAATTGCATTTATATATAAGGGCCTTTCTATCTAAACCTACTTCTCTAATACCCCCCCTACCCAAGCCTCCATATTAATCGCTAGTAAAGCTTTCACCCTCTCCTGCTCATCCTAAGAGTAGTTAGTTATATAGGTATATTATACAGAGAAGAGAGTTTACTTACAGTATAGTAATATTGCCAGAGAATCTCTCGTATAATAGGACGGGAAGTATACTAGATAATTGTATTTCCTAATTCCTAATAAAGGACGACATTAGTGGGATTTAAACTCATAATTTATTAAGTTTAAAGTTAGTATATATTTATATACACTATCTACACACCTTCAGTGGTTACCTTTGCCTAAAATTGTTATATTTATGTACCTTATACCCCTACCCTATAGCGTTATATAATATATCTCTTATATACCTTCCCTTATACAACTACTCTTTAAACCCCTATTCCAAGCTATATTCTTTCCTATAATATCGTACGACGTCCTCCTAAAAATTATCTTAAAGTAGGTCTCTTTTTTTCTAATCTCTTCCGCATTCTAATTGCTCTAATATTGCTGCCGTCATTAACGTCTTATTCTAAGTAACTGTATGACAACCTCCTAAAAAGATTCTCTCCAGCTTATTACTTATTAATGGGATTAATAGGATCTTAATTGCCTAGCGCGAAAGCTATAGCCATTATTTTCATTGTGTGTCCTGTAACCACCACTCTAATGCGGGTATTTTAATATTATACAACGCTGCTTTATTATAGTAATTGTTACGGACGCTTTAAGTATGATATTACAACTACTTGGGGAAGAGTCGTAGGAAGCTAGTTGGTTAATATAGGCACGGTCTAGGATGGATCTAGTGGAACCATGTAATGAGAAATGGTAAGTGAGTTACATAATGTTATACGTAGTGTATAGAGTATACGCAGTATACGCCTATATATAACACGTATAACACATACCTTACGTATAAGAGAGGATTTCTTAGGAGTATGGTTATGTATTTAAAGGACCTTAGTCCCTACTATAGATAGTTCTCTCCTTATAGTAAATCTTAGAATACAATTGGAGTTAATCTATTGGGCAACTACTCTACTAGTTATTATTACGTTGTTGATTTGTTTTTACCTATATACCCAGCCTAATAATAGGACCCACCATAGTTCCTACTATAAGGTTCCGTTATATATTTACTACTAAGGTTATAGTATTAAATAAGATTAAATAACATGCTACCCAAAGCACTAGTTATAACAGCGTTAATAGTAGCTACAACCTTAGGATTAGGAGACACTAGTATAGTAGATATGGATTCTTAAGTGGTTATATAAGGTCAGTTATAGGAAATAGTTAATCACTTACAAAATAATAATAGGATACTTAAAGAACGCATTAATGGAATTAGAGCAGCAAAAATTAAGCTACCTTTAATTAAACGGTTCTTAGGAGAGAAGTTAAAGCTTAAGGGATTTCTTACGCAGATGCACTTTAAGGTAATATAGGAAGGAGCGAAGTTAGCAACATTATTAGATTAAGTAGCCTATATAGGATTGTTCCTAACAGGGAGGGTACTTAAGTAGTTTAAACCATATCTTATGGAGATATAGGCTAATAGTATAACAACTACTAACCAGGATATAAGGTATATATTTACCAGTTAGAATGGGTTCGTAGAACAACTAATATAGATATTTAGAGACCTGGAGGCCACAACTACAGCGGAATAAAAGCTTTAGAACTTAGTATAACGCACTTTAGCAATTAAGTATATAACGCAGTTTTAAATACTAGTTATATAGGTTAAGTGGAATAATAGGGCGCTTATAGCACAGTATAAATAGGGACTTAAGGCTAAAGTCTAGGACGCAATTATCCTAATGGAAGATATAGATACTTTAAGGGAGTTAATAGACTAGTTAATAAAGATTAATAATAGGATCTATTAAAGGGAACAAGCTAAGAGAGGGTAAGATAGAGTTCTATAGTTATATAAGGCGTAGAGTATGCAATAATAGATATAGAGTTAAAAATTATAGAATAGCGCAGAGCTAATAGACCTAAGCAGTACTAAAGAAACCTAAAGGTGGGAAAAAAAACTATAAAAACCTAAAGGTTAAGGATTAAGTAATTAAAGGACCTAGGAGTAGAGGCTAAACCAGGGATCTTAGTAGTAGAAGACGTTTAGGCAGACTCCATAGTAAGAAAAATGGTTTAAAGATGGGGCTTGTATAAATTATAGAAAATAAGGTTATTTTGCTAGAGACTATAAAGGTGGTTAGAGTAACTATATAGTAAAGGGAACTAGACTAGCAGGAGACACATACATATAGAGGGATAATAGTATACTGTAAGGAACAAAAGAGTATTCAATTAATAGTTTTGCGTATTATTACAATAATATATACTAAATTTATAAGGATACTAAGTACGGCGTAAGCTATTAGCTATAGGAGCTATTGTTATCTAAGTTTAGAGGAACTAATAAACCAGCTTATAGATTAGATATTAAGGATAATAAATTTAATATAGGTAAAGCATTTACTAATAATAAGGCAATAAAGGTAGCTTACTAGGAGCATATAGACCTTAGAGAAGTTGAAATAAAAGTAGAGACTAAGACTATTATAGAATAGGGTTTAGTAATGGATGCTATAATACTATTAGATACGGTTTCTATCACTTTATAAGATAATAGGAGTAACATTTAAAAGAAACCAAGTAAGTAGATAACTGCTAGTGCTAGCTTATTACTTAATAAAGGTAAAAGGCCATAGGCTTAAGATTCTTAAAAAGAGATAAGAGAAGCTTAAGATTCTTAAGATAAGATAAGATACACCTAAGGACCTACAATGGACAAAAACTGATGGGAAAGGGCAGCTACTTAGTTTAGTAACAAACAAATAAGTATAGGACGCAAGTTTAAGAACTATAAGTTTGGGGAATAAATAAGAACATTAGCAATCCTAGGTAAACGTAGTATTTAGCCTAAAGATTAAATAGTTAATACTAGGATTAAAAAGTAAGATAACTACAAAGATCTAGCTGTAAGACGCAGAAAATAAGAAACTATAGATAAGTTTAGGATAAGAATTATTATATAGTAAGAGCAAAAGCTAGACAAAAGGTTAGCTATACTAGGTTATATAAGGGACAGAGTACCTATATAAAGAGTTACTAATAGGCTAAGTGCAGGGACACCTAGGGCAAAATAATTAGATAAACTGGAATAAGAAGAGGATTTAGATATCCTAACTAGGTTTAAAGAAAGACGTACTAAAGGATGTTATAATATAGCGATAATAAGGTACTTTCTAACAGATAAACTATACACACTAAACCAGTTATATAGAAAGTGGTATAGGCAATAATACAACAATAAATAGGAAGACTTTTATATATAGCTAAATAAAAAAGTTATCTAAGACTAACCTATTATAGAAAAACGCATAAGTTATATTAAGGGAGCGTTAATTATAATATTAAGGAACCTAGAAGAAGGATCTAGGGACTAGAGAAGTAAGTAATAAATCTTAGTACCTATAGCAGAAATACTAGTAGCTAGGTTAACTAGGTATAGGTTTAAACTTAAGAATAAAGACAAACTAAGAGTTAACCTAAAATATATAGCGCATTATATACTATTGTAGATAGCTTATATAGATGATATATGCAATATATATAGAGTACTAAAAGATAAGAACCAGAAGTACCTAGTAAGGATATATTAGGCACCAGAGGAAAAGTGGTTTAAAAATGCTAAGTATATATATAAATGGCACCCAGTAGAAGTACAAGGTTAAGGAGACTTAATACTTTAACTAGGAAGATTCCTTATGGAAGAATACCTAGACGGATAATAGTGGTAAAAGTGCCTAGAGAATACTTGTCTATAGTATATAGAGGAAAAGAAATGAACTAAGTATTAGCTTAAGTTAGACTAAGTATAAATAGGATCTAGCAGCCAATAGTTAGAAAAAGGGGAGGCGTATAAAACTAGAGGGAACTAGTATTAGAGCCTTAAACTCTTAAAGGAATTTAAGAATAATACCTAAATTTATAAGTTAAATAGTAAGATTAACAGTTTAAAGTATTAATAGATAGTGGAGTAACTAGGAACTATATATTACTAAAGGCAGTAGAAAGGATAGGGTTACTATATAAACAGAGGGAACACCTATATCTACTTATAACAATTTTAGGAGATTAGATAGCCTATAGAGGAGGTGTTATTAATCTTAAAATAGGACCTATTTAGTTAACTATTAAAGGAAGACCAGTTAGAATGTCTTTTAATATCCTACTATTAGGATAGAATAAGGCAATACTAGAAATGCCTTAGTTATAGGAATATAATCCAAAGATTAATTGGGTTATAGGTTAGGTTAATATTAAGAATACTTAACAGCACAAAGTGCGATAGTAAACTAAGTTAGTATAGTACTAAGTTAGAGTAATATATAAAGAGACTAAGCAAGGCTTAAGTTACATACTAAAGAGATACTATAAGTATGGTAAAAAGTTATAGTTACTAGAAAGTAAAAAGCTATTAGAGTATACAGTATGGGACTATAAGATAGAATTAGAAGAGGGAATAAGTCTAAAGTTCTTTCTAATCTACAAGCTTACTAAAATGGAGTCAGTAGCGCTTAAGGAGTTTATCTAGGAGAACTTATATAAGGGATATATTAGACTATTATAGTTATCAGTAGGATATCCAGTACTATTTATCCTAAAGAAAAACGGAAAACTTAGGATGTGTATAAACTATAGACAGTTAAATAGTATTACTAGGAAGGATAGGTATTCTTTACCTTTAATTAGCAAAATCTAAGATAGGATAGGCAATGTAAAGATCTTTACGAAGATAGATCTAAGATAGGTGTACTACTAGATTAGGATTAAGGAAGGTAACAAATAGAAGGCAGCCTTTAGGTTAAAGGAAGGACTATATAAACCATTAGTTATATAATTTAGGCTTATAAACGCACTAGTAACGTTTTAGAAGTAAATTAATAGTGTATTAGGAGAACACCTAGATAAGTTTATTATGGTATATTTTAATAACATTATTATCTACTTAGAAAGTAAGGAAGAATATAGAGGATATATTAAATAGGTCTTAAAGAGACTATAGGAAGAACAGATGCTAGTAATAATTAAAAAATGTAAATTCTTTATAAAAAAAACCGATTTTGTAGGATTTATTATTAAACTAGGAAAGATTAGCATAGACCTAAAGACAGTTAAAGCTATAGTAAGTTGGCAGGAACCAGAGAATGTTATATAGTTAAGATTGTTTTTAGGGTTTTGTAACTACTATAGGAGGTTTATAGCATAGTGGTTAAAAAGTATTAAGCTATTTATAAGGCTAACAAAGAAAGAGGAACTGTGGGTTTAGGGTAGTAAGTAGAAGAAGCTGTTTTAAGAACTTAAAGAGTTATTTATCTAAGAACTGATCCTTAAGATCTATTAACCAAAGTTAGAAATGGTTGTTAAGATGGACGTATTAGACTTTATACTAGGAGTATATTTGCTATAAAAGCATTAGGACGCATAGCATCCAGTAGCGTACTATAGTTAGAAAATAACACTACTAGAGTTAAACTATAATATCTACAACAAAGAGTTGTTAGGTATAGTTATAGCACTTAAGGAATAGAGAGCATTCTTACAAGGTATAGAGAAACCATTTATGGTTAAAATGGACTATAAGAACCTTATAGGATTCCTAATAATAAAGGAACTTAACTGAAGACAGGTTAGATGGGCGGAAATGCTTATAGAATACTATTTCAAAATTTAGTATACTAAGGGTATAGATAATACATAAGTAGACGCTCTAAGTAAAAAGGCTAAACTATAAAGTAATAAAAAGCTATTAGGAGCTTTGTTGCAAAAGGATTAAGACAGATTAATTAGGTATAATTATTTAAGGATTATAGTAACTAGGGAAAGTCAGATCTATAAATTACTAGAGAGTGATTGGATATAGAAGATCTAAGAAGTATAGGTAGAGGATCTAGACTTAGAGTAATATAAAAATAGAGAAGCAACGTATATACCTAAGTCTATTATAGAAGAATTTGTTAAGGAATTCTATAAGGGAATAATATAAGGACATAATAAAGCTATAGGCTTAGTGTTAAGACTTTAAGAGGAGTATATTATTTAAGGAATCTGGGGACTAGTAAGATAAGTTATAAGAGAGTGTCTAGATTGTTAAAGGAATAAACTAATAAGGCATAAGCTGTATAGAGGGCTATAACCTGTTAAAATACTAGGAAGACTATAGAAAGTTATATTATAGGACTTTATTATTAAGTTACTAAAGTTAAAAGATTCTATTACAGGACAAGATTATAATGTAATTTTAGTAATAGTAGACAAGCTTATAAAGTGGGGATACTTTATAGCATACACTAAAGAGATATTAGTAGAGGATATTGCTAGAATCTATATAAAGGAAGTGTTTATAAGACACGGAGTACTAGATAAGATTATATTGGATAGAGATCTAAAATTTATAGTAGTATTTTAGGAAGTGTTTTTAGTAGAATAAGAAGTTTACGCAGTAACCTCTATAGTGTATTATCCGCAGATAGATGGATAAACGGAAAGACTAAACTAGATACTAGAACAGTATCTAAGGCATTATATTAATTATGCACAGAATAATTAGGTATTGTTATTACCAGTTATATAGTTTATATATAATGTAACACCATAAGAAGAAATGGGGACATTATTATTTAAGGTGAATTATGGATATGAACTAAGAATATTGTTATTGCTATATTAAGTAAAGAAGACGAGTAGCATAGCTAAATAAAGAATGGAGATGTTAATAAATCTTTATGCAGACCTTACAGAAACAGCTAAACTAGTATAAGAATGAATAAAAAGGTACTATAATGCTAAGAGATCTAAGGGACCAGATCTTAAGGAGGGAGATAAAGTGTGGCTACTATATAAAAATTTTAAGAGTTGATGATTAAGCAAGAAGTTGGACTATGTTAGACTAGGACCTTTTAAAATTAAGTAAAGGATTTTATTGGTTATGTATAAGTTGAACCTACTAGCTAAAATAAAGATCTACCCTATATAATATATTGCGATGCTAGAACTAGCATATGGAGATATTAAGCCACTAGTCTATAAGGCAAATATATATAGAGGACAAGAGAAAGACAAATAGTAAGTTTTGAAGATTATTAGTTATAAGGATATAGATGACGAAACATAGTATAAAGTGAAGTGGATAGGCTATAATAAGACTACCTAGGAGCCATTAAGCAACCTAGAGAACGCTATGGGAAAGGTAAAGAAGTATTAGAAGAAAGCAGGTTAGGGAGTGTTAAAAAAGGATTACTAAAGAATGAGTTACCTAAGGGGGACCTAAAAGGAGCAACTGCTGAGCTACTTAGAGTTGTTTCCCTTATAGGAGAAGAGCTAGTCCTTTTATTACCTAGCTCATTAAGACCCTATTAAACAAGTTTTTACTCCTTAGAATAAACCTTCTTATAAACCTTCTTAAGATAGGTTAACTGAGTAAACGCAACCTACTAAGACTTAAAGGAGTAATGTTAAGCCTTAAGGGCCCAAGCGGTCTCTTTAGTAGAATAGTAGAGTTTAGTACATATAGCGGCTAACTTAAACTTAAGTTTTATAGTGGTAGATTAAATATAAGACCCTATAATAAGTTACTTAGGGAACTTAAAGACTATTAAGAGTTATAGGACGCGTATACTTAGCGTTAGAAATAGAGCGAATATTATAGGACAATTGAACGTTTGCTTTAGTGCACTCTAAGTAAAATAAGGGTTGTTAAGATAAGGGACTTGCTATTATAATATACACTAACCCTACCTTTGTACAATGAGAATATGGAGACAACATTATCTTACTAAGCAATAGTATGGCAGCCATAGTGCGAGCATAATATTACGCTTGTAAAGAAGAAGAAGCTTTAGGTATAATAAGTAGGGATATTAACCAGACTAATTAAACGGACATTATACCTCTAGTAGACAACTTGGAGATATTAGGAATCTTTAAGGACGAAGATAAAAAGGAGGGAGATAGTGTTACGGACGCTTTAAGTATAATATTATAACTACTTGGGGAAGAGTTGTAGGAAGCTAGTTGGTTAATATAGGTATAGTCCAGGATGGATCCAGTGGAACTATATAATAAGGAATGGTAAGTGAGTCACATAATGTTATATATAGTGTACAGAGTATATGCAGTATACGCCTATATATAACACATATAATACATACCTTACGTATAAGAGAGGATTTCTTAGGAGTATAGTTGTATATTTAAAGGACCTTAGTTCCTACTATAGATAGTTCTCTCCTTATAGTGAATTTTAGAATATAATTAGAGTTAATCTATTAGGCAACCACTCCACCAGTTATTATTATGTTGTTGATTTGTTCTTACCTATATACCTAGCCTAATAATAGGACCTACCATAGTTCCTGCTACAAGGTTCTGTTATAGTAATTATTAAATTTATCTTGACTTTGAGGCCGCGTGTGTTTCTACTTTATATTTTAACGAAGTTTCTTAAAATAATTTAAAGGCTAAGCCTGAGAATTAGCTGGTTTTTAAAGGCTATTATACAATTAAGAGAAGAATCGATTCTCTTAGCGGAATTTCTCCTAAAGGCTTTGGACTTTGAGTTTATAGGCGACGTATAGATTAATGGGATTATCGTCTATATCCTTAAGCTAGGTCGTATAATGTTCTGGATAAAGAATACGGGCCGTAGTGTAGTAAGGCGATTGATCTAGCTTTAAAGCATAGAAGTTAAACTTAGCCTTTATATATTCAATTTGATTTTTAAGCTGTCGGTTTTCTTTCTGCTTAAATTAGTAAAAGCAATTAATATTATTATACAACATACTAAAGAGATTTCAAGATATTCCCTAATAATCTTAATAACTTTAAGAACCTGTTCAATTGTTGCTTATTAACCTTTAAGAAATAGAGTCGCACTCTTAAAAATAGAGAGAAATTGCTCTATTGTACGACAGAGAGCAATATTAGAAGGAGTAAGCTTATCTCTCTTATTAATCGTACCCTTACAAATATGCGCTTTAGTGTAGTTTTAAAGCGCATTAAGAACTTCCGTCTTAAGTGTAACATAAAGCATATGGAACCAGCTGTTCTATCTTATATAATTACCTAGGGGGATTAACTTTCCGGAAAGTTCTTTAAACTCATTTGTACAATTAGGCGAGGTATGGATATAAACGACGAGATTATAGATCTTCCCCATAACACCCATCTTCGCTCTTATCAAATTTGCTCTCTCTTTTTGGCGTTTATCATCTAACTCTTCTCCCAATTTATCTTCTCTATCGTACGATTCCATATGTTGCTCTTCGCTATCATTAGTAAAGAGAAAAGCTTTAGTAACAAGATTAAGGATATAGCCTATATAGCGGAGCCGTTAGAAAGTCTAATTCCAGTTAATTTAATTCTCTATGCTAAGATAAGTTACCATTATATGACAAAACGTATCGTTTATGGTGGAATTATCGCCAATAAGGACGCCAATATTTCCTATAATTCCATAATCTTTAAGGACGGGGTGAAGGGTTTCCCATTAATTTAAACCACTATGGCCATGTACCATACGAAGGGCAATTAAGATATTTCGAAAGCGATCCTGGGTATCAATAAAGCTAGCGCAAATCGCAAGTAAAAGGTCATAACTTGGTAAGGTCCAGATATCAACAGCAAGATAGATGCTTATTTGTGACGATTAAAGCCTTTTTTGTATAATATCTTTTGCTTGCGGAAACCAAGCCCCTACTCTCTACTTAATCGTGTTATAAGATGTTGGCATAAATATACGGCCCTGCGGATTTATTGCTTAAATAAAGGCATACCATTCTGGCCATTCTATACATAAAAATGGAAGCCGTCGTACAATAACCAAATCTAGGAGGGTTTGGTTAACAACCTATTAATTAACTATACGCCAAAGAATCTCTTAATTAAGGTCGTCTTTACTATTACCAAGCCGGAGAAGAAGCTTAGTATATAACGCTTTAATAGTTTTAGAAGCTGTTATATAAATACTAGAGTTAGGTACCTTGCTAACGGTAATTCCATAAACACTCTCTAGATGCTGTCTCATATTTGTTATACTTTGAGCCGTATATTTTAGACAATGTTTGCACTAAATCTATTTTTGTTCTGGCTTTTCTAATCTTTCTTCCGGCGTTAGCGTACGACAATGCTCATAGATTAGAGAGGTCTTCCGTGACTTTTTCGTTAAAGGAATTGAGTCTGTAGTTTCCTCAATGGTATTAGAAGCAAGAGATAATCCAAAATCCTTAATTTCTTAAATTCTAGAAGACATATTGTACGATATTATATAGATAGAAGGTAACCTTAGGTGGCGGTGAAAAATTTTAGTATGCCAAGAAATATTGCGATATTATCCGAATATTGGCAATATTGGCAATACCGATATTTTATTGGTGCTAGCACTGATTAATGTTCTTAATCGCGTGCACGGGCCACATTTTATAGCACCTTATCCATGCAAGGGATAACTAAGCATTTATTAGATTTATATATTACTACTACTATATACCCTATTTAGTCTATATAGACTATTTATAGCTACCATTTTCTATAGTGTATAAGGGCGCGAAAACGCTTTAGGGAAGATTTAAAGGAATAATATAAATTCTATTTAAATCTAAGGGTATATAGCTCTTATAGACTACAAGATATTATATAAAGAAGAAAAAGGAATAATAGGAGAATTATAAAATTAAATAGTTAGGGGTGTTAGTGGTCGATATACAGCGACCTGGAAAAATATTATTTCGCTTCGGTACGCGAGTTCGCTAGCAATCGAAGCGAACACCCATACTTGGCTGCAAGAACTTCAAACTTCGCGATCGGCCTTCCTCCGCAGTGTCGCGATCTTTGTCAAATATCGTGAGGTTTCCACCCGTACGATATTGCCAAATTTCATCAGCAATTGCAGAGACAGCGTTGTATTTGCGTTTTGGCGGCTGGACGTAGTTAAGGGGGAGCGTACGTCTTCAATTCTCCTGGCCAACCAAGGCGATTCTCCCGGCCAACCAAGGCGATTCCCCAGGGGCACCTTTTTCGCTACAATTACTGTGTACAGTTGGTGGCGATTTAGCGAGCTCGCGTACCGAAGCGAAATAATATTTTTCCAGAGGGGGGGTGGAAGCTGGTCGTGCATATCACTGTATATATATATATACGGTCTTTAATAAACTTTAGTAGAATTTAATTAATCTAGTAGAACTTAGTAGAAGTATAAGGAAACTTAGTAGATAGGTGGCTATAAGGCATAATTATAGAAATAGGATAGATTATAGAGGAGATAAATCCTTAAGAAGGTAAGGCCTTTAGGATTGTGGAGACTATATACTACAGGCACGTGCTTTTAGTATATAACTAATGGACGTCTAAGGGGTATTAGGGGTTTATCCTAAGGGCAACCTAAGGTAACCGCAATAATATCCCTTATTTTCCCCCCCCCCCCCCCCCATTCTTATAATTAGCCATTAATCGCTATTACCTTGCGGTAGAGGGAGATTATAAAGGCTTATCCCAGAAGGGGTTCGAAAAAATATTAGTATACCACTATATATTATCTATCTAACCTCTACTTTAAACTCTTAAAAACCTTAATAAGGAAAAAATATAACTAGAGAAAAAATATAAGGATTGCTAGAAGACCTATTAGAAGTCTACTAAAAGTATTATAAGGGGACTTTATAGATAGGGGGCTATAAGGACACAATTGTAGAATAGGATAGATTGGTAAGAGAGATAAATCCTTAAGGAGGTAAGGCCTCTGGGATTGTGGAGACTATATACTACGAGCATATGCCTCCAGCATATAACCAGTGACTATTTAAGGGGCGTCTAGAGGTTGTCCTAAGGGCAACCCAAGGTAACCGCAATAATATCCCTTATAATACCCCCCCCCCCTTTCTTACGGTTGGCCCCTAATCGCCATTATTTTACAGTAGGAAGATTATAAGGGCTCGTCCTAGAAGGGGTTTGGAGATATATTAAGGAGATATTCGTATACCGCTGTATATTATCTATCTATCTAACCCCTACTTTAAACTCCTAAAAAACCTTAATAAGGAAAAAACATAATTAGAGAAAAGTTATAAGGATTACTAGGAGACCTATTAAAGGCCTGCTAGAAGTATGCTGGTAACTACCTAGGCTAATATAAAGATTTTTATATAACTTTATTTCCAGGCCTTTATACTAGTCTGTAATTAATTATAAATATTATAAGCAATTTAGTATTCAAGTATAGTTCCGTAGAACCTTTTAGTATAGGATTTAACGTATAGAGCCTTAGCTTGCCGTTATCTAACTATTAAGATATTAATCTATAATCCTTTCTTATTCTTATAGTCCTATACTATATTTTAGCGTAGCTCTACTACCTAGTAAATAAGAGGGATATTTTATAATAGCGCCTCTAGCTATTATACAATTGTTAAAAACGGTTATAACATTGTTCTTTTAATACTATAGTATTATTTATGTATAATTTAACCTATATACGTCTTTAATTAACGTCTTAATTACCTTCCTTAGCCGAATAATTAGTTTTTCTTATAAGGAAGTAATAGCCAAATGGTATATACGCGTGTTTCCTTCCTTCTAAATTACGCCATTATACTAGAGTTATATTAGCAAGGTTGCGGCTATATACCAGAAGGGTATTAGAAGGTAAAGTATAAAGACACTTTACTTATTAAGCTTAGTCCTTTTCCTTAACACCTTACTTCCCATTATTAGCCTTTATCCAATTTTAGACATATCTTTAATATATTATTAAGATTTTCTTTTTTTCCATTATCAATTTAATATATCTCTTTATTCTCTTACTAACTACTCTTTTAAGCCAATTCTATAGCGTATTCTGGCCCTGCCGCTATATATAGAACCCTAACCTCCACTAACCTATAACTAGTACTAGTCCTACCTAAATGACTTTATATATACGTCCTTAAAAGACCAGAAATCTAATAAGAAGATTCTGGATACTTATAATAAGACTTACTATATAAGGTCTAACACCTTTAGTCCTTATAATTAATGCATGCGTATTAAGAGCGGCAGTTACGTTAAGGTAAGCTTTCCTATCCTTAATAGGTTTCTATTACTAACTTTAGGCTTTAATATAGCCTAGGCCTAAGTGGCAATAATCCTTTAATATCCTTAACTACTATATCGCTTAGGCTCTCTCTTATTCTAGTGCTAATGCTAAATAGCTAGGTCAAATTCAAGACTATACTATAGCTATTTATACCGCCTATAATTCCTAGTAAGCCAGCTAGTAACACCTAATAAGGGAACAAGGTTAGTATATTAAGAATAGGGTAAAGGATAGGGGTAATAAGAAGAAGGTTATTGTCTACTATAAGAAGGAGTTCGCGTATACGTGTTAAGTTTTAAAAGAGTATAATATAATACGGTATTAGGTAGGTTACCCTTTAGGTACCTAGCGAATAGGTAACTAATAATTGCTATAGCAAGGTCTTAGTAGTTCTGGTCTTTACTAGCTAGCTAACATTTCTATTTATTCTGGGCTTAAGCGTGTCTTTATTAACTATAAGCTTACGCTTTAAGAACTTTATTGGCACTAGTTTGGGCCTAATATTAGTATTAAGCGTTTAAGGATATCTGTTTTATCTACACCTTATTAGCCTACCCCTATTTTTATGCCTGCTTATACTCCTACTAAGGAATCTGGATCTAGATCTTATTCCTATTAGCCATTACTTAGTGGGCTAATAGATACTAATCCTACACCTAGGGATAAGGTATAGTGACTTTTAATTTAGGTATTTAGGATTAATTCTTGTATATAGTGGCAATTAGGAAAGCCTTATAAGGTATTTAGGAAGGTATAGGAACACTATTCCTAATATAGACTAATAAATAGAAATGCACTTCTAGCAAAATACCCTATTAATTCTATGCTATATATATAAAAAGGCTAACAACCTGTCCTGCCTTAGGCCATAGCCCTAGTTAATCCTTTTGGTTTCTAGAGCTTATCCATTCTATATTTAATTTAACCTATTTACTCTTTAGGGCCTCTCTTGGCCTACTACGAGCTTTCTTTATAGGTTATAATAATACTATAGTATTAGAGCGCTTTCTATAATTTGTAGATTGCGGACCTTAGTCCTAATATTATTTTAGAATATATTTAGAATAATTAAAGTAATCCTCTGGTTCCTATGTAGAGTCCTTAGCGGGCTAGCCTAGCTATTTAACTTTATATTAAAGCTTGTTCTTAATAGACTTATAGCATAGTATAGCTTTAACCTTATACCGCTCGCCTACCACTTTAAGGTGTTTAATTAGGCCTAGACAGAAGTTCTTTTCCGGTAGTAGTTTATGCTATAGCTCTAGTAGATTTATGTAAAATACTAAATGCACGCGGGCTATAAATAGGGGTAGCTAGAGATAGTAGGCTAGCTTGCCAATTCATTCCTTAATTTAGAAGGAACCTAGGTATCTTACATTAAGCTTCTTTAATAGTTAACCGGTTTTAATATTTATTAAATATAATAGAACCTTATTGCCTACGCCGAAATGCTTATCCTAGTATTTACAGTTATACTAGAGTCTTTACTGCTCTTAGGTATTTTATAGGCTCTGCTTTACATACTTCCACTACTCTTCCTATTCCTAGAGGTACCCTTATACTCTCTAGTAGATATCCTTAGATTTCCTAGTGGGATCCTATAATTAATTATATGGCCTTAGCCAGTGATTGCTAGGTATACTATTAAACCTAAATAGTTGGACGCCATAGGCAATCTGGATTAGTATATACTTATACAATACGTATTACTTTAAATTGTAAGCGTACTCTATATACGGAAGTAGCTTACATTAATTGTCTTACTGGTAGTTTAAATATATCCATAAGTAAGACTCCAGTTCCTAGTTCTAGCGCTCTATTTACCCGTCCATCTATAGATAGAAAGCTATACTATAATAATAGTCTATCTTTAAATAAAAGTATAGATCTAACTAGTATTAGCTTATAAAGACGCTGCCCCTATTAGTAATAATAGAGTATAGTTAATCTACTTTAAGAAAGCATTTCTTCTTAATTAGGTTTATAAGCGCTTATACGTTAATTATTTTATTAATAGAAAGGTATTAGACATACTTTAAAGACCTATTAATAAGTACAAGGACCAAATTATATATTCATTCTTGCTTATCTTTTAATAGCGGAAGATCCGTAATAAAATCTATAGTATAATATTACTATAGTTTGCTGGTGGGAGGAACTGATTTAAGTAAACCCCACAGCTTATACCTTTAGATTTTGTATACTTGATACTTCTTATAATAGCTAATATATTCCTTTGCTTCCTAATTAAGCTTTAGCCAATAGTATTTATATTAAAGTAATTCTACTATCTTAGCTTGACTATAGTAGCCGCCTAAAGGATTATTATAATTCTTTATAAGAATCTTCTAACATAGATTTGCTTCTTATAGTACCTAAACCTTATTATATCTACGCAGTAGGCCTATTAGGTCTAGTTCCTAATAGTAGCGCCTAGTAGCTTCCTTTCTGTTACGTTTCTAGTCTACTTCTACATTAAAAATAGTATAGGAGGCGTCTCTTTGTTGCACCTTATAGATAAGATCTATTAACCTTTTAAATGGTTCCTAGGTAAAAGCTATTTCATCTTATACTGCTCCAAGTATATAACTAAATGGTACTATGGATCTTATAACTCTCCAGTGCGTATATATTAGAAAGGCCGCTATAAGGTTAAAGTCCTTTAGTCTTTATAGGGCTCTGGGTTCCAATTACTCTATAGCTTTGCTTTTAGTTTAAGGGGATAGCTTAGTAATTAGAGGTAATATATTACTAGGTTCTAAGAGTATATTAGGGACGTTCTGTCTAGGTATATTTGGACCTTTATTAGTAATAGGCTAGGTACCAGCTAGAACGTTAGTAAAAGCTAATAGGGTTTACACCGCCTAAAACTTAGTGCTTAGAGCTATAGGTACTTAAGCATTCTATACCTAGAGCTTGTTTTATAATATAGGGAGTAAGATATCTATTATCTCTTTTCCTTCTCCTATTTTAAAGCCTTTAGTATAGTCTAGCTATTATAACAGTCTATTAGCAGGGTTATTTTCCCCTAGCTTATATTTAATCTTAAAATTAAATTGCATAGGCTCCTCTAACTATCTAGCCTATTAAGGTATAAGCTTCTTTATAGTTATAAAGTGTTACGGAGCGAGCACAGGCGGTGATAATATATAGCGAAGTAGATATTATTAAGCTATATACATAAACTGCGTAATAAAGTCAAGACGTTGCGTAAGGAAAGGAAAGTAGGAAATAGGGGGAAAAGGGTATATAACATTCGCTTAGTTGCTAGGTTAACGGGTACTGTGCTATATACGGGTAAGGTAGAGCTTAGGTAGCAGTTCTGGTAGAACTTAGTAGAATTTAGTAGTTAGAGGTTCTTAAAGTTGCCAGTTGGCAACTCCAATAGTAGAGATAGTAGATTGTAGTAAAATACGGTAGATTGCTGTTAAATTGCCATCTTATGGTCGGTCTCTAGTTGTTTAGTTGGTGGAAACAGGTAGACGTGTATAAGGTGTTATGGGGGTGTCCTATAACAGTACCCCCCCTTTAAACTTGAGTATCTGCGAGATAGGGCTGTAGTAGTTTTAGGTGGAGTTCGCAAAAGTTTTTTGTGGCTTATATAAGTCTTATAGAGTCGGCAGGTTCCTATAAGGGTTTAGTAAAACCTTTCTATTTTGTAAGGTATATATATTTACGTTTCTATTTATTATACTTAATATTGTTAACTCTTTTAATAAGGTACTTATCCTTACTATCTACTTTAACTAGTAGGGGAGGGTCTTGGATCTGTCTAGGTAGGGTGTCTAATATAGGGGTGGCAGGGTAGAGGACTGACGTATGGAATATAGGGTGGATTTTAACCGTATTAGGGAGCTTTAGTTAGTAGGTATAAGGAAAGACAACTTTTTTTAACCTTATAAGGGCCAGCGTTCTTCTAATTAAGTTTCTTAGTAGGTTATTTTGTGTTTAGATTTTTTATATCTAGCCAGACAAAGTTACTAATTTAGTAGGCTAGTGCTAGGGTTTAGTTTTTATTTGCTGCGGCTTTATAGACAGATTAGGCCTATATTATTTTATTAGTAAGGAACTCTTATAGTTCTTCTATCTTCTTTATGAATTTGTTTACTTCTGTAACTTATAAGGCCTAATAAGCTGGGTAAGGAATATTACTAAAGGGTTTAAAACCTATTTGTGGATACTAGCCGTAGTTAGCTAGGAATAGGAAGACCTTTATGGTTTCTAAGACGGAGTTATTTATAGTAAACTTAGTAAATGTAAGCTAGTCTATCTAGTCGTTCTGTAGATACGATGTATATATCTAAATATATTGTTCTATTATAGCATTTGCATATTCCGTTTAACCATCCGTTTCTGGGTAGTATGCTGTAGATAACAGTACTTTAATGCGGAGTTAGGTAGTTAGTTCTTTCCAAAATATAGAGACAAACTGGCTGCCTTTATTGGAGATAATTATTTTAGGGAGTCTATGGAGTTTCTATATATGATTTAGGAATAGTTGGGTAACGGTAGGTGTTAATATATTAGGATAGGCAATTAAGTGTCTTATTTTAAATAGTTGGTCTATAACTACTATAATGTTTATACAGCCTTTATTTATAGGGAGTTCAATAATAAAGTTAATTAAGATATCCTTCTATCTTTGGTCCGGAACAGGTAATAGCTTTAGAAAGCTATTATATGTCTTATATAAAGCCTTAGCTTGTTGGTAGGTATAGTAGCTAGAGATATACCTTTATATTATATTATATATATTCAGCCAGTAGTACTCCTATTAGAGTAGTTTTAGGGTTTTTCTATAGCCTAGGTGGCCAGCTACTGGTAGGTTATATATATGTTCAAAAAGCTTAAGCTTAAGTTTATTATAGTTAGGTATAACTAGGCGGTTCTAGTAGTATAAGCGGTCTCTATAAGCTTTATATTTACTTAAAGAGATCTTTTTAAAGCGTCTAACGCTATCTTAAATTAGCTTAAGTGTCTCTTAGATAAACTTATTATTTGGGTATTTATTAATTATAATCTATTTAACTAATTAATTAGTTATTTTAAGGATATATACCGTAAGGTCTTTAGCTAGGGGATTAAATAATTTAGGGCAAAGTAGAGTTTGATTATAGTAGGTACGCGCTTCTTCCTATACTGGTATATTTTATAAATATTAAGTTAGGGTATTAGGTTTTTGACCTTAAATGCCTAGGTAGTATATAATTAAGAATTAGAAATAGGACAGATATTCTAACTAGCGGGCTTAATAATAACTTTGCTATTTTATGGTTGTAAAGTACTATAGATTCTTATAGTTGCTAAGGACTTTAATTAGAAATCTAGCGCCTTCCAATTCGGGTTGCTATTATTTAAAATATTTAATAATAGCTAATAATTCCTTATTATAGATCTTGTAGTTATATTTAGCTAAACTTAGTTATTTTAAGAAGTATGCTATAGGGTACAGTACTCCTTCCTTATTATACTAAGACAAAATGCCTTTAGTAATATAGTTAGATGAGTTAGCTTCTATAACACTCTTTTAGTTTAAGTTAAAGTGTTAGAGTATAGGTGCGGTAGTAAATATAACTTTTAGATAGGTAAAGGCCTTCTTATATTCCTTATTAAAGATAAAGGTTTTATCTTTTTAGGTTAGAGCTATAAGGGGTAAAACTAGGGCAGAGAAGTTATTAATAAACTATTAGTAGAAGTTAGCAAATCCTATAAAGGCTCTTATATCCTTAATATTCTTAGGTTTTTACTAGTTTATAATTACTTTGATTTTCTTTAGGTCCATTTATATGCTATCTATAGAAATAATAAGTCTAAGGTATAGGACTTCTATTTTATGGAATTTGCACTTATCTATATTTAATTATAGGCTAGCTCCACGCAAGGCTTCTAAGATAAGATTAATATATTTCTTGTATTTAGTTAGGTTATTGCTGTATACTAAGATATTATTAATATAAGTAGTACAAAAAATGTCTAGGTAAGGTTATAGGGTATTATTTATAAAGTATTAGAATGAACTTGGGGCATTTATAAGGCTAAATGGCGTTACTAAGTATTTAAATAGTCTATACCTAGTACGGAATGTAGTAAGCTATTTATCTCCTTTTATAATATAAAGACGGTTAAATATATAGATAAGGTTGAGTTTTATATAGTAGTAAGCCTTATTTAATTAGTTTAGTGTCTCTTAAATTAATAGAAGTAGGTACTAATTCTTAATAGTAATAGCGTTAAGAGCTTAGTAGTCTATATAGAAGCGTAGACCGCCACTAGGTTTTTTAATAAAGATTATAGATGTAGCTATAGGCAAAGAGCTTACTTTAATAAATTCTTTATTTAGGTGTTTATCTAAGTACTTCCGCAGCACTTAGAGTTCGTTTTGGGACATTTTGTATAAGGGTCTAAATCCCGGCTATTTTCCTTCTTTAAGTATAATCTTGTAGTTATATAGTTAGTACTCTGCTAACTTATTAGCTTCCTTTTATAAAAATACTTCTAGATGCTTATAATAGTATACTAGTACTTTTATAGCAGGGTTAGTATGCTTCTTTAGTACTAGGGCCTTTTTAATATTGGCTATTATAACGGCAAAGATTATATATTTAGGTTTTCTGGCAAGTTATACTAATAGGGTAGCTCTAATTATATAGATATCTATAGAAAGGGGGGTAAGTTGCTAGCTAGTAACTTCCTTTTAATTATCTACTGTTTCTTATTTAACTTTAGGTTTAGTATTAGGTATAGAGTTAGTATTAAATTTAGGTTTAGGTTCTTTAAGTATTCTTTTTATAGTAGAATACTAGTTCTTCTGGTACTTTTATATATTAAGCTTAAGTTTAGGCTTCTGCTTGGTTTGGGGTGGTATAGTAGTTAGGGTTAGTTTATGTGGTTTAGTATAATTTTTAGGTTCTTAGTGGAATTAGGTAGACTTTTTAGGTATAGGGTGGATATTAGTAGAAATTTTAGACTAATAAATTCTAGTGGATTTTTTAGATTTTGGTTTAGGGTCTAAGTAGTAAGTTATAAGGCACTTCTGCTTATAATGGGAGGCAGTAAATAGAAGCTTAAGGTTGTCCTAATTAATGGTTACCTTATATAGCATTATCTAAGGTTGTTTAAGTATTACTAAGTAACCTAGGATAGTAATAAAAAGCCTAATTAGTTCTTTATAGTTTAGGTATTAGAGTCTTAGGAATACTATATAGGTAATATAGCCTAAGATAGTGCGTTTACTATTAAATCTAAATATATTAATATGCCGGTTAAGGGGGGTTAGGGTAAAACTATTATTTTATATAAAGATCTTATTAATAAATCCTATGCTACTGGCTCCTGTATTAATTAGGACTTAAGTATTAGCCTATTAATTATTCTGCTAAAGATAATAGTTAATAGTTATGCTGTAATCCTAAGAGTTAGAATTTGTGATATCTAGAGCATTTAATAAGATCCTAAGGCAGCGCTATTTTAGAGAGTGACTTAGCTCTAAAACCTTCCTTTTAGAGGTAACTGGGGTAGGGTTCCTATAGAATATTAGCTGTAACTTTATCCTTATAAGTAGTGCTTACTAGATATAGGGCTAGAGCTATATAAAGATTGGGGACGGTAACTAGAGGATTAGTGCGGTAAATAGTTACTAGTATTAGCCGTTTGTAAATTATATTAGGGCATAGAGATAGAGTAGTATCTTAAGATGTAAGCCTTGCTTCTATATTTAAAGTAAAGGCCTAGCTTAATGCGTTATTCTTATTTAGGGGACCCTAGTAGGGTATACTCTAGGGTTTTAGAGTTAATGTCTATAGCGTTAGGGTACTTAGGCTAAGATAATAACTTAGTGGTTATTTGCGGAGCTGTTATATTATATTAAGGAGTGGACTTTAGTGTTAGGCGTAGTATATTATTATATTATTTATTAATAACGTTTATGTAGGCGTTAAGGGCTCCTAGTAGATCTACACCTATTAGGGAGGTTTTTAGTTTAGGACTTAGGGATTTAATAAGGCTATTAACTAATACGGAGTCGTTCTAGCCTGTTTTCTTTACGTAATGGTTAAATTTAGAGAAGTATACTAGAAAGCTTTTCGTTCTTTAAGTTATATAGTTTATCTTTCTCTAAGCAGTAGCTTAGCGGTTTAGTTTACTATATATAGCTTTAAGAAGTATAACTAGACTTTATACTAAATTTAGTTAAAGGGGTTTAATAAGGTTAGCTGCGTCTCCTCCTAGTTAACTTAGGGCGTAGTAGAGTTGGTTGGCTTTAGTTAGGTAGCAGTTAGCATTACTAGTTAACTTATTTTTAAGCTAGCTTAGAAATAATTAGAGTTCTTATTATTTACTAGTAAATATTAGAGGGTTTAGTAGTTATTTAGATTATTATAGTACGGTAGTTAGTTTAGGGTAAATAGCTACTATAGGTTTAGGACTCTTATTTCATGTATTCGTTTTTAGAGAAGGCGTTTAGTCTTAAGGCCCTAGTATAGGCATCTTAAGGGTACGGGCTTCTTCTTAAAGGTCCTTAATTATTTATAGGTGTCGTGCTTCTTATTCGGCTTATTATTAAGTTAAAGTGGCTTAGTTCTATATAAGGATATCTATAAAGGACTTCTATATCTCTACTAATTGGTTTTAGAGTGCGGATATAATGCTAGCGGCTATTATGGGGGCTTTAGGGTTGTTCTACATTTTAGAGGGTGGTAAATAATGTTAACGCAATATAGTGTTACGGCGCGAGCATAAGCAGTAATAATATATAGCAAAGTAGATATTATTAAGCTATATATATAAACTGCGTAATAAAGTTAAGACGTTATATAAGGAAAGAAAAGTATGAAATAGGGGAAAAAGGGTATATAATGTTTGCTTAGTTGCTAGGTTAACGGGTACTGTGCTATATATAGGCAGAGTAGAGCTTAGGTGGCGGTTCTAGTAGAACTTAATAGAATTTGGCAGTTAGAGGTCCTTAAAGTTGCCAGTTAGCAACTCTAATAGTAAAGATGGTAGATTGCGGCGGAATACGGCAGATTGCTACTAGATTGCTGTCTTGTGGTTAGTCTCTGGTTATTTAGTCGGTGGAAACAGGTGGACGTATGTAAGGTGTTATAGGAGTGTCCCGTAACATAAAGTAGTATAGATTATAATAATCTAAGAGTATATAAGTGGTATAGCTTATATGTTTAAGGTAGTATTGCCACTGTTTAAAGCAGTTAACTATAGCTAGTAGTTCCTTATTGTGGGTATAATACCTAACTTTGGGTTTTTAGAATTTTCTATTATAAAATGCTACTGGTCTCTAGTAGAGCTAGGTAGCGTCTAGATACCTATTAAGTTATAGTAGGATACTAGCAAGAGCAAAATTTAATATATTAGTGACCATTATTAGTAGCTAATTTAGGTTAAAATGCTATAGTAGTAGAGCTTCTATAAACTTTACGCGTAGTTCCTAAAAGGCTTTCTATACCTTTCCGGGCCATATCTATAGTTTATACTATTTAGTTAGTCCCTTTTTAGTTTTCTTCCTTCCCGCCTTTAAGCTTTTTGTTCCCTAGGCTAGGTTTTAGGAAGCTTTAGCAACGTAGTTAGATAGGTATTAGGTGACGTCTAAGTAGTTATAGATAAAGCGCCTATAGAAATTGGCAAAACCTAAGAATACTTAAATATCCTGGTAGCTCTTTAGCTCTAGCCACTCTTAAATTATCTATACCTATACTAGGTCTATAAATACGCCTATAGGCGTTATAATATAACCTAGGAACTTAACCTACTTAGTGTTAAAGATATACTTTAACACCTTAGTGTAAAGGCCCTAATTATCTAAGCGTTCCAGCACTTTACGGACGTATTACTTGTGCTAATTCCTATCTTCTAAGTAGATTAGAATGCTGTCTAGATAGATAATATATATACAGTTAACTAGTCCCCCTAAGGCTCTATAAATATATAATTAGAATATTATAGGCGCATTGGGTAGCTTAAAAAGCATTACTAGATATTTAAAATGGCCGTATTGAGTTTTAAAAGCGGTTTTTTACTTATCCCCTTTTTTGATATAGAGCCTATAATAGGCATCTTATAGATCCAGCTTTATAAAGATCTTTGCCCTAGATAATTATTTTAGCATTTTACTAACTAATAGTAGTGGGTAGCGGTTCTTAATTGTAATCTTATTAAGACCGTAATAGTCTATATATAGCCTTATAGTTTTATCTAGTTTTAGGATAAAGAGGATCAGCGTGCCTACTAGTGACTTACTAGGCCATATCTATCCCTTTTCTAGTAAGCTATTAAGGTACCCCTATAGGATCTTAAGCTCTTTATAAGAGAGGTTATAGATAGAAAGGTTTAGTAGCTACTTGCTTTCTTCTAGATTAATTATATAATTATATTCTAAGTTCCGCTAAATGACTTTTACTTGCCTACCTAAGAATACCCTTAGTAAGTCTTTTAGGCCTACTAGGATATTTGATAAATTAGGGTCGTGTTTGTCCTCTTTATTATTATTAGGTAGGTCCTAGAGCTCCCTTAAGACGCTTATAGGCAGCGTTGTATACTATAGTGGTTATTTATATATAGTTGCTACTATACATTAAATAGTTTTATGCGGTAGCTAGCAGAGGGTAGGGAACTCCTTAACGCAGCGTTTAAGGTGCCGTAGTATACTCTCCGCGTATTACTTAAGCTAGAGTAACCTATAACAATAGAAGTATCTTATAAGATCTTTAAGATCGCTGTCTCTCTATAATGTCTTTATAACATATCTAGCAGTTCTCTATAGGGTATTTATTATAAAAGGGTTATTACCTATACTAGGCTCTATATATATCTTGCTATAAAATAAGGGTTAGATCTAATACTCCTTTAGGTATAGAGTGTATACTATTTTACCTAGAGCTATATCCTCTAGAATATCTTTTAAGCTTATTAGTAATATGCGCCCTTTTAATTCTTTATTATTCTACTATTTAATAGCTTCTATTTTAAAGCGTATTTTAGGATCTGCTTCTATAAGCTAAGGATATCTAAGGATAAGGTTATAATCTATAAAGTTGGCCGCCTAGAAGGGTTGCCGGCCGACTACCTTAGTACGGTTATATATATTAGCCACTAACGCTATAAGCTTATAGGTGCTATATAGTTTAATCTAATGCTTATCTAGAAAGCCTGTAATAGGTTTTCACTACCCTAGCAATAGGATAAGTTTATACTCTTTTACCAAGTTATATTATATAAGATTAATTTCGGCGCCGCTATTATATAGTGCTTAGAACTAACATATCTCGCCTATAGAGAGTATTATTTCCAGCCTAATAGCAATATAAAGAGTCTTCCCTTCTATATCTTGCCCTAGTTATAGCTAGGAGACATCTATAACTAGGGCTTCTCTTTTTTTAGTTTTTTAGTGTATTTATTGCCCTACTTATTTTTCCAATAAGAATATCCTTTTAGCTTCTTGGAGTGTTTCTATAAGGGTGTTAGCTAAGTATTAGGTTAACCCTAGAAGTCTTTCCTGCTACTTAAGGTTCCTAGCTTTAACTCTTCTAAAGTTCTCTTTAAAAATGTAAGGGCGCGAAGAGGCTTTAAGGAAGATTCGAAGGAACAATATAAATTCTATTTAAATCTAAGGGTATATAGCTCTTGCAGAGAACAAGACGTTACGTAAAGAAGAGAAAGGAATTACGGGAGAGCCCTGTAATTAAATAGTCAGGGGTCTTGGTGGTTAATGCGTACGTACATGCGCGCGCGGTCTTCGACGGACTTCGGTAATTCGATTAATCTGTTAGAACTTAGTAGAAGTCGATTAAGCTAGCAGAATTTAGCAGAATTTGGTTAAAGCGTCGGACTTTATCTGTTAAGTGTTTTACCGAGACATTCCTACTGTAACTGGGCTAGTCCCGTTATAGTACCCTCCCCTTTGGCCGAAGGTCTAAAAACAATTTAATTTAGTTAAGAATTCATTTTTATCATGTTGTATATTTTTTGCGTTGGGTGGCAGTGTAGAGTTTTACCGGTTTTAATTGTTAAATGGACTAATTAGGATTTTCTATGCCCGGTATAGAAAATCGCTATTGGCTTGGTCTAGGGCGGTGAGCCGAACTAATATCTTTATAGTAGGTCTTAGTAAGGCGAATCTAACCAATTAGACAACTTTAACCGCCGGTTAAAGTTCCTTAACATCTTGCGTGTCACGTGACTGTGTTATAAACGTTATAATGTTTTTCGAGTTCTTTTTAAGTTCGAGCTTCCTGCTGTTATATTTTATATATTTGTGTTAGGTGGCAGTTGTTTGCCTTTATGTCGTGTCCATCTAGCCGGAGTAGGCCGCGAAGGATAGTCTTTATGGAATTCTTTTACCAGGGAAGGCGCATTAATTTTAATTTGCTTATAGAGTTCCTAGGTTCATGTTTTATATCCTTCCCACTTAATAAGAAGTTTAAATCTTTTAGATTGTATTTTCTATCGCATATTATTAATTAAGTCAATAAAGTAAGAACCGTTACCGTTGTCAACAATTATAGGAGGTGGCGGCGGCACTTTGTGGGTTATAGGTTCGTTTTTTAAGGGTTATAGCAAGCTTACATGGAATATTGGATATATTTTTATCTTAGTTGGTAGTTTGAGCTTATAAGCATATGGGCTTAATTTCTTCTTAATTTGGTATGGGCCTGTAAATTTCTAATTAAGTTTCTTCAAGGGCCGTTAAGTCTTTAGGTTTCGTGTATTTAGGTAAACTATGTTATTTTCCTTAAAGTCCTATACGGGAGCTTGTCCTTTATTCGCATACCATTCCTATACTATTTAAGCGTACGTTAATTCACTTTGTAATAGTTCCGTTAACTGCTTTATTTAATTAGCGAAGTTATACGCGTTAATTAACTGAATCCATTTAATTGTGGGTCCTATCGTGTTAATTTTGGGTTGTGGTTTAAATCCGAGTTAGGGGTCTTATCCGTAGGTTGCATAGAACGGCGTTACGCCTATTAATACATTTATTATATTGTTCGCAGTAAACTTAGCTAAAGGCAGCCACTTTTCCCAGTCATCTTATAGGTAGGAGTAGTATATTTATAGGTATTGTTCTATAATCGCGTTCGCAATTTTAGTTTAACCATCTATCTCCGGATAAAATATAGTTAAGAGTTATATTCGAATACTTAATTGTTTATATAGAGCTTGCTAGAAATCTGAAACGAACTGGCTTCTATAGTTAGATATTATCAAGTTAGGAAGTCCGTGTAGCTTAAAGATATGCTTAACGAAACATTCGGCTACTAATATCGCATTAATTAAGTCCATAGGGATTATATATCGCATTTTTATAAGACGGTTAATAACTACTATAACATTCGTAAACCTATTACTGTTAGGCAAGTTGACTATAAAGTTAATTAAGATATCGTGCTATCTTTACATCGGAATTAGTAGTGGTTAAAGTACTCCTTACTTCTTTACATAAGAGGTCTTTCCACGCACGCATATCCTGCATGCTTGAACGTATTTTCGTACGTAGTCGTACATTGTAGGCCAGTAGTATGCTCATTAAACAATCTTATAGGTCTTTACACGGCCAGGATGCCCTACTATAGGGGAGTCGTGTACGAATCCAAGTATCTTAAATTATAAAGGTTTGGAATTCGGAACTACTATCTTCTATTAATAGTATAATCGATCTTTTCAAATTTCGCATTTAGCGAGTGTAATATCCTTATGCTGTCGTTTTCCCGTTTGAATTGCTTTTATTATATCTATTATCTATATATTGTTCTTATATTTGTATTCTATTAGCTTATTAATTTCCATTTCCCATTTATTAACTTCTAATTTATTTCTATTAAGTTCCGTATCTAGGAACATAGGACGTAGTTTTTTGAAATGTTTAGGGGGTAATAAGATCTGTAATTGATTTATAATCCATTTATCTAAAGCATTTGCAGGTAGGTTTTGTAATTGTTGTATTAATGCGTTAGGCTTCTAATTAAGTTTGCCCAGTTAGTACGTAATCTTAAAGTTGAATTATAAGAGGTATTCGGCCTAACAAATTTAGCGCTATGTTAGCTGCTTTATAGTTATAAAGTACTATAGGTTTTTATAGTCTATTAATACGCGTATTAGAAATAACAATCCTTTAAGTTCTGGGCGCCATTGTTTAAAGTATCTAATAATTGCAAGTAATTCCTTATCGTATATCTCGTAGTTCGATTCGGCAGGGGCGAGCTTTTAGGAGAGAAAGGCTACTAGGCGCAGTTCACCGTTTTTATTATATTGCGATAATACTCCCCCTAGGGCATAATTAGACAAGTCTATTTTAACAACACATTTAAGGTTAGGGTTAAAGTAGGTAAGAATTAGAGCGGTTATAAAACGTTATTTTAAGTTATTAAAAGCTTATTCATATCTAGCAGTCTATTTAAATTTTATATTCTTCCTTGTTAGGTTTACTAATAGTTAGGCAATTTTTAAGAACTAATTAATAAATTAACAATAGAAATTTGCAAATCCTAGAAATCCTTAAATATCTTATACGTTACTAGGGCTTTCCTAGTTTATAACCGCAGCGACCTTCTTAGGGTCCATTTTAATTCCGTCGCGGGATATAATTAGGCCTAGGTATATAACTTCAGACGTATAAAACTTGCATTTCTTGATATTGCATTATAAACCCGCATCTCACAGGCGTTTAAGGACCATTTGGATATGCTTCCGGTGTTTAGAAAGCAAAAACAAGTAAATTAAGATATCGTTAATATACGCGGTAATAAATATATTAAGGAATTCACGAAGCGTATTGTTAACGTATTGCTAGAACGTACTAGGACCATTCTTTACACTAAATGGTATTATTAGGTATTTAAAGAGTCCCTATTATATATAGAAAGCTATATACTTCTCATCTCCTTTACGGATATGGATTCGGTTAAAGGCAGCAACTATATTAAGCTTTATAAAGTACCGTGCCTTTAATAAGCGGTCGAGCGTTTCTTAAATTAGGGGAATAGGATATCGGTTTTAAATCATAATTACATTTAGAGCTTAATAGTTAATATAGAATCTTAAGCCTCCTCCTAGCTTTTTAACGAATAGTATAGATAAGGTGAATGGAAATTAACTAGGGCGAATAAATCCTTTTTCTAGATGCTCATTAAGGTACTATCGCATTATAAGCAGTTCTTCTTGTAATATACCGTATAGCGGACCAAACTTTAGTGTTATACTAGGTTTAAGTTCTATTTTAAAATCGTGTGCATTCTAATACGGGGGTAGTTAGTCTACGAATCTTCTTTTAAACTCGTTAATTAGATCGTGGTACTCTTTAGGCACAAGAGGTTAAGGGTTAATATATTACTTCGGTTCTAGTGCTTTCTTAATATCTTCTATAGTTACAGCGAAGATTTCGTGGTTTTGTTTTTATACTAACAAAACAAAAGGTGCGGCTTATATCATACAAATTTTAAGAGGTTTTGGTATAATGTCTTCGCATTTTTTATTACAATTGGCAGTTATAGCCTTATCGTTTTGGTTCAGGGTCCGTGGTAGGGGTAGTTTATATTATATTAAATTTAAATAATCTTGTGTATATTTATAGGGCAGGTAGTGTTTTAAGTAATAACTTTAGCAGTAGGTTGTATAGAACTTCAGTATTTCTTTAACCCAGCTAATTAAAGGGTTATATTATTTTAGCCATTTATGTCCAAGTATTATCTTATATTGCTTTAGGGGTGTTACAAATAGGGAAACGTATTTAAGGTATTCACCTATCCGCATTTTCATAAGAGCGTAGTGCGTTAATTCGCTATATATTAAGGGTTTGCTGTCAAAGCCTTATAGGCCTTAGGGCTTATCAAGTTTCTTTAAATTTAGGCGTTAGGTTTTCGTATAGTTCGTATTAATAAAGCCTATGCTAGTGGCTCCGCTATCTATAAGGATTTGTACTTCCTTCCATTTTCTAAGTATTTAAATTTCGCTAAGTATATTAAGGGAGTCGTATTGTATATCAGCGCTAGAAGAGCCTAGACACTTATACTCTTCCACTTCTTGTCCTAAGGCGCGACTTGGCCCTAGGACGATTCGTTTTCCAAGTTAACTAAAGATAAGGTGCTTTGTGGTAATTAGGCATAATTCGTAGAACGAGTATAAGTTAAGGAGTAAGTATAGCTTAAAGAACGAGTGCGATTTAAAGACCGGGAGGAACTATAGCGGACTTTTTTAAAAGGGTAAGTTCGGCAATTTCTTTAGATATGTCCTTTTCTACCACATCCAAAGCATTCTCTATTTGTGGCTTGAGTTCTTTGTTTATTGGTTCCTAAGGGTGCGTAGGATTAAGTGGCGTTGAGGTCTATAGGGTCGTGCATAGGTTTCGGAAAAGGGTCGCGTTTTGGGGTATATATCGGTTTTATAGAGTCTTAAACACAAGGTGTGGTTGGCTTTAGGGAATAAGTCTATTTGTTATATTAAAGGTCTTTATTAATTCGTTAACATATTATAGCAAATTTAGGTAGGTCCTTTGGCAGTTCCCTACCTACTAACTATGCTCTAATTTTATCCAAAATAGCTCATTAAAGAGCAGCAACTTTAGCGGCTTTATTCCAATCTAGTTCGCCAACAAGGCCTAAAAATTCCGAAAAGAAGCTAGTAAATTCTTGGTTCTGTTATCGTAGGTTTTTAAGTTTGGTAACAGCGGTGTGTTTATAGCTGGCGTCATTATATATTCGTTCTAATAGAGAGATAAAGGTTTCAAAATTAACGAAGGTGCCGTTATGGAAAAATGGGTCCATAGTTTATATAGCGTCTTTGTTTAAACGAGACATTCCATAGCTAATCTTACTAGCTTTAGTAGGGTATCGGTTATAGTTTGTTAAAAGTTTAAGATGGAGCTTAATTATAAAGGGGCGTAGGTCATTTTAATTTCCATTAAACATTAAAGGGTTAGGAAGCTTTTCTAATTTTATAATAGGTACTAGGTTTGTTATAGGTACGGGTTAAGCTACTATTACTAGTTTAGGGTTCGCATTTAACAGGCTAGGTTTATATACAGTTATCTTAATCTCGTTTACAGGTGTTGCTATTGGGGTTTCTAACGCGAATACTTTAGCGTCGTAGAGTTCTTTGCGTATTACTTTAATTAATTGCTGATGCTAGGCTTCTAGTATAGCTCATTACTGGGCCAAGGCATCCGTAAAGGACTATTGTATTATAGTCATTTGTTCCCTAACTAGGGCTATAATAGTTAATGTGGCGGATTTGAGTTCGTTTGCCATTTTAAGGATAGTGGTATTAACGCAACGTAATATAAGGGCGCGAAGAGGCTTTAAGGAAGATTCGAAGGAATAATATAAATTCTATTTAAATCTAAGGGTATATAGCTCTTGCAGAGAACAAGACGTTGCGTAAAGAAGAGAAAGGAATTACGGGAGAGCCCTGTAATTAAATAGTCAGGGGTCTTGGTGGTCGATGCATGCGCACGTGCGCGCGCGGTCTTCAACGGACTTCGGTAATTCGATTGATCTGTTAGAACTTGGCAGAAGTCGATCAAGCTGGCAGAATTTGGCAGAATTTGGTTAAAGCATCGGACTTCATCTGTCGAGTGTTTTACTGAGACATTCCTACTGTAACTGGGCTAGTCCCGTTACAAAAAACGGCTTCTTTAAAGACTGGGTCTATCCTATATTACTACTAGAGTGCCTACGCTTCTAGCTACCCCCTAGCTTCTTACTGGAAGAGGTCTAATTCCTTACCGCATCCTTAGCGTTTAGAACCGCTTATTTAAAATCTATATGTGCAGTAATCCGCGGTAGGGCTCCTACGCGCTTTACTTTATTACAAATTATTAGCTTAATTCTAGCCCAGATAAATCCAATCTTCTCTTTCTTATAGACGCTGCCGTCCTTATTTTTAAAGGGCTTTAGATTTATCTATTAAGCATAAGTTTCTATAAAGTTTATAAACTAGCGGAAATCTTAACGGTCTAGCTGTATACTATTCTAGAATTATTCTGCATTATTATATTATATAATATGCGGATCTTAGGTCCAACCCTTTAGGAAGGTCTGTAGCTATAGCTGTATAGTAATTTACTCTTTATTGAGTTAATTAAGTGCGATCTAGTTTAGTAATCGGTCTTTAATCTTGCTAATAATCCACTATATACATTCTTTAATATTATCTTATATTATTAGCATCTTAAAGAAGTTATCTACCTCGCGAACCTAATTGTCTAAATATTAGGCGCTAAGTTTATAATGGAGTTCTAGACTACTAAAAGCCTTGGCCAATTAATCTATATCTTTCTTCTATTTATTATATAGATATCTCTCTAAGTCTTCTATACTTTCTTAGGTGGGTACTAGGTAGCCCTTAAGAAGCCCTTAGCCCTAGCTAGGTTATAAAAGAACTTATCTAGCTTGGATTAAACCCTACTAGATCTAGATTTGCCCTTAAAGGGTTCTAATATATTTATTAATAGCTTCCTCCCATATAGCTTCTAAGAGCCTTATAACAGCTTCCCAATATCTATTTTAAAGGATATTAGCATAGGGTTCTTAACTTTCTAAACTTGGGCTTAGGGAAGCTCCAGCTATAGAGGTAGTATTAGCACTAGTAGCTAGTGCGGATTTCCTAATAAGCCTTAGGTTTTAAGTTAGTGTTTAGGTTAAATTACCTAAAGAGGTAGGCCCACTTGGCTTATAAGCAGTTTATACACTACTACTATGCTAATTATAGGCCAGTAGTCTTCCGGGAGGGTTCTGGTTGGGTCCCTAGTTAGACATATTAGTATATTCCTTTAGCATTTCTAGCTTAGGGGAAGATCTTAGGATTGCCTCTAGCGCTTAGTCTTCTAATTAGCTTAAGTAGGGCCAGAGGGGTTCTAGTTACTTTCTAGCAGTACTATATCCATTATAAAAAGTATCTATATTTTCCTTAGCGGTAATTATAGATATATAAAAGTCTTTAAGCTCCTAGCGCATCTAGGTATTAGGGCTTATTTAGCTATCTTACCCAGAGGTTTATATTATTACAATCTCTTGCTGTTAGAGGGACCTTCCTACCTTAATACAACGGCTTTCCATAAGGTATTTATGGAGTTTCTATTTAGATTATTGCAAGATTTTAAGGGAGGATAGTGGATGTAAATAAAAGATATAAACAAATAATCTGGTCCTTAAAGCCAGCTGCCCTTCTAAATAAAGTAGGAAGGATTTAAATATAAGGGGACTTTATAGACAGGGGGCTATAAGGACACGATTATAGAATAGGATAGATTGGTAAGGGAGATAAATCCTTAAGGAGGTAAGGCCTCTGGGATCGTAGAGACTATATACTATGGGTATGTGCCTTTAGTATATAACTGGTGACCATCTAAGGGGCGTCCGGACGTTGTTCTGAGGGCAACCTAAGGTGACCGCAATAATATCCCTTATAAGTATACTATAACTACTTAGGCTAACCTAAAGATTTTTATATAACTCTACTTTTACGCCTTTATACTAGCCTATAATTAATTACAAGTATTATAGGCAATTTAGTGTCCTAATATGGTTCTATAAAACCTTTTAATACAGGATTTAACGTATAAAGCCTTAGCTTATTGCCATCTTTTAACTACTAAGATATTAATCCGTAATCCTTTCTTATAATTTCCTATATTACTAATATATTACTTCCATATTTACCCTTAGGCTATTATATACTGTTGGTAACACAAGGTGATATTACGTAGCTGCAGTTTGTAGCTAATATGATGTTGTTATTATATATCCTCTCTTTCTTGGAATGAGGAAGGGCGAGGAGCCTAAGACTCCTTGCTACGCTAGTGCCGCGGCGTCACGTAATAACCGCTTGCCTTATTCCCAATACTAGCAACTCTTCTTTTATGGTTGCTATCTATATATAAATGCTGCTTGACTAGCGTAACAAATATTAATCCTCCTTACTTACTATTGCTATTGTAATATAAGTCTTACTATCCTAAAATTTGCCTTTTGGTACATGGTGCTTTCTTGCTTAGAGTTGTAGGTGGATATCGTATTAGGGCCGCCAAGGCGCTAGTTATAAGCGAGCTAATAGCGATTTTCCATGCTAGGTATGGAAAATCCTAATTGGCTGGTTAAAATTAGGGTCTGTAGAATACTATACTCTTACTCCCTTTTAACCTATCCTTTAACTTATATATATAGAGTGTTTATATTAACAAACGTTTCTAGAGCCTTATTTGGGTTTGCCTTTATTATTATATCTGCTAGGTTGTCTTAACCGTTAATCTATTAAATCTTAAAGAGTTCTTGCCGTTTGTAGGATTGATGAAGTGCTATAATATTAATTATAGGGCGCTTCTCCTTTATAGTACTAAGCTTAACTAAGCACTTATAGAGGGAGTATAAATTGGTGTATACAATTGTAGGGATAATAGGAAGTTTAAGTCGATCTATAATTATCTTTAGGGTAGTTCCAATTGTAATTGCTATGTTAACTCCGCTGACTATTTTATATATCTCTAACGCTAGAACGCTTTAAGTAATGCACTTACTCTTAGTTAAGCTCTAATGGATAAGATTACTATAGATTATAAAGTTATTCTCTCTAGTAAATTTGTTTATAATAATGATCTTATATCCTAACTAGGAGCTAAAATCTTTGTTGTTTATAAATAATCTATTAACAAATATAAAGAGCTTGGCGGTAGGAAGATTAATAGGCATATAGAGTAGTCCCTAATTAAGATGGTTTATTTGCTAGGAAAGACATTTATTTAGGGCAAGAATATTATCCTTAGTTGGTTCCTAGTGTTAGGTAGTAATAGAGAGATTAAATAAAGCCTTAGGTTGATAGATAGAAGCAATATAAGCTCTATAAGCGCGTTGCTCCATATATCCTTACTTTAGGGAATTAGCGTTAATAACGTTAATCTTCTTGCCTTAACCCTTCTGGCGTAAAGTAATAGAATCCTTGTTTAGGGAGAGGGTGCATCTATTAAAGAGTAATAGTGTTATTAAATTAAGCTTTTCCTTTAGCTTTACTATAAGATTTACCTTTATTAACTTATCTTCTTTAAGAGCTAAGAATTAGTTGTCTCCTAAGATAATTATATTATTAGTTTGCATGCTAATAATTCTAAATGGAGTTCCTGTAGTTATAATTAGGAAGTATGGGTTAAATATAGAAGTAGTTATTAAAAGCTTCTCTTTGTAGTGCTTGCTGTAAGTAGCCCACTAATAGGCTCCTGCCTCTGCAATTCTATATAATGGCTTAAGTATAACCATAATTATATCTTTGGGATATTGGTAATGAATTTGCTCTAGAAGGTATACTAATATTAAGTGCTAAAGGTGCGTCTCTAATTGGGTATAGGCCTAAGTAATATCTTATAAATAGACCACTATTCCATTCTTTATTAAGGAGGGAGCTAGTATAATAATAACTTACTAACTAGCTTGTTGAATTATAGGAGATTATATAAGAATTACCTCCTTGCCATTATTGTTGTAACCTTAGATAATAAGCCTTAATTTCTTAAATGGGGCGTTAGTAGTTTTGCCTTTAATCTTATTAACTATTCTTAACTTAAAGATACAAACTTTGTTAAACTTAGTAGGGTTATACTTCTTAAATTTAAAGACTCCTTTTATAATAAGACCGTTAATCTTCTATTTATTAAATGCTTAGAAAGGAGCTTTAGGAGTTATAATACAACCTTCCTTTTAGAGCTGTTTTATAAGCTTAAAGTTAGCCTTCTCCTTAGTTATTATAAAGGCCATTAATAACTTAATTCTATTCTTAATAGCGGTAATAAATTGCTCTTTAAACTTAATAAGATATTAGCGATTTTATAATCCCTTTAGGCAACCTTTACCGCGTTATAGTTGCGGTATATCTACTATAATTGTATTAGGATTATAGTTGTCTTCTAGAGCATATTAATTATAGTTCTCCTCTAGGGCATCTTTTAGGGCATCCTATAAAGGCTTAAAACTATTATCTTTGTAGTAAGGCTTAATAACGGTTAAATAGAATTAAGTGGGTCCGTAAGGTATCTAAATAGTATAAGTTTAACCATTAATTGCAATAAGTTAATATGGGCCTAACTATCCTCCCTTTTTACGCCATACGCATACCTTAGACTGGAGTGGTAGATTAAGCATAGTTAAGGTATTTAGGCTATTTCTTATTCCTAGTATATCGTTAACCTAGCGTGTAGCGTAGAGATATCGCACCTTTTTTATTACCTTGCGAATAGCCTTAGCTTATTATATAATAGAGGGAGATAGCGGAGAATTATTAGTTATTTAAGGGTAGGCGCTAAAGACTAGCAATATAGGTATAAGTCTATCTAGGCCAGCGGAATGGTTAACGGCTTTAATAGCTATTTATAAGGTAAGTTCTTTACTAGCATCCTCTAGTTTTAAAGAGATAATCTTATATACGCGGCGTAATAGCGTGTAATATCGCTCTACTTTTCTAACGCTATTATATGCCTTAATAGGAACTTCCTTAACCTTAATTGCTATTGCCTTTATCTATTATTAAAACTCTATAAATAAGAAGTTCTTTTCTGTATTATGGATAATTTAGTTAGGGGGTCCTAGGTAGACATTAATCCAGCACAATTAAAGGGTATTCTATACGTTCCTAGCTAATATATCCTTTAAGAATTATACGGCTTAGAAGAAGGTTAAGAAGTTAATAACTTAGAGTACTGGCTTGCCGCTGAGATATATAACGTTAATAATGATACAGAAGTTAAAGTTATAATTATCTTTAAGGGTAAACTTAAATCAGCTAGGGGACTTTTGGTTTATTTAGCAGTAATAGCAGTATTTTATAAGATGCTTAATTGCCTTAACCTTAACTTTATGGCCTGCTTACTAAAGAACCCTAAGTAATTAATAAACGGATAGGTGGCTAAAACAATGGTATAGTTAGCGTAACTCTAACTTAGTTAAGTGGCTTTAAGTAATACTCTTTTTTAGTTAATAAAGGAGCAACTAGGGGTAACCCTACTTATATATAACAGGCACTTAATTATCTCCTTAAATAAGTATATTTTTAAGGTTATTAAGCTTAACGCCTAATTTATCTATATCTCTAATGCAAAATAGAAATAGGGTGTTTGTGGGAATAATATAAAAAGTGATGTACCCTAAGGGGGTTTAAACCCTAATTATGCTAAGAGAGATTATAGTACCCTTGCTAAAACAAATCGTGTATTAGCCTGCCGTTAAATGGTTAATCTAAATAGAGCTATTAAGCTGCTAAAGGGCTTAAACTTAAGGTTCTCCTGCTATAGATACTCCTATAGCTCTAGTGTCTGGCATAATACTATAGAAGATATTTATTAAGTATCTATTATTAAAGGAGAACGTAGAACTCTCCCTTGGCTTATTAAAGATATCTAACTTCGTAATAGAGTGGAGTGTAGATTGGTTATTAAGAACAGCAACAGTTTGTGTTCCATTTACCTTACCATACTTAGTAAAGTATTGGTTAGGTAAGTAGTCCTCAATTTCTATATCCATAAAGAGCTGTTTAGTCTTATTAACCTTACCCTTAAGATCTTCTACGCCTTTATATTAAACCAGGAAGCTTTAAAAGTAGGCCGTAGTAACCTTATAATTTTTAACGTTTCTTGCACTCTAACGGAACTTATTATATGCCTCCTTTTGCTTATTAAGGGAGTATCTAGTTAACTAGCAATTTAGCTTCTTACAAACGTAGTATTTCTTCTAGCAATTACTTTAAAATGAACCTCCATGAGGACCTCTATAATTGCCTTATAGTTAACATTAATTATACCCTTTGCTGTATTCCCTACTACGGCCACTATATATTCGGTTAGTCTAGTTATAATTATATTAGTTGGGAATACTTAGTTGGGTAGGGTTTTTAGTATAGAACTATTGAGATTCTTATGTTTATATTGCAGTACCTATGGCGGAGCGTAGCTCAGCATATACTCCTTTAAACGTATCCATAGGTTTATATAGCGCCAAATTACACTTAGGAACGCCACGGCAGGCTAAGATAACCTAGTCCCTTAGGCTATTCTTATTTTGGTAAGTTTTGGTAAAACTATATTAGATTTTCTAAAGTTTATTAAAGAGTAGTTAAAGGCACTCTAAATAAGTCTTTATTAAGTTAGAAGCGATAACTCTTTAGAATATAGTCTCCTGCCATTTAGACATATAAATCTGGCGATTTTTATTGGTCTTAAAGTGGGCTCTAGTAAGCTAAAGCATTACATTAAAGCTATAGTTTCTACCCGCAATATGGTTATAATAAAATGTTGCCGCCCGTCCCTTTAATATGACCGAGAAAGCATAATAAAACTAGTGGCATTGGATTCTAACCTTACTACAGCAGTTATAAAAGACCTATAATTTTGTTCTAAGTATATTATACAGTTCTCCTCTAAACTTCTTCTTCTTATCCAAATATACCTTTATCAGATTTATAACTTCTTATAGTGGAGGCTCACTGGTTGGCTGGGGTAGAGGAGCTAGAGGTAGTAGAGGTGGAGAAAGAGTACCTTTAGGTGGGAGAGCACCTCTAGGTGGGAGAGCACCTCTAGGTAGGAAAGCACCTCTATGTAGGATAGTAGTGTTTTGGGGGTTTTGTTTTAAATTAAAGTTACCTTCTAAAGAATACGGGTTGGTTTTAGGTTTCTGTAGTTAACGTATAATCTTAGCTTCCGTCTATACTGGTTCTTCTATACTAATAATAACGGCCTGGATATTACTAGTAATTGGGTTACCGTTTTTAGTAATGTATACCCTATTCCTATAGAGGAAGTCTTAAAAATCCTAAACAATATTAATATTGCTAAGTGCCTAGGTATTAGCGGTCTATCCTATAAAATCCTCCCTAAAATATTCCTACAGCTGTAGATTGGTGTAGTATCTACTTTAGTAGAATATAATATAGTGTAGGAGAAAGCTGTTAACTTGTTTTGCGGTATAAGTTATTATATTAATAGTAAATTCGTCCTAATCTTTATTAATAAGTTTTGCGTATAAAGCTACCCCTAGTGGTAAGGAGTCTTCCTAGTTGTTTAAGGTAAATATAGCCATGTTTTTAGGGGGAGGGAAGTGTTATTAGGGTAGGGATTGTCGTTTAGTACGTGTTTGTTGTTTAGTACGCGTTTATAACATATATTTGCGATTATAGGGCTTAGGACTAGTTCTGGCCTTAAATCGCGAAGACTTATAAAGCGTGTTGTTTTATATAATGGACGCAAGAATCTATAATCTAGGAAAGGCTTAGGACCAGTTCTGGCCTTTAGATCCTTAGATTTATAGAAGAGTTCTATTTAAGGTTTAGGACCAGTTCTGACCTTAAAAGACAGCTTCCTCTAGCACAAGTAGCACTGGTATAGTGGCTTGTCTCTTCTTGGTGGAATACCTAGCTGTTCTATGGTATAACAGTGAAGTTAATTACTAATCAGTGTTGGTAACACAAGGTGATATTACGTAGCTGCAGTTTGTAGCTAGTATAATGTTGTTGTTGTATATCCTCTCTTTTTTGGAATGAGGAAGGGCGAGGAGCCTAAGACTCCTCGCCACGCTAGTGCCGCGGCGTTACGTGACGACCGCTTGCCTCATTCCCGACATATACGGTTAGGTAATTAATTAGTTAATTAAAGAGACTTATCTCTTAAGATTTCGTGCATCTATTTCCAAATTTAGTGGTCCTATACTATATATTTAGCGAAGCTCTACTGCCTAGTAAATAGAAAAGACCTTTCGCAATAGTATTTTATAGCTATTATATATTTATTAAAAACGTCTATAACGTTATTCTTTAATACCATAGTATTGTTTAGGTGTAATTTAACCTATAAACGTCTTTAATTAATGTCTTAATTGCCTTCCCTAGCCGCGTAATTAGTTTTTCTTATAAGGAAGTAATGGCTAAATATTATATACGCGTGTTTCATTTCTTCTAAATTGCGCTATTATAACGGAGTTATATTGGCAAGGTTGCGGCTATATACTAGAAGGGTATTGGAAGGTAAAGTAAAGACACTTTACTTATTAAGCTTAATTCTTTTTCTTAATACCTTACTTTTCTATTATCTGCCTTCGTCTAATTTTGGACATTTACTTAATATATTATTAAGATTTTTATATTTTTATTATTAATTTAATATACCTTTTCGTTCTCCTACTGTAACGGTACTAGAGCGCGTTACCTGCTATATTGCCGTTTCCAGGGCAATTTGCTGCATTTCTAGACAATCTGCCAGACTTTGCTTTATTCTACTAACACTACTTATAGAGCTAACTAATTAGGATTTTCCATGCCCGGTATAGAAAATCGCTATTAGCTCGCTTGCTACTAGCGCCTTGACGACCCCTTATATCTTATTAATCTCTAATAGTCTTCTTCTTCTTCTTCTTCTTCTTCTTCTCCTTAGCTTAGTATTTTTATATAGTAGCAATCTACAAGCTTTAGTTTAGAAGTATTTATACAAGCCCATTATATTATACTAAGCTCCCCCTACATTGCCTGGGAAGGCCTTAATAATATCATCGGGAAAATATTCGCAGGCTGGGTTTCAAGTCGACTTTGTTAAGCGCGTTTCGCGTAATTGACATGCAGTTGACCAACTTGACACATTCAAAAGTCAAATAACACGCAGTTGACCAACTTGACATATTTAAAAGTTAAATGACACGCAATTGACCTGCAATTAACCAACTTGACATATTTAAAAGTTAAATAATACGCAGTTGACCAATTTAACATGTTTAAAAGTTAAATAATACGCAGTTAACCAACTTATATATTCCTTAATATGCAATTGAGGTAATATAATATATTATTTTTAAGTTATATGCTAATTGCACGAAGCTCTGCACGAAGCTCTGCATACAGAGGCTTTGCACGAGGCTCTGCACGAAGCTCTACACGAAGCTCTACGTACAGAGGCTCTGCACGAGGTTCTGCGCGAAGCTCTGCGTACGGAGGCTCTACACGAAGCTCTGCATCTGTCAGATAATCTGTATTCTCTATAAGGCACAGGTCACGTGCACAGGTCACGTGCACAGTAAAATCTCTTCATAGCTTAAAGTGTCAGATAATCTGTATTCTCGAAAGGCGTGGGTCACGTGCACGGGTCACGTGCACTGTAAAATCTCTTCGTAGCTCGCAGCCCTAGGGCCCCGAGACAAGAACACGTCACTCAAGACGATCCTCAAGATCATCAATCAATCAACCCATTTTATCAATGAATAGCTATACCCCTTTGCAGCAACCTTATTTTTTACCCTTCCTTACATCCTCCCTAACTTAGGAGGCACTGGAACGGCAGCTAGCAGAGGACCGTCGCCAGAACCAGACGACCGTCGCCAGAACCAGATGACCGTCCTAGAGCCAGACAACCGTTACCAGAACTAGACGACGACCTTTCGAACAACCAGCCAGCGAATACCACGAACGATTCAATTGATCAATCGAATTCAACATCGGCCCATCACCGAATCGAATTAAGGCCTCCTAGGGAGGCACCTTAGACGACCACCGTTCGAATGTACAGCTAGCGAACGGTCATAGAGAACGATCTGAATCAATTAGAGCCTTCAATCGGGCCGACCCCTCCCCAGAATTGAATTAGATACTGATATAGGTAGGCAGGCAGGCAGGCAGGCAGGCAGGCAGGCAGGCAGGCAGGCAGGCAGGCAGGCAGGCAGGCGGGTAGGTAGGCAGACAAGTAGGTAGGCAGACAGGTAGGTAGGTAGGCAGGTAGGAGAGGACCGTCGCCAGAACCAGACGACCGTCACCAGAGCTAGACGACCGTCGCTAGAACTAGACGGCCGTCGTCAGAACCAGACGATCGTCGCCAGAACCAGACGACCGTTGCCAGAACCAGACGACCGTCGCCAGAACCAGACGACCGTCGCCAGAACTAGACGACCGTCGCCAGAACCAGATGACCGTCCTAGAGCCAGACAACCGTTACCAGAACTAGACGACGACCGTTCAAACAACCAGCCAGCGAATACTACGAACGATTCAATTAATCAATTGATCGAATTAAACCAGAGCTTTAATATCGGCCGTCACCAAATTAAATCAAGGCCTCCTAGGGAAGCACCCTAGACGACCACCGTTTGAATGTACAGCCAGCGAACGGCTATAGAGAACGATTTGAATAAATTAGAGCCTTCGATCGGGCCGACCCCTCCCCTAAGTTGAATCAGTCACTGACACAGGCAGGCAGGTAGGTAGGTAGGTAAGTCAGTAGGTAGATAGGTAGAAGAGAACCATTACTATATATTAAATTATCTAAAATAATATCATTTATTTTGCTAGCCTTATAAATAGCTTTAAAGTAGCTTTTGTTTATCTAAAATATGCTATTAGTATAAAAGAGGTAAATAGCTCTAAATATAATTGTGGTTGCCAAATGCGCAGGTTACGCGCAGGCTGCGCGCAGTTTGCGTGTCAAATGAACTTGTCAGATAATCTGTATTCTCTAAGGCGTGGGACACGTGCACGAGTCACGTGCACGGGGCACGTGCATTGTAAATCTCTTCATAGAGCCCCAGGGGCCCAGGGTTAACCACAAGAGACATTAATCAACGATTAAGTTAAGATCATTAATCTATTAACCCATTTCATTAATAAGCAGCTCTATCCTATTTATCTGACAGTTATAAGCCCGGTCCGCCAACTCAAGAAGCTATTCAGCTATTATTCAATTATTTAAAGAAATTCTACCTTATTATTAGACTCTGACACCTTATTATTAAGACGCAGACTCTAATAGAAATCCTACCTTAATTGTCACAGGATGAAATTCTATAAGATTCTACAAGTTTCTACGAAATTCTACCTCATCATTAAAGGACAATTCTGATAATAAGGATGATCCTAATAATAGGACAATCCTAACAATAAAATACCATCTCAATTCTCTATCTGCCTATTAGTTAAAATAACTCCACTAACGTTAAGTTTATCTACCATAATTATCCTTAATAAGCCAGAAGACTAGAAGTAATAGATCTAGTAACTACAAGCCCTTATAAATTAGCAAATTTAGGCCTATATTAACCCAGCCATAAAAGCACCTTAAAAAGGTCTATTTAAAAAACCACCTTATCTAAAGGTTATAGATTTTAATAAGAACGCAACCTTATATATATAGCTCTTAATAAATTAATAGAAAGTATACAAAAATAGTAGATAATACTATAACTAAGATATAAAGTACTTCCTAAAATAGGAAGAGTATCTATAATAGATACGCACCTAGATTACATCCACAGTATTAATTTAGAAAAAGCTATTACTTAACCCTTCCCTTACAGTTAAGGAATAGCTAATTTAGCTAAAGAAGAACATAGAACCTACCTTATTATTTATTAGGAAGAAGGTATAACACTAGTATATAGAAGCCCTTAAGGGGTTTAAATACTTATTAAAATTAAATTAGTGGTTAGATTAATGGGAATATATAATAGTACTAGGAGAGAAGTATAAGATCCCTTAAATATCTAATAGAATCTAGCTTTAAGATTTAGTAGAAGTTATTTAACTATTTAGTAACGCCTATTATGTAAAGTATACTACTAAGTTAAATAACCCTTAGAAGTTAAGATCTTTTAAATACTATAGAGTAGTAAAGGAGCTATAAGAAGGACTTAGAATACCCTTAAAGATATAACGGAACCTTGTAGCAAGAACTACAGTAGGTCCTATTATTGGGCCGGGTATGTAGATATGAATAGGTCAACAATATAATAACAACTGGTGGAGTGGTTGCCTAATAGATTAACTCTAATTGTATTCTAAGATTTACTATAAGGAGAGAACTATCTACGGTAGGGACTGAGGTCCTTTAAATACATAACCATACTCCTAAGAAATCCTCTTTTGTATATAAGGTATGTATTATACGTGTTATACGTAGACGTACACTGCGTATACTACGTACACTGCGTATAACATTATGTGACTCGCTTACCACTCTTTATTATATGGTTTTACCGGTTCCATCCTGGACCGTGCCTATATTAACCAACTAGCTTCTACTAACTCTTCTCTAAGTAGTTATAATATTGTACTTAAGCTATCTGTAATACTATCTCCCTCCTTTTTATCTTTGTCCTTAAAGATTCCTAATATCTCTAAGTTGTCCACTAAAGGTGTAATATCTGTTTAATTAGTCTGGTTAATATCCTTATTATACCTAAAGCCTCTTCTTCTTTATAAGCGCAACGCCATACTTATACTGTTGCTGCTATACTATTACTTAGTGAGATAATGCTGTCTCCATATTCTCATTGTGCGAAAGTGGGGTTAGTATGTGTTGTAATAGCAAGTCCTTTGTCTTAACAACCCTTATCTTGTTTAGAGTGTACTAAAGTAAATATTTAATTGTCTTGCAATATTTGCTCCATCTCTAATACTAAATGTGTATATCCTATAACTCTTAATAGTCTTTAAGTTCCCTAAGTAACTTATTATAGGGTTTTGTGTTTAATCTGCCGCTATAAAGCTTAAGTCTAAGTTGGCCGCCGCACGCGCTAAACTTTATTATTCTACTAAGGAGACAGCTTAGGCCCTTAAGGCTCAGCGTCGCTCCTTTAAGTCTTAGTAGGTTACGTTTGCTTAGTTAACCCATCTTAAGAAGGTTTATAAGAAGGTCCGTTCTAAGGAGTGGAAATTTATTTAATAGGGTTTGTCTGAGCTAGGTAATAAAAGGGTAGAGTTTCTAGAGAAGGAAATAACTCTAAGTAACATGGTAGTTGCTCCTTATAGGTCCCCCTTAGGTAACTTATCCTTTAGCGATCCCTTTTTAATGCTCCCTAACCTACTCTCTTTTAATACTTCTTTACCTTTCCTATAGCATTCTTTAGGTTGCTTAGTAGTTCCTAGGTAGTCTTACTATAGCCTATCTACTTTACTTTATACTATATTTTGTCTTCTACGTCCTTATAACTAATAATCTTTAAAATTTACTATTTATCTTCTTCTTATCCTCTATACGTGTCTGCCTTATAGACTAGTAACTTAACACTCCTATATGCTGGCTTTAGCATTTCAATATACTATATAGGGTAAATTTTTATTTTGGCTGGTAGGTTTAACTTAAATATAACTAATAAAATTCTTTACGTGATTTTAAAGGGTCCTAGTCTAACGTAATCCAACTTCTTGCTTAGTTATTAACTCTGAAAATTTTTATATAGTAGCTACACTTTATCTCCCTCCTTAAGATCTAGTCCCTTAGATCTTTTAGCATTATAGTACCTTTTTATTTACTCTTATGCTAGTTTAGCTGTTTCTTTAAGGTCTATATAAAGATTTATTAAAGTCTGTATTCTTTCTTTAGCTATATTACTTATCTTCTTTACTTATTATGGCGATAATAATAATCTTAGCTTATACCTGTAATTCGCCTTAAATAGTAACATTCCTATTCCTTCTTATAGTATTGCATAGTATGCAAACTATATAACTAGTAATAACAATACCTAATTATTTTGTGCATAATTAATATAGTGCCTTAGATACTGTTCTAGTATCTAGTTTAATCTTTCTGTTTATCCATCTGTCTGCGGATAATACGCTGTTAAGGTTACTACGTGAACTCCTTATTCCGCCAAAAATACCTCCTAGAATACTGCTATAAATCTTAAATCTCTGTCTAATACGATCTTGCTTAGTGCTCTGTGTCTTGCAAATACTTCCTTAATATAGATTTTAGTAATATCCTCTACTAATATTTCCTCTATATATGCTATAAAGTACCCCTACTTTATAAGCTTGTCCACTATTACTAAGATTATATTATAATCTTGTCCTATAATAGGATCTTTTAACTTTAGTAACTTAATAATAAAGTCCCATAATATAACCTCCCATAGTCCTTTTAGTATTTTAATAGGTTATAGCCCTCTATATAGCTTATGCCTTATTAGTTTATTTCTTTAGCAATTTAGACACTCTTTTATAACTTATCTCGCTAGTCCCCAGATTTCTTAAATAATATACTCCTCTTAAAGTCTTGATACTAAGCCTATAGCTCTATTATGTCCTTAAGTTAGTCCCTTATAGAATAACTTAATAAATTCTTTTATAATAGACCTTGGAATATAGGTTGCTTCTCTATTCTTGTACTATTTTATGTCTAGATCCTCTACCTACACTTCTTAGATCTTCTATATTTAATCACTCTCTAGTAATTTATAGATCTAACTTTCTCTAGTTACTGTAATCTTAGGATGGTTATACCTAATTAACCTGTCTTAATCCCTTCACAATAAAGCCCCTAATGGCTTTTTATCATTCTGTAGTTCCGCTTTCCTACTTAGAGTGTCTGCTTATGCATTATCTGTATCCTTAGTATGCTGAATTTTAAAATGGTATTCTATAAGCATTTCCGCCCATCTAACCTATCTTTAATTGAGTTCCTTTATTATTAGGAATTCTATAAGGTTCTTATAGTCTATTTTAACTATAAACAGTTTTTCTGTGCCTTATAAGAACGCTCTCCATTCCTTTAATACTGCAACTATACCTAATAACTCCTTATTGTAGATGTCATAGTTCAGTTCTGGTGGTATTATTTTTCAACTATAGTACGCCACTAGATGCTATATATCCTAATGCTTCTATAGTAAATATACTCCTAGTATAAAGTCTAATGTATTTGTCTTAACCACTGTCTTTAACTTAGGTTGGTAGATCTTAAGGATTGGTTCCTAGGTAAACAATTCTTTAAGTTCTTGGAACAGCTTTTTCTACTTACTACCCTAAACCCACAGTTCCTCTTTCTTTATTAACCTTATAAATAGCTTAATACTTTTTAACCATTGTGCTATAAACCTCCTATAGTAGTTGCAAAACCCTAGGAATAATCTTAACTGTATAACGTTCTCTAGTTCTTGCTAACTTACTATAGCTTTAACTTTTTTTAGGTCTATGCTGATTCTTCCTAGTTCTATAATAAATCCTATAAAATTAGTCTTTCTTGTAAGGAGCTTGCATTTCTTAATTGCTACTAGCATCTGTTCTTCTTGTACTCTCTTTAAGACCTATTTAACGTGTTCTTTATGTTTTTTCTCACTCTCTAAGTAGATAATAATAATATTAAGGTATACTATAACAAACTTATTAAGGTGTTCTCCTAATATGTTGTTAATTTGCTTTTAGAATGTTACTAGTGCGTTTATAAGCCTAAACTGTATAACTAATAGTTTATATAGTCCTTTTTTTAACCTAAAAGCTACTTTCTACTTATTGCCTTCCTTGATCTTAATCTAGTGGTACGCCTATCTTAGATCTATCTTTATAAAGATCTTCGCGTTGCCTATCCTGTTTTAGATTTCACTAATTAAGGGTAAAGGATACCTATTCTTTTTGGTAATACTATTTAACTGTCTATAGTCTATACACATCCTAAGTTTTCTGTTTTTCTTTAGAATAAATAATACTGGATATCCTACTAATAACTGCGATAGTCTAATGTATCCCTTTTATAAGTTCTCCTAGACAAACTCCTTAAGCGCTACTAACTCAGTTTTAGTAAGCTTATAGATTGGAAAGAACTTTAGACTTATTCCCTCTTCTAACTCTATCTTATAGTCCTATACTGTATACTTTAACAGCCTTTCACTTTCTAGTGACTATAACTTTTCACTATACTTATAGTATCTCTTTAGTACATAACTTAAGCCTCGCTCAGTCTCTTCGTATATTACTCTAACTTGGTACTATACTAACTTGGTTTACTATTACACTTTGCGTTATTAAGTATCTCTAATATTAACCTAGCCTATAACCTAATTAATCTTTAGATTATATTCCTGTAACTAAGGTATTCCTAGTATTTCCTTATCCCTTTCCAATGGTAGGATATTAAAAGACATTCTAACTGGTCTCCCTTTAATAGTTAACTGAACAGGTCCTGTTTTAAGGTTAATAATGCCTCCTCTATAGGCTATCTAATCTTCTAAAATTGTTATAAGTAGGTATAAGTGTTCCTTCTATCTATATAGTAACCCTATCCTTTCTACTACTACTAGTAATATTATTATTCATTGCTTAACGTCCGATTCGGATCCCTGTTGGGCCCACACAGACTACTCCTTATATACATGTGGGGAGAAAACTCTATTTGAGAAAACCCCATAATCCGTCTCCCCGCCTTTTGGGGCTCGCTTACAAGTTGCCTATAAGTCACCAGTGGTGCTCTACTACCTTACTTTTTGACCTCCTTGGGAACTACTGCTGCCGTAACAAACCTACAGACGCGCTAGTATTACACACTATACTCTACTCCTGTAGAGTTATTAGGGGGCGCCTATTACTCGCCCCTTTACCTTCTATTGCTATTTCCTTTGCAACCTGGAACTGGTCTAGTACATTTTAGCTAATAAGCCACCGGGTAGCCGCCTTAAGGCCTTTCTGTGTTAAAAGTAGTGTATTATAGTTTTCTGTGCCAGCTGCCAAGAGCATTGCTTCTCAGCTAGTGTGTAAGGGGTATAACAGTATTATATGTTTTAGTGTCTGTCTTGGCCAGCCATATTCGCACCTTAGGCTACCTATTAGGACACCTACCCAGTAAAGCCAATCTTTTAGTCCTATTACTCCTATCCTTAAGAGTGTTGCCATTATATTTTCTGCCTTTGTTAGGCCCTCTTAGAGCCCTTAGGTATTTACCCCCCATAGCATTACCTATGCTACGGCTTAGGTTCCCCTTGCCTAAGTCTACCTCTGTACCTTTAACTCCCATTTATCTCTCCAGCGTCAGTCCAACCAGTATTATATTGCGGTAAATGGTTTTCTAGTACTATTTTATGCTCTACTTTAGCTCCTTTCTCTCCCTTGCTATTATCTTTACTGGCCTCTTACGCGTCTCCCTTCCTCCTCTATATAGGCCTAGGCCCTAGCGCCGCACCATTCTTCTTCTACTTTCTCTACCTATTTTCCTAATATATCTTCCCTACTTTAGGGTTGTTGGTTCCTTCTCCTATAGGGCACCTTAGGGTCCCTCCATAGTTTGTTTAGGCGTGTCTTGATATACTTTATAACATTAAAGTTATGTTCCTTTTGCACCCTTTGCATTATATCGGCTTTAATATATAGTTATAGGGGGGGAATATTAGCTTCCTTCTTAAGCAGTGCTATGGCCGTTCGCTTATACCCGCCTATTATACTCCTAAGGCAGGCTATTTAGACCTTTTAGAGTGGTTTAAGGAGTGATTTAGGGGGGCCTTTCTTAGTTTCTCCAGTGGCCCAAATGCTAGATCTATACGTCATAGTTAGCCGGACAACTGCTGTATATAGTAGGCGTAACCTCTGGAAGCATGGACCCTATATAGAATTAACGATCCTAGACATGGCGATATACTATACTTGGCCCTTACGGGCCGCTTGCGCCGTATATACGCTCTACTAGAGCTTGCTGTCTACCCATACTCCTAATACCCTTAGGCCTTAAACTAGTTAACCCCTAAAGCCTTAAATATAGATTATATGCTAAAGATCTGCAGATTAGTTACGTTTTCTTATAAAATGGATTAGCTGGTATTTCTCTAGTAAGAATTAGACTCTATGTTGTCTTGCCTATTCTATATAGGTGTTATAGGCTTTCTCTAGTGTCCTGCAGTTCTCTGCGGCTGTTAGCCTATATATAATTAGGTTTATATTATCAACAAAGCCTATCCCCTAGGTCGCCCCTTCCTTAAAGGTGTTAAGCAGGTTACTTATAAAGAAGAGGAAGAGTATAGGTAATAGAGGTAATCCTTATAGTATTCCTATTGTGACTGCAATAGGGGGGCTCTAGTATCCGCTAAAGACTAGTAATGTTTCTTTCTAGCCTATAAATCCTTAAATAAATTAAATAATCCATTTTAGAAAGCCCTTTGCCCTAAGGATGTATAGGAGACGCTTATAGGGTATATTATTGTAGGCGCCGCTAATATCTAGGCTAAGCATTAATACTACGAAGTCCTTTCACATAGCCTATACAGTTTTAATAGTAGTAGTGAGTAGTATAAGTGCTAATAGCGTTAAGCAATTCTTTCTTGCCCCTATTTAGCTTTATGGTAGTAGGGCGTATTCCTCTGCTATATCTATTATATGGTCCGCTATAACCTTTTCTAAAATCTTGCTTAGGGTATTTTTTAAGGTAATAGGGCGGTAGCTTCCTGGGATTAAGTAGTCTGCTTTGCCTTCTTTTTATAAGACGACCATTATTATAGATCTTCCAAGTCGTAGGTAGTAGCCTATTATAAAGCATGCTCTGGCTACGTCTGCAAGCCAAGGTGCTATAAGTGGTCCATAGGTCTTTAGGGCTTTATTTAGGATCCCATCTGGTCTTAGTGCTATATTATTTAAGAGGTGGCTAATAGTTCTAGCCATTTCTTTAGTTGTTATGTCGCTATTAACCCTTGGGCGAGTCACCGGTGTTTTACTAGTAATGTCACTAAGGTCTGCTGGAGCTGGTTAAGGGAAAAATCTTTCTATAAGGATCTTTACCTTCTTATTATTATTGCTTATAGCCTATAGTTCGCCTGCTCTTTATAGGGGTGGTAGGTATAGATCTTCTACTAGGCGTCCTGCCTTTTTCTTTACCTATTTTGCTATGGTCCAAAGGCCCTTATTATAGGGGAGACTTAGGTTAGTAGTGTGTTTATTTATAAACCGTCTCCAGTTATTCTTTGCTTCTTTTCTTAGGGTATTCTTTAGCTGGTTTCTTATGTCTTTATATTATCTCTCGTCCTTAGAATTGTGGCTGCTTATATATTTCCTCCTTGCTTGTCGTTAGCCAGCTACAAGGGCCGCGCACTATGCGGACCATGCATATCGCGCGTAGGGGCCCGGTTTTAAAACCAGGCAGTGCTCTTTTAGCTTGCTTTTAATTGCTACCTAGATCCTTTCTAGTCTTTAATTAATTTCCTTAGGGGTAGCCAATAAGCCTCGCTTGTTTGGTATTGGGTGGATTTCTTCTAGGTCTTAAAGTTGTTATTTAATTATATTAAGGAAGCCATCTATATTAAGCTTCCTTATTGCGTATCTTTTGCCATTTGGTTGCGCCTTAATGTCTAGATCTAGTTGTATCTAAATAGGGATATAGTCTAAGGTAAGTGCCTATTCTTCTTTAGGGGAGCACCTTTTAAGTCTCTAGTATAGGTTTTTGTCCATAATCGTAAGGTTAATTATACTTTTGGCGGTGCCCTATTGCCATATAATTGCACCTAAAGGGGTAGCTAGCTTAAGGCCCCCGTTGTCTATAGCTCTTAGTAGGCACTCTACCTATTAATCGGCAACAACATGGATGCCCCCCTACCATAGGTGGTAGAGGTTTATGTCTCCTAGTAGGATAGACTCCGCGTGTTCAGTTTCTAGCAAGCTTATTACAGATATAATATTCTCTGTCTATACTACCCCTTTAACCCTAGGGTTATAGACATTAATGATTTATACTAGTCCCCTATATGTCTAGATAGTTATAACTGCAATATCTGGGTTAACTGCCTACTATAACTATAAGGCAAGGCTGATATTTTTGCTAATTATAAAGCATATGCATATGGCTGCTTTTGGTTTATACAGGAGCTAGAATCCTTAGGGGCAGTATGTTAATTATATATAGGTATTATAATACGGCTCTTATATAGTAAGAATATGGTGTTTCTCTAGGTCTAGACTATCTAGTAGGGGCCTTACTAGACGGTGGTTTGTATTGCCGTAGTTGTACTATATAATGGTTAAGTGGCGGACCCCCAGTGGGGGTCCTTCGCCTCTTCTTTACTCCTCACTTCTTCCGTTTCCACTTTCTCTAAAATGTTTAGAACTTCTATCTCCTGTGTTTACTCCCTAGCCACTACTTATTTTATATAGAGCTTTCTATTTCTATGTCTTGTGTTTCTACTAGCCTTTCTAAATCTAAGTCTATTATTACCTCTAGTTCTTCCCCCGTTCTTACCAGTTAGCTATATGCCCCTTACAAGCTAGCTATATATATTATGTTTGCCGTGTTAAATCTAATTCTTAATTATCCCGGCCTTGAACTTGCCGTAGCTGTCTATAGAGGTCTTCCTACTAGGCGTCCTCTCCCTTGTGTCCTATATATCCCTTATGTCCCTATTTGGTCTAGTAATGTCATATAGCGTCACTTTTGGCCCGTTGAGGCTTAGGATGACTAGCTTAGCCCCCTAGTGTTAAAGGTAGGAAACGCTAGGAAGACACCTATATCCCCCTAGCTTATCGCCTATTGTTTCCATTTGTATAACCTAGCGTATAGTTGTTCCCGTAGCTATTAAGCCCTTTCCTTCTATCTCCTGTATTTAATACAGTCTTCTCTCTCCCACGCCTTATATATGCTTCAGTAACAGTTTGCGCATTTTATTTAGTCTTAATTTGTATATTGTCTTGTATTATAGGGGCCTGCACAGTGGCCGCAGCACACCTATACTGCGCATATAGATTGGGTGTGTCCCTATTATACGCAGTAATAACATTATTCTAGGTGTAGTCTGTGGTTATAGAGCCTTATATTGTATATAAGGCCATTTATAATTATTCCTTTTTGGATAAGAAGTTTTTGCATTCCTAGTGTATATACACTGATAATAAGGGAGCCATGCATTTGTTTATTATTTCCCTGGCGAGTCTCTAGCGCCCCTTATATCCTCTTATTGTTCTCATTATATACTTGGTTTGTATTTTTCTATTAAAGTTATTAGATTTAGGTAATTACAAGTCCTAGTATAAAACGTTCCGTTTATTTTACTATCTCCTATATAGTTACTATATTGTCCGCCTAGCGTCCCCTTTTTACCCTAAAGCTTATAGGAACCAACAGGACTTTAACTGGGTAATCTTTATAAAGCACTTTTATGCCAATACGCTCTCCTAGCCTGTCCCCTGCCCTTATAGCCTGTTCCTTTGCCTATTAGTCCTTTAGGGTGACTCTAATGTCTCCACTCCTAAGGTATTGGACTGTAATAGCGTCGTGGACCTTCTTGCAAATCTCCATAAGAACTTCTGTTTCTAATTATCCCCTAAGTTCCTCTGCCTTTTCTATATTTAGTTATATTGTGATTATATGCCTAGTTGTTATCTTTAGGGGGGTAGGTTCCCTATACTATAAAAACGCAGCTATGGCGGCCTAGGTGCGGTTCGCCTATTAGGGGGGGTTTTGTTTATCTTCGATTTTGTTTAGCCGTTAAAGGATTTAATTAAGGGTTTGCTAAAGGGGCGCCTAAGGTTCGCTAGACTGGAGCCATTCTGCTAGCTGCATTAGTTTATAATAGCTAATAGATACTCCCCCACAGTTCTAGATACTAGACGCGTCTAATAGGCTTTATATTTTGTCAGATGCCTTCTTAATTAGGGTATTTCCGCTTTCTGGTGTAGTATTCACCCATCCTTATTATTGTTGTGGGGGGCCATTGTTAGGTATGGGTCTGGCGGTCACACATAACTGCATACCACCGTCGTTCCACTTGTGCCTCCCCTGTAATATATACATCTTAGGGGATTATCAGGGGATTTTTCAGGGTTCTTTTAGTTAGTTTGGTCTTTTTGGGCCGGGTGTAGTAAGAGCTCCAAAACCTAGTTTTAAATAGTTCTACTACTAGTAATATGTGGTTTCTTATTGCTCTACTATCTACTAGTGCTTTAAACTGCTAATCTTGCTACCTAACTTATAAACTTAGGTGTTATCCTTAGACTCCCTTAAAGGTCTAAGGCTCTACTACTAGTTCCCTCTAGTCCTATAGGCCTCCCTTTTTCCTAACTATTAGCTACTAGATCCTATTTATACTTAGTCCACCTTTAGCCAATACTTAGTTCGTTTCTTTTCCTCTATATGCCATAGACAAGTATTCTTTAGGCAGTTCCACCACTGTTATTTATCTAGGCATTCTTCTATAAGGAATCTTCTAGGTTAAAGTATTAGGTCCCTTTAACTCTATACTTCTACTAGGTGCCATCTATATATATACTTGGCGTCTCTAAACCGCTTTTCCTCTAGTGCCTAATATATCCTTACTAGGTATTTCTGGTTCTTGTCTTTTGGTGTCCTATACACATTGTATATATTATCTATATAAGCTATCTACAATAACATATAATACGCTAGGTGACTTAGGTTAACTCTTAACTTATCTTTATTCTTAAGTTTAAACCTATACCTAGTTAACCTAACTACTGGTATTTCTATTACGGGTACTAAGATTTATTACTTACTTCTCTAGTCCCTAGATCCCTCTTCTAGGTTCCTTAACGTTATAATTAATGCTCCTTTAATGTAACTTATGCGTTTTTCCATAATGGGTTGGTTTTGGACAACTTTCTTGTCTAGCTACATATAAAAGTCTTCCTATTTATTGTTATATCGTTGCCTATACCACTTTCCGTACAACTAGTTTAGTGTATATAGTCTATCTGTGAGAAAGTACCTTGTTATTGCTGCATTGTAATATTCTTTAGTGTGTCTTTCTTTAAATCTAACTAGAATGTCTAGATTCTCTTCTTGTTCTAGTTTATCTAACTATTTTACTCTAGGTGTCCCTATACTAGGCCTATTAGTAACTCTTTATATAGGTGCTCTGTCCCTTATACAACCTAGCATAGCCAATCTCTTGTCTAGCTTTTGCTTTTGCTATGCGATAATTCTTTGCCTAAACTTATCCATAGTTTCTTATTTTCTACGTCTTATAGCTAGATCCTTAAAGTTGTCTTGCTTTCTAATCTTAGTATTAACTTTTTAATCTTTAGGCTAAACACTGTATTTACCTAAGATTACTATGGTCCTTATTTATTTCTTAAAATCTTGGCTTTCTAATAACGTTCTTACTTGTTCCCTAAACTTATAGTTCTTAAACTTATGTCCTATACTTATTTATTTATCACTAAACTGAGTTGCTACTCTTTTCTATTAGTTTTTGTCTGTTGTAGGCTCCTAAGCTGTCCTTATTACATCTAGCAAGTCTAGAGCTTTCCTTATCTCTTCTTAAGAATCTTAGACCTATGGCCTTTTACCTTTTATAAGTAGTGAGCTAGCACTAGCAGTTGTCTACTTACTTAATTGTCTCTAGATATTACTCCTTCTGTCTTATAAAGTAATGGATGTTATATCTAACGGTGTTATAATACCTATTACTAATCCGCGTTCTATAGTAGTTTCAGTCTCTACCTCTATTGTGTTATTAAGGTATAAGTACTCCCAGTTAGCCTTATTTTCTTTCTTATTACTATTAATTAATAAGTACTCTAACTCCATTGTTATTGTTATTAATCTTTATCCGCATCTATCTATCGCAGTCACGTGAGCGGATATTTAATTTTTGTATAATTGGGAGGCGCAGGGCTATAAGGTCGCTCTAGGGCTAGTTCTTAGCAGTTTTGCTAGTACCTAGCACTTAAATCTGCTAAGGATTTGCCCTAAAGCGGCTAGATGTCCCCAACCGCAAGCCTATAGCTGCAAGACTATCTAACTATGGTAGTCGCACTAAGGCTGGTTCTTAGCGGTTTTGCTAGTTCCTAGCACCTGCTAAAGAATTGCCTTAAAGCGCTATCTATATATAATGCATACTGAGTGCAAGGGATAGCGGGTGGGAAAAGCGAATTAGCCACATAGTAACTGCGTTCAATATTCGCGAATATTGCAGGAGGTCTCAGCATTATGCGTTGCTGAGATGGATACTGCCAAGTAATATATAGACACTAGTATCTATCTATCGCAGTCACATAAGCGGATATTTAATTTTTGTATAATTGGGAGGCGTAGGGCTATAAGGTCGCTCTAGGGCTAGTTCTTAGCAGTTTTGCTAGTACCTAGCACTTAAATCTACTAAGGATTTGCCCTAAAGCGGCCAGATATCCCTAAGCGAAGCTCCTATACCTAATAAGACATTACCGCATTTTACCATATTCTGCCATGTTGTCATATTCTGCCAAATTCTGCCATATTGTCGTATTCTGCCAAATTCTGCCACATTGCCGTATTCTGCCAAATTCTGCCACATTATCGTATTCTGCCATATTCTGCAGACCCTAAATAGTAAGCCAACCAATCAGGATTTTCTATGCCCGGTATAGAAAATCACTATTAGCTCGCTTACCACTAGCGCCTTGGCGGCCGTCTTAATATCTTAACCTACTACCTAGTAATCCTCACGCTAAGAGCGGTATACCACGCTAGAAGTAAGAGTTAAGGCAATAGAGGTTAGTGGTCTTAGTCCTAATATATAGGCAAAAGGCTTCTAATAACCACCGACCTAGCTGCTGAATTTGCTAATATAAACACCCTAAATCTTTAGCGAACTAGGCAGCGCCCTAGTAGAAGGAGTAGTTTAAGTAGCTACTTAGTTTAATCCTAGCAGCTACTAGATAGGAGGAAAGGATCTTATAAACCCCTAAAGAGGTAAAGGGTTTACCATTAAGACTAAATAAAGGAGAGTTAAGGGGTTAAGGGTCCCTATTAAACAGCTTTATTATAGCAGCAACTAGGTATAATGGGCCACCTACTGCCGCAATGGCGACATTAACGCCCTAGTATTACTTGTCGGCTTTGCTCCATTTAAGGCGGAATATTATCCCACTAGGCGTAAAGGTAATATTGTGTCAGGTAGCCTTTTTTACTAGGAAGGTCGTTCAGTTCTTAAGCTCCGCTATAGTGTACGTAATCTCGCCCATCTGTAGAAATCTAGTAAATGCGAGGGTAAATACGGCATCAGTGTTAACATCCAGTAGCAATAGGCCGTGTATTACTACCTAGGCTAGAATATTCCTAGTAATAGGTTGCTTGTCCTTTTTTACTAAGGGAGAGATAATGGCTGCTCCAGCAAGTAGTTAGTGTACTATAGAATTCTTAAATGCTATAATTAAGATACTATAATCCACGTGGCGCAAGCGAATTGCGGAGACGTAGGCTTATAAGGTTTCGGCCTTAAGCCTACCTATCTATAGCTGGGAGGTACCAAACGTGCGGCAGGCAATCCATTCGCCTAGTTCACGCAGCTTAGCTAGGTAAGGGGAGACTTTTTTAAGTACGCAGTATAACTCCCAGCTGTTAACTGCTAAGAAATAGTTCCTACGGGTTACTAGCGCAAGGCCGTACCAGAGAAGGAGCGCGTAGAGGTTAAATAGCGCGTTAACATTATCTTTAAAGTTTATAGGCGGTTGTGAGTAGTCCATTAGGTTTACGGCACCTATTAAAAACTTATTAGCTTTAGTAGTAATAAATTAAGGGCCTAGTGTGGGCAGAACTAGTGGATAGCCGCGGCCTGGAATTAAGATAGTGTATTAATTAAGCTATTTAAATCACCTAGGATCCACTTCGCGGATATTATAATATCGTAAGCTATAGCAGCTAGCATAATCTTGCGGAGCGATTTATTTGCTATACCACAGATAATAGTCTTCTTAATACCCTAATAAACCACCATGCTATTAGTGTAAATAGATAGCGCGCTATGCTGCTAGTTAGTAGACCATAGATTAAATATATGGGCAATAGTATACATCTCTTTTGGATTAATATAGTCTACTTATTAACTGGGCTTAGGCAATATACTAAACGCCTAAGATTAAGGGAGGTTGGCTATATACCACTGCTAGTTATCCTTATGTTTAAGTTCCTTAAAGAAGTAAAAGCCGCCAAACCCAAACCAGGTAGAGGCGTTAGTAAAGAAATAAATATAGGCACGCTTAACGTCATTAAAGAACAATACCCCATTACTTATAGTAAGTAGGTTGAGCTAGACATATAAGTTACTTCGCAACTTAGTACTAAATCGCCTAGGTTTATGCTTATTTTCCAGAGTCTTTAGCCAAGTAGTAATAAAGATCTAGAGGGATTTAGAGTAAGATTAACTAAGTCTAATTATATAAGCGTACCATGCGAGGTAGCCCGCAAGCTACTAGGCTTAAAGGAACAATAATAAGCCATATTAGAGTGCGGTAGTGACTTTCTTAATAGCGCGTAATTGTTTCTATGGCGATAATCGCGTTTACATTTATACGGTGTTAATAGTATATCCTAAAACCTTAATAATAGTTCCTACTATGTCCTTAGAGCCATTTTAAGGGATACTTAGGGAGTTAGTAATAGAGATATAAGTCTAGGTGATAGCCGCTAAGTCATTTAGGTTAGTAAGAATAAAGATAAAATTGTCTAGGTAGTGTTCCACCTTATAAGGTAGTTATAAATAGAGTATCCAGTGCAGGCCTTCCGCGAAGAGGTTAAATATAAGCGGCGCAGTTTAAAGACTAAAGGATAGGCAGCATTCTTGGTAGGTAACACCTTCCCAGGAAAAGCCTATTAGTGTTCTTGCCCTATAAGATAGGGGGACTATATGGAATGTATCTTTAATATCTCTTTTAAGCAGCAGATATCTATAACCTGCAGAAATAACGTGGGCTTAAATAGCGGTAACTATAGTGTATACTAGTGCTCCATATTCTTCTAGGATTGTATTATTAACTAAAGATGCTGGTGGAAAGAAGAGATTATAAATTCGGCAGTATCTTTTATCCAATTTTAGCACTAGGCCAAGAGGTAAGACTATAATAGGCCCTATTACAATTCTAATATGTCCTTTTTTAAGGTCTGATATTATCTTCTTAGAGATAAGGTTGGTGTTATCCTAAGAGAAGTTGTAGTTCCTACAAGATCTTAGAGTAGGAATAGATTCGGCTCCTATCTTATAGCCATAGGTTAGGATGCCTACTAAAATGGCTAGTAGATTGCCTAGGTAGTTAGATAGAAGGGAGTGCCACGCTAAGATCCTTAGGGGCGATAGAGAGTAGTAGAGAGCCTTCGCCTTTACAAAGGTAGGGAATAATAGTGACGTATTAGGCCTAGGTCCTAGGCGTATAATTAAAGTTAATATTGTTATTAGGCTAGACCCTACTTTATAAGGTTTACCTTACTGTTCCTAGGCGCAAGCTTTGGATAATACGGTATAATCTTTACCACACTTTAAGCACTTATGCGGGTATTTGCAAGCTATATTATTGCAGCCTCTGCTATTAAACTTATGGCAGGTATTAGAGGTATAGGAGGTATTTAACCTAGGTCTCTTTAAGGTGGCAAAGCTAATAGTACTAGATATTATAAGGTATAGCGCTATATACTAGGCTAGCATTTACCAATTAGCGGGCTCTAGTTGGCCATTGGTTATTATAAAGGTGTAATAGTTAAGTGCTAAATTAAGTATACAACCTACCTAGATATACTGGGTTAATAAGATACAAATTATATTTATCTAAAGAAGCATGCTAGCAATAAGGTCCAGCGGGCATATATAGAGGGTGCTAGTAATAACTACATAGTTAGTAAAACCTTTAAACTAGACACCTTTATCTGCAAATAGCTTCCTATCTACCTTTGCCTTCCTTGTAACTAAAGTACCATTCTTAATTCATGTCTTGTTAGCAATCTTAATTCGAGCGGTATAGACTTAAAGGCGGGCGAGGTTTACTAGATCAAAGGTACCCTTAAAAATATCTAGGTAATTGTGACGGTGCTAGGGCAACGCCACCTGCTATACTTAGTGGACCCTGACTCCTGCCAACCAATCAGGATTTTCTATCCCCGGGATGGAAAATCGCTATTGGCTCGCTTACTACTAGCGCCTTAGCGACCCCTTTGTATCTTGCCAGTCTCTGACAGACTTCTTCTTCTCCTTAGCTTAGTATTCTTGTATAGTAGCAATCTACAAGCTTCGGTTTAGAAGCATTTATATAAGCCCATTACATTATACTAAGCTCTCCCTACATTGCCTGGGAAGGCCTCAATAATATCCCACCCCAAAAAGACCTTCATCTGCAACGACGCGTTGACGCGTTATACTCAGATATTAAAAACCCCACACTACTACGCCTAAGAAGGCCCTAACAATATCCCACTTTATAGGCCAGACTGTACTTGACCTGCACCTATAAAAGAACCCCGGAATTAAAACCGAATTATATAATTCTGACGAACCTTAGGAAGCCGATAATAGCACCTAAAGCGAGCTTATCTAAAAGACCTACCTCTACCCAAGAGGAACACGAGGTCTAGTTAGGATTAGAAATTAAAAACAATAACAACGTTACAGGTGTACATAAGCAGATTTGTGCCCTTGCAGCTAATTAGAAGGTCGATCGTCTTTAAGCCCAAAGTATATAAGAGACTCTAAAGGAGATTCTGGAAAGCCTTACTACCTTATAAAATAGCCTAGCCTCCCCTTTACAAAGCCTTAGTTAACCTATTCGCTCTACCAAATGCGATATACTAGAGAGTACGGATATAATAATTGTCACGAAATTTATATAGAGGGGTTCATTGATAAAATAGGTTAATAGATTGATAATCTTGTATTATTAATTAATGTCAATGATTTGACCTAGGGCCCCTAGGGCTCTATAAAGAGATTTACAATGCACGTGCCCCGTACACGTGACTCGTGCACGTGTCCCACGCCTTAGAGAATACAGATTATCTAATACACCCCCTTAGCTTTGAGCTCTTTGAGGTCAAAGCTAGCCACCTTCTCGTGTCCGTCAATAAGTTAATTGAACCGTAATCTTATCTAAATCCTTTTGTCTTGCTCTGATACCGTCCCTTAGGTCCTCTAGTTACTTCTCCTTATCTAGCTGCTCCTTGATATCCACTATCCCAATTATATTAACGAAACTTTGAAACCTCTGCTTGGGTAAGGCCTTTGTAAGTCTATTAGCAATTATCTCCTTTGTCACTATCTATTAAAATCATACTCGTCTTATTGCGTATTCCTGACGTAGCTAGTGTTAATAGATGTTAACGTGTTAGAGCTTTATAATTAGCTTTACCGTGTCTTCTATAATTAGTTGGAGCGTCTAGGTGTTATCGCATTTAATAATTAAGGGCTTGTTTAGGCGTAACGTTATTATGTTAAACAGCCTACTGGTAAAGATAGCTTTCTTTGCTATTTATAATAGGGCTAATAACTCGGCTTCTATGCTTAACGTTATAACTATACCCTGCTTATTTGCTCTCCAGGCAATCGGCCCCCTAAATAGCTTTATAATATATCCTTACGAGCTCTTTCTGTTAACGGAGTTGTCCGCGAATAATGCATCGCTAGCACAGATAAATAATTACGCTTTACCTCTACCGTCTCTTCCGTCGTCTCGTCCTTTATTGCGTATTCCTTTGTCTCTCCCTCTACTGTTTATTCCTTCCTTATCTCCTCTATAGCAGATTGCTCTGCTTCTCGTGCTATATAGGTATTAGATAACTCTATCTACCGCTTAATAATACTCTTGGCTTGGGTCCTAATTAAACCTTACTAGCCTTAATACTGCAAACGCAATATCTAGACGCGTTATAGTAGCTGCATAGAGTACTAAACCCAATTTTCTCTGATATAGTATCGTAGAGGCTAGTAGGGATATAGGGCGGACTAATAGGTCTATATTAGGGGACGGACGCGTTAGACGGATTAATTGGTAATTAGTAGGGAGGAGTTTAGATTCTGCTATAGGAGTGTCTAAAAGACGCCCTATAAGATCTATCTTATACTAATTAGCTATTTTCTCGATATAGGCTTCCTAGAATAGCTATAGAAGCCTCTAGCTATAATTGCATAGTACATGGATTCCTAGGAACCATTTTAGCTCGCCAAGGGTACTTATCTGGTATTCCTTGCTTAGCTCCTTGATTGCTTCTTAAGCTTTCTTCTTATCTGTTTTTCGGTAGCAGAAGACAATATCGTCGACGTAGAAGAAGACGACTATTCCACCTTTTAGCATAATATACGGCTCTTAAGGTACCTCTTTGAAACCTAATTTGTTTAACGAGCTTATGAGATTCTTCTGCTATAACAGTGGTAATCGTTATAGTCTGTACAGGGCTTTTCTTAAGCGTAGTACTTTGTCTGTCTTTCCTTTGTTGAACCCTGGCGGTAGCTTTATATAGACGACCTCGTTAAGATCGTAATAGACAAACGCATTAACTGCATCTATCTATATTGTCTCCAGGTCGAATTTTGCGGTGATCGCTATAAGTGTTCGGAAGGTTGTACTAGCTAATATAGTAGCTCTTATAGGTAGATCTCCTAGGACCTGTTAATTTCCGCAGACTACTAATTATGCCTTACATTTCTAGAGAAATCCATACTTGTCCGTCTTGTAGACGAACACCTATATTAAGCTAAGGACCTGCTGTCCCTTTGCGTGCTTCTTATCTGTTTCTTAAAACGACCTTATTTGATAATAGGATTAGAAGTGAGCTTGTTAAGCTTCTTGGAACTAATCTTAAAGAGGATGCGTATTAAGGTCGCGGATTGACTAAGGTGGCGGAGGTAAGTTCTTCCTATATAGTCTAACATCACGTGTTCTGCCTAATTTTAGCTTGCTGTTATTAAGTCAACTATTAAGGTTAAACTTCCTTCCTACTAAGAAGGCGCCGTAATAGGCTGAGGTGATCCTTTTGGTAACAAAGTCTTCAAACCTACAATCGCCGGCTTCCTTAAATAAGTCTTTGACCGAGTCATTAAACACCCCCTAAGTGTTAAATGTATCTCCTACTCAATAAGCGACGTCTTAATCTTGCTCCATAGGATACTCGACATAAAAGGCATATAGGGATTCTTCGTCTTCTTCTGTTGGAGGTGGCGTACAGTACGTATCTTTAAGAGCTCTTGCAAGCTCACGATCTGCTAACTCATTAAAGCTTTAAACTGGCTTATTGACGTCATCGTCTTCCTCTTAAATTAACGGTTTAAATACTTCTTTATCATCTTCCAGAAGTACCTCATTCTTAGTTAGGGTGTTAGGGAGTTAAATCTTCTCAATCAGCGTATCTAACTCAGCGTGTAGGTCCTTTAAGATATCTATTTACTTGCCGTCAAAGAACGTCTTCTTGTTAAAGATAACGTCCCTAGTAGAGATAATAATACCTTTGTGTAGGATCCAGATCCTATAGATATTGGTAGAGTTATAGCCAACGAGGTAGCTAATATAGGCTCGTAGATCTAGCTTACTTAGCCTTTTCTTCTTTAGCTAGGCGTCCGACGTCATCGCGTACGCCCTACAGCCGTAGGCTTTTAGGTGCGCTAGTTATAGCTTTCTTAACCCATTACCTAGGAAGGTATAGAACCTCTTATATAGCGATTTCCAACCGTTGCTTTCCCGTGGCGTTTAATCTTGAAGGTAGACTGCGCAGTCAACTATCTCATTCCATAGGTTGTATAGTAGATTAGTAGCAATTCTCATTACTTGTACTCTCTTAATGATTACACCCCCTGAGCGTTCAGCGGTACCGTTCTGAGCTTAGGTATATGGCGCTGAAGGCTTAAATATAATCCCTTAAGTCTATAGCTATCTAAGGGTTCTTCTTCTCCCTAGCTCATTATCTAACCTAATAGTATTAACCTTAAGGTTATACCTCAAACGAATCCATTAGATAAAATCTTTAAGTACTTATAGTGTCTCCTTCTCCTCGCTATGCGTTATTATAAAATATGGGAAGGTTCTTCCTAAGAAGGTATTATAGATAAGCATAACTTATATAAATCCTGTATACGCTTCCTTAAGGTTAGTCTAGTTAATATGGAGGTTAAAACAAGGTTTATTAATATTCTATTCTAAGAACCTTCTTAAGACCTAACACTTGATTTTGGCGAGACTGTAATATTAATATTCCGTTATCTTTAGGCCTTAAAGCTTAACTCCTAAGGTATTAAGACCTAGATAACCTAGATATAGATACCATAGATACATATTACCTTTTAAATCTAGATAAGCGTCTCTTAATAATACTCTGCGCTTTAGTTAGTAGTATAGCAGTCGGCTTATATTAAACGCTAATAGACTTCCTAGTTGGATGTATTTAATAGTCTATTATCTATAACGTTCTTCTATTTAATATAGGATTGTATTGTCCTTCTAAACTAGAAGATTATTATTTCCTTTATTATCCCAGAAGTACCCTCGCTTTTAAAGTAGACGGAACGACACTAGATTTGTATTAAAGTCTATATAAAAGGCAACGTCCTTAAGATATAGGATTCCCTTACTCTTATCTAGTTTTGTAACTTAGATGGTGACATTGCCGTAGCCTAGTATAGGCACTTCTGAGCTGCTAGCGATAATATATTTATGTCTTAAAGCTTTCCTAAAGTTATAAAAACAAGAGAGGTTATTAAAGATATAGAGAGTAGTTCCTGAGTCCAGAATAGTTAATAGCTTTAGTGGATAGAGTTAACCGGTATAATATAATTCTAGAAATATCGCATTAGCTTCTCCCTTAATCTTAACTGTCTCGTAACTCTTCTTATCCTGTTGTTATTAAGCCTTATCTTCTTATTTTTTAAGTCTGATCTTTGTAACTTAGTTAGTGAGATTCTTATTCTTTTCTACCTTCTTTAGTACTCTTTTAATGCGAGCATCTCCGATCGTAACTCCTTTAGGTCTCTTGTCTTTAAATAAATACCAATAGTTTTAAAGGGAATGTCCTTATTTCTCGCACGCCAAGCACACGGGTAGTAGCTTCTTGCGGGATGTCTTCTTGTCTACTAGTGACCCGGCTCTCTTTAAGCGTCTAGTATGTACTAAGGTTACTTTCCCTGGACCTTTAGTAGTATCAAAGTAATCTATTATGGCTTGCTCTGTAAAGTCTGCATTAAAGGTACTCCCTCTTGTAGTAGTATTAGCTTTCTTTAAGGGTATTCTAAGTCCTTCTTATAGCTCCTTTGCTACTCTATAGTATTCGGAAGATCTCAACTTCTAAGGGTTATTCAACTCGGTAGTGTACTTCACACAGTAGGTGTTACTAAATGGTTGAATAACTTCTGCCAAATCTTAAAGCCAGATTCTATTGGATATTTAAGGGATCTTATACTTCTCTCCTAGTACCATTATATGTTCCCATTAATCTAACCACTAATTTAATTTTGATAAGTGTTTAAACCCCTTAAGGGCTTCTATATACTAGTGTTGTACCTTCTTCCTAACAAACAATAAGGAAGGTTCTGTGTTCTCCTTTAATCGGGATAGCCATTCTTTAACTATTAAGGAAGGGTTAAGCAATAGCTTCTTCTAGATCAATACTATAGACGTAATTTAGGTGCGTATCTATTGCAGATACTTTTTCTGTTTTAGAAAGTACCTTATATCCTAGTTGTAGTATTATCTGCTGTTTTTATACGCTTTCTGTTAATTTGTTAAGAGCTATATATATATAGTTGCATTCTCATTAAAGTCTGTAACCTTTGGAAGAGGTGGTTTTTCAAGTAGACCTTCTTAAGGTGCTTCTATAGCTGGGTTAACATGGGCCCAAATTTGCTGATCTATAAGGGCTTATAGTTGCCAGATCCATTGCTCCCAGTCTTCTAGTTTATTAAGAATAATCATAGTTAACGAACTTGACGTCAGTGGAGTCATTTTAACTAATAGGTAGAGGGGAATTAAGATGGAATTCGTCATTAGGATCGTCCTTATTGTCAGAATCGTCCTTTAATAATTAAGGTAGGATTTCTCGTGGAATCTTATGGAATCTCATAGAATCTTGTAGAAGAATCGTCCTGTGACGATTAAGGTAGGATTTCTGTCAGAGTCTGCGTCTTGACGATAAGGTGTCAGAGTCTGACGATAAGGTAGAATTTCTTCAAATAATTGAGAAATAGCTGAATAGCTTCTTAAGTCGGCGGACCGGGCTCATAACTGTCACGAAATTCATGTAGAGGGGTTCATTGATAAAATGGGTTAATAGATTAATGATCTTATATCATTAATTGATGTCGATGATTTGACCTAGGGCCCCTAGGGCTCTATAAAGAGATTTACAATGCACATGCCCCGTGCACGTGACTCGTGCACGTGTCCCACGCCTTAGAGAATACAGATCATCTAACAATAATAAAGCAATTAAAGTCCGTTAAGCTCCCTAACCCCCTACCATTATTAGACGGCGTAGATCTAACCTTTAAGAACTAGAGAATCTAGGTATAAGGAAAGCTTTATATTAACTATAACTATTTCCCCTCTAAAGAAGCTAAAATGCTCTACCTCTTTAGTCGAACTATTGGGGACGCCTAGCGACACCTTTAGGCTAAGTTTAAGGACGAGTTACCTGTTCGGTTTACATCTATTAATAAGATGATATAGTACCTGGCTACTATCTATATCAATCCAAATAAAGTACGGGATGCCTATTATAACTATAATCGCCTAATAATAAAATCGAACTAATCCTTTACTAAGTTCCAGACTTAATTCTTATACCTAGCAGGCAAAGGCCAGGTCCCCCCTAAGAACTATCGTTTGGACCTATACAATAAGCTAACAGTCCAACTATAAGAGAAGATTGTGGTAGCCTTAAACAACCTACCAACCTACCAAAGACTCGCAGCCCAATGTTTATCGCTAGATTTAGAACTAAAACAAATTAATACTCGCTCTAATCAACTAAAGAGGTCCTGTAGCAACCGCAACCTATCCACTACACCAACGGGAGCTAGCGTTAGAAGACAAACTACAACCGCCCTTATACTAAAAGCGGTTATAACTGCCTACTAGCGAACCTCGCCTAACCTACTATATACCATACCTTTAACTAATGCTCGTCGCAATACCCTAATTAACCCTGCCACGGTCACGTGCTTTAATTGTGGAAAGAATAGTTACTTTACTACGTCCTACCTAGAGCCAAAGGATACGGGTAATATTAAGGAGATAGAGGAAGAAGAAACGCCCAACAAGTTAGGAAAAGAAGAACCCTAGGGAAAGACTCCCCCCTAGGGTATCCTATTAATCTTAAAGAGATTGATCTGAGTCAGCTAATAGGTGGAAAATACTTTATAGTTCCATATACAGTATCTTAAAATAAATATAGAGTTAATATAACTGCCCTTATTAACACTAGAGCAAATGGCTTTGCCTTTATAAACACTACTTATACAAATAACGTTGCTAAGTTCTTAAATGTAAATGCTACCCGACTAGAGAAGCCTATTTAAGTAAAAGGCTACAATAGCCAAGCCGGTAAGCCGGTTACCTATGTCTTAAAGCTACATATTGCTATTAATGGACGACGCCAGTTTAGCATCCCCTTTTGTATCCTAGACCTAAGGTCCTATGACATAATCCTCAGCCGAAAATGGATGTCCCACTTTAATATTTGGCTAAATGTTTAACAAAGACAGTTCGTCTAGCTAGAGAGTAGACCAAAGTTACCCTCCTTCGTTAGAGAGATCCGTACTAACCGTAAGACATTAGCTATAAAGGCCGATCCTACCCACTAGTAGGATATTAGGGACCGCGACCTAGCTTTCGCTTAAAAAGATGCCCGTCGCGAGGCCGGTAAGAAATCCGTACCGACAAGGATACTCCCCCAAAGGACTGCAGTTAAGGAGGACTCTACTTACAGAAGTAGAACAGATAGTAATATAGACAACTTCCAAATTACGGAGATCCGGCCAATGGGGAAGAGGACATACTAATAGGACTTAGAGGATAACCTTTGGAAGATACAACAAGAGCTAAAAGGAGTAAAGACAACGCCAATACGCCAAAAGCCCCCAAGGCCGCGGACACCCCTACTACCACACAACCCCCCTATAGTAGATATCGCGGCAATTAGCGCCATAGGTTTCCACTTTAATATATATTAGAAGGACAACAAGGTCTTTATAACCAGCTTATACAAAATTAACTAGATTATTAACGAGAAGGAAGAAGGGCTAGTAGAGGAAACTAATAAGGAGTTAGTTAAGTGCCTCCTCCCTACGTACCTCTTAGACCACAGAGACGCGTTCTTAAAAGTAGCCTTAGATACGCTACCCCCCTACTAAACCTATAATCATAAGATTTAACTAGAGGCCGATAACTCTCTAGGCTATAGCCCCCTTTACTAGCAAACTATAGAGGAACTAAAAGTAACCAAGTAGTACTTAATTGATAACCTCTATAAGGGGTTTATTAAGCCAAGTTAGGCCCCTTTTACTTCCCCTATCCTCTTTGTAAAGAAACCTAATAAAGGCCTCCGCTTCTGCATTGACTATCGGAAACTAAACGCTATTACTTAAAAAGATCGTTACCCTCTCCCCTTAATTAATAAGACCCTTACACGTCTAAGCCAAGCTAAAATCTTTACTAAGCTTAATATCCGCCAAGCTTTTCACTAAATTAGGATGGACCCTATATTAGAGAATCTAACGACGTTCCACACCCGCTACGGTTTTTATAAATGCAAAGTTCTTCCTTTTAGACTAATAAATAGGCTAGCCACATACCAACGGTATATAAATAATGTTCTTTTCGACTACCTTAACAAATTCTGTACGGTATACCTAGACAACATTCTTATATACTTAGATAATAAACTTAAGCACCAAGTTCACGTTAAAAAGGTCCTAGAGAGGCTGCGGAATACAGGCCTATAAGTTAACATTAAGAAATACGAATTTAGAGTAAAACGAATAAAGTACCTTAGGTTTATTGTTAGCATAGAAGGAATTAAAGTTAACCTTAAGAAGGTCAAGGCAATACGCAACTAGAAACCCCCTTACACTATAAAAGGTATCCAGTCCTTTCTAGGCTTCTGTAACTTCTACCATTAGTTTATCCATAACTATGGGGTTGTGGCTAAGCCTCTTATACAACTAACAAAGAACAACACGCCTTTTGTTTTTAACAATAACTATACAGAAGCTTTTAAGGAGTTAAAGAACCAACTTACCTCCTCCCTAATTCTCTGTCACTATAACCTAGACCTTAAATTAATACTGGAAACGGACGCCTCCAATAGAGTAGTAGCAGGAGTTCTCTTATAGTTACACCTAAATGGCGAGTATTACCCTATAGCGTTTTTCTTAAAGATAATGGCCCCAGCTAAGTGTAACTACAAGGTACACGATAAGGAAATACTGGCTATTATACAATTGTTATCCCAGTGGCGCGCAGAGCTTGGAAGTATAGACTCTTGGATTAAAATCTATACTAATTATAAAGCCCTTAAGTATTTTATAACAATAAAGCAGCTTACTAGTTAATAGGCCAGGTAGGCTAAAATACTCTCCTAATTCTTCTTTACAATCATATACCGCCCTAGTAGGCAAAATTCTAAAGCTAATGCCCTTATCCGGAGAGAATAGGACGTGGAACCATAGGATAAGCTAAAGGCTTAGTACTGGATACGTGCCCTCCTCCATCCTAAATAGCTCAACCTACGTATCCTTAAGGAACTAAACTCTGAACAGAATAAGCTGGCGCCTATAGAAGGAGAGATCCTAGATAAACTAATAGGACTAATTAACCGCATTCTAATCGCGAACCGCACAGCCGAATCCCTAAAAGCCCTCCGCGACTAAGCTGCGGAAGGCGACCCTAATTTAAAAATGGAAGACGGACTGCTCTTATACTAAGAACGGCTTATAGTTCCAAATGTTAACAACCTACGAACGGAGCTAATCTATAAAGCCTACTATTAAGTCTCTATGGCGTACCCTAGTTAAGATAAGACCCACCAACTACTAGCGCCTTGCTACTACTGGCGAGGACTCCTATCCGATATAGAACGGTTTATTAGGAATTGTTATGCTTGCAAATAGGTAGATACCCCTAGGGATCGAACCCCTAGATAGTTACGACTACTGCTAGTTCCCAAACGCCCTTAGCAGCATGTTATAATGGACTTTAAATTATTCCCAAAGGACAAATATGGCTATGATATGGCCTTTATGGTAGTTAACCAATTAAGCAAGTAAGCTATTTCCCTCCCCTGCTTCAAGACTATAACCGCAAAAGATATGGCCTGTATGTATATTAACAACATTTACCGGATCTATGGCGCTCCTAAGTTAATTGTCTCTAACTATAGACCCTAATTTATATTAGACTTTTAGGATAAATTCTACCGCATCCTTAGGATTAAGATTAAGCTCTCTACCGTATTCCACCCTTAGACTAACGGCTAAACCGAGATTATAAACCAGTACCTTGACTAATAACTTCGCCCCTTTATTAATTACTACTAGGACAACTAGTCGGAACTACTACCTATAATGGACTACGCACAGCTTACGCTCCCTTATAATAGTATAGGAATGTCGCCATTTAAGTTAATCTATGGATACAAGCCACAAACATCCTTTAATTGGGATAGACCTATAGGACCTATAACGGCCCGCAAACGCCTTAGCTACGAAGAGGCCCAGATATTCGCTAAGAGAATGTATAGAGCCTAGGAGACTGCCCAAGCAATTATAAAAAAAGTATAAGAGAAGAAAGAGGCCAATGTAAACTAACATTGTCGCGAGGTAGACTTCCACGTAGAAGATAAGGTATGGGTGTTAATAAAGAACTAGAAGACCTAGAGGCCAAGCCGTAAGCTAGACCACTAAATAGCTGGCCCCTACGAGATCCCTAAGAAGGTAGGGCACTCTTTTAAGGTTAAGCTACTAGAGTTAATGAAGATCCACCTTATCTTCTCTCTAGACCGACTGCGGAAGGCCGCGGACGACCCGTTGCCTAGACAGTACAACGACCCCCACCAATTCAGATTGCAGAGGATGAGGAATAGGAAGTTAAAGAGATCTTAGCAGTTAAGAAAGACCGCGGTACCCTAAAATACCGTGCGAGCTGGGTAGGTCACAATAAAGATCTAGAATGGTACCCCGTATCTAATTTTAAGTACTCTCCCTATAAGCTACGGGACTTCCACCTAGCCTACCCTAACCTCCCTAGACCACCACGCCAATTAGAAAGCTGGAT
>Ga0307507_10000774_pt1 | contig 70312 bp, 8 predicted proteins | sample 7_EM_MG_FD_207223 | JGI IMG/M metagenome (GOLD analysis project Ga0307507, IMG submission 207223) | Populus trichocarpa ectomycorrhiza microbial communities from riparian zone in the Pacific Northwest, United States - 7_EM | ecosystem: Host-associated > Plants > Roots > Unclassified | place... | reverse complement strand
CCATCGCTATATTATATTAAATTATCTAAAATAATAATATTTATTTTGCTAGCCTTATAAATAGCTTTAAAGTAGCTTTTATTTATTTAAAATATGTTATTAGTATAAAAGAGGTAAATATAATTATAGTTACCAAATGCGTAGATTACTGGCAGGTTGCGCGCAGGCTGCGTGTCAAAAAAACACGACATAGGCTAGTCGGTCGAGTTGCTAAATAACCTCAACTGCGCGCCAATTGCGTCAACCACTAACCATTGAGGCCATTGAAAGGGTACCATATTTTGCCGATAAAAGGGGTAGGCCCACGTAGCTTATAAGCAGTCTATATATCGCCACTATGCTAATTATAGGCCGGTAGTCTTCCGGGAGGGTTCTAGTTGGGTCCCTAATTAGGCGCGTTAGTATATTCCTCTAGCATTTCTAATTTAGGGGAAGATCTTAGTATTGCCTTTAGCGCTTAATCTTCTAATTAGCCTAAGTAGGGCCAGAGGGGTTCTGGCTACTTTCTAGCAGTGTTATAACCATTATAGAGGTTGTCTGCGTTTTCCTTAGCGTTGCCGGTAACTATAGGTGTACAAGAGTCTTTAAGCTCTTAGTGCATCTAGGTGTTGGGGCTTGTTTGGCCATCTTGCCCAGAGGTTTATCGCAATCTCTCGCTATCAGAGGGATCTTCCTGCCTTAGCGCAACGGCTGTCTATAAGGTATTTATGGAGTTTCTATTAGGTCATCGCGAGATATTAAGGGAGGAATAGTAGATATAAATAAAGATGTAAACAAATAATCTGGTCTTTAAGCCAGCTGCCCTTCTAAACAGAGTAGGAAGGATTTAAATATAAGAAGACTTTATAGACAGGGGGCTATAAGAACATAATTATAGAACAGGATAGATTAGTAAGAGAGACAAATCCTTAAGGAGGTAAGGCCTCTGGGATTGTAGAGGCTATATACTACGGGTACGTGCCTTTAGTATATAACCGGCAACCATCTAAGGGGCGTCTAGAGGTTGTCCTAAGGGCAACCCAAGGTGTCCGCAATAATATCCCTTATATAGGACCTTAAAAGAAACTACTAGAAATTACTTAATGCCTTTACTACTATACCAAAAAATATAGTAGTCAGTAAAGTAGCTATAGGACCCTTAAATACCTCTAATAATAAAATAGTTACTATTTTAAATCCCTAAGAAGAGCTTATAGTAGCTAATACTAAAATTAAACGGCTATAAGAACTACTTAAAACTAGAGATACCCCTATCTTTAATAACTTATTAAATAGACTTACTATAGGCCTTAAGGTGCTATCCTAATATATAATACTATTACAGTTTATAATAGTTATAAATTCCCTATTACCTATAGATAGAACTAATTATATATTTAATAACTAAAAGCTTTAATTATAGAATAAGATTAAAGTTAATATAGACTTATTAGCAAAATATAGTACCCTACCAATGGCCTTAATGGTTAGTAGTTAACGCAATTGGCGCGCAGTTAAGGGCATTTAGCAACTTAACTAACTAGCCTATATTGTGTTTTTTTAATATACAGCCTACACGCAGCCTACGCGCAACCTACGCGCAACCTATATATAACTTGTACGCAACCTATAACTATAATTATATTTAAAGCTATCTACCTCTTTTATACTAATAGTATATTTTAAATAATAATAAAAGGCTACTTTAAAGCTATTTATAAGGCTAGTAAGGTAAATTATATATACTTCTTTATACAATCCATTATATTATTTTAGATAATTTAATATAATATCCCAACTGTTTTACAATATATTCTAAAATATAAAACCTTTCCTACTTTCCCTGCGACAATAATATACTATAAGTATTTAGCTTTACTAGTATAGCATATATATATAGCCAAAAAGTAGTTACTAAGGGTAGCAGATATAGGCTAAAAGAAAGGTAGATTAAGAGCTAGTATATATAATAAAGAAGCCGCAGTTATCCTATAGGAGAGTATAGAAAGTCCTACACCTAATCTCCTACTAAAAACTCTACTAGCTCCTCTATACTAAAGTCCAGAGTATATATTATAAACTTTATATACTGCTCCTTATTCTTAATTAAATTTAATATTGTTTTCCCATTACTATACTAGCTATAACTATCCTCTATAAGGCTGTAATACTGCTTAAATTATATAAATAACTTATTAGATTTAAACCTTTCTAGCTTAGGCTTGCTAGTTCCTATATTTAAAATAAAGTAGTATACTAGGGCGGAAGATATATATTCTGCTAAATTTAACAAACTTAGCTAGTTCTAAAAGTTAAACTAGCAAATATTATAGTAGTAGTAGGGCCCTAGATTTTCTAGCTTACTCTAGAGCTCTCCCTTTAAGACAGACTTAGTAAACTAGTCTAGCCTACTCTAGAGCTCTCTATTTAGGACAGACTTAGTAAATTAGTCTAGCCTACTCTAGAGCTCTCCCTTTAAGACAGACTTAGTAGATTAAATAGTATAGCCCAGCTCACTAATAAATAGCCTAAGTTAATAATTATATTAGTTTTGTTATCGCTAAGGCTTATAAGGGACCTCCCTCTTATATTATTACTTAAATCTACTATAAGGTTATTAAGGTTATCTTTATATAAGTCCTTAATAATTTCTATAGTTAATTAATCTAGTATTAGGCCTATAGTATATTTAATAACTATAGGCTGAAGCCACAGCCAGATTCTAGATTACTGTTTTCTAGATATCTAGTTCTTGCTACCTAAAAGGTTGGCATAGGCTTCTATAACGGGTTAGAGAATAATAATAAGTAGTAATATACTAGATATATACTAACTGCTAATAACAATACTATAAAAGTTATCTATTCCCTTAGCCCCAGTTCTATACTCCCTAATTATATAATATATTACTATTAAAATAAAAGCAATAGTATTACTAGTAAGCTTTTTAAATATATTATAAGAGTAGGGTAATTAGGCAAGGCTGTTTCTTCCTCTACTATAAAATATACTAGCTATACTAGCAACTATTATATTGGAATAGAAGCAGTTATTACTTAGCTATTAACTCTTATTAGTATTTTACTAAATAGTATAGGTAAAATACCTTTATATAATCTAGCGCAATAAAATTATAATTAGTTAGTAGTTCCATAATTAGTTTGGGCGCGTTATTAAACCCTAGCCTATATATCTTCCTTATAATTATATAGTTCCTAAAGTTCCCTATTATATTAAATAGCTATATATAATATTAAGATTATTAGTGGATAATTTAATACAATATTTCCAGTATATAGATATCTTATAAGTAGATACCGGGTTAGGAATATAATTAGCTTTTTTTTACACTGCTTTTAGCTGCTTTAAAATAGCTTCTAACTATGCCTTTTTTATTATATCCTTAATAAGGCCTAAAAAGCGGTTAAACTATAGATTAATAAGATGCCTATTATAAGTCCTAGAGTTAGTTATTAGCCTTACTTATAAAATAGACCTATAAAGCGCAAATATGGGCTTATGTCTCTTAGGTGGGTTTTCTTTTATATATCACCGTTATAATATCTAAAGGTACTCTTCTCTTACCTATAGCGCGGTAGTTAGGTTAAAATTATCTTTATAGTCTAACTTATCCTTACTTTCCCTAGTGCTATTTAGGTCCCCTTTAGATTAAATACTAGGTTAGTATACTCTGTATTAGAGGGAGGTTACTTATTTTATGGATAAAGCTATATTAGGGTTTAGGTAAATATAGCTTACTAGGGAGAATATAAAGCTAAATATTAGTTGTTTATGCAATAAGATACAGATTAGGCGCGTAGAAAAGTATTTTAAACTAATACGCAATTATTAAGAGCTGGAGGTATATTGCGAAGATGCTGCTTTTTATAGTAGTAGGTAGTTAAATAGTAAAGAGAGTGTTCTATTTGCTAGGGCCTATTAAGTGCTAAATAGTATAAAAGACTATTAAGTATTGTAGTTAGACTTTAGTTATATATAAATATATAACCTACCTTAACTAAAAGATTGGGACTTTATATCTTTAACTAAGCTAGTTCTACTACTAGATTATTAATAGATTTAGTAGATTTATTAATATTTAGTTATTATTATTTTATAGAAAAAGCAGGTATAGACTTATAGTTACTATCCTTATTATTAGAGATTACCCTTTATCAGACGCTAAGCAGGCTAATGGAAATAACATATATAATACTCTATAAGGAAGAATCTCTGGGGCTTGAAGGCCCTAAGAAGGTATCTATAAGATAGCCCGCGCGCTGTCACGTAACATGTTACGTGCACGTCACTAAGCTCAAAGAGACTATCCAAGTACCCCCCCTACTAACACACCCCCCCAGGCTCTATAAGCTCTAGCGAATAGAAAACCTCTCTATAATAACTATACCATACTCTATAAGGCTATAGTTAGTAGGTAGAAGTAGTATAAGCAGTAAGAAATGCAATTAAGAAAGAATTTTAGAATTTTAATGACGCTTAATCGCCCGTCTTCTATGCTGAAAAATAGTATTAGTAAGGGTTTAAAAATTGGAATTAAGTCGATTGGCATCAATTCCGAGGTTCTGCTAGTTATAGTATAATTTCCTAATTAGGCCTAGGTGGCCCAGGAGACTTTAGTAACTCCAATACCCATCTTAAATGCCTTATGTGCATTCTTTAGTAGAGCCTTCGTTAAGCCGTCTACTGGCTAGTCCACGCCTAGTATATAGTATAGTTTAATCCTACCCTGTTAAATATTATCCTTAATCTTGCAGAGCTTAATATCCGCATAGCGCTCCTTTAGCACTAGTCACTCGCCTTTAATAAGTGCTTAAATATTCACACTGCCCATGTAGATCTAAATTAGAGCTAAGGGGGTGTTCGGTTGCGGCTCTAGATTGAATCTGGAGGCTTCAGAACCGAGTTGATCTAAAGCCTCAATCTGATCTGGAGGCGACTGTTCAGTCAATCTGGCGACTTTCTGATCTGGAGCTCCTCCAGATCGGCAACCACGTCAAATTCGCACGCTTTACCGTATATAGTAGTTAAACTTAAGCTCTTGGCGTCAGATTAATCTGGAGCTTTTTTTTCCAGGTTAATCGTTAAGTCGAATCTAGAGCTCTGCTCGTGCGCCCGTCCGATTGCCCACCATGCCCCCATCGCCACCACCCCTACCGACGACGGTATTACTGCAGCAACTGCAGGCCCTATACGATGTCCTCTTCTTAATTCTTGCTGTCGCCGTTCAGATCTAACCAGTTGGCGTTCGTACTTAACACACTAATATATAGCGGGGGACGTTATAGACGACGCAATTGCTCTATGGCCACCCACAGAGGCTCTATAATTTGACGAGGATGCGGCTAGAGGTGTTTAGGAAGTTGCTTAAATGGCTTTAAATTAACGGCGGCTTAAAGGATACAAAGCTTCTATTAGTAGTAGAGAAGTTATTAATATTCCTGCTAATATTTTCTAATAATTAGTTATACTAATTGGTTTATAAGGAAACGTAGCACGCCCTATTAATAGTTAAGGAGTAGGCAATACGTACTTTAATATAGTCTTTTTACCAGAGCTAATTTAGTATATAGAGCAGTATATATAGTTCTTCCTGGGCTTATTAAATTGCATAAGGAGCTCGTCAATCTGCCTAAAAATACTATGCTAGATAATATTGTGGATAACCTAAAGCAATATCCATTCTTCGCCAATTGTATTAGAGCGCTTGATAGTACGCATCTACTAATTGCTATTAAAGGCGGGTATAAGCGGCAAGCTCCCTAGTGTGGTAGGAAAGGTATATTAACGCAGAACGTTCTGGCTGCCGTTAATTTTAATATAAACTTTGTATACGTTCTGGCTGGATAGGAAGGCACCGCCCATAACTATAGAGTTATTAATTCGGCAAAGAAGAAAGGCTTTAAAGCTCCGCAAGGTTGATATTATCTTGTTAACGCTGGTTACTCGAATACCTCTATAACGTTAGTACTATACTAAGGCGTTTAATATCACCTTTATAAACAAGCTTAGGCGAATATAAAACTATAGAATGTAAAGGAGCTGTTTAATCTATGTTATATAGGACTAAGAAATGTTATTAAGCGTACCTTTAGAGTCTTTAAGGCACGATTTTAATACTTTAAGGCAGCAAGACAGAACTTCCCTCTAGCAACACAGGTTCTTTTAGTATATGTATTAATAGTGGTGCATAACTTCTTAAATATGTATAATCCGGATAATCTAGAAAGCTACGGCGTAGTAAAGGATAAGGAAATTAATAAGGAGGACGCGCAGATGGCAGAGGAAGAGAGTAAGGTTGCTATAAATTAAAGATAGGACGAAATTGCAGAGCTTATGTGGAGAGGCTATTGTTAGGTAATTAGGAGGCCTTTATAATATATATATATATAATCTATAAGTAAATTACTATATTAAATTATGTACTAATATATTTTACTGCTATAGATTGCGCCTTAAAAGAGCTTCTTAATATAATTGCTTTAATTTTGCAAAGTATATTTATAATAAGTTTGGAATTTTATTAATTTGTATATAAAATCCTTATTAAAAAATAAATTTACTAACAGTAAAGTAATTACAAACGTAAAGTAAAAGTACTGATCTAAACTGTAAAACTTTAACCCTTAACGTCTTCCTTTTTTTTTATCTTTGCTAAAGTTCTATCTATTAACCTCTTCTGTAACGCCCTAGATATAATTAAAAAGGTCCTTACTGTTAATTCCATCTCAAAGGCTTCTAGAATAAGCACTTAATCGTCAAGGTCTATATCGCCGAACTCGTTAAGGAACTCTACTGAGGCCTTTTTTAGAGGCGGCTTTTAATTAAGAAGCTCTTGCGTAGCTCTAATCTCTTTTAATACTATCTCTACAGTCTCTCCTAGTAGGTTCTTTATCTGTTACCTCTGACGCTTTATATCTAGTTTATTTAACCGGGCAGCTCGTTTAGCAGCGCGTTTTCTTATAGCCAGTAAAGACTTTTAAGCAGGCGTTGATAAAGGTGTACAACTAGAAGGTGTAGTAGAGCGATTATCTAAGGAAATATCACTAGCTGACGAAGCTGACTGACGCTGTTTTATAGAAGATTAAGGTTCATCCTTATTAGCTACTTTATTGCCTTCCTTATTAGAAGACTTTTTCTCCTTACTCCTGCCGTCCTATACGGTAGCAGCGCTTTCCTCCTCTATCAGCATAGGATTAATCAGCGGCCCATCTATTTGATTAAGAGCTTTATTAACTATAAGAGCGTGGTTGCCCGTTGCAACTATACCTTAAAATAGCTTATTAAGGTCCTCTAGAAAAGGCGGCGGAGCGTCTTAAAACTTTACGGCGTTAGGATTGGCTTTAAAATATCTATCTATAATATCTTCGGAGGCAACTGGTACACCTTTATTATTGTCCCACCCCCAGCTAGATTAACCGTAGAGCTCCTTCCACGCCTTCCAATCCTTTTTATGGCTATTGTGCTTACTTTTCAGCTGCCATATAGTAATTGGATATCAAGTCTTTGCCTATACGGCGTTTAGAGCTATCTGCTAGCCTTCCTTCTTATATAAGCTATCTGCGCGGAGCCCTTTCCAAACGGCCTCTACTAGGCCTTTAACTATAGCTTCTTCCATTTCATAAGTCTAGTTAATACGCTGCTTCTTTGGAGTTTCTTAGCGAGCTGCGGGCTGTATATAAAGGGGCAAAGGGCGCGAAGAACGCAGTATATACGCATTAGTAGTAGGGGCAGGGGTAGCAGTTATTGGCGACATAGTAATAAGACACTGAATAAGGAGCTGGTAATAATAGATCGGTAGTAGGTACGTTTTGGTAGAGGATTAATCAATGTGGGCAGAAGACGTCGCTAATTTTAAGCCTCATCTGAGGCCTTTTTAGAACGGTCAACCGAACAGTCGGCTTCATTTTAGATTAAGCACGACTACCAGATTAAGCGCCACTAATTATCTACTAATTGACGCCGGTGAAAGCACGGATCAACGTTAGATTAAAAAAGCTCTAGATTGCAACCAAATACCCCCTAAATCTATGCCTTTGTGGCTAAGGGCTCTTAGAAAGCTTACAATCTTAATCGCTTTTTATGCTGCCAATTTAATTGCCAGGTACTCTACCACCGTAGAGGACGTTACTACTATTAATTGCTTCTTTAAAGTCCATTTAATTAGAGCTCCGGCTAGTTTAATAAACTAGCCTTAAGTTAATTTGCGGTTATCTAGATTATTACTATAAGCTGCATTAATGTATACCTCTAGGTTAATTCTCTCTAGGGTGTACTGCTTTCTGCTATATATTATTCCGTAGTCCTTTATACCTTAAATATATCTAAATACTCTCTTAATATGCGCTTGGTATTTATTAGATAGGTTAGCTAAATATTACAATAGCTTTCCTATGGCCGCTGTTATATCTAGCCTTATCTAATATAAGAGCTAAGTAAAGGATCTAATAGCTTCTAGGTACCATTTCTTATAGGCCTTATCAGCAAGGTTATTTAGATAACGCTTTCTTAATTAAAGGCTAGTAGCCATTGGCGTTGCTTTTAGGTTAATTCTAGTAAGTTTAAATAACTTAAGGATCCTCGCCATATAGGCGTCCTGCATGATCGCGATCTTTTAATTGACTTAGTCGCGTACTATATAAATCCCTAGGAAGAATTGAAGCTCTCCTAGGTCCTTAATATTATATTATTTCCGTAGGAGCTCCTTAAGGGCCTTAATTACCAGTATCGTCGCCGCTATAATTATAATATTATCTATATATAAGCAGAGATAGGCGTCCTGGTGTTTATAATGTTAAAATATATAAGGATCTTCGTTAATTAGCTTAAATCTTATTATCTTTAGATACTCCGTTAGGGTGTCATACCATAGCAGAGGTGCTTATTTAAGGCCATATATCGCCTTTAGTAATAGACAGACTAGCATGCGGTTATTATATTTAAATCCTTTTAGCTGTCGCACGTATATTAAGTGCTTCCTTATAAAGCTGTTTAGGAAGGCTATAATAACATTAATCTGGTAAGCCTTAAGGTTATACATCGCAATTAACACTAGTAGAATTCTACACGCAGTTAAGGTCACTACTACAGTATATATATGGTCGTAGTTAATATTCGCCACTTGGTGGTTACCGTATATAACCCACTATGCCTTATACCTAATTACCTCTCCAGATGCGTTATATTTAAGGTTAAATATAAACTTTAATGGCAGTACTTATACGCCCTTTAGTCTCTTAACTAACTGATATGTCTTAGCTTTCTAGTGTTAAGTCATTTTAACTATTAGTGCTTAACTCTAGTAAGGAGCTTCTAGTGACTATAGAGCCTCCTTTAATATTTACGGTATTTTAATCTTATATAGAGCTTCTAGGTAAGATTCTAGAGAAGCCGGCTGCATCTATATATAGGACAAGAATGTAATTGCCATATAAGAGACCTTCTTCTTTTAGCTATAAATAGTCACTCTAATAGGAAGCTCCTCTAGTTTAGCAGCTTCTATCTCCATACCCCCCTTAAGCTATTAGTTAATTTAGTAGACTCCATTATTATTTAAGTTAACGTCGTCTTAATTGTTATAGTCCTCGTTATTGCTTTTAACAATTAACGGTATTATAGTCTCCCTGCCTACTAGGAGGGAGTTAGTAGTTAATTTCCGGGCTGCCTTCTTAAAGGCTTATAGCGCCTTTTCTACGTCCTTTATAGTAGATGCATTGGTCATTTGAAATGTAGTAGCGTACCGTTGCATGTCTCTATATAGGTTAGTCGCTTTCTTAGAGGCCAGCGCTAACGCTAGGGAGTCCCCTAACTCCGTCAAGGAGCTCCAACTTAGTAACCAATTCAACTGTGTCAATAGACCTGGTTCTGGTAAGAGAGACAACCATAGTATTGCCCCTCTTAGGCCTAGTTCTCCTAGTACTAAATTAGAAGTATAGGGTCCTTTTAGTTCTCCTATACGGTGTTCCTTTTCTTCTAGTACTTTTATAGTAGGGTAGGTAACTGTAGTAAGTATAGTAATAGTCACACCTTGTAGTTCCAGTAATAGTTCCGGCTCTAGCTCCTATATAGTAAGCTTATCCTCTAGTATAGCAATTAGTAGATCTAGAGCCTTATTAAATATTATATCTCGCAATTATATAATCTTGTTTTTAGTTGGTATCTAGATATAATAAATATAACCGTTATTGCCTTTATAACTAACTAGGCGTCCCTTCTTAGTATATAGCGCTAGCTTCCTTAACCTAGTCCTTTAATATATACATAGGCAGTCATACCGTAATATTATAGATGTAGTATATTTAGTATGCGTATTTTAAACGGCTAATTATAGTATTCAGCGTTAATTTAAAACGGTAATCTATTCTTATTTCTATAAGGTATTCTATTCTAAATTTAAATTACTATCTTACAAGCTTTATCCTATAGGTATTCTAGTAGATTAGCCTTAATTATTATTAATCTAGCTATGCCTAATATAATGCCACTAATATGTTTAGGTATTCCGTTCTGCTTAAAGGTATAGGGAGCTATATATAGTATATTTATGCCCACTAATTTAGCGTAGTTGGTAAGCTCCTTAATACTAAATGTTACGGACGCTTTAAGTACGATGTTACAACTACTTGGGGAAGAGTCGTAGGAAGCTAGTTAGTTAATACAGGCACGGTCTAGGATGGATCTAGTAGAACTATATAACAAGGAATGGTAACTGAGGTTATGTGGCGTTAAACGTATTGACTATATTAAATAGAAGGGACGTTACGTTTAATATAGATAACACGTACCTTACGTACAAGAGAGGATTTCTTAGGAGTACGGTTGTATATTTAAAGGACCTCAGTCCCTACTATAGATAGTTCTCTCCTTGTAGTAAATTTTAGAATACAATTGGAGTTAATCTATTAGGCAACCACTCTACTAGTTATTATTGCGTTATTAATTTGTTCTTACCTATATACCTAGCCCAATAATAGGACCCACCGTAGTTCCTGCTATAAGGTTCCATTATATATTCACTACTAAGGTTATAGTATTAAATAAGATTAAATAATATGCCACCTAAGGCACCAGTTATAACGGTATTAATAACAGCCACAACCTCAGGACTAGGAGATGTTAGTATAGCAGATATGGATTCTCAAGTAGTTATATAAGGTTAGTTATAGGAAATGGTTAATTACTTACAAGATAATAATAGGATACTTAAAGAACGCATTAATAGAATTAGAGTAGTAAAAATTAAGCTACCTTTAATTAAACGTTTCTTAAGAGAGAAGTTGAAGCTTAAGGGATTTCTTATATAGATACATTTTAAGGTAATACAGGAAGAAGCGAAGTTAGCAATATTATTAGATTAAGTAGCCTATGCAGGATTGTTCCTAACAGGAAGGGTACTTAAGTGGTTTAAACCGTATCTTATGGAAGTATAGGCTAATAGTATAACAACTACTAACCAGGACGTACGGTATATATTTGCTAGTTAGAACAGGTTTGCAGAATAACTAATATAGATGTTTAAAGACCTGGAGGCTATAACCATAGCAGAACAAAAGCTTCAGAACTTAGTATAACGCACTTTAGTAATTAAGTATATAACACAGTTTTAAACACTAGCCACGCAGGTTAAGTGGAATAATAGGGCGCTTATGGCATAGTATAAATAGGGACTTAAGGCTAAAGTCTAGGACATAATTATCCTAATGGAAGATGCAGATACTCTAAGAGAGTTAATAGACCAGTTAATAAAGATTAATAATAGGATCTATTAAAGGGAACAAGCTAAGAGAGGGTAAGATAGAGTTCTATAGTTATATAAGGCGTAGAATATATAACGACAGACCTAGAGTTAAAAACTATAGAATGGCGTAGAGCTAATAGACCTAAGCGGTACTAAAGAAACCTAAAGGTGGGAAAAGAAACTATAGAAACCTAAAGGTTAAGGATTAAGTAATTAAAGGACCTAGGAGTAGAGGCCAAACTAGGGATCTTAGTAGTAGAAGATATTTAGGCGGACTCTATAGCAAGAAAAGTGGTTTAAAGATAGAGCTTATATAAATTACGGAAAATAAGATTATTTTGCCAGAAATTATAGAGGTAGTTAAAGTAACTACGCGGTAAAGGGAACCAGGCTAGTAGGAGACACATATATATAGAGGGACAATGGTGCACTGTAAGGAATAAAAGAATGTTTAATTAATAGTTTTGCGTATTGTTACAACAATATATACCAAATTTATGAGGACGCTAAGTATGGCACAAGCTATTGGCTATAGGAGCTATTATTATTTAAGTTTAGAGAAACTAACAAACCAGCTTATAGATTGGACATTAAAGACGATAAGTTTAATATAGGCGAAGCATTTACTAACAATAAGGCAATAAAGGTAGCTTATTAGGAGCATGCAAACCTTAGAGAAGTTAAAACAGAAGTAGAGACTAAGACCATTACAGAATAGGGTTTAGTAACGGGTATTATAATACTATTAGATACAATTTCTATTGCTTTATAAGATAATAGGAGTAACATTTAGAAGAAACTAAGTAAGTAGATAACTACTAGTGCTAGCTTATTACTTAATAAAGGTAAAAGGCCGCAGGCTTAAAATTCTTAAGAAGAGATAAAAGAAGCTTAAGATTCTTAAGATAAGATAAGATATACCTAAGGACCCATAACGGATAAAAACCAATAGGAAAGGGCAGCGACTTAGTTTAGTAATAAATGAATAAGTATAGGACGCAAGTTTAAGAACTATAAGTTTAGGGAATAAATAAGAACGTTAGTAATCCTAGGTAAACACAGCATTTAGCCTAAAGATTAAACAGTTAATACTAGGATTAAAAAGTAAAACGACTATAAAGATCTAGCTGCAAGACGCAGAAAATAAGAAACTATGGATAAGTTCAAAACAAGAATTATTATATAGTAAGAGTAAAAGCTAGATAAGAGGTTAGCTATGCTAGGTTGTATAAGGGACAGAGCACCCGTATAAAGAGTTACTAATAGGCCAAGTGTAGGGATACCTAGGGTAAAGTGGTTAGATAAACTGGAATAAGAAGAGGATCTAGGTATTCCAACTAGGTTTAAAGAAAGATATACTAAAGGATATTACGATGTAGTAATAACAAGGTACTTTTTAATAGATAAACTATATACACTAAACCAGTTGTATAGAAAGTGGTATAGGCAACGACATAATAATAAATAGGAAGACTTTTATATATAGCTGGATAAAAAAGTTATCTAAGACTAACCCATTATGGAAAAACGTATGAGTTATATTAAGGGAGTATTAATTATAATGTTAAGGAACCTAGAAGAGGGATTTAGGGACTAAAAAAGTAAGCGACAAATCTTAGTACCCGCAGTAGAAATACTAGTAGTTAGGTTAACCAGGTATAGATTTAAACTTAAGGATAAATATAAACTAAGAGTTAACCTAAAACATGTAGCGTATTATACACTATTGTGGATAGCTTATGTGGATGATATATATAATATGTATAGAGCACTAAAAGACAAAAACCGGAAGTACCTAGTAAGGATATATTGGGCACCAGAGGAAAAATAGTTTAGAAATGCTAAGTATATGCATAGATAGCACCTAGTAGAAGTATAAGGTTAAGGGGACTTAACACTTTAACCAGAAAGATTCCTTATAGAAGAATGCCTAGACGGATAATAGTGGTGGGAGTGCCTAGAGAACACTTATCTATGGCATATAGAGGAAAAGAAATAAACTAAGTATTGGCTAAGGTTGGACTAAGTATAAGCAGGATCTAGCAGCTAATAGTTAGGAAAAGGGGAGGTGTATAGGACTAAAGGGAACTAGTGTTAAAGCCTTAGACGCTTAAAGGAATTTAAGGTTAACACCTAAATTTATAAGCTAAATGGCAAGATTAATAGTTTAAAGTATTAGTAGATAGTAGAGTAACTAGGAACCACATATTACCAAAGGTAGTGAAAAGGATAGGGTTACTATATAGACAGAAGGAACACCTATATCCACTTATAATAATTTTAGGAGATTAGATAGCCTATAGAGGAGGTATTATTAATCTCAAAATAGGACCTATTTAGTTAACTATTAAAGGAAGACCAGTTAGAATGTCTTTTAATATCCTACTATTGGGATAGGATAAGGCGATACTAGGAATGCCTTAGTTATAGGAGTATAATCTAAAGATTAATTAGGTTATAAGTTAAGTTAATATTAAGAAAACTTAATAGTGTAAAGTGTAACAACAAACCAAGTTAGTATGGTACTAAGTTGGAGTGATATATAAAGAGACTAAGCGAGGCTTAAGTTATATACCAAAGAGATACTATAAGTATAGTAAGAAGTTATAGTTACTAGAAAGTGAAAAGCTATTAAAGCATATAGCATAGGACCATAAGATAGAATTAGAAGAGGGAATAAGTCTAAAGTTCTTTTTAATCTATAAGCTTACTGAAATGGAGTTAGTAGCGCTTAAGGAGTTTATCTAGGAGAACTTATATAAGGGATATATTAGACTATTACAGTTATTAGTAGGATATCCAGTACTATTTATCCCAAAGAAAAACGGAAAACTTAGGATGTGTATAGACTATAGATAGTTAAACAGCATTACTAGGAAGGATAGGTATCCTTTACCCTTAATTAGCGAAATTTAAGACAGGATAGGCAACGCAAAAATCTTTACAAAGATAGATCTGAGATAGGCGTACCATTAGATTAGAATTAAGAAAGGCGACAAATAGAAGGCAGCCTTTAGGTCAAAGGAAGGACTATATAAACTATTAGTTATATAATTTAGACTTATAAACGCACTAGTAACGTTCCAGAAGCAAATTAATAGTGTGTTAGAAGAACACCTAGATAAGTTTGTTATAGTATACCTTAATAACATTATAATCTACTTAGAGAATAAGGAAGAACATAGAGAACATATTAAGTAGGTCTTGAAGAGACTATAGGAAGAACAGATACTAGTAGCAATTAAGAAATGCGAGTTCTTTATAAGAAAAACCAATTTTATAGAATTTATTATTAAACTAGGAAAAATTAGTATGGACCTAAAGAAAGTCGAAGCTATAGTGAGTTGGCAAGAACTAGAGAACGTTATATAGTTAAGGTTGTTTCTAGGGTTTTGTAACTACTATAGGAGGTTTATAGCATAGTGGTTAAAAAGTATTAAGCCATTTATAAGACTAACAAAGAAAGAGGAACTATGGGTTTAGGGTAGTAAATAGAAGGAGCTATTCTAGGAACTTAAAGAGTTATTTACCTAAGAACTAATCCTCAAGATCTATTAACCAAAGTTAGAAACGGTTGTTGAGATAGATATATTAGACTTTGTACTAGGAGTATGCTTGCTATAGAAGCACCAGGACGTATAGCATCTAGTAGCGTACTATAGTTGGAAAATGACACCACTAGAGTTAAACTATAATATCTACAACAAGGAGTTATTAGGTATAGTTGCAGCACTTAAGGAATAGAGAGCATTCTTATAAGGCACAGAGAAACCATTTGTGGTTAAAATAGACTATAAAAACCTTATAGGATTTCTAACGACAAAGGAACTTAACCGAAGATAGGTTAGATAGGCGGAAATGCTTATAGAATACTATTTCAAAATTTAGTATACTAAGGGTATAGATAATGCACGGGCAGATGCTCTAAGCAGAAAAGCTAAACTATAAAGTAAGGAAAAGCTATTAGGAGCTTTGTTACAAAAGGATTAAGATAGAGTAATTAGATATAATTATTTAAAAATTATAGTAACTAAAGAAAGTCAGATCTATAAATTACTAGAGAGTGATTGGATATAAAAGATCTAAAAAGCATAGGTAGAGGATTTAGACTTAGAGTAATATAAAAATAGAGAAGTAACGTATATGCCTAAGTCTATTATAGAAGAGTTTGTTAAGGAATTCTATAAGGGAATAATATAAGGACACAACGGAGCTATAGGCTTAGTGTTAAGGCTTTAAGAGGAGTATATTATTTAAGGAATTTGGGGACTAGTAAGACAAGTTATAAAGAAATGTTTAAATTGCTAAAGGAATAAACCGATGAGATATAAGCCGTATGGAGAACTATAACCTATTAAGATACCAGGAAAACCATAGGAAGTTATATTATAGGACTTTATTATTAAGTTACTAAAGTTAAAAGATCCTATTATAGGATAAGATTATAATGTAATCTTAGTAATAGTGGATAAGCTAACAAAGTAGGGATACTTTATAGTATACACTAAAGAGATATTAGTAGAAGATGTCGCTAAAATCTATATAAAAGAAGTGTTTATAAGATATGGAGCACTAGGTAAGATTATATTAGATAGAGATCTAAGATTTATAGTAGTATTTTAGGAAGTGTTTCTAGTAGAATAAGGAGTTTGTGTAGTAATATCTACAACGTATTATCCGCAGATGGATGGATAAACAGAAAGACTAAACTAGACACTAGAGTAGTATCTAAGGCACTATATTAATTATGTATAAAATAATTAGGTATTATTACTACCAGTTATATAGTTTGCATATAATGCAACACCACAAGAAGGAATGGGGACATTACTATTTAAGGCAAATTATGGGTATAAACTAAGAACATCGTTATCACCACAGTAAGTAAAAAAGACAAGTAGCATAGCTAAATAAAGAATGGAGATATTAATAAATCTTTATATAGACCTTATAGAAACAGCTAAACTAGTATAAGAATAAATAAAAAGGTACTATAATGCTAAGAGATCTAAGGGACCAGATCTTAAGGAGGGAGATAAAGTATAGTTACTATACAAAAATTTCAAAAGTTAATAACTAAGTAAGAAATTGGACTATGTTAGACTAGGACCTTTTAAAGTTAAATAAAGAATTTTATTGGTTATATATAAGTTAAACCTACTAGCTAAAATAAGGATCTACCCTATATAATATATCGCGATGCTAGAATTAGCATATGGAGATATTAAGCCACTAGTTTATAAGGCAGACATGTATAGTGGACAAGAAGAAGACAAATAGTAAGTTTTAAAGATTATCAGTTACAAGGATATAGATGACGAAATATAGTATAAAGTAAAGTGGATAGGCTATAGTAAAACTACCTAGGAACCACTAAGCAATCTAGAGAATGCTATAGGAAAGGTATAAGAGTATTAGAAGAAAGTAGGTTAGGTAATATTAATAGGGAAAAATCGCTAAAAAATAAGTTACCTAAGGGGGACCTAAGAAGAGCAATTGCTGAGCTACTTAGAGTTGTTTCCCTTATAGGAGGAGAGCCAGTTTTTTTATTACTAAGTTCCTGCAGACCTTGTTAAATAAGTTTTTACTCCTTAGAACAAACCTTCTTATAAATATATTTAAGACGTTAAAGACAAGTATAAGCTAGACGTTAGGCTTTAAGGACGCGTATAGATTCTTCTAAGGTATATTAAACCGCGAGCAACGCTAAGGCTAGCTTACCATTAAGTTTTATAGTGGTAGATTAAATATGAGACCCTATAATAAGTTACTTAGGGAACTTAAAGACTATTAAGAGTTATAGGACGCGCACACTTAGCGTTAGAAATAGAGCGAACGTTGCAAAACAATTAAACGTTTACTTTAGTATACTTAGAGTAAGAGGAGGGTTATTAAGATAAAGGGCTCGCTAGCGTAATATAGACTAACCCCTCTTTTGCGCACCTAGAGCAAGGAATCGCCATCACTTTACTAAGTGACAGTATAGAGGAAACCGTATAAAGGCGACGCTCAACCTAGGAAAGAGAAGAAGAAGCTTTAGGTATAATAAGCAAGGATATTAACTAGACTAATTAAACGGATATTATACCTTTAGTGGACAACTTAGAGATGTTAGGAATCTTTAAGGATAAAGATAAAGAGGAGGGAGATAGTATTACGGACGCTTTAAGTACAATATTATAACTACTTAGGAAAGAGTTGTAGGAAGCTAGTTAGTTAATATAGGTATAGTTTAAGATGGATTTAGTAGAACTATGTAATAAGGAATAGTAATTAAGGTTATGTGGCGTTGAATATATTAACTGTATTAAATAGAAGGGACGTTATATTTAATACAGATAACACGTACCTTACGTATAAGAAAGGATTTCTTAGGAGTATAGTTGTGTATTTAAAGGACCTTAGTCCCTACCGTGGATAGTTCTCTCCTTGTAGTGAATCTTAGAATATAATTGGAGTTAATCTGTTAGGCAACCACTCCACTAGTTATTATTGCGTTATTGATTTGTTCTTACCTATATACCTAGCCTAATAATAGGACCTACTGTAGTTTCTGCTATAAGGTTCCGTTACACTAAACTCTCTGCCGCTATTAATTATAAGTAAACTAATATATTGTTAAGTTTGGTTATACACTAGAGTATTAAGCTCTTAAAGCCCTTCTATGGTAATTATCTTCTTAGTTCTAAAGTAGGCGTATATATATCTGGCGTACGCTTCTATAAAAATTGCTATATATTTATTACCCCTAACTCCCTTTGGGGTGACGTAGAAGGTATTAGTATACACGCGTTTAAATAGATGCTAAGGTGGTATAGGTATAGTTTAAGAGACCTAGCGCTTTACTAACGCTAGGTAATAGGCTTTACATTAAGTTAACATGCCTATAAGGTTGAAGTCGCCTATCTTAGCTACCTTTTATAGTACCTCCTTACCCATATAGCCGAGTCGCTAATGCAGTATATTAATATTAAGTTGTTATATAAAGGCGTACGCAATATATTAAGGCTTTGAAGCCAATTAAACTATATATAGGCCGTTTGTATAGGTCGCTCTGCCCACTATAAAGTTATCTAAGTACCTCTAAATTGTATAGCCACCTGTTTCCTTATTAGGCCTAATATAAAACTACTTATACTTCTTAAGAGCTAACTCTAAGAGGAGCTTATAAAGTAATTTAAATGCGAAGAAGGCCTTAGTAGCTACTATACAGATACTACTATTATCCATTAGTAAGGGTATATGCACCGTTCCTTTACCAATTATATAGTAGATAGTCCCTCCTAACATTCCTATTGTAGTAGGTATTATTAGGGTCTTATAGTTAATAAACTTACTTTAATTATTGCTTATTATAATATTGGAATAGAAGTTAAGGAACCAGTTGTCCTAATTACTATTATCTAAGTTATTAACCATAGCTATACTACTAATAAATAGACCTCCTACTAAGCCTCTGCCCGTTATCCCAACTTAATTTAAGTTTAGTATAGTTACCTCTAATTCCTAGGGTGGATCTATGCATAGTATATCCTTATTAGAAGGCTTCTATGTTAGGGGTTAAAGGCTTAGTTAGAGATAGAAGTACTTCTCTTTACTACTAGAATATTTATTCTTACAATGGACGTAGAACTTAGGTTTCCTTAATAATATTAATCCTTCTACATTAGGTCTTAGTTAATCTTCTTTAGGTGGCTTCTTGCTAATTAAGGACATTATGGAGGTAGCTAGCTGAGTATAACTCTTGTCTATAAGGTTACTTACTAGCTCCTCTATTATAATAAGGTCTTCCTCTTTTATAACTCTCCTAGCTGCCTCTTAACAATTAGCTATCTAAATTGGAAACTCCTCCTCTATAGTATAAAGCAATCTAGCGTGCGCCTGCTTCCTTAATATTGGCATTAACGCCACATTTAATGCCCTTATGCCTAAGACAAAAGCTTCTATATAGGCTTTAAGTGAGGTATAGTCTTTACAATTAAGGTTAAGCTATTAGTTCTATATTTGGTAGTTGTAAACAAGACCTTATATAGTGTATAGTAATCAAATTAAATTAAGCAAATCCTTAATGGTATTGCGCGGCTTGCCTAATACAGCAAGTTAATTGCGAGTTAATTCCAACACTACGCCCTTAATAACCTCAAGTCCCGTTATCTGTTTATAACGCCAATCTCTATACTTATCTATATTTAAAGGTGGCTCTATAGCCGTACCTTGTATTATTGGTAGGAGGTTGTAAAGCTCAAGTTATTGTATAATTCGACGATACTATTCTTTGTAATCGCTCTTCCCTTTTAATAGAGGAATAGCCCTAAGGGAGCTATAGTATTCCTTCTTTTTTTGTACTGTATCCGCTATAATGTGCAATTAATCGGTTTAACCGTATTATGCGTGGTATCAATCTATATCAGTTTATTGTGAATTTCTGTCGCACCATACCTAGGTCTAAATTTGGGGATATATAGCTTTATATCGACCAGTTAATTAGAAAATAAAATTACGGCTAATAGAGGTTTAATTAAAGCTGTAAGAGGGCTTATAACCTATTAGACGCTAAATAGGCTAATGGAAATGATATATATAATACTCTATAAGGAAGAATCTTAGGGGCTTAAAGGCCCTAAGAAGGTATCTACAAGATGGCCCGCACGCTGTCACGTAATACGTTACGTGCAACGTTGCTAAGCTTAAAGAGACTGCCTAAGTACCCCCCCTACCAACACCCTTTTTAGCTGGAGGCGGCTATATATATTCTATATATTATTAGCTAGCTTAATATATTATATATAACATTAATAGGGTCTATTACATGCCTACTCCTCTCTATATTTAAATATAACTAGACCAGAGTTGCTATTCTTATTATTAAATATTACCCTTTTTAGCCGGAGGTGGCTATATATATTCTATATATTATTAGCTAGCTTAATATATTATATATAATATTAATAGGGTCTATTATATATCTACTTCTCTTTATATTTAGATATAACTAGACCAGAGTTATAATATTGCTTATTCTAGCTAGGTTCTACATATTTATTCTCTATTAGCGCGTTCTTCCTTCTATTAGCTAAGACGTAGGCAACTCTTAATAGTAGGCTAGGTAGAGATATAAGGTTAATTATACTAGTTATCCTCGTTTCTTTATCCTATATTAACTCAAAGTAGGGTTCTTACTACTAGTTTAAGTGTTTAATAATACGTTTTTATATTTACCTGCTATAGTAACGCTCCTATATTTGCCTAGTTAGTAGAAGGTATAGCTATAAGGGGATCTTGTAGACAGGGGGCTATAAGGACACAATTGGAACAGGATAGATTGGTAAGAGAGACGAATCCTTAAGGAGGTGAGGCCTTAGGGATCGTGGAGACTATATACTACGGGCACGTGCCTCTGGCACGTGACTGGCGACCATCTAAGGGGCGTCTAAAGGTTGTCCTAAGGGCAGCCCGAGGTAACCGCAATAATATCCCTTATATTGCCCCCCCCCTTCTTACGGTCGGCCCCCGATCGCCATTACCTTGCGGTAGGGAGATTATAAGGGTTCGTCCCAGAAGGGATTTGGGGAGATGTTAGAGAGATATTGGTATGCCGCTATATATTATTTATCTATCTAACCCCTGCTTTGAACTCCTGAAAAACCTTAATAAGGAAAAAACATGACTGGAGAAAAGATATAAGGATTACTAGGAGACCTATTAGGAGCCTACTAGAAGTATGCTGGTAACTACCTAGGCTAATATAGGGATTTTTATATAACTCTACTTCCAAGCCTTTATGCCGGTCTGTAATTAATTATAAGTGTTGTAGGCAATTTAGTGTTCTAGTATAGTTCCGTAGAACCTTTTGGTATAGGATTTAATATATAAAGCCTTGGCTTGCCGTTGTCTTTAACTGGTAAGATATTAATCTATAATCCTTTCTCATTCTTGTAGTCCTGTGCTATATTTTGGCGTAGCTCTACTACCTAGCAAATAGGAGGGATACTTTGCAATAGCGCCTCTAGCTATTATATGGTTGTTAGGAACATCTATAACGTTGTTCTTTAATACCGTAGTATTGTTTAGGTATAATTTAACCTATATGCGTCTGTAATTAACGTCTTAATTGCCTTCCCCGGCCGCGTAATTAGTTTTTATAAGGAAGTGATGGCCAAATGGTATATACGCGTGTTTCCTTCCTTCTGAATTACGCTATTGTAACGGAGTTATATCGGCAAGGTTGCGGCTATTCACTAAAAGGGTATTGGAAGGTAAAGTATAGAGATATCTTGCTTACTAAGCTGCTCCTTTTCCTTAATACCTTACTTCCTATTATTAACCTTCGTCTAATTTTGGACGTATCTTTAATATATTATTAAGATTTTCTTCTTTTCCCTTATTAATTTAATATGCCTCTTTGTTCTCCTACTAACTGCTCTTCTAAGCTAATTCTATAGCGTATTTTGGCCCTACCGCTGTATATAGAACCCTAACCTCCGCTAACCTATAATTGGTGCTGGTCCTGCCTAAATGACTTTATGTGCACGTCCTCGAAAGACCAGAAATCTAATAAGAAGATTCTGGATACTTGTAATAAGACCTACTATATAAGGTCTAATACCTTTAGTCCTTATAATTAATGCATGCGTACTAAGAGCGGTAGTTATGTTAAGGTGAGATTTCCTATCCTTAATAGGTTTCTATTGCTGACTTTAAGCTTTAATATAGCCTAGGCCTAAGTGGCGACAATCCTTTAATATCCTTAACTACTATATCGCCCGGGCTCTCTTTTATTCTAGCGCTAATGCTAAATGTCTGGGTCGAATTTGAGACTATGCTATAGCTATCTATACCGCCTATAATTTCTAGCAAGCCAGCCAGTAACGCCTAATAAGGGAGCAAGGTTGGTATACTAAGGATAGGGTGAAGGATGGGGGTAATAAGAAGAAGGTCGCCGTTTACCACAAGAAGGAGTTTATGTATATATATTAAGTTTTAAAAGAGCACAATATAATACGGTATTAGGTAGGTTACCCTTTAGGTACCTAGCGGATAGGTAACTAATAGTTACTGTAGTAAGGTCTTAGTGGTTCTAGACTGTATTAGCCAGCCAACGTCTCTGTTTATTCTGGGCTTAAGTGTGTCTTTATTAACTATAAGCTAACGCTTTAAGAGCTTTATTGGTATTAGTTTGGACCTAATATTGGTATTAAGTATTTAAGAATCTCTGCTCTATCTACACCTTATTGTCCTGCCCCTGTTTTTATGCCTACTTATATACCTATAAAGGGATCTTATTCCCGTTAGCCATCCCTTGGAGGGCTGATGGATACTAATTCTGCTCCTAAGGATAAGGCATAGTGGCTTTTAATTTAGGCATTTAGGATTGTTCTTATATATAGTAGTAATTGAGGATCTTAACTGGTGCTTGGGAAGGCCTTGTAAGGCATTTAAAAAGGCATAGGAATACTATTCCTAATATAGACTAATAAATGGGAATATAATTCTAGTAAAATACCCTATTAATTCTATGCTATGTATGTAAAAAGGCTAAGGATCTATTCTGCCTTAGGCCGTAGCCCTAATTAATCCTTATAGTTTCTAGAGCCTGTCCGTTTTATATCTAATTTGACCTATTTCTTGCTCTTTACGCGAGTCTTCTTTGTAGGCTGCGATAATACCATAGTATTAGAGCGCTTTCTGTAATTTATAGATTGCGGACCTTAGTCCTAATATTCTTTTAGAATATCTTTGTAATAATTAAGGTAATCCTTTAGTTTCTATATAGTGTCCTTAGCGGGCTAGCCTAGCTATTTGACTTTATATTAAAGCTTGTTCTTAACAGACTTATAGTGTAGTATAGCTTTAACCTTATACCGCTCGCCCACCACTTTAGGGTGTTTAATTGGGCCTAGACGGAAGTTCTTTTTTGGTAGTAGTCTATACTATAGCTCTAGTAGGTTTACGTAAAATACTAGATATATATAGGCCATAGATAGGGGTAGCTGGAGATAGTAGGCTAGCTTACTAATTTATTTCTTAACTTGGAAGGGACCTAGGTATCTTATATTAAGCTTCTTTAATAGTTAACGGGTCTTAATATTTATTAAATATAATAGAACCTTATCGCCTACCCTAAAATGCTTATCCTGGTATTTGCGGTTGTACTAGAGTCTTTGCTGCTCTTAGGCATCTTATAGGCTCTGCTTTATATGCTTCTATTACTCCTCCCATTTCTGGAGGTACCCTTATACTCTCTAGTAGATGTTCTTGGACTTCCCGGTAGGATTTTATAATTAATTATGCGGCCTTAGCTAGTAATTGCTGGGTACACCATTAAACCTAAATAGTTAGATGCCGTAGGCAATCTGGATTGGTGTATACTTATATAATACGTGTTACTTTAAATTGTAGGTATACTCCGTATATGGAAGTAGCTCATACTAATTGTCTTGCTGGTAGTTTAAATATATTTGTAAGTATAACTCCAGTTCCTAATTCTGGCGTTCCGTTTGCCCGTCTGTTTATGGATAGAAAGCTGTACTATAACAGTAGTCTATCTTTAAATAAAAGCATAGATCCAACCAGTACTAGCTTATAAAGACGCTGCCCCTATTGGTAATAATAGAGTGCGGTTAATCTACTTTAAGAAAGCATTTCTCCTTAATTAGGCTGGCGAGCGCTTATGCGTTAATCGTCTTATTGATAGGAAGGTATTAGATATACTTTAAAAACCTATTAATAAGTACTAGAACTAAATTGTATATTTATCCTTGCTTATCCTTTAATAGTGGGAGATCCGTAATAAAATCCATAGCGTAATATTGTCATGGTTTGCTGGCGGGAGGAACCGATTTAAGTAGACCCTATAGCTTATGCCTTCGGATTTTATATACTTGGCACTTTTTATAGTGGCTAATATACTCCTTTGCTTCTTGCTTAAGTTTTGGCTAATAGTATTTGCGTTAAAGTAATTCCACTATTTTAGCTTAACCATAGTGGCCGCCTAGAGGATTATTGTAATTCTTTATAAGAATTTTCTATTGTAGATTTGCTTCTTATGGTACCCAAACCTTGCCATTTCTACGTAGTAGGCCCATTAGGTCCAGTTCCTAATTTTAGCGCCTTTTAGCTTTCTTTTCATTACGTTTCCGGTCTACTTCCGTATTAAAGATGGCATAGAAGGCGTCCCTCCATTGCACCTTATAGATAAGATCTGTTAACCTTTTGGATAGTTCCTAGGTGAAAGCTGTTTCGTCTTATACTGCTTTAAGTACGCGACTAGATAGTACTATGGATCTTATAACTCTCTAATACACATGCGTTAGGAAGGCCGCTATAAGGTTAAAGTCTTTTAGTTATTATAGGGCTCTAGGTTCTAATTGCTCTATAGCTTTGCTTTTAGTTTAAGGGGATAGCTTAGCAATTAGAGGTGACGTATTACTAAGTTCTAAGAGTGTATTAAGGACGTCCTATTTAGGCATATTTGGACCCTTATTGGCAACGGACCGGGTACTAGCCAGAACGTCAGTGGAAACTAATAGGGCTTGCACCGCCTAAGACTTAGTACATAGAGCTATAGGTGCTTGAGCATCCCACACCTAAAGCTTGTTCTGTAATATAGGGAGTAAGATATCTATTATCTATTTTCCTTCCCCCGTTTTAAAGCCTTTGGCATAGTCTGGCCGTTGTAATGGTCTATTAGCAGGGTTGTTTTCCCCTAGCTTATATTTAATCTTAAAATTAAATCGCGTAAGCTCCTTTGCCTATCTAGCCTATTAAGGTGTAAGCTCCTTTGTAGTTATAAAGTAGCGTAGATTATAATGATCTGAGAGTATATAAGTGGTATAGCTTGCGTGCTTGAGGTAGTATCGCCACTATTTAAAGCAGTTAACTATAGCCAGCAGTTCCTTATTGTGGGTATAATACCTAAATTTAGGTCCCTGGAATTTTCTGCTATAGAATGCTACCAGTCTTTAGTAGAGCTGGGTAGGGTCCGGATGCCTATTAGGTTATAGTAGGATACTAGTAAGGGCAAAATTTAATGCATTAGTAACTATTATTAGTGGCTAATCTGGGTTGAAGTGCCGTAATAGTAGAGCTTCTATAAACTTTGTGTGTAGTTCCTAAAAGGCTTTCTATACCTTTTTGGGCTATGTCTATGGTTTATACTATTTGGTTAGTCCCTTTTTAGTTTTCTTCCTTCCTGCCTTTAAGCTTTTTGCTTCTTGGGCTGGGTCTTAGGAAGCTTTAGTAATATAGTTAGATAGGTATTGGGCGACGTCTAAGTAGTCGTAAATAAAGCGCCTATAGAAATTGGCAAAGCCTAGGAACACTTAAATATTACAGTAGCTCTCTAGCTCTGGCCACTCTTAGATTATCTATACCTGTACTAGGTCCATAACTATGCCTATAGGCGTTATGATATAACCTAGGAACTTGACCTGCTTAGTATTAAAGACATACTTTAACACCTTGGTGTAGAGGCCCTAATTATCTAAGTGTTCTAGCACTTTGCAGATGTGTTGCTTGTGCTAATCCTTATCTTCTAAGTAGATCAGAATGTTATCTAAATAGATGATGTATATGCGGTCAACTAGTCCCCCTAAGGCTCTGTAAATATACGATTGAAATGTTGTAGGCGTATTAGCTAGCCCAAAAGGCATTACCATATACTTAAAGTGGCTGTATTGGGTCTTAAAAGCGGTCTTCTATTTATCCCCCCTTTTAATACGGAGCCTATAATAGGCGTCTTATAGATCTAGCTTTATAAAGATCTTCGCCCTAGATAGCCGATTTAGCATTTTACTAATTAATGGTAGTGGGTAATGGTTTTTAATTATAATCTTATTAAGACTATAGTAGTCTATATATAGCCTTATAGTCCTATCTGGTTTTGGGATAAAGAGGATCGGTATGCCTGCCGGTGACTTATTGGGCCGTATCCATCCCTTTTCTAGTAAGCTATTAAGGTACTCCCGTAGGATCTCAAGCTCTTTGTGAGAGAGGTTATAGATAGGAAGGTTTAGTGGCTGCTTACCTTTTTCTAGATTAATTGTATGATCGTATTCTAAGTTCCGCTAAATAACTTTTGCTCGCCTGCCTAAGAATACCCTTAGTAAGTCCCTTAGGCCTGTTGGGATATTTAATAAATCGGGGTCGCGTTTATCCTTTACGTCCTTGTTAGGTAGGTCCTGGAGCTCCCTTAGGACACTTACAGGCAGTATTACGCGCTATAGTAGTTGTTTGTATATAGTTGCTACTGTACGTTAAATAGTTTTATGCGGTAGCTAGTAGAGGGTAGGGAACTCCTTAACGCAGCGTTTAAGGTGCTATAGTATACTCTCCGTATATTGCTTAAGCCAGAGTAACCTATAATAATAGAAGTATCTTGTAAGATCTTTAAGATTGCCGCCTCCCTATAATATCTCCGCGGCCTGTCCGGCAGTTCCCTATAGGGTATCTATTATAGAAGGGTTATCGCCTATGCTAGGCTCTATACCCATCTTGCTATAGAACAGGGGTTAGATCCAATACTCCTTTAGGTATAGAGCGTATACTATTTCGCCTAGAGCTATATTCTCTAGAATGTTTTTCAAGCTTATTAGTAATATGCGCCCTTCCAATTCTTTGTTGTTCTACTATTTAAAGGCTCCTGTTTTAAAGCGTATCTTAGGATCTACTTCCGCGAGCCAAGGATATTTGAGGATAAGGTTATAACCTATAAAGTTAGCCACCTAGAAGGGTTGCGGGCTGACTACCTTAGTGTAGTTATATATATCGGCCACTGATACTGTGAGCTTGTGGGCACTGTGTAGTTTGATCTAATGCTTATCTAGGAAGCCTGCGATAGGTTTCCACCAGTTTAGCGACAGGATAAGTTTATGCTCTTTTGCTAAATTATATTATATAAGATTGATTTCGGCGCCGCTGTTATATAGTACTTGGAACTGACGTGTCTTGCCTATAGGGAGTGTTATTTCTAGCTTAATAGTAATACGGAGAGTCTTCCCTTCCGTATCTTGCCCTAGTTGTAGCCGGGAGACGTTCATAACTAGGGCTTCTCTTTTTTTGGTTTATTAGTGCGTTTATTGCCCTGCTTATTTTTCTAATAAGAATATCCTTTTGGCTTCTTAGAGTGTTCCTATAAGGGTGTTAGATGGGTGTTGGGTTGACCCTAGGAGTCTTTCCCGCTGCTTAAGGTTTCTAACTTTAACTATTCCGAAGTTCTTTTTAAGAACGGCTTCTTTAAAGACTGGGTCTACCCTATATTGCTACTAGAATACCCGCGCTTTTGGCTACCCCCCAGTTTCTTACTAGAAGAGGTCTGGTTCTTTACCACATCCTCTGCGTTTAGAACCGCTTATTTAAAATCTGTATATATAGTAATCCGCAGTAGGGCTCCTACGCGCTTTATTTTGTCACAAATTACTAGCTTAATTCTAGCCTAGATAAATCCAATCTTCTCCTTTTTATGGACGCTGCCGTCCTTATTTTTAAAGGGCTCTAGATCTATCTGTTAAGCATAAGTTTTTATAAAGTTTATAAACTGGCGGAAATCTTAATGGTCTAGCTATATACTATTCCAGAATTATTCTGCGTTGTTATATTATATGATATGCAGATCTTGGGTCCAACCCTTTAGAAAGGTCTGCAGCTATAGCTATATAGTAATTTGCTCTTTATTAAGTTGATTAAGCGCAATCTGGTTTAGTGATTGGTCTTTAATCTTACTAATAATCCACTATATACGTTCTTTGGTGTTATCTTATATTATTAGCATCTTAAAGAAGTTGTCTACCTCGCGAACCTAATCGTCCAAATATTGGGCGCTAGGTCTATAGCGGAGTTCTAGACTTTTGGAGGCTTTAGCCAATTGGTCTATATCCTTTTTCTATTTATTACGTAGGTGCCTCTTTAAGTCTTCTATACCTCCTTAGGTAGGTACTGGGTAGCCCTTAGGAAGCCCTTAGCCTTAGCTAGGTTGTAAAAGAACTTGTCTGGCTTAGATTAAGCCCTATTAGATCTAAATTTGCCTTTAAAAGGTTCTAATATGTTTATTAGTGGCTTTCTCCTATATAGCTTTTAAGAGCCTTGCGATAGCTTCCCAATATCCATCTTAAAGGATATTAGTATAGGGTTTTTAACTTTTTGAACTTGGGCCTGGGGAAGCTCTGGCTATAGATATAGTATTAGTACTAGTGGCTAGTGCGGATTTCCTAATAAGCCTTAGGTCTTAAGTTAGTGCTTAGGTTGGATTACCTAAAGAGGTAGGCCCGCTTAGCTTATAAATAGTCTGTGCACTGCTACTATGCTAATTATAGGCCGATGGTCTTCCGGGAGGGTTCTGGTTGGGTCCCTAGTTAGACGCGTTAGTGTATTCCTCTGGCATTTCTGGCTTAGGGGAAGATCTTAGTATTGCCTTTAGCGCTTAGTCTTCTAATTAGCCTAGGTAGGGCTGGAGGGGTTCTAGTTACTTTCCAGCGGTATTGTGTCTGTTATAGAGGGTGTCTGTGTTTTCCTCAGCGGTAACTATAGGTATGCGAGAGTCTTTGAGCTTCTGGCGCATCTAGATATTAGGGCTTGTTTGGCCGTCTTGCCTAGAGGTTTATATTATTGTAATCTCTTACTATTAGAGGGACCTTCCTGCCTTAATGCGACGGCTTTCTATAAGGTATTTGTGGAGTTTCTATTTAGGTTATTATGAGATTTTAAGGGAGGATAGTAGATGTAAATAAAAGGTGTAAACAAATAATCTGGTCCTTAAAGCCAGCTGCCCTTTTAAATAGAGTAGAAAGGATTCAAATGTAAGGGGATCTTATAGACAGGGGGCTATAAGGACACAATTAGAACAGGATAGATTGGTAAGAGAGACAAATCCTTAAGGAGGTGAGGCCTCAGGGATTGTGGAGACTATATACTACGGGCACGTGCCTCCGGTATGTGACCGGCGACCATCTAAGGGGCGTCTAAAGGTTGTCCTAAGGGCAGCCTAAGGTAACCGCAATAATATCCCTTATAATAGCTTATAGCTAGAATAGGTTACCTTATAGCTATTTCTGTAATATCTAGGGCGTATATAGATTAATAACTTAAAAGAATGTATACTGGTATGGTATATATTGGACTAATAGTAGTATTAGTAGGAGTATTATTACTATAGTGCTTGTAAATAACTTAAATAGGGGTGTATTTGTTATAATTAGCTACTAGTTTTAACTAGTTACAGTTAAGCCGCAACTGTAACCGTAACCTATTAATTTATATTAAGTTAGTTCCTCGTAGGATTACGCCAGTAGGCATATAAGAAGGGAGTTGCGACCCCTAGAAGCGGCAGCTTATGCCTATACTAGCGGAAACAATAAAGAAAGGCGTAAAACTAGAGGCTATAGAAGGCTCCTAAGCCGTACAAAAGCATACTAACTCTAGGAGGAGATTCTTATATAGACCGCTAGGGGGCGGTCTAGTATTTGGGTTAACCCCATTATAAGATATCTAAAAGAATGGTAAAACCCCCTATTAATTAGTAGTGGCAGCTAACTGCTTATAGAAAGCCCCCTAGGCCTTTAGGCCTAGGTAACTAGGACTAAATACTAAAAAACTAGGGTAGAGGCCTAGATAAGCAGGCATATTAAACTCTACTATATAACTACCTAATAGTACTAGGACCAGATAGGATTCTAAATAAGGCCTTAAAGACTTATAGACTACTTATAGCACCCTAGCTTGCAGATGTAGCTAGAGCATACTTTACTATAGGCTACTACCCGCGACTTAGAAGATCTATAATGATGGTCGTCCTATAAAAAGAAGGTAAAGCAGATTACTTAATCCCAGGAAGCTACCGCCCTATTGCTTTAGAAAACACCCTCAGTAAGATCTTAGAAAAGGTAATAGCGGACTATATAGTAGACACGGCTAAGGAACACGCCTTACTACCACAAAGCTAAATAGGGGCAAGAAAGAACCGCTTAACACTATTAGCACTTACGCTACTCGCTACCACCATTAAATCTGTATAGGCGATGTGAAGGGACTTTATAGTATTAATACTCAGCCTAGATATTAGTGGCGCCTATAATAATATACCCTATAAGCGTCTCCTATATATCTTTAGGGTAAAAGGCTTTCTAGAATAGATTATATAATTTATTTAAGGGTTTATAGGTTAGAAAAAAACATTACTAGTCTTTAGCGGATACCAAAGCCCCCCTATTGCAGTTACAATAGGAATACTATAAGGATTACCCCTCTCGCCTATACTCTTCCTTTTCTTTATAAGCAACCTACTTAACTTCTTTAAGGAAGGGGCGACCTAGGGGATAGGCTTTATTAACAACACAAACCTAATTATATACGGGCTAATAGCCGCAGAGAATTGCAGAACACTAGAGAAAGCTTATAACACCTATATAGAATAGGCAAGATAATATAGAGTCCAATTCTTACTAAAGAAATACCAGCTAATCTACTTTATAAGAAAACGCAATTAATCTGCAGATCTCTAGCATATAATTTACATTTAAGGTTTTGGGGGTTAACTAGTTTAGGGCCTAAGGGTATTAGGAGTATAGGTAGACAGCAAGCTTTAGTAGAGCGCACATACAGCGCAAGCGGCCTATAAGGGCTAAGTATAGTATATCGCATTATCCAGGATTGTTAATTCTATATGGGGTCCATACTTCTAGAGGTTACGCCTACTATATACAGCAGTTGTCCAGCCAACCGTAATATATAGGTCCAGTATTTGGGCCATTAGAGAATTAGAGAAAGGCCCCCCTAGGTCGCTTCTTAAACCACTCCAAAAGGTCTAAATAGCCTGCCTCTAGAGTATAACAGGCGGATATAAGCGAACGGCTATAGCACTACTTAAGAAGGAAGCTAATATTCCCCCCCTATAACTATATATTAAAGCCGCTGCAATGCAAAGGACGCAAAATAAACGCAACTTTAATGTTATAAAGTATATCAAGATACGCCTAAATAAACTATAGAGGGACCTTAGGGTGCCCTATATGAGAACAAACCAATAACCCCAAAGTAGGGAAGATATATTAGAGAAATAGGTAAAAAAAGCAGAAGAAGAATAGTACTGCTTTAGGGCCTAGGCCTATATAGAGGAGGAAGGGAGACGCGTAAAAGGCCAGCAAAAATAATAGTAAGAGAGAGAAAGAAGCCAAAGTAGAGTATAAAAGAACGCCGGGAAACCATCTACCGCAATATAATACTAGCTAGACCAACGCTGGAGAGGCGTATAGAAGTTAAAGGTATAAAGGCTAACTAAGGCAAGAGGAACTCAAGCTATAGTATAGTTAACACTATAGGGAGTAAATACTCTAGGGCTCTAAGAAGGCCTAATAAAGGCAGAAAATATAATAGCAACACTCTTAAGAACAGGAATAATAGGACTAAAAGACTGGCTCTACTAGGTGAGTGTCCTAGTAGGTAGCCTAAGATGCAAATATAGCTGGCCAAGACAGACACCAAAATATATAATACTGTTATGCCCCTTACGTATTAACTAAGAAGCAATGCTTTTAGTAGCTGGCATAGAGAACTATAATACACTACTCTTAATATAAAAAGGCCTTAAGGCGGTTACCTAGTGGCTTATTAGCCAAAATGTACTAAACCAGTTCCGGGTTATAAAGGAAATGGCAATAAAGGGCGGGGGGGCGAGCAATAGGCGCCCCCTAATAACTCTATAGTAGTAGAGTAAAGTTTGTGATACTAGCGCGTCTGTAGGTTTATTACGGCAGCAGTGGTTCCCAAGAAGGTTAAAAAGTAAAGTAGTAGGAGCACTATAGGTAACTTATAGGCGCCTCGCAGGCGCCCTATAGGCGAGTCCCAAAAGGCGGGGAGATGGATTACGGGGTTTTCTCAAATAGAGTTTTCTCCCCATATATACACAAGGAGTAGTCCGCGTGGGCCCAATAGAGATCCGAATCGGACGTTAAGCAATGAATTATTATTATATTAAGTTAGTAGTTAAGAAAACATTATTATATAGTTAAAGATTATCTAATACTATTTACTATTATATGCGAAACTATTTTATTTTATTAGCATATCCCTTAGTAAATATAATATGGATATATAAAAGGTTAAATATTAATCACAGTAATAAAAGTAGTAGGCTAGTAAGGCTTATATCTAAATTTAATAGGAAGGTATTTTATTAAACTACTTTACCTACCTAGGGCGCTAGCTTTTAGATCCTATACTTTATTCCAGTCTATTTATACTAGGTTTAACACCTATCTTACACTTAAAGCAAAGCTTATCTACCTTATCTATACAGCTCGCCAGTATAAATAATACTAGGGTAGATATAGGCGGTATATAGGACAGCAATAACACTTCTATATAGTTATATTACTATATTCTATACCCTTATATAACACCTAGTATTTCTACCACAAATATCTAATATTATTCTTCCATGTTGTTAACCCTATTAGCCTATAGTAAGCCCAACCTATCCCCTATATATATATTATAATAGCAATTAAATTTAGTAAAATGGTAAGAAAAGCGCAAGTATAGATATAAGGATTAGGTATTGGATACTAAGAGCGAGCTAGGGATAGTGTTAATATATATTACCCTAATAAGTTTACTAGAAAGAATAGGTATAAACCTTAAGCTTTATTGCCTAATCCCCTTAGGTGTTTTAAGAATGCTAGATAAGTTATAAGAATATCCTAGGTTATATTATTCTAAGACTTTCTTGCCTAATAGCACGCTAAGGGGCTCTAACATTAAGCCGTCTACCTTTATATATAGTAATCTATTAAACTAGTAAGTATTCTAAATAAAGCAGTGGCTTTAAGGCGCATAATCTATACTGCGGTTATAGTTGCCTTTGCCTTTTCTATTATAGGTTAAGGTATAGAGTAAGGGCTCTTTTTTAACTAGAGGGGTTTTTTTTAGGATAGCTACGGGTTGAGTATCGCCTTAGTATTAACCCGTTTACCAGTTCTATATATCCTTATATATATAGAGTATAAGTTATTTAGTAAAGGCAAGGGTGCGGAAATAGAGGGTAAGTAATTGTATTATTCTTAGCTGGTAGTGTAGACTGTAAATACGAGTTAGTAACACTAAATTAGCTTTAGGTAGTAACTTACTTATTCTTCTTTATTCTATTATAAATAAAAACCTATTTATTTCTTATAGAAATATATTTTTAACCGCACTGCACCATTTCTCTTTATTTATAAGCTAAATTCGTCCTCTAGCTATCTTGTTGCTAATATAGTAGTAAAGCGTTTTACTCTTAGGGCTAAAGTTAATATCCTAGCCTAGTATGTTTATATATATATTAAAGCTTAGATTATTAATGTATATATTTAGGGCGTTATTCTTACTAGTTGCTAGCTTTTAGGTTAGGATAATTATTAGCTCTTTATCAGCTGCCCACCAGATTAGTATTATTATTATTCTATATAACCTTAATATTCCCTCCTACCTTATTACCTTTAGTATGCCGGCTAGTAGATAATATGCAATAGTAGAGTATAGGAGTACTGGGTTATCTATTGTAATTTACCTAATAAGAGCTATTTTATTTGTTTAACGTGTTATATTATAGCTGCAGCGCTAGGCAAGTTATTTAACATATTTAGTATATAGGTTCTTAGGTAAACCTAGAAACCTAGATAGGAATTTATTAGAGATTTAATTTAATATTTACTATATTTATACCTTACTTATAAGGGAGCGTAGTAGCTGTCTAAAAAGCCCGTGCGTTAATATTTTGATTTTAACATTATAGTAGGTTATATTATATTGTTTATTTATAAGCCCTAGATCTCGCTTAAGAGTGTCTTTAGTATTATAGCTTAGGTCTATTATTAGTGCTATAATTCCAGAAGCATTGGGGGAGGTATAGTAGAAAAGATATCTTAATTACGCGCTAAGACCGATATATAGAATTATATAGACAGGTATATTGTTTGGCTATTATATAAAACAATTAGTTAAATATCTTATAAGAAATAAATAAGTATATTAGCAAACGCTTCTCTATCTACCATACTACCTAGATTTATAAGCCTCCTCCTATCCCTTCTATATCTCCTTTATCTATAAGCTTAATTTACCACCCGGATTTATTAATACTTTTTTTATATATTTTTTATATATATATCTATTATATGTATAATACTGCACATATAGCCTCTAGGCTATAGCGCTATAGTTCTATATATATAAATCCTTTTTAGGCAGCTGAATATGTACTAGTAATTATATTTGCTAATACTTAAGACGCCTAGTTAGCCCTTAACTGGTAGAGCCTGGTTAGTATAATTGGAGGTCCCAACCTCCACTAAAATACTTAATATCCCTAATAAGGGTTAGAATATTATTAGTAAAAACGGAGATATTCTACTATAAGTTAATAAGATCTTAGGTCTATATGGCTTAATAGAGGAGTATCTAAGCTCTTAATATACTCTTTTAAGAGAAGACATAATTAAACCGTTAAGGGAGGTAGTAGGTTAAATTAGAGTAGACCCTTTTTATTTGCTAGAATCTAAATATAGTAATAGAGTTAGTATATATAAATAGGTAAGCATGCTATAATTCTAAAGTAGTTATTTCTTGACATCTGCAAGGTCTATATTAGCCTAGTAATATTTTTGCCTTAAGGGCTAGTACATCGGCAAAATATGGTACCCTACTAATGGCCTCAATGGTTGGTGGTTGACGCAATTGGCGCGCAGTTGAGGGTATTTGGCAACTCGACCGACTAGCCTATGTCGTGTTTTTTTGACACGCAACCTGCAACTATAATTGTATTTAGAGCCATCCACCTCTTTTGTACTAACAGTATATTTTAGATAATAAATAAAGGCTACTTTAAAGCTATTTATAAGGCTAGCAAAGTAAATTGTATACACTTCTTTATATAATCCATTATATTATTTTAGACAATTTAATATAATATCCTAACTGTTTTATAATATATTCTAAAAGCATAAGACCTTTCCTGCTCTCCCTGCGACAATAATATACTATAAGTATTTAGCTTTGCTAGCATAGTATATATATATAGCTAAAAAGTAGCTATTAAGAGTAGCAGATATAGGCTAAAAGAAAGGTAGATTAAGAGCTAGTATATATAATAAAGAAGCTGCAGTCATCCTATAGGAGAGTATGGAAAGTCCTACACCTAATCTCCTACTAAAAACTCTATTAGCTCCTCTACACTAGAGTCTAGAGCATATATTATAAACTTTATATACTGCTCCTTATTTTTAATCAAATTTAATATTACTTTTCCGTTACTATACTAGCTATAGCTGTCCTCTGCAAGGCTGTAGTACTGCTTAAATTATATAAATAACTTATTAGATTTAAACTTTTTTAGCCTAGGCTCGCTGGTTCCTGTATTTAGGACAAAGTAGTATACTGGGGTAGAGGATATATATTCTGCTAAATCTAATAAACTTAGCTAGTTCCAAAAGTTAAATTAGCAAATATTATAGTAGTAGTAGGGCCCTAGATTTTCTAGCTTACTCTAGAGCTCTCTCTTTAAGACGGACTTGGCGGACTAGTCTGGCCTACTCTAGAGCTCTCTATTTAGGATAAACTTGGTAGACTAGTCTGGCCTACTCTAGAGCTCTCCCTTTAAGACAGACTTAGTAGATTAGATAGTATAGCCTAAGTTAATAATCGCGTTAGTTTTATTATCGCTAAGGCTTATAAGGAACCTCTCTCTTACATTATCGCTTAGATCCGCTATAAGGTCGTTAAGGTTATCTTTATACGGGTCCTCAATAATTTCTATAGTTAATTAATCCGGTATTAGGCCTATAGCATATTTAATAACCGCGGGCTAAAGCCGCAGCCAGATTCCAGATTGCTATTTTCTAGACATCTAGTTCTAGCTGCCTAAGAGGTTGGCGTAGGCTTTTATAACGGGTTAGAGAATAATAATAAGTAGTAAAATACCAGATATATACTAACCGCTAATAATAGTGCTATAAAAGTTGTCCGTTTCCTTAGACCTAGTTCTATACTCCCTAATTATATAATATATTGCTGTTAAAATAAAAGTAATAGTGTTGCCGGTAAGCTTTTTAAATATATTATAAGAGTAGGGTAATTAGGCAAGGCTGTTTCTTCCTCTACTATAAAATATACTAGCTATACTAGCAACTATTATATTGGAATAGAAGCGGTTATTACTTAGCTATTAACTCTTATTAGTATTTTACTAAATAGTATAGGTAAAATACCTTTATATAATCTAGCGCAATAAAATTGTAATTAGTTAGTAGTTCTACAATTAGTTTGGGCGTATTGTTAAACCCTAGCCTATATACCTCCCTTATAACTATATAAGCCTTTATAATTATGTAGTTCCTAAAGTTCCCTATTGCGTTAAATAGCTATATATAATATTAAGATTGTTAGTGGACAATTTAATATAATATTTCTAGTATATAGATACCTTATGAGCGGATACTAAGTTAGAAATACAATTAGCTTTTTTTTATACTACTTTTGGCTGCTTTAAAATAGCTTCTAACTATGCCTTTTTTATTATATCCTTAATAAGGCCTGGAAAGCGGTCGAACTACAGGTTAATAAGATGCCCGTTATAAGTCCTAGAGTTAGTTACCAGCCTTGCTAGTAAAATGGACCTATAAAGCACAAATATGGGCTTATGTCTCTTAGGTGGGTTTTCTTTTATGCGTCGCTGTTATAATGTCTAGAGGTACTCTTCTCTTGCCTATATTGCGGTAGTTAGGTCAAAATCGTCTTTGTGGTCTAACTCGTTCTTACTTTTCCTGGTGCTATCTAGGTCCCCTTTAGATCGAACACTAGATTGGTGTACTCTATATTGGAGGGAGGTCACTTGTTTTATAGATAAAGCTATGTTAGGGTTTAGGCGAACACGGCTTACTAGGGAGAATGTGAAGCCAAATATTGGTTGTTTACGTAATAAGGTACAGATTGGGCGCGTAGGAGAGTATTTTAAACTAGCACGCAATTGTTTACACGGTAAGGTACGGATTGGGCGCGTAGGAGAGTATTTTAAACTAGCACGCAATTGTTTACACGGTAAGGTACGGATTGGGCGCGTAGGAGAGTATTTTAAACTAGTACGCAATTGTTTACGCGGTAAGGTATGGATTGGGCGCGTAGGAGAGTATTTTAAACTAATATACAATTGTTAAGAGCCGGAGGTATATTGCGAAGATGCTACTTTTTATAGTAGTAGGCGGTTAGATAGCAAAGAAAGTATTCTATTTACTAGGGCTTACTAAGTGCTAAATAGTAGAGGAAACTATTAAGTATTGCAGTTAGACTCTAGTTATGCATAAAGGTATAACCTACCTTAACTAAAAAATTAGGACTTCGCGTCTTTAACTAAGCTAGTTTTACTGCTAGATTATTAACAGATTTAGTAGATTTATTAATATTTGGTTGCTGTCGTTTTGTAGAAGAAGCAGGTATAGACTCGCAGTTACTATCCTTATTATTAGAGATTACCCTTTTTAGCTGGAGGCGGCTATATATATTCTATATATTATTAGCTAGCTTAATATATTATATACGACGTTAATAGGGTCTATTATATGCCTACTCTTCTCTATACCCAAATACAACTAGACTAGAGTCGCTATTCTTATTATTGGATATTACCCTTTTTAGCTAGAGGCGGCTATATATATTCTATACATTGTTAGCCAGCTTAATATATTATATTCGACGTTAATGGGGTCTATTACGTGCCTACTCCTCTCCGCGCCTAGATATAACTAGACTAGAGTTATAATATTGCTTGTTCTGGCTAGGTTCTACGTGCTCGTTCTAGCTAGGTTCTATATGCTTATTCTCCGTCAGTTTGTTCTTCCTTCTATTAGCTAGGACGTGGGCAACTCCTAGTAGTAGGCTAGGTAAAGACGTAAGGTTAATTATACTAGTTATCCTTATTTCTTTGTCCTATGTTGACTTAAAGTAGGGTTCTTGCTACTAGTTTAAGTGTTTAATAACGCGTTTTTACATTTACCTACTATGGTAACACTCCTATATTTGCCTAGTTAGTAGAAGATATAGCTTATAGCTAGAATAGGTTACCTTATAGCTGTTTTTATAATGTCTAGGGCGTATATAGATTAACAACTTAAAAGAATATATACTGGTATAGTATATATTGGACTAATGGCAGTATTAGTAGAAGTATTATTGCTATAGTGCTTGCAAATAACTTAAATAGGGGTGCATTTATTATAATTAGCTGCTAGTTCTAACCGGTTGCAGTTAAGCCGCGACTGTGACCTATTAACTTACATTAAGTTAGTAGTTAAGAAAACATTATTATATAGTTAAAGATTGTCTAATACTATTTGCTATTATACGCGAAACTGTTTTATTTTATTAGCATATCCCTTAATAGATATGGTATGCGTATATAAAAGGTCAAACGTTAATCCCGGCAACAAAAGTAGTAGGCTAGTAAGGCTCGTGTTTAAATTTAATAGGGAGGTACCTTATTAAACCACTTTACCTACCTAGGGCGCTGGCTTTTAGATCCTATACCTTATTCCAGTCCACCTATACTAGGTTTAACACCCGTCTCGCGCTTAAAGCGAAGCTTATCCACCTTATCCATACAGCTCGCCAGTGTAGATAATGCTAGGGTAGGTATAGGCGGCATATAGGACAGTAATAACACTTTTACACAGTTATATTACTATATTTTACACCCTTATATAACACCTAGTATTTCTACCGTAAATATCCAACGTTATTTTTCCGTGTCGTTAACCCCGCTAGCCTATAGTAAGCCTAACCTATCCCCTATATATGTATCGCAATAGTAATCAAATTTAGTAGAATGGCAAGGAAAGCGCAAGTATAGATATAAGGATTAGGTATTAGATACTAAGAGTAAGTTAAGGATGGTGTTAATATATATTACCCTAATAAGTTTACTAGAAAGAATGGGTATAAACCTTAAGCTTTATTGTCTAATCCCCTTAGGCGTTTTAAGAATGCCGGATAAGTTATAAGAATATCCTAGGTTATATTGTTCTAAGACTCCCTCGCCTAATAGCACGCTAAAGGGCTCTAATATTAAGCCGTCTACCTTTATATATAGTAATCTATTAAACCAGCAAGTATTCCGAATAAAGTAGTGGCTTTAAGGCGTATAATCCATGCTGCGGTTATAGTTGCCTTCGCCTTTTCTATTACGGGTTAAAGCGTAGAGTAAGGGCTCTTTTTTGACTAGGAGAGGTTTTTTGGGATAGCTATAGGTTAAGTATCGCCTTGGTATTGACCCGTTTACCAGTTCTACCTGTTCTTGTATATATAGAGTGCGAGTTATCTAGTAAAGGCAAGGGTGCGGAAATAGAGGGTAAGTAATTGCATTGTTCTTGGCTAGCAGTGTAGACTATAAATACGAGTTAGTAACGCTGAATTAACTTTAAGTAGTAACCTACTTGTTTTTCTTTGTTCTATTATAAATAAAAACCTATCTATTTCTTGTAGAAATATATCCTTAACCATACTGCGCCATTTCTCTTTATTTATAAGCTGAATTTGTCCTCCGGCTATCTTATTGCCAATATAGTAGCAAAGCGTTTTGCTTTTAGGGTTAAAGTTAATATCCTAGCCTAGTATATCTATAAATATATTAAAGCTTAGATTATTAATGTGTATATCTAGGGCGTTATTCTTGCCGGTTACTAGCTTTTAGGTAGGGATAATTATTGGCTCTTTATTAGCTGCCCGCTAGATTAGTATTATTATTGTTCTATATAACCTTAGTATTCCCTCCTACCTTATTACCTTTAGTATGCCAGCTAGTAGATAATACGCAATGGCGGAGTGTGGGAGTACTGGGTTGCCTATTATAATTTACCTAGTAGGAGCCGTTTTGTTTATTTAACGCGTCACGTTATGGCTGCAGCGCTAGGCAAGTTGTTTAATATATTTAGTATATAGGTTCTTGGGTAAACCTAGAAACACGGATAGGAATTTATTGGAGATTTTGTTTGATATTTGCCGTATTTATGCTTTACTTATAAGGGAGCGTAGTGGCTGTCTAAGGAGCCCGCGCGTTGATATTTTAATTTTAATATTATAGTAGATCGTATTATATTGTTTATTTATAACCCTAAGATCTTGCTTAAGAGTGTCTTGGTGTTATAGCTTAGGTCTATTGTTAGTGCTATAATTCCAAAAGCGTTGGGGGAGGTGCGGTAGGAAAGACGTCTTAATTACGCACCAAGACCGATATATAAGATTGTGTAGACAGGTAACTATATTATTTAGTTATATATAAAACAATCGGTTAAATGTCTTATAAGAAATAAATAAGTGTATTAGCGAACGCTTCTTTACCCGCTATATTACCTAGACTTATAAGCCTCCTTTTATCCATTTTACGTCTTCTCTATCTTAATAAGCTTAATTTAGCACCTAGATTCGTTAATACTTTATATATATATATATATATAATTTTTTTTTTATCTCTATTGTATTATACTATATATAATACTATATATGTAGCCTTTAGGCTATAGCGCTATAGTTTTATATATATAAATCCCTTCTAGGCAGCTTAATATATACTAGTAACTATATTTGTTAATACTTTAAGACGCCTAGTTAGCCCTTAACTGGTAGAGCCTAGTTAGTATAATTAGAGGTCCTAACCTCCACTAAAATACTTAATATCCCTAATAAGGGCCAGAATATTATTAGCGAAAATGGAGATATTCTACTATAAGTTAATAAGATCTTAGGTCCGTCTAGCTTAATAAAGGAGTATCTAAGCTCTTAGTACAATCTTTTAAGAGAAGATATAATTAAACCGTTAAGAGAGGTAGTGGGTTAAATTAAAGCAGACCCTTTTAGTTTACCGGAATCTAGATATAGTAATGGAATTAGTATATATAAATAGGTAAGCATACTACGATTCTAAAATAGTTATCCCCTAATATCTGCAAGGTCCATATCAGCTCAGTAATATTTTTACCTTAAGGGCTAGTAATCTGCGTGGCGTTTTTACTTAGGAGAGTAGGGAAGATAATCTATTAGGATTAGTTAAAAAGACTAGTCGCCAAGTCTCTAGTTGCTTTAACTCCCAAGACTAACAATTTTTAAATGAAATGTATACTTATAATAGCGGCGGCGAGACTATTGGCCGTATTAGAACAGAATCCTTTAAAGGTTAACTTATTCTTTAAGACCTAAAGAGATCGAGATTGACTTATTTATATTATAGACGATGGTTAAGGAATAAACTAGATTTTACGAAGTTAGTTACTATACTATATTAGCATTATAAAAGCTAATAAAAGAGCCGTAAGTGTGCAATGTTTTTTAAATAAGAAGATATTTAACTATTAATAGATTCCCATTATTAGAACACCTTGTTTAAGTTTAACAGAATATTAAAGCATTATAATATGTTATAAATAAGCCTTATACGGATCTTAGCTTAATCGTGGCTATTAAGAATACTTCCTTGTTTAAGAATGTTTATATTCTTAAAGACTAGCCAGATATAACTACTATAGGGCTTAAAGCCACTGCGCTGAAACGAGTTCTTATAAAGCGTCTTGTAATAATCTAAGGACCTCTAGGCACTAGAAAAACGTGGCTTTAAAAGCATTACTTAGCAATATAATAATAGGAGATCCCCCTATTATTGTTATATATTATATAAACCATGCGTTAGACTAGTTATCTAGGCATATTGCTTAAAGTAACCGTCTTAATACTATTGCTTATATAGATAGATAATATTACACTATATTGGGCGCTAGGGCCATGGGGGTAGGAAGAAGAGGAAGCATTAGGGCTTCCTCTTTTTATATCTTATATTTTATTTTTTTATATTATCTTATATTGTCCTGCCATTGTCCTGCTATTATGTTATATTGTCCTATATTATCCTGCCATTGTCCCACTATTATATTATATTGTCCTAGCATTGTCCTAGCATTGTGTTATATTATCCTATTATTGTCCTAGTATTGTGTTATATTATCCTATTATTGTCCTGGCATTGTCCTAGCATTATATTATATTGTCCTGTTATTATCTTACTATTGTGTTATATTATCCTATTATTGTCTTATATTGTCCTGCCATTGTCTCGGTACTACTATATACTTTTTGCCATTTACTAAGATTGTAGTTATGGGTATTTGTTAGCTAGGATCCGGGTAGTAACTCTTAGCAGTAATTTTACTACCTAAATCTCTTACTAAGTTTCGTTCTGCCAGTATAAAATTAGTGGCTTGGAGCTTATTTTTAGTGTTATAGATCTAGATTTTAGAGCTATAGATTAATTAATTAGCATAGAGCCGTTATATTATAGTAAAGCTATATCTAAGCAATTATATCGTAATCCTTAGCATAGTGTTACATATGGAAATATTTAATTATAAAATTTAGGAAGGTGTTTATATTTTAATTAAATTTATAAGACTATAACTAAGGGCCTTTACGGCGTAGTGGTATGGTAAGTTCTATAATTGCCTTAATTTAGGGTTGCTTAGTCACTGCAGGAAAGTCGTAATGCTTAGCGTAGTATTAAACTTAAGGTGCCTTTGCCACTGTAGTAGCAGACACCCCAAATTTCTAACGACTAAGATTTTGGATTAAGGCTCGGTTAAATCTAAAATTAAGTTAATTGTTCTATAAGGCTCTAGATAAGGCTTAGAATTTGACTTTACATAACGCGTGGTTAATTTTGGTAAGCGATTAAATAAACACCTCTCCTATTAGGCCTCTATTACTTAGAAGTTGTGCCTTATAGCCATAAAGCTAATTCCGCCGTCTACCTCTATAGCTATAATTAAACTAAGATCTGTATAAGGCTTATTTATAACGTACTATAGTACTTTAACATTCTATTAAACCTAAATAAGGTATTCCAATAACGGGAATCTATTAATAGTTAGATACCTTCCTATTTAGAAAATATTACACACTTATAGTTCTCTTATTAGCTTTTATAATGCTAACATAGTATAGCGACTAGCTTTGTCGTGCCTCGCCACATTAGTATGCTAAGTACGGACCCCACGCGGAAGAAGTACTATTGTGATCACAAAAGTTAGAATAAGGGCGTCATAAAATACGTACAGCTGTAATTACAGTAGTGTCGCGATTAGGGTGGGCAGAGACGCTATATTATAAGGAGTTGTTAATTAGGCGCGTATACAAAGCTTTAGATTTAATTTAGAGTTTAAAGGAGCTTTAAGCTTCTAAAGTTGTAACTAAATATTCATTATAGGGATCTATCCCTAAGGATCTAGTTTAATCGTAAGGTTTAGGAAGGGGTTATAATTTAGTTAAATCTATAAGATTATATTCTAAAGTCCTTATGGCGTAGTAGTATAGTATATTCTACCCCTTACTCTTTAGAGCTAGCTCAACGTAATTAAAACTTAACGTGGAAAAGCTGATATACTAAGTATATAGTGCTAAGATTTCATTAAATGTATAACTTTAGGCGTTGCGAGATACGTATAAAAATATAAGCTTAATTTAGAGCCTTACTAACGCTTAATTTAATAGGAAACGACCTTCTTTTTTAATATTTTTAATATGCGATAAGTAAGAATTGAACCTGCCACCCCTAAGAGTCGCACTCGCGATGTCCAATTGCCCGATCTGGCTAGGAGGCTCGGCGGCGATGCAATAGGGCTCAATAACATAATGAGGCTTAATGGCGATGCAATAAGACTTAACAACGCAATGAGGCTCAGTGACGTAATAAGACTTAACAACGCAATAAGACTCAATAACACAATAAGGCTCGGCAACGTAATAAGACTTGACAATGTAATAAGGCTCGGCGACGTAATAAGGCTTAACGGCGATGCAATAAGACTTAACAATGCAATAATGCTTGGCAACGTAATAAGGCTCAACGGTAATATAATAAGACTTAATAATGCAATAAGTCTTAGTAACGTAATGGGGCTTAGGGCTAGGTAATAAGGGGAAGACTTAAGGTTACTTAGTTACTCTAATACCTAATAGCGAAATCCAACAGTATAGTACTGCTATTAATATATTCTAATGTGGATAGGCTATATAAAGGTTTCGTCTATAATATATCTAATATATCTTAAAAGTCTGCCTTTTGCTTATCTTTAAGGTTAAATTTCTGGCCCTATAATAAATTAAATGTTGTAGTCTGTAGGAATATAATAAATAACGGCATATTTTGCCCTATTATTCTTAGAACTGTTAGATATAAAGTAGTAGGTAGTCTATTAACCTATATCTATTAGTGCTAGCTAATTAAGTACGCTTAAAACATACTAATATTAATAATAGCTCTTTTGTTTTACAGTATAACGGGCTTAATAGTAATGGGGTTTCAGTCCTTATTATTAAATATATTTATCTAACGGAGCCAGGTTTATTAATTATTCTAGTATAGTATTATATTATAAGTTAATTTAATATCTTGCACCTATTAGAAAAAGGTAGGAGGTAGATTAAATGGAATAATTAGGGTACGCTTTTCTTTGCCGTTAGGGATTTCATATATACGCTGCAACTGTGCAATTGGCAGACGAAAGCGGTAGTTATAAACGTTAGTTTGTTTATTTTGATACCATCTTGCTTCTTATAATAATTTGAGATATAGAGGGAGTTAGATATTAATTTCCCTATATAGCAGATTTAGGACGAACTAAATAGGCTTGGTATAAGCTGTTATATAGTCCTTATTTGCATTATAGATATCTTATTATATATAAAGCCGGAATCTAAAGAGTCTATATAGAGGATAGTACGTTTAGGATACCTAATCTATAAAGAGTGACGCTTTTTAGGAAAGTGGATTTAGTAAACTCTTTTAGTTATAGGAGGATCCTCTTACGTACTAATTAGGCTTTTGGAATAATAAAGATAGCATATATATATAGTTTATTAGTAGAGAGGATATACCTTAATAGGAATTATTAATGTATATTAGGAATAAAAGTTGGTAGGGTTATAGGCTAGATTACTTAATAGGTATTGCGGTAGTTAGTAGCTAGAGTAATATTAATTTAGACCAAATTTAAACTTTTTAAGGTTTAGTTACACGGTGGTTAATATTAAGATAATATATTATAAAATATTAAACAGTTGCATATTGTCTATATATGTGTGCATTATGCTAAGACATATTCTTATTATAGGTGATTGCTGCTCTAACTGCAGTAGCTACGCTATTTCTATTACATTATTATTAGCCTGCTAAGTAGGTTAAGCTTTAAACACCTTATAGAACTTATTAATTATTATCCTTTTAGTTATTATACGCCTCGCTAATATAACTATATTAATTAGGTTCCACTTATCCATACTATACGTTATTAACGTAGTAACTACTAGCGCTAGCTGTCCAGATCTAGCAGCTTGGCCGAATACTTACACCTTTGTATTTACCGTTGTCGCCAGTTTAAGCAGATGGACTCTGTATATAGAGACTAAATTTAGACCCTCTCCTCTAACCCTTTAGTTGATAATAAGAAACTAGACTATATTATTCCAGTAAGGACCGCCTATTGAAATATAAAACGCTTTGTAGATGTTCTCCTAGTCTTTTAGGGATGTCCTAGACTCCATCTAGCAAACAGTCAAATATTTAGACTGGCTAAGCCTTTTATAGAAATACTATATTATATTATTAGTAACAGTTTACTACCAGTCTAATAGCTAACTTATAAGGCGTAATAGCGTATATACTACTGGTTCGTAACTGCTAAATAGTAGTCTCTTATTAGGATTTCTTTTAAGTACTTTATTAACGTATTTTATAATTCCCTTTAGTTTCCTAGAGTTAGCAATCGTGCTCTAATTCTTCTAAAGCGGATTCTCGTCTAAAGGTTTATCCTATTTTTCGCTGTGAAACTTATCAACCGTCCACCTCAGCTTTATTCTAACTTTTTTCTTATTCTTCCACCATATATCCTACCACTTATCTCCTATCTTAGCTAGGCCTAGAAAGATAGCAAAATTTTTTAATAAGCGACCGGCTCCCTCTAGAAATTGATCTATATTGAAGATGGGTTCTTCTCCTTTTCTTCCTTTAGCTTTCTAGTGTCTAAAAGCTTTATTTAGCTATTTAAAAGCTTCTAGGGATACTCTACGCCAGAGCTTCTTAATATACGGCTTAAATATTAAATCGTTTATTATATAGCAGTCTTAGTAGACGACCAGTAGTAGCTTATTAATTACCCTCCTATTAAACTATCGGTCTTTCCCTATCCTATATATAATTAAGATCTTTGCAATTAAAGAGGAGTATTCTTTAAAGCCTGTAATAACCTTATTTAGAAGAGAAGAGTGATTAGCTGCTTCTAGCTTTTTATATTTAATTAATGCTTTAATATTGCGACCATTAATTAATTTTGTATTTGGGTAATCCGCCCAATTAGGGGCCCTAAAAATTTCTAAGGTAGGAATTAGACTTATAAACCCTTTACTAGTTGGTATACCGGAAGTAAACACTACTAAAGGTCGAGAGGTGTAGTGGGCTATTTTACCATTGCCGTCCTTATAAAACAGGCCCGGGCGTTAGAAGCGAGGAAATACTGCTTAATTATTATACACTTATTTAGCCATTTTTATTAGATAACCTGTTTTTAACCTATCTATATAGAACTTGTTAGCAAGAATCCTACTAATAATATAATAAGGACCACCGTCTTTATAGAGATTAAAAATAGTCTTATGCTATTTCTAAGCGGTCTAGGTTATTGCCTAAGTTTACGATATTATAATTATAAGATACGAAGCCGATCTTAGGTCCATTTTCTATTAGACCTTTTTACCTTCTCCTTTATATTTTATAGGTTTAAGAATATCTTTATCTTTATCTATAAAATTGTACTTCTTTATACTAGACCTAATAAAAGCCAAATAGCGCATGTAAACTTGTAGTTTGCCTTTAGGAATATAATTATTTAGTTCTAAGGTTTTAAACCATAATTTAACGTCTTTAACCGATTAGGGTAGTAGATTCTGTCTAGTAATGTATATAGTTGGTCCTACTAGCCAGTAAAGGAATTTTCTAGTAATACTTCCCTTAACACAATAGCACTATGGCATGCTATCTATTTGACTTAGGTATTAGGCGTTAAGGGGCTGCGGGTGTTCGTCTATACTGGGGGCAGGATAGAAACTTTTATCTCTACCTTCTTGATTTTCCTAATTAAGCTAGTTAAGGTTAATCTTGGTTATTAATACACTAGTGTACTAGATTAAGAGCATTTAAAGTATTTTACCTAAACCTATTATATCCGCAAGAAAGGTCCTACCTAGGGCTGTATAATTACAAAGAGTATAGGTAATACTAAGCAGCTAATATGTCTATATAGCTTTACCCTTTTTTATGCCATATTGTAACGGAACCTTATAGCAGGAACTACAGTGGGTTCTATTATTGGGCTAGGTATATAGGTAAGAACAAATCAATAACGTAATAATAACTGGTAGAGTAGTTGCCTAACAGATTAACTCCAATTGTATTCTAAGATTCACTACAAGGAGAGAACTATCTACGGTAGGGACTGAGGTCCTTTAAATACACAACCATACTCCTAAGAAATCCTCTCTTGTACATAAGGTACGTGTTGTCTATATTAAACATAACGTCCCTTTTATTTAATACAGTTAATACGTTTAACACTACGTAACCTTAGTTACTATTCCTTATTATATAGTTCCACCGGCTCCATCCTAGACTGTGCCTATATTAACTAACTAGCTTCCTGCAACTCTTCCCTAAGTAGTTATAATATTGTACTTAAAGCGTCCGTAATACTATCTCCCTCCTCTTTATCTTTGTCCTTAAAGATTCCTAACATCTCTAAGTTATCCACTAGAGGTGTAATATCCGTCTAATTAGTCTGGTTAATATTTTTACTTATTATACCTAAAGCTTCTTCTTCTCTTTCCTAGGTTAAGCGTTGCCTTTATATAGTTTCCTCCATACTATCGCTAGGTGAAGTAATAGCAATTCCTTACTCTAGGTGTACGAAAGAGGGGTTAGTTTATATTGCGCTAGCAAGCCCTTTATCTTAACAACCCTCTTCCTGCTCTAAATATACTAAAGCAAACGTTTAATCGTCCTACAACATTCGCTCCGTTTCTAACACTAAGTATGCGCGTCCTATGACTTTTAACAGTCTTTAAGTTCCCTAAGTAACTTGTTATAGGGTCTTATATTTAATCTACCACTATAAAACTTAATAGTGAGCTAGCCTTAGCGTTGCTCGCAGTTTAACATGCCTTAGAAGAATCCGCACGTGTCCTTAAAGCCCAACATCTAGCTTATACTTATCTTTAACGTCTTAAACGTGTTTATAAGAAGGTCTATTCTAAGGAGTAGAAACTTATTTAACAAGGTCTATCTAAGCTAGGTAATAAAAGAACTGGCTCTTCTCCTGCAAGGGAAATAACTCTAAGTAGTTTAGCAATTGCTCCTCTTAGGTCCCCCTTAGGTGACTTATTCTTTGGCGATTCTTTTTTGTTAATATTACCTAACCTACTTTCTTTTAATACTCCTGTACCTTTCCCCTAGCGTTCCCTAAGTTGCTTAGTAGTTCCTAGGTAGTCTCACTATAGCCTATCCACTTTACTTTATACTATATTTTGTTATCCATATCCTTATAACTAATAATCTTTAAAACTTGCTATTTGTCTTCCTCTTATCCTCTATATATATCTATTTTATAGACTAGTGGCTTAATATTCCTATATACTGGCTCTAGCATTGCAATATATTGTATAGGGTAGATCTTTATTTTGGCTAGTAGGTTTAACTTATATGTAACTAATAAAATTCTTTGCTTAACTTTAAAGGGTCCTAGTCTAACGTGGTCTAACTTCTTACTTAGTTATTAACTCTTGAAATTTTTATATAGTAGTTATACTTTATCTCCCTCCTTAAGATCTGGTCCCTTAGATCTCTTAGCATTATAGTACCTTTTTATTTGTTCTTATACTAGTTTAGCTGTTCCTTTAAGGTCTATATAAAGATTTATTAACGTCTCCATTCTTTATTTAGCCGTGCTACTTGTCTTTTTTGCTTAATATAGCAATAACAATGTTCTTGGCTCATATCCGTAATTTGCCTTAAATAGTAATATCCCTATTCCTTCTTATAGTGTTGCATTGTATGCAAACTATATAACTAGTAATAACGATACCCAATTGTTCTGTGCGTAATTAATATAATACCTTAGATACTATTCTAGTGTCTAATTTAGTCTTTCCGTTTGTCTATCCGTCTGCGGGTAATATACTATAGATATTACTACGCGAACCCCTTATTCTGCCAGAAACACTTCCTAAAATATTACTATAAATCTTAGATCTCTGTCTAATATAATCTTATCTAGTGCTCCGTGTCTTATAAATACTTCTTTTATATAAATTCTAGCGACATCTTCTACCAATATCTCTTTAGTGCATGCTATAAAGTATCCCCACTTTGTTAGCTTGTCTACTATTACTAAAATCGCGTTGTGATCTTGTCCTATAATAGGATCTCTTAACTTTAATAACTTAATAATAAAGTCCTATAATATAACCTCCTATGGTCTTCCTGGTGTCTTAATAGGTTATAGCCCTCTATATAGCTTATACCTTATTGGTTTATTTCTTTAGCAATTTAGATATTCCCTTATAACTTATCTTACTAGTCCCCAGATTCCTTAAATAATATACTCCTCTTAAAGTCTTAATACTAAGCCTATAGCTCCATTATGTCCTTATATTATTCCCTTGTGGAATTCCTTAATAAATTCTTCTATAACAGACTTAGGCATATATATTGCTTCTCTGTTTTCGTATTACTCTAAGTCTAGATCCTCTACTTATACTTCTTAAATCTTCTATATCTAATTACTCTCTAGTAATTTATAGATCTAACTTTCTTTAGTTGCTATAATCTTTGGATAATTATACCTAATTAATCCGTTTTAATCTTTTTGCAATAAAGCTCCTAATAGCTTTTTATTACTTTATAGTTTAGCCTTTCTACTTAGAGCGTCTGCTCGTGCATTATCTGTACCCTTGGTATACTAAATTTTAAAATAGTATTCTGTAAGCATTTCCGCCTATCTAACCTGTCTTTAGTTAAGTTCCTTTATTATTAGAAATCCTATAAGGTTCTTATAGTCCGTCTTAACTATAAATAGTTTCTCTATGCCTTGTAAGAATGCTCTCTATTTTTTAAGTGCTATAACTATACCTAACAACTCCTTATTGTAGATGTTATAGTTTAACTCTAGTAGTATTATCTTTCGACTATAGTATACCACTAGGTGCCATCCATCTTAATATTTCTGTATAAAGTATACCCCTAGTATAAAGTCTAATATATCTGTTTCTATAACTATCTCTAGTCCTGGTTAATAGATCTTAAGAACTAGCTCCTAGGTAAATAACCTTTTAATTTCTTTAAATAGTTCTTATTGCTCCTTTTCCTATACCCACGGTTTTTCTTTCTTTATTAACCGCGTAAATGGCTTAATGTCCTTTAAATATTGCGCTATAAACCTTCTACAGTAATTGCAAAACCCTAGGAACGACCTTAACTATATAACATTCTCTGGTTCTTACTAATTTACTATAGCCTTAATCTTTTTTGGATCTATACTAAGTTGGCCTAGTTTAATAATAAATCTAATAAAATTAGTCTTTCTGGTAAAGAACTTGCATTTCTTAATTGCTACTAGTATCTGTTCTTCTTATAGTCTTTTTAAAACCCATTTAATGTGTTCTCTATGTTTTTCCTTATTCTCTAAGTAGATGATAATGTTGTTAAGGTATACTATAACAAATTCATCTAGGTGTTCTCCTAATACACTATTAATTCGCTTCTGGAACATTACTAGTGCATTTATAAGCCTAAATTATATAACTAATAGCTTATATAGTCCTTCCTTTAACCTAAAGGCTACCTTCTATTTATTGCCTTCCTTAATCCTAATCTAATAGTACGCCCATCTCAGATCTATCTTTATAAAGATCTTTACGTTGCCTATCCTGTCTTGGATTTCACTAATTAAGGGTAAAGAATACCTATCCTTTCTAGTAATACTGTTTAACTGTCTATAGTCTATACACATCCTAAATTTTCTGTTTTTCTTTGGGATAAACAGTACTAGATATCCCGCTAATAACTATAACGGTCTAATGTATCCCTTATGTAAGTTCTCCTAAATAAACTCCTTAAGCGCTACTAACTCTGTTTTAGTAAGCTTATAAATTAGAAAGAACTTTGGACTTATTCCCTCTTTTAATTCTATTTTATGGTCCTATGCTGCATGCTCTAATAGCTTTTTACTTTCTAGTAACTATAACTTTTTACCATACTTATGGTATCTCTTTGGTACATAACTTAAGCCTCGCTCAGTCTCTTTATATGTCGCTCCAACTTGGTACCATACCAACTTGGTTTACTATCGCACTTTGCGCCATTAAGTATCCTTAATATTAACCTAACCTATAACCCAATTAATCTTTGGATTATACTCCTGTAACCAATACATTCCTAGTATCGCCTCGTCCTATCCTAACAGTAGGATATTAAAAGATATTCTAACTAGTCTCCCTTTAATAGTTATCTAAATAGGTCCTATTTTGAGATTAATAATACCTCCTCTATAGGCTATCTGATCTCCTAAAATCATTATAAGTGGATATGTGTGAGGGGAACTTGTAGACAGGGGGCTATAAGGACACGATTGTGGAATAAGATAGATTAGTAAGAGAGACGAATCCTTAAGGAGGTAAGGCCTTAAGGATCGTGGAGACTATATACTACGGGCACGTGCCTCCGGTACGTGACTAACGGCCATCTAAGGGGTGTCTGGGGGTTGTCCTAAGGGCAACCCAAAGTAACCTACAATAATATCCCTTACATTACCCCCCCCTTTCTTGCGGTTGGCCCCCAATCGCCATTACCTTACAGTAAAGGGAGATTATAAGGGCTCGTCCTGGAAGGGGTTTAGAGAGATATTAGCATACCATTATATATTATCTATCTATCTAACCCCTGCTTTGAACTCCTAAAAACCTTAATAAGGAAAAACATAACTAGAGAAAAGATATAAGGATTGCCAGGAGACCTATTGGAAGCCTGCTAGAAGCATGCTGGTAACTACCTAGGCTAACCTAAGAATTTTTATATACCTCTACTTTTAAGCCTTTATGCCGGTCTGCAATTAATCGCAAGTATTATAGGCAATTTAGTGTTCCTAATATAGTTCCGTAGAACCTTTTGGTATGGGATTTGATATATAGGGCTTTAGCTCACCGTTGTTTTTGACTATTAAGATATAATCTATAATCCTTTCTCCTAATCCCCTGCGTCACTGACGTATTGCTCCCATATTTGCCCTTAGGCTGCTATATACAGTTGGGTAATTAATCAGTCAATTAAAGAGACTTATCTCTTAAGATTTAGTGCATATGGTTTCAAATCTGGTGGTCCTATACTATATAATTAGCGTAGCTTTACTGCCTAGCAAATAGGAGACACTTCGCAATAGCGCCTATAGCTATTATACAACTGTTAAAAACGTTTGTAACGTTATTCTTTTAATATTATAGTATTGTTTAGGTATAATTTAACCTGTATATATCTTTAATTAACGTCTTAATTGCCTTCCCCGGCCGCGTGATTAGTTTTTATAAGGAAGTAATAGTTAAATAACTTATATGCGTGTTTCCTTCCTTTTAAATAACGCTATTATAACAGAGTTATATTGGCAAGGTTACAGCTATTCACCAAAAGGGTATTAGATGGTGAAGTATAAGGACACCTTACTTATTAAACTATTCCTTTTTCTTAACACCTTACTTCCCATTATCAACCTTTATCCAATTTTGGACGTATCTTTGATATATTATTAAGATTTTCTTTTTTTCTATTATCATTTTAGTATGCCTCTTTATTCTCCTACTAACTGCTCTTCTAAGCCAATTCCTTAGCGTATTCTAGCCCTGCTGCTGCATATAGAACCTTAACCTCTGCTAACCCGTAACTGGTACTAGTCCTACCTAAATAATTTTACCTACACGTCCTTAAAAGACCAGAAGTCTAATAAGAGGATTCTAGAGGCTTGTAATAAGACGCACTATATTAGATCCAATACCTTTAGTCCTTATAATTAATGCATACGTACCAAGAGCGGCAGTTACGTTAAAGTGGGTTTTTCTATTCTTAATAGATTTCCATTGCTAACTTTAAGCTTTAATAGCCTGGGCCTAAATAGTGACGTTCCTTTAATGTCCTTAACTACTATATCGCCCGGGCTCTTTCTTATTCCAGTGTAAACACTAAACGACTTGGTTAAATTTAAGACTATGCTATGGCTATCTATACTGCCCATAATTCCTAGCAAGCCAGCCAGTAACGCCTTATGCGAGAGCAAGGTTAGTACACTAAGGATAGGGTAAAAGATAGGGGTGATAAAAAGAAGGTTGCTATCTACTATAAAAAGGAGTTTGCGTATATACGTTAAGTTTTGAAAGAGCATAATATAATGCGGTATTAGGTAGGTTACCCTTTAGGTACCTAACAGATAGGTAACTAACAGTTGCCATAGTAAGGTCTTGGTGGTTCTGGACTATACTAGCTAGCCAATATCTCTATTTATTCTGGGCTTGAGCGTGTCTTTATTAACTATAAGCTGACGCCGCAAGAGCTTTGTTGGTATTGGTTTAGACCGAATATTAGTATTAAGCGTTTAAGGATCTCTGCCCTAGCTACACCTTATCATCCTACCCCTGTTTTTATGCCTACTTATACCCCTACTAAGGGGTCTAGATCCCATTTTTGTTAGCTATTACTTAGTGGCCTAATGGATACTGATCCTGCTCCTAAGGATAAGGCATAGTGGCTTTTTAGATTAGGCATTTGGGATTTATTCTTATATATAGTAGCAATTAAGAACCTTAATTAGGTACTTAGGAAGGCCTTAAAGGGCTTTTAAGAAGAGCTTAGAAGCCCTAAGAATAATATTCCTAATATAGATTAATAAATGGGAATGCAATTCTAGCAAAATGCCCTATTAACTCTATGCTATATATGTAAAAAGGCTAAGAACCTATTCTGCCTTAGGCTGTAGCCCTAATCCTTATAGTTTCTGGAGCCTGTCCGTTCTATATCTAATTTAACCTATTTACTTTTTAGGGCCTTTTACGGTCTACCACAAGCTTTCTTTATAGGTCGCAATAATACCATAGTATTAAAGCGCTTTCTACAATTTGTAGATTATAGACCTTAGTCCCAATATTCTTTTAGAATATCTTTATAATATTTAAGGTAATCCTCTAGTTCCCATATAGAGTCCTTAGCGGGCTAGCCTAGCCATTTAACTTCATATTAAAGCTTATTCTTAATAGACTTATAGTATAGTATAGCTTTAACCTTATACCGCTCGCCCACCACCTTAGGGTGTTTAATTGGGCTTGGACAGAAGTTCTTTTCTAGTAGTAGTCTATACTATGGCTCCAATAGGTTTATGTGAAACACTAAATATACATAGGCCATAAATAGGGGTAGCTAGAGATAGTAGGCTAGCTTGCCAATTTATTTTTTAACTTAAAAGGGACCTAGGTATCTTGTATTAAGCTTCTTTAATAGTTAACGGGTCTTAATATTTGTTAAATATAATAGAACCTTATCGCCTACTCCAAAATGCTTATCCTAGTGTTTATAGTTATACTAGAGTCTCTACTACTCTTAGGTATCTTATAGGCTCTGCTTCACATGCTTCTATTACTCCTCCTATTTCTAGAGGTATCCTTATACTCTCTAGTAGATGTCCTTTAACTTCCTAGTGGGATCCTATAATTAATTATACAGCCTTAGCCAGTAATCGCTAGGTACACCATTAAACCCAAATAGTTGGACGCCATAGGCAATCTAGATTGGTGTATACTTATACAATACATATTACTTTAAATTATAAGCATACTCTATATATAGAAGTAGCTCGCACTAGTTATCTTACTAGTAGTTTAAATACATTTATAGGTAAGACTCCAGTTCCTAGTTCTAACGTTTTGTTTACCCGTCCATTTATAAATAGAAAGCTGTACTATAACGGTAGTCTATCTTTAAATAAAAGCATAGATCCGACCAGTACTGGCTTATAAAAACACTGCCCCTATCAGTAATAATAGAGTGCGGCTAGTCTACTTTAAACAAGCATTTCTCCTTAATTAGGCTAGTAAGCGTTTATACATTAATTATCTTGTTAACAGGAAGGTATTAGACGTACTTTGAAAACCTATTAATAAGTACAAGAACCGAATTATATATTCATCCTTGGCCATCTTTAGATAGTAGGAGATCCGTAATAAAGTCTATAGCATAATATTACTATAGCTTACTAGCGGGGGGAACTAATTTAAGTAGACCCTATAGCTTATACCTACAGATCTTATATACTTAACACTTCTCGCAATAGCTAATATACTCCTTTGCTTTCTGCTTAAGCTTTAGCTAATAGTATTTGCGCTAAAGTAATTCCACTGTCTTAGCTTAACCATAGTGGCCACCTAGAGGATCGTCATAATTCCTTATAAGGATCTTCTATTATAGATTTGCTTTATATAGCACCCAAACCTTACCATTTCTACGTAGTAGGCCCATTGGGTCTAGTTCCTAATTTTAGCACCTTATAGCTTCCTTTCCGTCACGTTTCCGGTCTACTTCCGTATTAAAGATAGCATAGAAAGCGTCCCTCCATTGCACCTTATAGATAAGATCCGTTAACCTTTTAGATAGTTCCTAGGTAAAAGCTATTTTGTCTTATACTGCTCTAAGTACAAGACTTAATAGTACTATAGATTTTATAACTCTTCAATGCGCGTACGTCAGAAAGGCCGCTATAAGGTTAAAGTCCTTTAGTTATTATAGGGCTCTAAGTTCCAATTGCTCTATAGCTTCGCTTTTGGCTTAAGGGGATAGCTTAGCAATTAAAGGTGGTGTATCACCAGGTTCTAAAGTTATATTAAAAACATCCTATCTAGGTATATTCAGACCCTCATCGGCCACAAACCGGGTACCAGCTGGAACGTTAGTAGAAGCTAACAGGGTTTATACCACCTAAGACTTAGTATATAGAGCTATAGGTACTTAAGCATCCCACACCCAAAGCTTATTCTGTAATATAGGGAGTAAGATATCTATTATTTATTTTCCTTCTCCCGTTTTAAAGCCTTTGGTATAGTCTGGCCGTTATAACGGTCTATTAGCAGGGTTATTCTCCCCTAGCTTATATTTAATCTTAAAATTAAATTATGCGAGCTCCTCTGCCTATATAGCTTGTTAAGGTGTAAGCTCCTTTATAGTTATAAAGTAGCGTAGATTGTAATAATCTAAGAGTATATAAGTAGTATGGCTTGCGTGCTTAAGGTAATATTGCCACTATTTAAAGCAGTCAACTATAGCCAGCAGTTCCTTATTGTGGGTATAATACCTAACTTTAGGCCCCTAGAATTTTCTGCTATAGAATACTACTGGTCTCTAGTAGAGCTGGGTAGCGTCTAGATCCCTATTAGGTTACAGTAGGATACTAGTAAGGGCGAAATTCAATATATTAGTAATCATCATTAATAGCTAATCTAGGTTAAAATGCCGTAGTAATAGAGCTTCTATAAACTTTACTTGTAGTTCCTAGAAGGCATCCTAAACCTTTCCAGGCTATAACCATGGTTTATACCATTTAGTTAGTCCCTTCTTGGTTTTCTTCCTTCCCGCCTTTAAGCTTTTTACTCCTTGGGCCGGGTCTTAGAAAGCTTCCATAATATAATTAGATAGGTATTAGGCAATGTCTAAGTAGTTATAGATAAAGCGCCTATAAAAATTGGCAAAGCCTAGGAACACTTAAATATCCTAGTAGCTCTCTAGCTCCGGCTACTCTTAGATCGTTTGTACCCGTACTAAGTCTATAACTACGCCTATAGGCGTTATAATATAACCCAGGAACTCAACCTGCTTAGTATTAAAGGTATACTTTAACGCCTTAGTGTAGAGGCCCTAATTATCCAAACGTTCCAGTACTTAGCGGACGTGTTACTTATACTAATCCTCATCTTCTAAGTAGATTAGGATGTTATCTAAATAGATAATATATATATAGTTAACTAGTCCCCCTAAGGCTCTGTAAATATACGATTAGAATGTCATAGGCGCATTAGCTAGCCCAAAAGGCATTACTATATACTTAAAGTGGCCGTATTAGGTCTTAAAAGCGGTCTTCCACTTATCCCCTTCTTTAATATAGAGCTTATAATAGGTATCTCATAGATCTAGCTTTGTAAAGATCTTCGCCCTAAATAGTTAATCCAGCATTTCACTAACCAGTAGTAGTAGGTAATGGTTCTTAATTGTAACTTTATTAAGACCGCGATAGTCTATATATAGCCTTATAGTTCCATCCAGTTTTGGGACAAAGAGGATTAGTACGCCTACTAGCAACTTACTGGGCCGGATCCATCCCTTTTCCTATACACTATTAAGGTATTCCCATAGGATCTTAAGCTCTTTGCGAGAGAGGTTATAAATAGGAAGGTTTAGGGGTTATTTACCCTCTTCTAGATTAATTGCATAATCGTATTCTAAGTTCTATGCTATGATTTTGGCTCGCCTACCTAAGAATATTCTTAGTAAGTCCCTTAGGCCTAATGGAATATTTAATAGATTAGGGTCGCGTTCGTCCTCCACATCATTATTAGGTAGGTCCTAGAGCTCCCTTAGGACGCTCACAGGTAGTGTTACGCGCTATAGTGGTTGTTTATATATAGTTGCTACCGTACGTTAAACCATTTCATGCGGTAGCTAGTAGAGGGTAGAGAACTCTTTAACACAGCATTTAAGGTGCCGTAGCATATTCTCCGCATATTGCTTAAGCCAGAGTAACCTATGGCGGTAGAAGTATCTTATAAGATCTTTAAGATCGCCGCCTCCCTGTAGTGTCTCCGCGACCTATCCAGCAGCTCCCCATTAGGTCTCCGTTATAGAGGGGTTATCACCTATACTAGGCTCTATACCCATCTTACTATAGAACAGGGGTTCGATCCAATACTCCTTTAGGTATAGAGCGTATACTGTTTTACCTAGAGCCATATCTTCTAGGATGTCTTTTAAGCTTGCTAGTAATATACGCCCTTCCAATTCTTTATCATTCCACCATTTAAAGGCTCCTATCTTAAAGCGTATTTTAGGGTCTACTTCTACAAGCCAAGGGTATCCAAGAATAAGGTTATAGCCTTCAAAGTTAGCCACCCAGAAGGGTTGCGGGCCGACCACCTTAGTGCAGTTGTGCATATTAGCCACTAACACTATAAGCTTATAGGCACTATATAGTTTAATCCAATACTTATCCAGAAACCCTATAATAGGTTTCCGCTACCTTAGCGACAGGATAAGCTCGTGCTCTTTTACCAAATCGTATTATATAAGATTGATTTCGGCGCCGCTATTATACAGTACTTGGAACTGACGTACCTCGCCTATAGGGAGTACCATTTCCAGCTTAATAGCAATACGGAGAGTCTCTCCTTCCATATCTTGCCCTAGTTGCAGCCGGGAAAGGTCCGCAACTAGGGCTTTTCTTTTTTTAGATTATTAGTGCAGTTATTACCCTACTTATTTTTCCAATTAGGTTTACCTCCGGAGAAGTTTTCTCTTAACCTTTCAGAGTATTCCTATAAGGGTGCCGGACGGGTGTTAGGTTAGCCCTAGGAGTCTTTTCTATTACTTAAGGTCCCTAACTTTAACCCTTCCAAATTTCTCTTTAAGAACGGCTTCTTTAAAGTTTGGGTCTGCCCTATATTACTACTAGAGTACCCGCGCTTTTAGTAACCCCCTAGCTTCCTACCAGAAGAGGTCTGGTTCCTTACTATATCCTCAGCGTTTAGAACTGCTCATTCAAAATCCGCATATACGGTAATCCGCGGTAGGGCTCCTACGCGCTTTATTTCGTTATAAATTGCTAGCTTAATTCTAGCCTAGATAAATCCAATCTTCTCCTTCTTATGGACGCTACCATCCTCGTTTTTAAAGAGCTTTAGATCTATTAGTTAAGCACAAGTTTCCATAAAGTTTATAAACTGGCGGAAATTGTGGCGGTTAAGCTATATCCTATTCCAGAATAGTTCTGCATAATCGTATTATACAACGTACGGATCTTAAGTCCACTTCTTTAGGAAGGTTTACAGCTGCGGCCATAAGGTAATTTGCTCTTTATTAAGCTGATTAAGTACGATCTAGTTTAGTAATTGGTCTTTAATCTTACTAATAATCCAGTGTATATACTCTTTAGTATTATCTCATATTATTAGCATCTTAAAGAAGTTGTCTACCTCACAAACCCAATCATCCAGCTATTGGGCATTAGGTCTATAACAAAGTTCTAGGCTATTAGAGGCCTTAGCCAATTAGTCCATATCCTTTTTTTATTTATAGCGTAGATAACTCTCTAAGTCTTCCATACTTCCTTAGGTAGATACTAGGTAGCCCTTAGAAAGCCCTTAGCCTTAGCTAGGTTGTAAAAGAGTTTATCTAGCCTAGATTAATCCCTACCAGATCTAGATTTGCCCTTAAAGGGTTTTAATATATTCACCAATAGCCTCCTCCTATATAGCTTTTAAGAGCCTTACGACAGCTTCCTAATATCCATCTTAAAGAATATTGGTATAGGGCTCTTAACTTTCCAAACTTAGGCCTAGGGAAGCTCCGGCTATAGAAGTAGTGTTGGTACTAGTAACTAGTATAGGCTTCCTAACAAGGCTTGGGTTTTAAGTTAGTATTTAAGTTAGGTTACCAAAAGGGGTAGGCCTGCTTGGCTTATAAGCAGTCTATACGCCGCTACTATACTAATTATGGGCCGATGGTCTTCTGGGAGGGTTCTAGTTAGATCCCTAATTAGACGCGTTAGTATATTCCTCTAGCATTTCTGGCTTAGGGGAAGATCTTAAAGTTGCTTCTAGCGCTTAATCTTCTAATTGGCCTAGGTGGGACCAGAGGGGTTCCAGTTACTTTCTAGCAGCGTTGTAACTATTATAGAGGGTGTCTGCGTTTTCCTCCGCATTGTTGGTAACCGTAGGTATATAAGAGTCTTTAAGCTCCTAGCACATCTAGGTATTAGGGCTCGTTTAGCCGTCTTGCCTAGAGGTTTATATTGTCGCAATCTCTTACTATTAGAGGGACCTTCCTGCCTTAGCGCAACAGCTTTCTATAAGGTATTTATGGAGTTTCCATTTAGGTTATCGCGAGATTTTTAAGGGAGGATAGTAGGTATAAATAAAAATATAAACAATCTGGTTTTTAAAGCCAGCTACCCTTCCAAAAAGAGTAGGAAGGATTTGAATGTGAGGGGAACTTATAGACAGGGGGCTATAAGGACACAATTATGAAATAAGATAGATTGGTAAGAGAGATGAATCCTTAAGGAGGTAAGGCCTCGAGGATCGTGGAGACTATATACTACAGGTATATGCCTCCGGTACGTGACCGACGGCCATCTAAAGGGTGTCCGGGGGTTGTCCTAAGGGCAACCTAAGGTGACCTGCAATAATATCCCTTATAATATAGGTGTTCCTTTTATCTATGTAGTAACCCTATCCTTTCCACTGCTTTTAGTGATATGTGGTTCCTAATTACTCTATTATCTACTAATACTTTAAACTGCTGATCTTGCCACTTAACTCGTAAATTTAGGTATTATCCTTAAATTCCTTTAAGGGTCTAAGGTTCTAATACTAGTTCCCTCTAATCTTGTATGCCTCCCCTTTTCCCAACTATTGGCTGCTTGATTCTGCTTATACTTAGTCCAACTTTAGCTAATACTTAGTTTATTTCTTTTCCTCTACGTACTATAGATAAGTGTTCTCCAGGCACTCCCACTACTATTGTCTGTCTAGGCATTCTTCTGTAAGGAATCTTCCTAGTTAAAGTACTAAGTCTCCTTAACCTTATACTTCTACTGGGTGCTAACTATATATATACTTAGCGTTTCTAAACCGCTTTTTCTCTAGTGCCTAATATATCCTTACTAGGTACTTCCGGTTCTTATCTTTTGGTACTCTATATATATTATATATATCATCCAAACAAGCTATCCACGATAGTATATAATGCGCTATATGTTTTAGGTTAACTCTTAGTTTATCTTTATTCTTAAGTTTAAACCTATACCTAGTTAACCTAACCACTAGTATCTTTACTATGGGTACTAAGATTTATTACTCGCTTCTCTAGTCCCTAGATTCTTCTTTTAGGTTCCTTAATATTATAATTAACGCTTCTTTAATATGATTTATGCGTTTTTCTGTAATAGGTTAGTCTTAGATAACTTTTTTATTTAGCTATATATAAAAGTCTTCCTATTTGTTATTATGTCGTTGCCTATACCACTTTCCGTACAACTGGTTTAGTGTGTATGGTCTATTTGTTAAAAAGTACCTTATTATTGCTGCATTATAACATCCTTTAGTATGTCTTTCTTTAAACCTAGTTGGAATATCTAGATCCTCTTCTTATTCTAGTTTATCTAACTACTTTACCCTAGGTGTCCCTATACTCGGCCTATTAGTAACTCTTTGTATGGGTGCTCTGTCCCTTATATAACCTAGCATAGCTAATCTCTTATCTAGCTTCTACTCTTGCCATGTAATAATTCTTGTCCTAAACTTATCTATAGTTTCTTATTTTCTGCGTCTTGTAGCTAGATCTTTGTAGTCGTTTTGCTTTTTAATCCTAGTATTAACTATTTAATCTTTAGGCTAAATACTATATTTACCTAGAATTGCTAATATTCTTATTTGTTTTCTAAACTTATAGTTTTTAAACTTGCGTTCTGTACTTATTTGTTTATTATTAAACTGAGTTACTGCCCTTTTCTATTAGTTTTCGTCCGTTGTGGGTTCTTAGGTGTGTCTTATCTCGTCTTAAAAATCTTAAGCTTCTCTTATCTCTTCTTAAGAATCTTAAGCCTATGGCCTTTTACCTTTATTAAGTAATAAGCTAGCACTAGCAGTCGTCTACTTACTTAGTTTCTTTTAAATATTACTCCTATTATCTTATAAAGCGATGGAAATTGTATCTAATAGTGTTATAATACCCATTACTAAATCTTATTTGGTAATGGTCTTAGTTTCTACTTCTATTTCAACTTCTCTAAGGTCTGTATACTCCTAGTAAGCTACCTTCGTTGCCTTATTATTAGTAAATGCTTTGCCTTTGTTAAATTTATTGTCTTTAATATCTAATCTACAAGCTGGTTCGCTGGTTTCCCTAAACTTAAGTAATAATAGCTCCTATAGCTAATAGCTTGCGCCATACTTAGCGTCCTTATAAATTTGGCATATATTGTTGTAATAATACACAAAACTGTTAATTAAACATTTTTTTATTCTTTATAGTGCACCATCGTTCCTTTATATATATGTGCCGTCTGCTGGCCTAGTTCCTTTTACCGCGTGGTTACTCTAACCACCTCTATAGTCTCTGGCGAAATAACCTTGTTTTCCATAATTTATGCAAGCTCCATCTCTAAACTATTTTTCTTACTATAGAGTCCGCCTAAACGTCTTCTACTACTAAGATCCCTAGTTTAGCCTCTACTCCTTGGTTCTTTAATTACTTAATCCTTAACCTTTAGGTTTCTATAGTTTCTTTTCCCACCTTTAGGTTTCTTTAGTACCGCTTAGGTCTATTAACTCTACGCCATTCTATAGTTTTTAACTCTATGTCTGTTATTGCGTACTCTGCGCCTTATATAACTATGGAACTCTGTCTTACCCTCTCTTAGCTTGTTCCCTTTAATAGATTCTATTATTAATCTTTATTAACTAATCTATTAACTCTTTTAGAGTATCTACATCTTCTATTAGGATGATTGCGTCCTGGACTTTAGCCTTAAGTCCCTATTTATATTGTGCTATAAGCGCCCTATTATTCCACTTAACCTGCGTAGCTAGTGTTTAAAACTGTGTTGTATACTTAATTACTAAAGTATATTATACTAAGTTCTAAAGCTTTTATTCCACTATGGTTATAGCCTCTAGGTCTCTAAATATCTGCGTTAGTTATTCCGCAAACCCATTCTAACTAATAAAGATGTATTACATATCCTAGTTAGTAGTTGTTATGCTATTGGCCTATATTTCTATAAGATACGGCTTAAACCACTTAAGTGCCCTCCCCATTAGGAATAATCCTGCATAGGCTACTTAATCTAACAATATTGCTAACTTCACTCCTTTCTGTACTACCTTAAAGTGCATCTGCGTAAGAAATCCTTTAAGCTTTAACTTCTCTCCTAAAAACCGTTTAATTAAAGGTAGCTTAACTTTTACTACTCTAATTCCATTAATGCGTTTTTTAAGTATCCTATTATTATCTTATAAGTAATTAACCATTTCCTATAACTGACCTTGCGTAACCACTTAAGAATCCCCCTTATCCATACTAGTATTACCTGGCCCTGAGGTTATGGCTACCGTTAACATCGTTACAACTGGTGCTCTAGGTGGCATATTATTCGATCTTATTTAATACCATAACCTTAGTAGTGAATATATAACGGAACCTTATAGCAGGAACTACGGTAGGTTCTATTATTAGGCTAGGTATATAGGTAAGAACAAATCAACAACATAATAACAACTAGTGGAGTAGTTGCCCAACAGATTAACTCTAATTGTATTCTAAGATTTACTATAAGGAGAGAACTATCTACAGTAGGAACTAAGGTCCTTTAAATACACAACCGTACTCCTAAGAAATCCTCTCTTATACGTAAGGTATGTATTGTCTGTATTAAACGTAACGTCCCTTCTATTTAATATAGTTAATACGTTTAACACCACGTGACCTCAGTTACTATTCCTCGTCACATAGTTCCACTGGCTCTATCCTGGACCGTGCTTGTATTAACTAACTAGCTTCCTGCGACTCTTCCCCAAGTAGTCATAACATCGTACTTAAAGCGTCCGTAACATATATAAGTAGAAGGTTGCGTCTTAAAGAGTGTTATAAATAGTTAATAGAAACAAGAGGAACTATAGCGCCTTTACCTATAATACTAGGTTAATATATGCTTCTTGCACGTCCTTTAGGTAATTAACTTTCTAATTAACCTTCTTAATTCTATCCTTGTGCTTATCTTCTAGTTCCTTGTTAGTCGAAATAGGGTTAATTAAGGCATTAAAGTGGCGGCGCTCCTATATGCAGTTAAGATTAATTTCCCTAATACAAATTAGGTTAGGGTCATTATTTATATCCTTAAATAATATATTAATAAACATTTCGCGATTAGACTTTAGCTATTTATTATACTATCCTTTTATCTCATCCTATAGCATTATCTTAAATATTTACACTTTGTCTAGATCTATGCCTTTTAAGAGCTCTAATTTATCTAGTAGGGGCTGGTCTTTACTACTACGGGTCCAGCTATAAGCAGTTTTAATTATAGCCGGCTGTACGGCTAATAATGCACTAGTAGGTATAGGTGGCGGTAACTTTAGGGTTAATATAGGCTTTAGATTTAACTGCTTAGATATAGGTGGCGTGGACTCTAGAATTAACTACTTATAACTACTTTAACCTAGGGTAGGTGTGCCTATTCTTCTCCTAGTCGGTATTGGTTATGCAATATTAGGATTAGAGTTGGACTTAGAATTACTTTTATTAAATCCTGTGCCTATAAACGTACGTTAGATAACTCTATATAATATTATACAATCTTATATAAGTTGTAAAGTCTCTTACGCTTTGTAATCTAATTGGGATTTTTAACTCTAATTATAATTATATTAAGTCCAGCCTTCTTCGCAGAAAGCACCGTAAATGCTAGGTTTATATAGTTAAGAATTAGTGTACCGGTGGTTAGATCTACTATGGCCTAGCTATCCCTATATTTATCTGCCAAGAAGTTTACACTTATTACGGCCTGTAGCTTATTATATCTATAGTAATATACATTAACTTTCTCTGGAGAATTGGATAATAGATATTTATGCTTAGTTTTTAATATAAATCTGTATGGAATAGGGGCCCTATTTAATGGCGTTTTATCTAGGTAACTATATATAGCAAAGCTTATTTTATAGAATGGTGTAGGTGTAATATTTGGCTATTATAGAACTTTAATAGATAGACTACTAAGTACCTAGGTAGCCTTGGAGGTTACCCTTAATCTAGATAAGTTAATAGACTGCTCTCTGGAAGATAAGGCGCTATACTTTAGAATAATATTCGCCATTATAACCTCTACGCCTTTATATCTGTTAGTTGTTACGTGTTGCTATATAGACTTTTTAGCGGCGACAGCAAAAGCTTTAAACTCTAATAGTAGATTGGATCTCTTAAACACGTATCTATACTTGGTATTAAGAAGGTTAAAGACTATACGCTTAACTCTATTTTGTATAGGCCTGGGCGCTAGCAACCTACCGCTAGACGCTTTATTAATTTCGCTAGTATAGTATTAGAGGATCTCTTTGTATATTTTTTCGTTAATTGCGAGTCCTTACTATAGCTTTAGACCACTTATTTGCGATAAGTTCTTATTAGTTATAGTGGTTAAGTACTAACTAAAGTCTAGATATGGCGCCGCCATTGTAGTTAAGGACCCTATATATTTGTAAGCGGGTAAAAGCTTTATATAGAATAGTATGGAGTAACTTACGAAAACAGTAGAGTGGATAATGTATTAGATAATTAGAAATAATCTAACAAGATAATCCTAATAGTTATAATAAGAAGGTATGCTAATGGTGTTAACTTAAGATAATAGCGGATTCTAATAAGAGTGATATAAGAGTAATATAAGAAATAGAATAGAATGCGAGTCTTAATGCGAGAAGTAGGATAAGATATAAGCTTTAATATAGGTAGTAGAACGAAATGCGAGACTTAGAGTAAGAAATAGAACGAAAGGTATATGGCGAGACGAGATATGGGATTTGCGCTGCTAACTAAGTAAATAAAATTGCAAGATATAAATAGCAAGGCATATAAAAATAAGTGTAATCTGTAGTAGAAGCCTTAGAATGTTAGTTATTATATATATTATATAGGAAGCTAAAGAGTTATAGATAGGGTAATAGATGTCCTAATAGGTATACTTAAGCAACTAGACTAGATATATAATAATAAAAGAGCTAATAATTCTATTCTTCGTGTTGTAACTAGTTAGTGAAGTAGCTCTAAAGAGGTAGGGGAACAAGTTTGGGACAATCTAAGATATTAAAAAAGGTCTAAGATTGTACAAAAAAGTGAAATATAATATAGCATTTTATTCTATGAGTATAAGGTAAGGTAAAATATATAGTAGAGAGAGGCGGGGGGATAATCTAAGACATTATAAAAGGTCTAAGATTGTACGAAAAAAAGTGAAATATAATATAGTATTTTATTCCATAAGTATAAGATAAGGTAAAGTGTATAGTAGAGAGAGGTAGGGGATGATCTAAGATATTATGGAAAGTCTAAGATTATACAAAACAAAGTAAAATATAATATAGTATTTTATCCTATAAACGCAAGATAAGGCTTTAGGATACCCTTTTACCTAAAGTATAACCTATTTTTAAGCTATATCACTAACAAAGCAACTTTTTTTTTAGGTAAGCTGTTATATCTACTATATAGGCAGCCTAAAACTAGTATCCTAGATCCCACCTATGGCTACTACGCTTTATATTAAAGATATTTGCTAGACTTATTTGCATATAGGTCCCGTAGTCCGAATTATATATTAAGCTATCTATAACACAGCTATTGTTACTCTAGCCCTATAATACTATACTCTTATTTACGCGCCTTTTTCTTCTATTTCCTGCCATTATTTACTTAATCTTTTAAACTTCTATAGCCGCCTAAACCGACACCACAGCCTCTTTATCTTCAAAAACACAGCTATGTTAAGCTTGCCTTAGCCTCAATTTCTCCAAACGCACACTATCTAGAAATGTATCCCGCCTTATACAACTACTATAAGCTCTACCTATAATATGGCGTCTAGTGCCCTAGCGCGGAGCAGGCTCTTTTAAAAGCCGCATTATAATGCCTTCTAGAGACTAGACACCTAAAGCTTTTTCAGCCGCTATAAATAAGGGAGATGCCAATACGCAGATTAACAGTGGTATACTAGGTAGAAATGGCCCTAATCTTTATAAGCTGGGGTAGGATGTTAAGGTTAAGCTAGCCAATCTATAGGCTGACCCAAATAACCCGTTTTTTTCTGGCAAATTATTTAAAGAGCTCTAACTATATTTTAGCTCTCCGCACCCTAGTAGTATATAGGCTCATGCTGATATATCTATTTAATAGGAAACCGGAGATATTAAAAGGAATTCTAGAAATAAACTTTCGAAAGCCGTCAAAGATAAGCAGTTAGCCTACAAGATACGGGCTTTCTATTTAGTTACTTCGCGGGCTTTAAATTATCTATATTATTGCCAATACCCGTTATCCGGCCTAGCCCTTTGGCGTTACCCTAACGACAAATATAAGACTTCCAGGCGGCAGCTTAAGTTGGACATTAGTTAGAACTCTATATACCTAAGACTAGATATTATAGTTCCAAGTACTAACCTATTTAGTTATCTTAACTCGACTAGCACTACCCTTAATCTTCCCTTTTTTTTTTGCTATAGCTTATATAGAAACAATGGAATCTATAGGTCCGGATAGCTAATATCGTCGGGCTCTGTAATATTAGTGGTAAATAATATCTTCGCCGTAGCTGTGGTCCTATAGCCATTGCCTAAGAATACTGTATATTGTTGTTTAGACAGATAAAGGTTTTTTAGGTACCATTAAGTCTTTAGTTTATAGTATCCAGTTCCGCTACTTTAGACTCTTTAAGTCCTTAAACTCGGTATTAAGCTTAGTATTAAGCTAGTCACACTTGCGCTTTAGCGTATAGTTTAGCTACCTTGGACTCTTTTAAGTCCTTAAACTCGGTATCAAGCTGGTTATACTTATGCTTTAGCGTCTATTCTGGCTACCTTAGACTCTTTTAAGTCCTTAAACTCGGTGTTAAGCTAGTTATACTTACGCTTTAGCGTCTATTTCGGCTGCCTTAGACTCTTTTAAGTCCTTAAACTTGGTGTTAGGCTAGTTATACTTATACTTTAGCGTAACTAGTTCTAGCGAGAAAATAAAAGGTATACTCTTAGCAGCCATAAAGCTAAGCCACTTATATAGATTAAATACCGGCAATTAACCGTTAGTACTATAATACGCACTCTTTATACCTGGAAATAATACCATATTGTTTAATATACAATTAGCGATAATATAGCGGAGCTGTCTATGGTGTTCTTATACCCCTAAGAGTTACGGCGGCCTTTACCAACACCTATAGTGCTGTAAAAGGCGGCTACCTAGCCACTAACACGTCTACAAAAAAGCACGCGAAGAGAGATACAACACTCGCATATTTATTGCGGCCTAACTACTTATAATTCGCGATTAATTCCACTACTCTTACTAGTTAGATAACGCGCGATCGCAACCGGACAGTATAAACACGGATACCAATGAGTACGCTCTAGTGGCGGTAAAATACGAGCAGAATGCCTATCTGGTGCCTCCGTGTAGTATACTATATTAAAAAAGCGTCATATTATTATTATTATTACTTAGAGAAGAGATATTTAAAGCAACTAAGAATATAAAGGTGGGTAAACCAATTTTATGCAAGACTAATAATAATATGTAGTAAGTTAGCTAGACAATTTTAGATATTACCATATTATAATATAACAATAGCTAAAGTATACTATATAATCCTTTTCGTTTAGAGTTTGATTACGCCTTTTTAATATAGCTGCACCGCATTTGCTATATAAAGGGAGATATTAACGCATTACTTAAAGACACCCGCCTTAGCCCACTTTATAGCCTACTTAGCTTCTAATTTGTAAATTAATAGGAAGAACTAATTACCGCTATTCTATTTCGTATATAAGATGAACAATAGCTCCAATTAAAGTATAAGGTGGAATTGAACGTTAAAGGCTCTAAGTAGAGGGAATACTATATTCTTTACTAGGATATTATAAATGTAATTGCCTTTCTAATTGGCCATTGACCCTTTAAAGATGCACTAGTATATATACTAAAGAGACTCTATAATGCCGAAAACTACTAAGTCTATACATCGGGAAAATATTCGCAGGATGAGATTTAAGTAGACTTTGATTTTCGCGTTTCGCGTAATTAACATGCAATTTAACCAACTTAATACGCAATTAACCAACTTAACACGCAATTAACCAACTTAACACGCAATTTAACTAACTTAATATGCAATTATCCAACTTAACACGTAATTTAACCAACTTAATATATAATTAACCAACTTAACACGCAATTTAACTAACTTAATATGCAATTAACTAACTTAACACGCAATTTAACTAACTTAATATATAATTAACTAACTTAACAACTTTAAAAGTTAAATAATACGCAGTTGACCTACTTAACAACTTTAAAAGCTAACTATATATTCCTTAACACGCAGTTAACCTACTTAGCAACTTTAAAAGGTAACTATA
>Ga0307507_10000773_pt1 | contig 70324 bp, 35 predicted proteins | sample 7_EM_MG_FD_207223 | JGI IMG/M metagenome (GOLD analysis project Ga0307507, IMG submission 207223) | Populus trichocarpa ectomycorrhiza microbial communities from riparian zone in the Pacific Northwest, United States - 7_EM | ecosystem: Host-associated > Plants > Roots > Unclassified | place... | reverse complement strand
GAAACAAGTATTTAGACATTCGATGAGACATACGAGGTAAGGAGCGGGGTATTGAGACATAGGGTTCTAGACTTGAAGCCAGTATCAAGATGGTAGTAAGGAAATACGATCCAGTTCGACACGTTCTCTCACAGTGCCATGGGCAACCTCATTTTAGAATGGCCGGTCTAGAATCTAGATTCGCATCAAAGTCCTTCTAGACGAGTTCGGCTTTTATATATCTTGTTAGTGGTAGTGATATAAGACGATTTAAGGCTGCCGGCTTGTAACCCGACACAGTATCTAACTTATTATTGAAACAAAGACCGGAAGCTAAGTCACTTGTATTCAGAGAAAATGATTTACCAGAGAGACACATCGATTGTTATTTCTTCAAGGTTTATTGTATCTCTTCATCTCGGGAACGAACATAGAAGTAATTAGCTGCTGCTTTGATCACTGGTGCCGCCTCTTCAGATACCACTTCCCTCAGCATATTCGTCCATACTTTCAATCCATCCGGTAAAGTGAATTCCTTGTCATCCAATTGTGTCTGCTCACTAAACAAGGCCTGCTCTTCTCGCAAGTTTGATATTAACTCTTTTAAGTTCTTCTCCATTCGACTGCGGGCATACCAGTGACATCTATCCGTGGAGATCTTGACAGTCGCTCTAGATAGAACATCAATTGCGCCTTGGAAGTCGATCACCAGGAGAGGACGAACCGATTCAATATGAGTTTTGAGTGCAGACGCCCATGCATTTCGGCCGCATATGTCATTTTCGTAAACGGCAATCCGAGCTTCGGCTTTTGTTATTTTGGCCCTAAGCTCATTCATTTTATCTACCGCGACTCTCCCCATTCTAGCCACCGAATTGTCATACTCGTGCTTAATAGCCCCTCTCTCATCCTTGAATTCTTTCCTTTCCTTGGCCATGAGTTCGATATATTGTCGACTAATTGCCTCTTTTTCTTCGATGAAGGTTTTCCTTTCTTGTTCTAATTGCAAACTTCGATTTTTTTCTTGTGCTTGATATTCCGCGATGGCAGCAGTATGGTAAAGTTTCTCTCCCTGCAATCGCTGGGAGAAGTCATATCTTTGCTGCTCCATTTCCGCTTTCTGCCTTACGGAACACATTGCTACCGCCTTAAGCTCTTGAATTATTGCTCTGACATAGCTCTTATTCTCTTTTTCGTCTTCATCTGAAGCGGATAGAAAGGCGTTTGGAATATTTCTGCATTCTTTTTGAGGGGTTTCAAGCAAAATCCTAGGCTTCATCTGGTCGATTTGATGCTCCGCTGCCTTGGCATCAACACTTTGATCGAGGATGTTTTTAATCTTGCTCGCGAAGTTGAGCACTAGCTCTTGGACTGTAGCTTCAAGCTCTGCCTTTGCTCTAAGATTTCCCTCCCTATACTGCGATTTGATGGCCATAATCTCGTCTGACTGTTTCCAGCCAGCGAATTCAGACTGAATAATTGCGAAGCGCTTCTTTTGCAGCTTGCACTCTGCCTCAAATCCCTTCGCGCTTTCTCTGCTCGCCCGCAGGTCGCCGGTGAGCCTTATTATTTCATCCTGCAGAGGTCCTATTCGAGGACGTAATCTCATCGCTTCTTCCTCAAACGGCCGTAGTCGAGCTATCTCACCATCTTGCTGGGAAGTAATACTGGTTAGATTCTTGAGCTGAATTTCGAGGTTCGCGACCCTTTCCTCCAAGCCAGCAATCTCTCTTTCTTTGCTGTTGATGATATCGCACTTTTGCAAGACCGATGTCTGTAAAGCACTCAGCTGTGCCTTTGGAATCGCGGTAACATCGCCAAGACCCCCAATTTTTGCAGCATTCTTGATATCTCTTGTAAGTCGAACGAGCGCCATATCTTATGCGCTGTTGGCAGAACTGTACACACGAGGGTTTGTTGGCCACGCTATGCGAGCTTTGGATGAGTATCCAGAGAACTTAAAAAAAACCTGTATAGGAATATGTCTAATCTCTCCAAGAATTTGAATTCGGTTGTGAAGGTGTAACGGAGACATCACAATGAGTATGCATCCTAAAGATGTGTGAGGATGAAAAGAGGCTGACAGAGTAGGTTCTTGCAGCTCGCAGGAACGTGCGGTATACGCTGTACGATGCGGGGCCACAACTTTGCATGATCTGTAGACCTTTCAAAATCAACCTGACAAGGCATTCGCCAGCCTTGCATCAAGCATCAACGGCCAAAACAGTTCTACGGTGCGAAAAAACCCGCATCTTACAAGGAAATATCTCATGCGGGGACGCCTGAAAGCCCAAAAGAGCAGTGATCTACTTGGACTGGAGTGGAGATTTGGGATTAAATCCACTCCAGTCCAAATTACTTTAGGCTTAGCTTTTTCCTAGTTTGGCTAAATACCTGCCTAATAAGGTATAACCTTGCATTGGATCCAAAACGAGGCGATTTTGAATCCAGTCCAAGTAGATCACTGCAAAAGATGAAGAATTAACGGGTACTGGCTGCCCAGCAGCTTGACCTGCCCTGCAGCTCTAACTTAAAAGCGTCAGCAGACGCCTTCACGTTTTCTAATAGATGCATGATGCACTTTAAGATTGGATAACGCACATTCTAACTACCAATGACTATCCTAGGGGCCCACGCTGCACTTGCAGTAGAGCAAAGGTTGTGATGGAAAGCTATCACGCCACCCGCTCCTTATTCGCGAAAGGAAGCGCTGCCTCATGAGGCAGCTGGAGCCTTGCTCACTCAAACCGTTGCCTTATTTCCTCCGCCTGGAAAGCGGACCAGGATGATCAAGGTACTATTCTACGAGAAGGTCAGAAAGAGAAGTTCGGTCATTTTCTCTTCAGTTACTTCCCTCTTGGACGTCAAGATCTATGAGCTTTAACCCTGTAGCCACTCGTGAGCACAACCCACCGAGATCCGCATTTTATAAACCCACCTTTTTTCATTTGCTTGCCATTGAAGATGAGTCGAAGATAATCCGGGTCAAGTCCCTTCTCTTCATTCAACCTTTTACCTAAGTCTTCAATTGTAATATTGACCGGCACATTGTTTAGAGTATATGTTTTATCAGTGTCCTGAATGAACACGTTCTTGAGTACTTTCCCTTTGGGTACCTCGGAATACGGAGGGAGGTCGTCGGTATTTTCCTTAGGCTTGGGCTTGGGCTCGGTCAGAGTTTCGTCGACGAGGTCGACGCGAGTGATGGTACAGCCCTAAGTATTTGTCAAGCAGACTAAAATTGGAGTCATTACGGACAGTGGTTTACATCTTTGAGATCGTACGAGATTAGGGTACGCTCTAGAGCCTGTCAGTAATTGTTCAACCAGGCTAATTGGCAGCACAACGCGGCAACTTACTGTCTTCCATGACATCGCCGCGGGCATATAATTGAAGTTCTTTCACATCCACCTGACGCCCAATGGTCCGAGAGAGTCTTTGTGCTACTACATGCTTAAAGCGCAACACCGACATGTTCTTGAAAAGACCAGAAAACGACAATTGCTCAGAACCGTCGATAGCCTCCACTAAAATTTCATCATACATATCACTTGGACCGTCCATTGCTGGTGGAGTGTAGTGCCTGCTTATATGAAAAAATTGAGCTCAACTTGGTGAGGCTGTGAGGAGAACGGGGACAACTGAACTAGCCTGGCGAGAGAGTTGGCAAAGCATATGCATAAGTATTCATGGCTAAGGGTAACAAGACCCAGTGATCAAAGCGTTTTAGCTTGAATCCGGCGAAACCTGCCTTGCATTTGATAAGACAAACTTGCTCTTGTCAGGTCGACTTGGCTTGCATGGTTTCCGTATTCGTGTGCACCGGCATCACTGCAGGTGGCGCAGCCTTGCATATGCCCAAGGCGAAACCCAGTTAAACAGAGAGTTAAAAGTACTTTCAGCCTGACCTCACTATTCTGTGAAAAGATTCCTTTGCGAACAAGAATTTTCGTTACTTTATTAAACAGAATACCATCTTGTTTCATGGAAGGCTCGGACCTAGAGGATTGGACTCTGTGCTGGAAAGTCAATCTTGTGTTTCACGAGGCTATTAAGAAAGGCCGTTGGAAGTGCATTGTCTGTTATAAGGAGCACGAAGATTCTGAAATCGGCTTTCGCTCAGAATTTGGCCAGCAGGCGGTGGCGTGTTCCGCAGGTCATTGTGATGACTTCTGGTTCTGGAGCAATGGTCTTTCGGGTCCATGCCCCGAGTGTGATCAAGATCTTGTCCTCAATATATCGCGAAGGAAGCAGGAGTGTTTTGAAGAGCAATGTCATCGGATTTTGAACATAAATGTGCAGGTGATAAAGGATCGTCTTGGACCAGGACTCTTGCTCGAGAAGTAAGATCGAAATCTAATCCCTATGAACTTTTACTATCACTGATTCAAGTTTTCTAGGTACTTAAATTTCTCGGAAAAATACAAAGTTTTCGAATGCATAACCTGTGGTGATAGGATTCCTCTTCGTTATGCTCCGTCACGTTCGCCTACTGCAAAGTGCAATCACGATCCAACGGTATGCAATACAAATGATTGTTTTCGAAAGGAATGCAGCCATAAGCATCAGAATGAGTGCGATCCAATGCCTTGTTTAAGAAAATATGTAGAGTCTTGTACGAAAGGGCGAGGTTGGCAGAACATTATGTGTCCGCATCCGGGCTGCGGGAGTACATTGAGTGCGCGAGACGTGGAGGAATGGGCGCCTCCGGAGGCATTCAGGAGGTGCGTTTCTCTATGCTTGTGCCTTTTATAGTTTATTCGGTATTATGCGTCGGGTTTGCTTGTAGAAGCTAGTGTGAGAGGTAGTTCAATTCGTTGTTGCGACGCAGTGTGTAGTCAAGGAAAGCCTCTGAGAATCCTCAAAGGATTGGACCTAATCTACAGCTCCGAACTAACTGAATTGACTTATTTTTACTGACCTTTACAGCTACAACAAGCAGTTGCTGCTACGCTCTCTGTCAAATGAGCCCAATTTCCGCTGGTGCTACAAAGAGTGTGGACATGGACAGATACATCTTGCCGGGGGTAAGATTGGATATTTGTGAAATTCATATTTGGAGCAGTCAAAGCTAACCCTTCCAATAAGCAAACCAGCTAGAATGGCGATGTAGGAAGTGCAAAACGTTAAACTGTTTCAAATGTCAACACGAGGGCCATCCTGGCCGTGGCTGCGAACAGCATGCGAAACTCCGAGCTTACGACGACGCAAACGAGATGAAGCTGGCGCAAACCTCAAAGCGATGCCCAAAGGTTGGCTGTGGTCTCAGGATAAGGAAGTGGAAGGATACATGTGCACATATGACTTGTAGGAAGGATTCGGATCTTGGTTCGTTGCATGCGCCCGGCATTCCCGGGTTATAGTACGAGAGATTTCTAATTACTTTTATAGGTGGCTGTGGGACGAAATTCTGCTGGAAATGCAAGGTAATTTTCGAAGTTTCTGGAAATGGACAGTATCGCTATAAGCATCTCGCTGAATGCCCAGCAATAAACGGAATTCCGGGCCTCGACATGCCAGATCCGGTGCCACGGCCAGAACTCAGTGATCCTCGTTATCGTGAAGGATGGGACGTAGACCCCGAATATATAGAGGGAAATTCGGAGATTGATTCGGAAGATGATTCGGCTGAGGATCATTGAGACTGGTGTTGGTAGAATTGACTCGGGCTTTGTGTCTCGTCGGCTTGGCTCATACATGTACATGTATCCAGTATGCCACTCACAACATGTATACATAAGTAAAAGCAAAAGATATCTTCCCTTGATCTATTATCTGTTAACCTGGTAGTGAAGGACATTCCAATTCCTTATCCGAGATCTTGCTCTATACCCGCCTCCATCTGTCTCTTGAGTTCGATCTCGTCCCTCAATTCAAGCACATCTTTCAAGTTCCACTCCCTAGATAGACGCCCGTTCACACTCAACCTTACGCTTTCGATACTCTCTGCTAGAAATCTAAACCGCTTGTCCTCCCTCTCTTTGACATCCTGGCCGCCGCCAAGATCGCTTTGCCCTATCATCCATTCCTCCAGGGTCTCGACTAGCGATTCCTCATTTATATATTCATGCGTATTGATATTAACAGCGAGTAAGCCCACTTTGATCTTCCTTGCCTTTTTCTTGGAGAGGAAATAAACACCTCGCTCGAGAAATCTTTGCAGCAGGACTAGTCCTGCACTACACACATCTCCCTCATGCTCTATCCCATCATCGCCTACAACCGAGCAGATGCTGCTCGTCTTGCCGCTTCGAACCCTCATCTCCACATCTAGTACATCTACTATCTTCGAAAACATGGGCACCGAAATCCAAGTCGGGTATAAGACATCCTGGTCGTCTCGGTTAGCCAGATCAATCTTATACCGCAACGGACCCATCCGCTTGACACTATCTAGTAACTCCGCTCTCAATTGCCGTGAGGCTTGCAAAAGAGGATAAGTTGGCGGTAGGGACGTATGTTCGGGGTATCGGACACTTTCTTCCCCATAATAGGTTTCCGGATCGGTAGCGGAGTGAGAGACACGTTTGCGTTCACGCTGAAGAGTACGGGATTTGGCCGATGCGAGGTCATCTAAGAGGCCCCATTTATAGATCTCATCGCGGAGTTCGCGGGGAAGGCTCAAGATGTGAGGCATGGTGGTAATCTGGGCATTTGCGATGGTTTTGCGATGAGAAATCGAGGTTGGGCTTGCTTATAGTTGGTTGATAGAGCTTTTGGCGGGGTTTACAATTTTGTTGCTGCTTACACGGCGCTTGGGAGTCGAAAGGTTCGTGTCGTGGTTATCGGCAGCGCTACTGTCGTTTGCAAAAGATTGACAAAAATCGCCAAGCCGCAGTTGCGCGCATCGCCTCCCCATCAAAAACAACACACCCCTATAGCCCCACTAATATAGCTCTATCCCTTCCGCTGGTAGGGTCTCAGCTGTCATTTTGTGAGCAGCTCTTTTGGGCTGTCGCGGCGCGTTTCCGCTTAAGGTTGATTGGGTTGGAAGTCTCCTCATCTGGTTCAAAACGGTTTTCCTGCCCATTATCGTCCGAACATCCTGTTCCTTCCCCACCGTCCCTTACCTTCGGTAATTCTAGGTAATAAGTGACCACCGTTTTGCCCACCTGAGCGGTATATCTCGCACGAATGGCTTCCCAGCTTCCGACCCGCGTTTACTGTGGCGTGACTGTACCAGACACGCCTGTCGTATCCAAAGCGCTTGAATTCGCGCGCATCCATTCCACCGATTATGCCTATAATCACATCCAACGCTCCTGGCTTTTTGGTTTCATTATCGCGGGCAAGATCCCCGAGCTTAAAGACCGCGACCAAGAGGTTCATGCAGTTGCTGCAATCTTGCATGATGTTGGATGGGATCCTACTGGCGAGTTAATCTCGGCCGACAAGCGTTTCGAGGTCGACGGTGCTGATGCCGCTCGCGATTTTCTTAAGAAAGAGGCCCCAGATTGGGATAAGCACAAGGTCCAGCTGGTCTGGGATGCCATTGCTCTGCATACAATTGGGAGCATTGTCTTCTACAAGGAACCCGAGGTACAGGCTTGCTCGTATGGCATATGGGCCGACTTTCAGGGCCCCGATCGTGTTCCCAATGGACTGCTCACCTGGGATGAGTATAACGTGGTCGTTCAAGAACTGCCTAGATTAGGGTTGATGAAGGGTCTCAAAGAAGTTATGTGCCATTTGTGCCGAACGAAGCCACAGACGACCTACGATAATACAGTGGGTGAATGGGGAGACAGGTATGTTGAAGGTTATCCCATGCACTGCTGAACGCGCTGCCGGGCACCGTGCACTGGGAACAATAGTTGATCCGGCCCCGGAACACCAGAATTGGGTTTAGTTCACTTACCTCAGCAAGCTCAGACCATAGAATCAATTAGCGGACATACGTATATCCGCAAGCGGATATCGCTAACCTTTTTTGTCAAAAAGTTGATTCTATGGTCTGAGAGACTTTTCCAGCATTTCTTAAGCGACCCGACTTTGTTTATATGTAGAGCAGTCACCTTCTTAAACGAAATTGATCTACCCCCCCACAACAGCTATTATCTTATAAATACCGTCAAATTAATCCGCAGAAGCAGCTCTATAATCGATCAATATATCTACCCCATCAGCCCCCGCGATGTTAAGCAGAAAGCGCCGCCGAACGGGCGATTCGCCTAGGCTCTGCACGAGGCTCTGCAAAGCTCTGCACGAAGCTCTACACGAAACTCTGCACGAAGCTTTGCACGAAGCTTTGCACAAAGTTCCGCACGAAGCTCTGTGTACGGAGGCTCTGCACGAAGCTCTGCAGAAGCTCCGCAAAGCTCTGTGTACGGAAGCTCTCCACGAAGCTCCGCACAAAGCTCCGCGTACGAAAGCTCTGCGTACGGAGGCTCTGCACGAAGCTTTGCACGAAGCTCCGCACGAGGCTCTGCGTACGGAGGCTCTGCACGAAGCTCCACAAAGCTCTGCGTACGGAGGCTCTGCACGAAGCTTTGCACCAAGCTCCGCACAATGCTCTGCGTACGGAGGCTCTGCAAGAAGCCCTGCACGGAGCTCTGCACGGAGCTCTGCTCGAAGCTCTGCACAAGGCTCTGCTCGAAGCTCTGCACAAGGCTCTGCTCGAAGCTCTGCACAAGGCTCTGCTCGAAGCTCTGCACAATGCTCTGCTCGAAGCTCTGCACGAGGCTTTTCTCGAAGCTCTGCACGAGGCTCTGCTCGAAGAGACCCGCAGTGCGGTTGAGGACGTTGCGGATATCTATTCGGAGCCGTCGCTCCCGCTCCATCCTATAACTTCTTCGATTTTAAGTATCCAGCACCTAATACAGTAGCAGCTGTTCTAGTATCTTATTTAACCTTCTATATCTATATATAATGAGTTTTTATAGTAGTATACTATAGGTTAGCTTAAATATCTCTAACTTAGTAGTTAGTATATAATAAGGTTTAGAGGGAGATTATCTAGTATATTACGGATATTATATATCCACCTGGCTATAGTAGGTGCCTTAAGGTACCTATTATAGATCTATATAGGTTTTATATATATTAGCTAGCGTTTAATAAAGTTATATATGGTTACAGAATTGCTAATAACGCGTTTTTTTTTTTAACGAAAATGATCACAAGATCTAAAAATACCTAAGTAATAAAAATAATATATTCTAAAAGCCTAGGTTCTATTATATAATCGATTAACTTTAGGAAATATTATAAAATATTGGTGTTGAGTTATTCTAATATCCGCAACCTCCGCAACGCGGATATTGTCAGATTTACTAAGAAACCTTGGAAATGTGGCTCAGACGTGATTCTGGTGGTTTCGCACAAATGTAGTTAGTCAGCTTGCGGACCGATTGAAAATCCGCACCAACAGAATCACGTCTGAGCCTGCTGAGGTAATTAGTTCACCGCTTTGCACCAAAACTTTTGGTGTTCTTAGGCCGGATCAACCATTATTCCCAGTGCACGGTGCCCGGCAGCGCGTTCAGCAGTGCATGGGATAGCAGAAAGGGCAAGCTGACACAGGATCTTTTGGATACTTGTAACTTAGATTAAAGGTACATAAGGTTTTGTCTTTAAACAGGGTCGCTTTAGTGAATAGTTATCGCAATTCTGGGATATTGTTGGGGAAAGCAGGAAAACACGAACCACTTTGTCGCTACCCTCCTCTACTCGTGTGACTAGTGTGAACCAACTTCCAATCATGAATTCAGGCGTCTTGGCATGGACAAGAGAGGTTTAAAGCTCTACAACTTTTTCTTCCAAACCCGTACGAAATGCTTATCTAAAACTCGCATATCTTAGCGAGGATCATACAACCGCTTATCTTGTTGGCCGCCGAGGTAGCTTTACTGCAGAGGTGCGACGGGTGCTGTTTGACGTCCGTATCAGACGGTGTCAGCCTAGTTTCAACCTGTATCATCACTCTCTAGGGACCCCTGTAGGGGGTCAATTCTCTTATGTATATTAGGGCTCTTAGAGCCACCTTAAATAAGATAGATCACTTATATAATTCTGTGTCTCTACCTATTAGCTAGCTTATGTTATTTATCTTAATACCTGCCTGGCTAAAAGTTATAAGCCTGGTAACCTTCTAAGCACCAGGAAGATCTTAGTGGCCAGATAAATACCACTAAGCCTCTTTAAGCATAGTTCGTTACAAAATATTGCATGCTTTATACGTAAGCGCGTCTCTTTACGCAACCTTAAGAAAACAATAAAAGCCACTATAGCACCCACAATAACGGACTTTACTAACCCTCTTTTACTAACCTAAAAGGACTGGCCTTTATAGTTTTAATTTATCTACTGAGAAGCAAGTTTTACAAAGATCTGGGACTATGTTGACCTAGATAAGATGGAAGACAAAATTAAAGAAAACAATAAGCCAGACATACCCTCAATAGCAGCAGCTCCTGCAGCTCCAGCAGCAACTCCGTCTACTGGAACAGCTATACCTGGGTTATTAAGTCAGCAAGGATAATAAACTTAGCAGTCTCTAGAGATATAGAGAATGCTTTTTAAGCTTTACAAGTTCTAAAGATAAGACTACATAAAGCAGGAAGAAAAGCTCTACACCTTTATAGCACTGTTATATGCCACCATAGGCACCAACTTCTTAGGATATATTAAAAATCTTACTATACTATATTTGGTTTTAAGGCAGCTAAAAAAGGTAGCAAAGCCTTCTTAAGCTACGCTACAGCAGATAGTATTAGACGATTTTAAGAAACGGAAATAAGGGCCTAAATACTAGACTCTAGAATCCTGGCTTTAGCTTTATATTACCATTATATAAAATGGTAAAGAGCTAGAGGAAGGGTTAATAGAGGTAACAAAAAGTAGTGTTATATAAGCCTTTATCTAGGACTATAAGGAGATCTATCCAGCTCTATATTATGCCTTTATTTAAAAGGTAGCAAAGAGGTTAGAGAAGCTTAAAATGGCAATAATAATTAAGGAATTTAACCTCCTCTATAAGCATCTAAATGCGGGATATAACGCCTATGCTATACTCTTAGGGCAGCTATCTGCAGATCCTACAATATCTACCACCCTAGTACCTTCTTAATTACCTAAGGCAAAGTGCTTTACTTATAGTTTACCCTATAAGTTAAAAAATTATAAGCAACTGTTTTAGTCTCTTTAAGGTCTGAACTTTATACTAAATAATAAGTATCTAAGGAGGTGTTAGGAATGGCTTAAGGTCCTAATAAATAAGCAGTATTATAATTAAGGGGTTAAATAAATTAAGAGAGAAGGCCCTAGGTCAAGGATGTCTCTATTAGCTTTTAAAAAGATTAAGGATCTAGACAGGCCCCGAGCTACAGCGGCTGCTATATTAACATCCTTCTTATTATTATTATTGCATAATTACCCAGATCTATTGTTGATTAATGCCTAGGGGTATAATACTATAGCAGACACCTACTTCTGCAACAATATTAGATACTTCTATAACTTTAAGCCAAGCATATCTATAGCAATAGCTGGAGATTTTAGGGCAGAAATCCATGGATACGGTGATATTAACCTAGTAATTAAGGTGGGAAAATAACGCCTAACTTAGTATTTAATATTAAGGAACATTGCGTACGCTTCCTATTTTTATACCAATCTAATATCTATAGTAAAGCTCTATAGGGTTAGAGTAATTATTAACTAATCTACAAACTATCTGCGCTATAAAGATGACGGAAGCCTATTTGGTAACCTTATAGAATATAGAGGTCTCTACCTTATTAATACCATTACTACCTTACCACCTACGCCTACTGCCTACGCTGTATCTACTAAATTCTTTAAGACCTTAGTATATAATAAAGTATGGCATTAATGCTTACTATACTATAATATAGAGTTAGTGGATTATCTGCTGACTGCGGTAGATAGGGTTAAAGTGGTTAAGACGGATAGAGGAAGAAATCCGTATAGTGTACCACTTTGTAAACTATGTATTCTTAGAAAGATAACACAGTAGATATCTTGTAGAATATCTATAAAGGGAACCTACCCTTTTAAATGTGTTTACTTTAATATTATTATAGAGGAAGACGGGTTTAATGGAGATACATATATAGCTTACTTTTGGTGTAACTATATAAAGTACTATTATGCTTTTCCTATTAAGAACCACAAGTAAGAGATACTACTCCTACTCTTTAAATTAATAATAGTATTTGTAAAGAAATTTAATGCTTAAGGTATCTGTTAGCGACTCGGTCAATCGAGGCACAAGCACGGCAAGAAGGTCGCGCAAGCCTATACGATTGGATTGTCTATAAACGAGGATCCAAAGCTAAAGAAAGGAAATAAGAAGAGCGGAAGCACCGCTTAAAGTTATATACAATTGTCTGGTTACATAATGGCAACTTGCCGCAACTTGCCATTACGTGACGGCAGTTTGCGGCAATTTGCTAGTGCTGTAACATTACCCCCCCCTCTAAAAAAAGCCTGCCCTTAGGCTTTATATATCCGTATTACCCCCACGGGGCATTCTTATCTTTATGCTCCACTAGTAATTTATTATCTTTGCTATGCTAGCACTCCATCTACTTATCTAAGTACTTTAGCGGTCTAGGTTCGTTAGGATAACAGCTATAGAACTCTTATAACTTATAGGGGCTACCTATAAAATTCCATATAGGGTACTAGGTAGGGTTTGGATTATATCCTTTCCAACTTATGCAGTACTTTAGTGTTCCTTATATAAGTTTATAGGCTAGTATTTCTTTAATTTCCCATTTATCATTGCTATTAACTTAAATTGGTAGGGGCGGTTAATTCTTTTATCTAGGTAATAGGTTGTTTGTAGCTTTCTATAGCTTATTTAGTAAGAATTTAGAGTAGACCTTAATTGAATCCAGAAGCTTTACTTTATATAAGTTGCCTCTCTTTTTAAGAACCTTGTATAGTCCTACCATCTAATAGTCTAGCTTATGGCTAGGCTGTTCTGTCTTCTAGTTCTTTGTTATAACCTAGACCTTATTGCCTACGGTAAAGTTAGGCTTATATCTGTGACGGTACTGGGGCAACGCCACCTGCTATACTTAGTAGACCCTAACTCCTGCCAACCAATTAGGATTTTCCATCCCCGGGATGGAAAATCGCCATTGGCTCGCTTACTACTAGCGCCTTGGCGACCACTTTGTATCTTGCTAGTCTCTGACAGACTTCTTCTTCTCCTTAGCTTAGTATTCTTATATAGTAGCAATCTACAAGCTTTGGTTCAGAAGCATTTGTATAAGCCCGTTACATTATACTAAGCTCTCCCTACATTGCCTAGGAAGGCCTCAATAATATCCCACCCCAAAAAGACCTTCGTCTGCAACGACGCGTTAACGCGTTATACTCAGACATTAAAAAACCCATACTACTACGCCTAAGAAGGCCCTGATAATATCCCACTTTATAGGCCAGACTGTACTTAACCTACACCCACAAAAGAACCCTGGAATTAAAACTGAATTATATAATTCCGATAAACCTTAGGAAGCTGATGATGGCACCTAAAGCAAGCTTATCTAAAAGACCTGCCTCTACCTAAGAGGAACACGAGATCTAGTTAGGATTAGAAATTAAAGACAATAACGACGTTATAGGTGTATATAAGCAGATTCGTGCCCTTGCAGCTAATTAGAAGGTTAATTATCTTTAAGCCTAAAGCATATAAGAGACTCTAAAGGAGATCCTAGAAAGCCTTACTACCTTACAAAATAGCCTAGCCTCCCCTTTACGAAGCCTTAGTTAACCCATTTGCTTTACCAAATGCAATATACCAGAGAGTACGGATATAATAATAAAGTAATTAAAGTCCGTTAAGCTCCCTAACCCCCTACTATTGTCGGACGGCGTAGACCCAACCTTTAAGAACTGGAGAATCTAGGTGTAAGGAAAGCTTTGTATTAACCACAACCATTTCCCCTCTAAAGAAGCTAAAATGCTCTACCTCTTTGGTTAAACCATTGGGGACGCCTAGCGACACCTTTAGGCCAAGTTTAAGGACGAGTTACCTGTTCGGTTTACATCTGTTAATAAGATAATATAGCACCTAGCTGCTATCTATGTTAATCCAAATAAAGTACGGGATGCCCGTTATAACTATAATTGCCTAATAATGAAATTAAACTAATTCTTTACCGAGTTCTAGACTTAATTCTTATACCTAGCAGGCAAAGGCCAGGTCCCCACTAAGAACTATTATTTAGACCTATATAATAAGCTAATGGTCTAACTATAAGAGAAGATTGCAGTAGCCTTAGACAACCTACCAACCTACCAAAGACTCGCAGCCTGATATTTGTTGCTAGATTTAGAACTAAAACGAATTAATACTCGTTCTGATTAACCAAAGAGGTCCTATAGCGACCGTAACCTATCCGCTATACTAACGGGAGCTGGCGTTGGAAGACAAACCACAACCACCTTTATACTAAAAGCAGTTATGACTGCCTACTAGCGAACCTTGCCCAACCCGCCACGTACTATACCTTTAACCAATGCTTGTCGTAATACCCTAATTAACCCTACCACGGTTACGTGCTTTAATTGTGGAAAGGATAGTTACTTTACCACGTCCTGCCTAGAGCCAAAGGATACGGGTAATATTAAGAAGATAGAGGAAGAAGAAACGTCTAATAAGTTAGAAAAAGAAGAACCCTAGGGAAAGACTCCCCCCTAGGGTATCCTATTAATCTTAAAGAGATTAATCTAAGTTAGCTAATAGGTGGAAAACACTTTATAGTTCTATGTATAGTATCTCAAAATGGATATGGAGTTAATATAACTGCCCTTATTAACACTGGAGCAAATGGCTTTGCCTTTATAAACACTGCTTATGCGAATAATGTTGCTAAGTTCTTAAATATAAATGCTACCCGACTAGAGAAGCCTATTTAAGTAAAAGGCTATAATAGCTAAGCCGGTAGGCCGGTTACCTATATCTTAAAGCTATATATTGCTATTAATAGACAACACTAGTTTAGTATCCCCTTTTATATCCTAGACCTAGGGTCCTATGATATAATCCTTAGCCAAAAATAGATGTCCTACTTTAATATTTAGCTAAACGTTTAATAAAGACAGTTTATCTAGCTAGAGAGTAGACCAAAGTTACCCTTCTTTATTAGAGAGATCTGTACTAACTGTAAAACATTAGCCGCGAAGGCCAATTCTACCTACTAGCAGAATATTAGGGACCGCGACCTAGCTTTCGCTTAAAAAGATGCCCGTTGCGAAGCCGGTAAGAACTCCGTACCAACAAGGATACTCCCCCAAAGGACTGCAGTTAAGGAGGACTCTACTTACAGAAGTGGAACGGATAGTAATGTAGATAACTTCTAAATTGCAAAGATCTGGCTAATAGGGAAGAGGATATACTAATAGGACGTAGAGGATAACCTTTAGAAGATGCAACGAGAGCTAAAAGGAGTAAAGATAACGCTAATACGCTAAAAGCCCCTAAGGCTGTAGATACCTCTACTATTATACAACCCCCCTATAGTAGATATTGCGGCAATTAGCGCTATAGGTTTCCACTTTAATATATATTAGAAGGATAATAAGGTCTTTATAACTAGCTTATACGAAATCGACCGGATTATTAACGAGAAGGAAGAAGGGCTAGTAGAGGAAACTAATAAGGAGTTAGTTAAGCGCCTCCTCCCTATATACCTCTTAAACTATAGAGACGCGTTCTTAAAAGCAGCTTTAGATATACTGCCCCCCCATTAAACCTATAATTATAAGATTTAACTAGAGGCTGATAACTCTTTAGGCTACAGCCCCCTTTACTAGCAAACTATAGAGGAACTAAAAGTAACCAAGCAGTACTTAATTGATAACCTCTATAAGGGGTTTATTAAGCTAAGTTAGGCCCCTTTTACTTCCCCTATTCTCTTTATAAAGAAACCTAATAAAGGCCTCCGCTTCTGTATTGACTATTGGAAACTAAACGCTATTACTTAAAAAGATCGTTACCCTCTCCCCCTAATTAACGAGACCCTTATACGTTTAAGCCAAGCCAAAATCTTTACTAAGCTTAATATCCGCTAAGCTTTCTACCAAATTAGGATAGACCCTATATTAGAGGATCTAATAATGTTCTATACCCGCTACGGTTCTTATAAATATAAAGTTCTTTCTTTTAGACTAACGAATGGGCCAGCCATGTACCAACGGTATATAAATAATATTCTTTTTAACTACCTTAATGAATTCTGTACGGCATACCTAGACGATATTCTTATATACTTAGATAATAAACTTAAGCACTAAGTTTACGTTAAAAAGGTCCTAGAGAGGCTGCGGAATGCAGGCCTATAAGTTAACATTAAGAAATGCGAATTTGGAGTAAAACGAATAAAGTACCTTGGGTTTATTGTTAGCATAAAAGGAATTAAAGTTAACCCTAAGAAGGTTAAGGTAATACGCAACTAGAAACCCCCTTGTACTATAAAAGGTATCTAGTCCTTTCTAGGCTTCTGTAACTTCTACTATTGGTTTATCCGTAACTACGGGGTTGTGGCTAAGCCTCTTATATAACTAACGAAGAATAACACGCCTTTTATTTTTGATAATAATTGTATAAAAGCTTTTAAGGAGTTAAAGGACCGACTTACCTCCTCCTTAATTCTCCGTCACTATGACCCAGACCTTAAATTAATACTAGAAACGGACGCCTCTAATAAAGTAGTAGCGGGAGTTCTCTTACAGTTATACCTAGATGGCGAGTGGTACCCTATAGCATTTTTCTTAAAGATAATAGCCCCAGCTAAGTATAACTATAAGGTACACGATAAGGAAATGCTGGCTATTATATAATTGTTGTCCCAGTGGCGCGTAGAGCTTAGAAGTATAGACTCTTAGATTAAAATCTATACTAATTATAAAGCCCTTAAGTATTTTATAATAACAAAGCAGCTTACCAGTTAATAGGCTAGGTGGGCTAAAATACTTTCCTAATTTTTCTTTATAATTATATACCGCCCTAGTAGGCAAAATTTTAAAGCTAATGCCCTTACCTAGAGAGAACAGGATATAGAACCATAGGATAAGCTAAAGGCTTAGCACTAGACATATGCCCTCCTCTATCCCAAACAGCTTAACCTATGTATCCTTAAGGAACTAAACTCTAAACAGAATAAGCTGGCGCCTATAGAAAAAGAGATCCTAGATAAACCAATAGGACTAATTAACTATATTCTAATCGTGAACCGCATAGCCGAATCCCTAAAAGCCCTCCGTGACTAAGCTACGGAAGGCAACCCTAATTTGGAAATAGAAGACGGACTGCTCTTATACTAAGAACGGCTTATAGTTCCAGACGTTAACAACCTACAAACGGAGCTGATCCGTGAAGCCCACTGTTAAGTCTCTACGGCGCACCCTAGTTAAGACAAGACCCACTAACTACTAGCGCCTTGCTACTACTGGCGAGGACTCCTGTCCGATATAGAACGGTTTATTAGGAATTATCATGCTTGTAAACAGGTAGATACCCCCAGGGATTAAACCCCTAGATAGTTATAACCACTGCCAGTTCCCAAACGCCCTTAGCAGCATATTATAATAGACTTTAAATCATTCCCAAAGGACAAATATGGCTACAATATAGCCTTTGTGGTAGTTAACCAACTAAGCAAGCAAGCTATTTCCCTCCCTTGCTTTAAGACTATAACTGCAAAAGATATAGCCCGTATATATGTTAACAACATTTACTGGATCTATAGCGCTCTTAAGTTAATTGTCTCTAACCGTGGACCCTAATTTATATTGGACTTCTAGGATGAATTCTGCCGTATCCTTAGGATTAAAATTAAGCTCTCTACCACATTCTATCCTTAGACCAACGGCTAAACCAAGATTATAAACCAGTACCTTAACTAATAACTTCGCCCCTTTGTTAATTACTACTAGGACAACTGGTCGGAACTACTACCTATAATAGACTACGCACAGCTTACGCTCCCTCATAATAGTATAGGAATATCGCTATTTGAGTTAATCTATGGATACAAGCCATGAATATCCTTTAATTAGGATAGACCTATAGGACCTATAATGGCCCGCGAACGCCTTAGCTATAAAGAGGCCCAGATATTCGCTAAGAGAATATATAGAGCCTAGGAGACTGCCCAAGCAATTATAAAAAAAGCATAAGAGAAGAAAGAGGCCGATGTAAACTAATATTGTCGCAAGGTAGACTTCTACGTAGGAGATAAGGTATGGGTGTTAATAAAGAACTAAAAGACCTAGAGGCTGAGCTATAAGCTAGACCACTAAATGGCTGGCCCCTATAAGATCCCTAAGAAGGTAGGGCACTCTTTTAAGGTTAAGCTACTAGAGTTAATGAAGATCCACCCTATCTTCTCTTTAGACTAACTGCGGAAGGCCGCGGACAACCTATTGCCTGGACAGTACAACGACCCCCTGCCGCTAATTCAGATTGCAGAGGATGAGGAATAGGAAGTTAAAGAGATCTTAGCAGTTAAGAAAGACCGCGGTACCCTAAAATACCGTGCAAGCTGGGTAGGTTATAACGAAGATCTAAAATGGTACCCCATATCTAATTTTAAGTACTCTCCCTATAAGCTACGGGACTTCTACCTAGCCTACCCTAACCTCCCTAGACCACCACGCCAATTAGAAAGCTGGATTAAATACTAGGAAGAAAGGGTGGATAACTATAACAATTTAGATAACAATAAGGAGCTTGGACAACGCCTAAGGGCAGGCTTTTTTGGGAGGGGGGGGTGATGTAATGGTGCTAGGGCAACGCCACCTACTATACTTAGTGGACCCTGACTCCTACCAACCAATCAGGATTTTCTATCCCCAGGATAGAAAATCGCTATTGGCTCGCTTACTACTAGCGCCTTAGTAACCCCTTTATATCTTGCCAGTCTCTGACAGATATAACGGAACCTTATAGTAGGAACTACGGTGGGTCCTATTATTAGGCTGGGTATATAGGTAAAAACAAATCAACAACGTAATAATAACTAGTGGAGTGGTTGCCTAACAAATTAACTCTAATTATATTCTAAGATTCACTACGAAGAGAGAACTATCTGGGTAGGGACTATGGTCCTTTAAATACACAACCATTCGCCTAAGAAATCCCTTCGCTCTATAAGGTACGTGTGCTCTGTCTACTCTGTTACAGATTATATAGATCACACAGATTATATAGATTACATTATATAACCTCGGCTACTATTCCTTATTATATAGTTCCACCGGATCTATTCTAGACCATGCCTGTATTAACCAACTAGCTTCCTCTAATTCTTCTCCAAGTAGTTGTAATATTATACTTAAGCTGTCCGTAACACTATCTCCCTCCTCTTTATCTTCGTCCTTAAAGATTCCTAATATCTCCAAGTTGTCTACTAGAGGTGTAATGTCCGTTTAATTAATCTAGTTAATATCCTTACTTATTATACCTAAAGTATCTTCTTCTTCTTCTTCTACAGCTCGCTGGTCTTGTACCATTGCTGCAATCTTGTCCCTAGGTGAGATAATGCCGTCTCCGTGTTCTTGCTGTGTAAAAGAGGGGTTGGTCTGCATTGCGCTGGCGAGCCCTTCGTCTTAACAACCGTCCTTTTGTTTAGAGTGCACTAAAGCAAACATTTAATTGTCCTACGACGTCTGCTCTATCTCTAACGCTAAGTGTGCGCGTCCTATAACTCTTAATAGTCTTTAGGTTCCCTAAGTAATCTATTATAGGGTCTTATATTTAATCTACTACTAAGAAGCTTAACAGTAAACTAGCCTCTGCGCTGCTTAAGGTTTAATGTATCTTAGAAGAGTCTGCATGTGTCCTTAAAGCTTAACGTCTAGCTTATGCTCGTCTTTAACGTCTTAAACGTATACGTAAGAAGGTTTATTCTAAAGAGTGGAAACTAGTTTAATAGGGTTTGTCCGAGCTAGGTAATAAAAAAACTGGCTCTCTTCCTATAAGGGAAATAACTCCAAGTAGCTTAGCAATTGCTCCTCTTGGGTCCCCCTTAGGTAACTCGTTCTTTGGCGATCCTTCTTTATTAATATTACCCGACCTACTTTCTTCTAATACTCCCGTACCTTTCCTATAGCATTCCCTAGGTTGCTTAGTGGTTCCTAGGTAGTCTCACTATAGCCTATCTACTTTACTTTATACTACGTTTTATTATCTACATCCTTATAACTAATGATCTTTAAAACTTGCCATTTATCTTCTTTTTATCCTCTATATATGTCTGCCTCGTAAACTGGTGGCTCTATATCCCTATATGCTGGTTCTAGCATCGCGATATGTTATATAGGGTAGATCCTCATTTTAGCTAGTAGGTTTAACTTATACGTAACCAATAAAATTCTTTACTTAACTTTAAAAGGTCCTAGTCTAACATAGTCCAATTTCTTGCTTAATCATCAACTTTTAAAATTTTTGTATAGTAGCCACACTTTATCTCCCTCCTTAAGATCTGGCCCCTTAGATCTCTTAGCATTATAGTACTTTTTCATCCTTTGCTGTACTAGCTTGGCTGTTTCCGTAAGGTCTGCATAAAGATTTATTAACGTCTCCATTCTTTGTTTAGCTGTGCTACTCGTTTTCTTTGCTTAATATAGCGATAACGACATTCTTAGTTCATACCCATAGTTTGCCTTAAATAGTAATATCCCCATTCCTTCTTATGGTGTTGCATTATACGCAAACTGTATAACTGGTAATAACGATACCCAATTATTCTGTGCATAATTAATATAATACCTTAGATACTGTTTTAGTGTCTAGTTTAGTCTTTTTGTTTATCCATCCGTCTGCAGATAATATGCTGTAGAGGTTACTGTGCGAACTTCTTATTCTACTAAAAATACTTCCTAAAACACTGCTATAAATCTTGGATCTCTATTTAATATGATTTTGTCTAGTGCTCTATGCCTTATAAATACTTCTTTTATATAAATTCTAGCAACTTCCTCTGCTAATATCTCTTCTGTGCATGCTATAAAGTATCCCCACTTTATAAGCTTGTCTACTATTACTAAGATTACGTCGTGATCTTATCCTATAATAGGATCTCTTAACTTTGGTAGTTTAATAATAAAGTCCTATAATATAACTTCCCATGGTCTTCCTGGTACTTTAATAGGTTATAGCCCTCTATACAGCTTATGCCTTATTAGTTTATTTCTTTAGCAATCTAGACATTCCTTTATAACTTGCCTCGCTAGTCCCTAAATTCCTTAAATAATGTACTCTTCCTAAAGTCTTAATACTAGTCCTACAGACCTATTATGTCCTTGTGTTATTCCCTTATAGAATTCCTTAATAAATTCTTCTGCAATAGACTTAGGTATATATGTTGCTTCTCTATTTTCGTATTATTCTGATTCTGGATCCTCTGCCTATGCCTCTTAGATCTTCTATGTCCAATCACTCCTTAGTGATTTGTAGATCTGACTTTCCTTAGTTACTATGATTTTTGGGTAATTATACCTAATTAATCCGTCTTAATCTTTTCGCAATAAAGCTCCTAATGGCTTTTCGTCACTTTGTAGTTTAGCTTTCCTACTTAGAATATCTACTCGTGCATTGTCTGTACCCTTAGTATGCTAAATCTCAAAATGGTATTCTATAAGCATTTCCGCCTATCTAACCTGTCTTTGGTTAAGTTCCTTTATTATTAGGAATCCTGTAAGGTTCTTATAGTCTATTTTAACCACAAATGGTTTCTCTGTGCCTTATAAGAATGCTCTCTATTCCTTAAGTGCTGTAACTATACCTAACAACTCCTTATTGTAGATGTCGTAGTTTAACTCTGGTGGTGTTATCTTCTAACTGTAATACGCTACTGGATGCCATGCGTCCTGGTGCTTTTGTAGTAAGTATGCTCCTAGTGCAAAGTCTAATACGTCTGTCTCAACAACTGTTTTTAACTTTGGTTAATAGATCTTAAGGACTAGTTCTTAGGTAAACAATTCTTTAAGTTCCTAAAACAGCTTCTTCTACTTACTACCCTAAACCCACGGTTCCTCTTTCTTTGTTAGCCTTGTAAATGGCTTGATACTTTTTAACCACTATGCTATAAACCTTCTATAGTAGTTGCAAAACCCTAGAAACGACCTTAACTACGTAACGTTCTCTAGTTCTTGCTAACTCACTATGGCTTCGACTTTCTTTGGGTCTATGCTGATCTTTCCTAGTTTAATAATAAATCCTATAAAATCAGTTTTCCTTGTAAAGAACTTATATTTCTTAATTACTACTAGCATCTGCTCCTCCTATAGTCTCCTTAAGACCTATTTAACGTGTTCTCCGTGTTCTTCCTCATTCTCTAAGTAAATAATAATGTTGTTAAGATATGCCATAATAAACTTATCTAGGTGTTCTCCTAACACGCTATTAATTTGCTTTTGGAACATTACTAGTGCGTTTATAAGCCCGAATTATATAACTAATGGTTTATATAGTCCTTTCTTTAACCTAAAGGCTGCCTTCTATTTGTCGCCTTCCTTGATCCTAATCTGATGGTATGCCTACCTTAGATCTATTTTTGTAAAGACCTTTACGTTGCCTATTCTGTCTTGGATTTCGCTAATTAAGGGTAAAGGATACCTATCCTTCCTAGTAATGCTGTTTAACTATTTGTAGTTTATACACATCCTAAGTTTTCCGTTTTTCTTTAGGATAAACAACACTGGATATCCTGCTAATAACTATAACGGTCTAATATATCCCTTATGTAAGTTCTCCTAGACAAACTCCTTAAGCGCTACTAACTCTATTTTAGTAAGCTTATAGATTGGAAAGAACCTTAGACTTATTCCTTTTTCTAATTCTATTTTATAGTCCTATACTGCATATTTTAACAGCTTCTCACTTTCTAGTGACCATAACTTCTTGCCATACTTATGGTATCTCTTTAGTATATAACTTAAGCTTCGCTTAGTCTCTTTATATATCGCTCCAACTTAGTACCATACTAACTTGGTTTACTGTCGCATCTTACGTTGTTAAGTATCCTAGATATTAACCTAATCTATAACCCAATTAATTTTTGGATTATACTCCTATAACTAAGGCATTCCTAGTATCGCCTTGTCCTGTCCCAACGGTAGGATATTAAAAGACATTCTAACTGGTCTTCCTTTAATAGTTAACTGAACAGGTCCTGTTTTAAGATTAATAATGCCTCCTCTATAGGCTATCTAATCTTCTAAAATTGTTATAAGTGGATACAGGTGTTCCTTCTATCTATATAGTAACCCTATTCTTTCTACCACCTTTAGTAATATGTGGTTCCTAGTTACTCCACTATCTACCAATACTTTGAACTGCTAATCTTGCCACTTAACTTATAAATTTAGGTATTGTCCTTAAATTCCCTTAAGGGTCTAAGGCTCTAACACTAGTTCCCTCTAGTCCTGTGCACCTCCCCTTTTCCTAACTGTTAGCTGCTAGATCCTACTTGTACTTAGTTTAACCTTAGCTAATACTTAGTTTGTTTCTTTTCCTCTACATATTAGCGACTCAGTCAATCGAGGCATGAGCACGGCATGAGGGACACGCAAGCCTGTACAATTAGTAGTCTATAAACAAGGATCCAAAGCTAGAGAAAGAAAGGGAGAAGAATAGCAGCGCCGTGCGAAGTTTTATGCGGTCCTCTAGTCACGTGGACTTACGTGACTCGGCGTCTACCATAACATCTACCATAATCCACCGTTTTCCACTAGCGCCGTAATATTACCCCCCCCTCCGAAAAAGCCTGCCCTTAGGCTTTGTATGTCCGTATTATGTCCATGGGGTGTTCTTATCTGTATGCTTAACAGGTAGCTTATCATCTTTGCTATACTAGCACTCCATCCACTTGTCTAGATACTTCGGGGGTCCTGGCTTATTAGGGTATTAGTTATGGAATTCTTTAAGCTTCTAGGGGCAACCTATAAAGTTCCAGGCGGGGTACCAGGTTAGGTCTAGATCGTAACCTTTCCATTAAACATGGTATTTTAGCATTCCTCGTACTAGTTTACAGGCTAGTATTTCATTAACTTCCCATTCGTCGTCGCCATTAACTTAAATTGGCAGTGGAGGCTCATTCTTTTATCCAGGTAGTGGGTTATTTGTAGCTTTCCGTAGCTTATCTAGTGAGAAAACAGGGTGGACTTTAATTAAGTCTAGGAGTTTAACCTTATATAAGTTGCCTTCTTTATTAAGGATCTTATACGGTCCTGCCATCTTATAGTCTAGCTTACGGCTAGGCCGTTCTGTCTTCTAGTTCTTTGTTATAACCCAGACCTTGTCGCCTATGGTAAAGTCGGGCTCGCGCCTGTGCTTATTTGCCTGCTATTCTATTAATTTCTGGGCCTTCTCTAGCTACCGTCTATACTTCTTCTAAGCGTCTAGCATACTGCTATGCTTCCTTATAAGATAGTTTTTCACGCACAGTTTGTGGTCCTTCCGGTCTCTTCCAGTTAAAGCTTATATAGGGTAAGTATCCCATTTCTAGCTAAATAGGTGCAAACCCCATAGAGTTATAGGGTAGGGTTGCCTAGGCGTAGTCTATTATAGGTAGTAGTCCGCTCTAGTTATCCTAAAAGTAGTTAACAAAGGGCCGGAGTCTCTGGTCCAAGTACTGATTTATAATCTCCGTCTAACCGTCTGTCTAGGGGTAGTATACCGTAGAGAGCTTTAGCCTAATACCTAGGATCCAGGTAAACTCGTTCTAGAAGGCTGATATAAACTACGGCCTATGGTCGGATATGATAGTATCTAGTGGTCCGTAAATTCGGTAGACATAGTGGATATATAGTTAGGCCGCCTCTTTAGCATCAATATTCTTATAACAGGGGATTAAAAACGGGCGCTTACTAAAGCGGTTAACTAGGATTATAACTATATCATATCCGTCGCGGTCTGTAGGTAACTTGTGGAAGTCTATAGAGATATACTACCAGGGGCGTTCTGGTATTAGGAGTGGCTTTAATAGCCCTAGTGGCTTTAATAGCCCTAGGGTCTTATCTTGTGGAATTGTAAACCTACGGCAGTTATCGCAGTTTTATACATAGCGGTTAATATCCGTAACCATTCCGGGCTAGTAGTAGCGGTTGCCAATAATTCTATAGGTCTTATTTTTTCTGGGGTAGGCCGTAGAGACCTAAGTATGTGCTTTAGCAATAAGCTAAGTCCGTAAATTCTATTCCTCTGCCACCACCAGCCGTTCCTGGTGCTTAAGTAGTCCGTTTTCGAGGGACTATAGGCTAGTAGCATCCTTTACCTTTTCGCGGCACTCCTGTAGAGAAGGGGCCGTATAGTTTGCCTACAGCAGTTTATTAATAAGGTCAAGTTCCATGGAGTTAATGGGGCATATCTTAGCGTCTAAAGGGTCCGTATTTAGTTCTGCCTATATCTAGGGGTTAAGGTGCTCTGGTTGTAGTAGTACCTAAATCCATAATAAGATCTTTATAGCTACCTGGTTACCTAGGTCCTGTTTACGCCTTATAAGAGCATCCGCACAGTTCGTAGCGCCTGGTCTATACATAATTAAGAAGTTAAACTAAGATAGGATATCCGCCTAGCGTGCCTAGCGGGCCATAAGGGCCTTAGTTATTATAAAGTATTCTAGGGCCTTATGATCCAAAACTACCTTAATAGGCTTAGGGGTCCCCTCTAGCTATGCACACCAGTGCTAAAAGCTAGAGATAATAGCCAGCATTTCTTTGTTATGGATATAGTAGTTTAGCTTGGCATCTATTATAGTCTTTAAATAGTATGCAATAGGGTGCCATTCTCCGTCTAGTTGCTTCTAGGAAAAAACACCAGCTATTACACCGTCTAAGGTATTAGTTTCTAGCATTAAGGGCCATTCTGGGTCAAAGTAGGCAAGTAGGAGAGCTAATACTAGCCGCTTTTTAAGCTTATTAAAGGCCTGCATACATATAGCGTTAAAGTGGAATAGCTGGTCTTTCCTAGTAAGGCGGTTAAGAGGCTAGGCAATCCTGCTATAGTTCTTAATAAAGCGTTAGTAGAAGTTACAGAAACCTAAAAATAATTATACCCCCTTTACGGTCCATAGGGGTGTTCACTAGTTAATTACGGCCGTTTTCTCTAGGTTAGCCTTAATTCCATCCATACTAATAATAAAACCTAGGTACTTTGTACGCTTAACACTAAATTCTAACTTCTTAATATTAGCCTAGAGACTAGCCTTGCGGAGCCATTATAGGACTTTATAGACATGCTCCTCGTATTCTAGCTCATTCTCAGAGTAAATTATAATGTTATTTAGGTAGGCCGTACAGAAGTCATTAAGGTAGTTAAAGAGTACATCGTTTATATACCGCTGGTATATAGCTGGTCCGTTAGTTAGTCTAAAAGGGAGTACCTTACATTTATACGTTCTGTAATGGGTTTAAAATATAGTAAGCTTCTTAGACCTAGGGTCTATCCTAATTTAGTAGAAGGCCTAGTGGATATTAAGCTTTATAAAAACCCTGGCTCTACTTATTCAGGCAAGAGTCTTATTAAGTAAGGGTAGTGGATAGCGGTCCTTGCGGGTTATATTATTTAGCTTACGGTAGTTAATACAGAAGCGCAGTCCTCTATTTGGTTTTTTGGCAAAGAGAATAGGCAAGTTAAAAGGGGCTTGGCTAGGCTTAATAAAACCCTTATTAAGGTTGTCAATAAGGTACTACTTTATGGCCTATAATTCAGCAATAGACTGTGGGTAGAGAGGGCTAAAGCTAAGGGTGCTTCCCTTGCCTTAATTAATCTTGATCTTGTAGTTATATGGTCGGTAAGGCGGAAGTATATTTAACACTGCCTTGGAGAATACGTTCTTGAATTTCTAGTGTTAATTGGGCAGTTTTTGTTCTACTAGTTCCTTATCTATAAGCTCGCTTTCCTGTCCGCTAAGCTCACTTTCCTTTTCCTTAAGCATTTAATCAATTTTGTACAGGCTAGTTATAAAGGCAACGGTATTAGGCTAAACTAAGTTCTGGTAGAATCCTACAGCGCCAATACAGCAGATATTAACTGGTGGGAGGTCCATAGGTTTCTTTACAAACGCTTATTGGGCCGTATCTTGCGGTATAGAGTATATAGTCTTCCTTAGCTTATATTCCATTTTCCGTAAGTTATCCTTCCTGTCTATTAGCTTAGTATGGCGTCCAATATCCCTAGTTTTCCTTTAGGGCTGCGTAGGGCCTAGGTTCTCCATAGGGGGCTTAGCTAGGTTACTACTAACTTCCTAGGTCTCTGGTGCGGATAGCGTAATATACACAGTCTGGGGGCGGCGTAGTATATAGATCTGTTGAGGATTAAGACATATATCCTTCTTAAAGGCCTAGTCTCTGCGCATAGCATTGGCCTAGTAAATAGTATTAATCTAGGGCCGTATAAGGTTTTCCATTATAATGCTAATTTCTTTTATAAAGGAAGGGGTTAGGGGTAGGGTTTTAGGCTAAATAAGCCGTCTATTCCGTACGTCGAGCTATAAGCCTAAATAGGCTAGCCATTTTCTCCCTATAATTATATCGTGGCTCCCAAGGTCCGTAATAAGAAAGGGGACGTTATACTACCTTTATTTGTTAATGCGGAGGTAAATCCATAAGATAGTTGTAATGGGTAGCCCTATTCGTCTATTATACCCGCGAATAGGAATTGGTTTGGGCAGTTCTTTAAGGGGTGCATTTAAAAAGTTAGCCAGCTTTACGGCATACTAGGTATCTATTAAGGCAAAGGCATTTGCTTTAGAGTTAGCTAAAGCAGAGGTTAAAACTTAATATCTATTACGGAATAAGGTATAAGGGATAGTGCAGCTTCTTCTATTAACTAGCCAACCTAGATTAATATATAACATATTAATCCCTTTTAACCCTAGAGAGGAGTCTTCCTCTAGGGTTCCTCTTTTTCTAACTTTATACTATTCTTTTAAATTAATAGAACCTCGCCCGTTTTTGCCTTTGTCTGGCAATTCTTTGCAAAGTGGTCTTTCTGGCCATATAAGAAGCAAGCTCCTTAATTACTAAGGGCCTATTTATAGGGGTCGTTGTATATGGGCTAAGTGTACGCCGGACCCACAGTAGGACTAGCTGCATGGCTAGCTGCTAAATTAACGGCGGGCTGTACGGCTAGTGCCGTAGGAGTTGCAGATTGTGCTAGGGTGTTATAGGCCGTTTATAAAGTGCTTATAGCCTAGTTTAGAGAGTTTCTAGCTTTGTACCGTTTAGATTATACCTTAATTTAATAGAGGCCTTGGTTAATAGCTAGGCAGTAGTCCGTAAGTACCTTTAGCGTCTGTATAGTAGTAAAAACTAGCAGTACGGCGCGCTATAGGTCTAGGGTAAGCTTATTAAAGAGGTCTAGTATTAGGTCTTTATAGGGAATTTAGGCTTGGCCAGCTAGGTGCAGAAAGCAGGTCTAAAAGGCTAAAAAGGTCTCCATTGTCTTTATATTAAGAGCTTTATAATTAAGGCGGGCGTTCTGTGTCTTAAAGGGGTCCTCGTAAATAGAAGACAGGTAGTCAACTATCTCTTCTTTAGAGAGAAAGGGGTCTGCCAAGTCCTAGGCGTATCGCGGACATAGATGCGTCTGTGCGTCCCCGCCAGTACGGCCAAAGACGTAGGCCATTTTAGCTTAGGTAGTAGGGAAGTGGTCCGTATTAACTTTAAGCTTGTCTTGCAGTTAAAGCTTCTAATTATTAAATATAGGGTCAGTTCCGTCTGTAAGCAATAGGGGGTCCGCAACCTTCGCAGACCGCGACAATGCTAATGCTGTATGTTGGGCTAGGGTTTTAAGGACTATAGCAAGTCTCTAAGTGTCTGATAACTCCTTACTAGATGCAGGGGTGTTTCTGGTTTCAAGCAGCTCTTAAAGCCGTTTAATTTTGGTATTAGCTGCTGCGAGCTCTTCCTAGGGGGTTAAAATGGCGACTGTTTTACCATTAGAGGTATTTACGGGTCCTGCAGCAGCTTTACCGGCTGCTGTATTTCTTGGCATAGTGGTAGGGGTATTAGGTAATTTCTGGTATTTGTTTATTTTCTAGGGGTTCTGGTCTATACGTGTCCTATTCTTAGGTTTCGCGTTCTGTTTATGTTCTTTTAGTTCTTAGGGGTCTGTCCTGTCCTTATAGTCCTGGTGATGTCCTTAGGGTCCTGTTCTGTGTCCTTTATAGATATATTTAAGTTCCTTCTTAGGAAGAAAGAGTAGTTAAGCTTTAGATAATGTTAGTGACTCAGTTAATTAAGGCACGAGCACGGCATAAGGGACGCGCAAGCCTATACAATTGGTAGTCTATAAACGAGGATCCAAAGCTAGAGAAAGGAAGGGAGAAGAATAGCAGCGCCGTGCGAAGTTTTATGCGGTCCTCTAGTCACGTGGACTTACGTGACTCGGCGTCTACCATAACGTCTACCATAATCCACCGTTTTCCACCAGCGCCATAACACTACATACTATAGACAAGTATTCTCTAGGTACTCCCACCACTAGCGTCCATCTAGGTATTCTTCTGTAAGAAATCTTCCTAGTTAAAGTATTAAGTCCCCTTAACCTTGTACTTCTACTAGGTACCATCTATGTATATACTTAGCATTTCTAAACCGCCTTTCCTTGGGTGCCCAATATATCCTTATTAGGTACTTCCGGTTCTTATCTTTTAGTACTCTATGTATATTATAGGTATCATCCACACAAGCTATCCACGATAGTATATAATATGCTAGGTGACTTGGGTTAACTCTTAGTTTGTCTTCTTCCTTAAGTTTAAACCTATACCTAGTTAACCTAACCGCTGGTATCTCTGTTGCGGGTACTAAGACTTGCTATTTACTTCTCTAGTCCCTAGATCCTTCTTCTAGGTTCCTTAATATTATAATTAATACTCCCTTAATGTAACTTATGCGTTTTTCCGTAATAGGTTAGTCTTAGACAACTTTTTTATCTAGCTACATATAAAAGTCTTCCTATTTATTACTATGTCGTTGCCTATACCACTTTCCGTACAACTGGTTTAGTGTGTATAGTCTATCTGTTAGAAAGTACCTTGTCATCACTACATTATAATATCCTTTAGTATGTCTTTTTTTAAACCTAGTTAGAATATCTAGATCCTCTTCTTGTTCTAGTTTATCTAACCACTTTACCCTAGGTGTCCCTGCACTTGGCCTATTAGTAATTCTTTGTACGGGTGCTCTGTCCCTTATACAACCTAGCATTGCTAACCTCTTATCTAGCTTTTGCTCTTGCTATGCGATAATTCTTATCCTAAACTCATCTATAGTTTCTTATTTTCTGCGTCTTGCAGCTAGATCTTTATAGTCATCTTGCTTTTTAATCCTGGTATTAACTATTTAATCTTTAGGCTAAACACTACGTTTATTTGGGATTGCTAACGTTCTTATTTATTCCCTGAACTTATAGTTCTTAAACTTGCGTCCTATACTTATTCGTTTATCTATAAACTAAGTAGCTGCCCTTTCCCATTGGTTTTCTTCCGTTATGGGTCCTTGGGTGTGTCTTATCTTGTCTTAAGAATCTTAAGCTTCTTTTATCTCCTTTTAAGAATCTTAAGCCTATGGCCTTTTGCCTTTATTAAGTGATAAGCTAGCACTAGCAGTTATCTACTTGCTTAGTTTCTTCTAAACGTTACTCCTATTATCTTATAAAGCGATGGAAATCGTATCTAATAGTATTATAATACCTGTTACTAAACCTTGTTCTGTAATGGTCTTAGTCTCTACTTCTATTTTAACCTCTCTAAGGTTTGCATGCTTCTAGTAAGCTGCCTTTATTGCCTTGTTATTAGTAAATGCTTTACCTATGTTAAACTCGTCATCTTTAATGTCTAATCTATAAGCTAGTTTGTTGGTTCCTCTAAACTTAGATAATAATGGCTTCTATAGCCAATAGCTTGCGCCGTACTTAGCGTCCTTATAAATTTGGTATACGTTATTATAACAAAACGCAAAACTGTTAATTAAACCCTCTTTTATTCCTTATAGTGCACTGTTGTCCCTCTATACGTACGTGTCTCCTGCTGGTTAGGTTCCCTTTACCACGTAGTTACTCTAACCACCTCTATAGTCTCTAGCGAAATAACCTTATTTTCCGCAATTTATGCAAGCCCTATCTTTAAACCATTTTTCTTGCTATAAAGTCCGCCTAAACGTCTTCTGCTACTAAGATCCCTAGTTTGGCCTCTGCTCCTAGGTCCTTTAATTACTAGATCCTTAACCTCTGGGTTTCTATAGTTTCTTTTCCCACCTTTAGGTTTCTTTGGTACTACTTAGGTCCATTAGCTCTGCGCCATTTTATAGTTTATAACTCTGTGTCTGTCGTTGCGTACTCTACGCCTTATACAACTATGGAACTTTGTCTTGCCCTTTTTTAGCTTGTTCCCTTTAATAGATCCTATTATTAATCTTTATTAACTGGTCTATTAACTCCCTTAGAGTATCCGCATCTTCTATTAGGATAATTGCGTCCTAGACTTTAGCCTTAAGTCCTTACTTATACTATGCTATAAGCGCCCTATCATTCCACTTAACCTACGTGGCTAGTGTTTAAAACTGCGTTGTATACTCAATTACTAAAGTGCGTTATACTAAGTTCTGAAGTTTTCGTTCCGCTGTTGTGGCTGCTTTAGGGTCTCTAAATATTTGCGTCAATCGTTCTACAAATCCGCTCCAACTTGCAAACACATACCATACGTCCGGGTTAGTAGTTATTATACCATTTACTTATATTTCTGTAAGGTAAGGCTTAAACCACTCTAGAGCTCTTCCTAATAAGAATAGTCCTGCGTACGCTACCTGGTCCGTAGGTGTTGCCAACTTCGCTCCTTCCTGCATAACCTTAAAATGCATCTGCGTAAGAAACCCTTTAAGCTTTAACTTCTCTCCTAAGAACCGTTTAATTAAAGGTAACTTGACCTTTGCTACTCTAATTCCATTAATACGTTCTTTAAGTAGCCTGCTATTATCCTATAAGTAATTAACTATTTCCTGGAACTAACCTTACGTAACCACTTAAGAATCCGTGTCCGCTATGCTAGTATCTCCTGCCCCTAAGGTCGTGGCTGCCGTCGACGTTGTTATAACTGGTGCTTTGGGTGGCATGTTATTCGATCTTATTTAATACTATAACCTTAGTAGTGAATGTGTAACAGAACCTTGTAGCAAGAACTACAGTAGGTCCTATTATTAGGCTAGGTATGTAGGTAAAAACAAATCAACAACGTAATAATAACTAATAGAGTAGTTGCCCAACAGATTAACTCTAATTATATTCTAAGATTTACTACAAAGAGAGAACTATCTGGGTAGGGACTGTGGTCCTTTAAATACACAACCATTTGCCTAAGAAATCCCTTCGCTTTGTAAGGTACGTGTGCTCTGTCTACTCTGTCACAGATTACACAGATTACATAGATCACACAGATTACATTATGTGACCTTGGCTACTATTCCTCGTTATATGGTTCCACTGGATCCATTCTGGACCGTGCCTGTATTAACTAACTAGCTTCCTCTAATTCTTCTCCAAGTAGCTGTAATATTGTACTTAAGCTGTCCGTAACAACAGACTTCTTCTTCTCCTTAGCTTAGTATTCTTATATGGTAGCAATCTACAAGCTTCGGTTCAGAAGCATTTATACAAGCCCGTTACAATGTCTATACTTATTTACCTGCTATTCTATTAATTTCTGGGCCTTTTCTAGGTTTATGTAAGCTACTTTCCAGGCTTCTTTTAAGCGTTTAGCATAATGCTAGGCTTCCTTATAAGATAGTTTTTCGTGTATAGTCTACGGCCTCTTTGTTCTTTCCTAGTTGAAGCTTATATAAGGTAAATACCCCATTTTTAGCTAAATGGGTGTAAATCCTGTAGAGTTATGGGGTAGGGTGGCCTGGGCGTAGTTTATTAGAGGTAGCAGTTTGGCCTAATTGTCCTAAAAGTAGTTAATAAAGGGTTGGAGTCTTTGGTCTAAATACTAGTTTATAATCTCTGTCTGGCTGTCTATCTAGGGGTGGTATACTATAGAAAGCTTTAGCTTAATACCTAGGATCTAAGTAAACTTATTCCAAAAAGCCAATATAAACTGTAGGCCGTAGTTAGATATAATAGTATCTGGTAGTCCGTAAATTTAGTAGATATAGTAGACGTATAGTTAGGCTACCTCCTTTGCATTGATATTCTTATAACAAGGGATTAAGAACGGGCGCTTGCTAAAATGGTTAATTATAACTATAGCTATATTATATCCGTTACGGTCTATAGGTAGCTTATGGAAATCTATAAAGATATGCTACTAGGGGCGCTCTGGTATTAGGAGTGGTTTTAACAGTCCTAGGGTTTTATCTCGTGGGATTATAGACCTATAGCAGTTGTTACAGTTCTGTACATAGCGATCAATATCTATAACTATTTTAGGCCAGTAGTAGCGGTCGCCGATAATCCTATAAGTTTTATTTTTTCTAGGGTAGGCCGTAGAGACCTAGGTATGTGCTTTGGTAATAAGCTAAGTCTATAAGTTCTGTTCCTTTACTACTACTAGCCATTCCTAATACTTAAGTAATCTATTTTTAAGGGACTATAGGCTGGTAACGTCCTTTGCCTTTTTATGGTACTCTTGTAGAGAAGGGGCCGTACAATTTGCTTGCAGTAGCCTATTAATAAGGTCAAGTTCTATAGCGTTAATAGGGCACATCTTAGCCTTTATGGGGTCCGTATTTAGTTCTGCCTATATTTAGGGGTTAAGGTGCTCTAGTTATAGCAGTATCTGGGTCTATAATATGATCTTTGCGGCTATCTGGTTATCTAGGTCTTATTTACGCCTTATAAGGGCATCTGTACAGTTGGTTGCGCCTAGCCTATATATAATTAGGAAGTAGAACTAAGATAGGATATCCGCCTAGCGTGCCTACTGGGCTATAAGGGCCTTTGTTATTATAAAGTATTCTAAGGCCTTATAATCTAAAACCACCTTAATAGGCTTAGGGGTCCCTTCTAGCTATATACGCCAGTGCTAAAAGCTAGAGATAATAGCTAGCATTTCTTTGTTATGGATGTGGTAGTTTAGCTTAGTATTTATTATAGTCTTCGAATAGTATGCAATAGGGTGCTATTCTCCGTCCAGTTGCTTCTGGGAAAAGACACTAGCTATTGCGCTGTTTAAGGCATTAGTTTCTAGTATTAAGGGCCGTTTTGGGTCAAAGTAGGCAAATAGGGGAGCTAATACTAGCCGTTTCTTAAGCTTATTAAAGGCCTACCTATATATGGCGTTAAAGTAGAAGGGCTGGTCTTTTTTAGTAAAATAGTTAAGGGGCTAGACAATTCTGCTATAGTTCTTAATAAAGTGTTGGTAGAAGTTATAGAAACCTAAAAATAATTATACCCCCTTTATAGTCCGTGGGGGTATCTACTAGTTAATTACGGCTGTCTTCTCTAGGTTGGCCTTAATTCTATCTATACTAATAATAAACCCTAGGTACTTTATACGCTTAACACTAAATTCTAACTTCTTGATATTGGCCTGGAGACTAGCCTCGCGAAGCTGTTATAGGACTTTATGGATATATTCCTAATGTTCCAGTTTATTCTTAGAGTAGATTATAATATTGTTTAGGTATGCTGTGTAGAAGTCATTAAGGTAGTTAAAGAGTACGTTATTTATATACCGCTAGTATGTAGCTGGTCCGTTAGTTAATCTAAAAGGTAGTACTTTATATTTGTATAATCCGTAGTAGGTCTAAAATATGGTAAGATCCTTAGATCCTGGGTCTATTCTAATTTAGTAAAAGGCCTAGCGGATATTAAGCTTTATAAAAATCTTAGCCTTACTTATATGGGCTAGTGTTTCCTTAAGCAAGGGTAGCGGATATTAGTCTTTGCGGGTTATATGGTTTAATTTATAGTAGTTAATGCAAAAACGGAGTCTGTTGTTAGGCTTTTTTATAAAGAGAATGGGTGCGGTAAAGGGGACTTAGCTAGGCTTAATAAAGCCCTTATTAAGGTTGTTAATAAGGTACTACTTAGTAGCCTATAGTTTGTTAGTAGATTGCTGGCGGAGGGGGCTATAGCTAAGGGTATTTTCTTTGTCTGGCTTAATCTTAATCTTATAGTTATACGGTTAGTAAAGCGGGAGTATATTGGATGCTGCCTTGGAGAATATATCCTTAAATTCCTAGTATTAGTGGGGTAGTTTCTGTTCTACCAGCTCCTTATCTATAAGCTTACTTTCCCCTCTAAGCTAGTTATAGGCTAGGGCTTCCTTGTCTTTAATTATCTGGTCAATTTTGTATAAGCTAGTTGTGAAGGCAATAGTGTTAGGCCGTTTTAAGTTCTGGTAGAACCCTATAGCACTAATACAGCAGATATTAACTGGTGGGAGGTTTATAGGTTTCTTTACGGACGTTCCATAGACCGTATTTTGCGGTAGAGGGGTTATAACCCTCCTTAGCTCCTATTCCATCTTCTGTAAGTTATCCTTTTAGTCTATATATTTAGTATAGCGTCTAATATTCCTTACTGCTCTTTGTAGCTATATAGGGCCTAAGCTAGCTAGCTTATTACTAACTTCCTAGGTTTTTAGTGCTGGTGGTGCAATATTAGTAGTCTGGAGGCGGCGTAGTATATGGACCTATTACGGATCGAGCTATATATCTTTCTTAAAGGCCTGGTCCCTACGCATAGCATTGGCCTGGTAGACGGTGTCTATCTATAGCCGTATAAGATTTTCTATTGTAATGCTGATTTCCTTTATAAAAGAAGGTGTTAGGGGTAGGGTTTTAGGCTAGATAAGCCGTCTACTCCGTATATTAAGCTGTAAGCCTAGATAGGCTAGCCATTTTCTTCCTAAGATTATATTGTGGCTTCCTAGGTCTGTAATAAGAAAGGGGATATTATACTACCTTTGTCTGTCTACATAGAGGTAAATCTGTAAGATAGTTGTAATGGGTGGTCCTATTTATCCGTTATACCCGCAAATAGGAATTGGTTTAGGCAGTTCTTTAAGGGGTGCATTTAAAAAGTTGGCTAGCTTTATAGTATACTGTGTGTCTATTAAGGCAAAGGTATTTGCTTTAGAGTTAGCTAAAGCAAAGGTTAAAACTTAATATCTATTACAGAATAAAGTATAAGGGATAGTGCAGCTTCTTCTACTAACTAGCCGACCCAGATTAATATGTGACATATTAATTCCTTTTAACCCTAAAGAGGAGTCTTACTCTAGGGTTCCTCTTTTTCTAACTTTATACTATCCTCTTAAATTAATAGGACCTTGTTTATCTTTGCTGCTATTAGGTAGTCTTTTATAAAGTGGTCTTTCTGGCCGTATAAGAAGTAGGCTCCTTAATTACTAAAGGCCTATCTTTAGAAGTTGCTATATATAGGTTAAGTATTTGCCGGACCTATAGTGGGGCTAGCTATATAGCTAGCTACTAGGTTAATGGTAGGCAGTACAGTTGGTGCCGTAGGGGTTGCAGATCTTGCTAGGGCGCTACAGCCTATTTTTGTAGTACTTGTGTTTTAGTTAGCGGAGCTTCTAGTTTTATACCGCTTAGCATATACCTTAATTCAGTAGAGGCCCTAGTTAATAGCTAGGCACTGGTTTATAAGTTCCTTTAGCGTCTATACAGTAGTATAAACCGGTAGTACGGCGCGCTATAGGTCCAGGGTAAGCTTGTTAAAGAGATCTAGCATTAAATCTTCCTAGGGGATTTGAGCCTATCTAGCTAAGTGTAGAAAGTAGGTCTGGAAAACTAAGAAGGTCTCTGTTGTTTTTATATTAAGGGCTTTATAGTTAAGATGGGCGTTCTATATTTTAAAGGGGTCCTTATAAATAGAAGATAGGTAGTTAATTATCTTTTCTCTAGAGAGGAAGGGGTCTGCTAAGTCCTAGGCATATTGCAGGCGTAGATGCGTCTGTGCGTCCCCGCCAGTACGGCCAAAGACATAGGCCATTTTAGCTTGGGTAGTAGGGAAGTAGTCCGTATTAACTTTAAGCTTGTCTTGCAGTTAAAGCTTCTAATTATTAAATATAGGGTTAGTTCTGTCTGTAAGCAATAGGGGGTCTACAACCTTTGTAGACCGCGATAATGCTAATACTATATGTTAGGCTAGGGCCTTAAGGACTATAGTAAGTCTCTAGGTGTCTAATGACTCCTTACTAGGTATAGAGGTGTCTTTAGTTTTAAGCAGCTTTTAAAGCTGCTTAATTTCGGCATTAGCTGCTGCGAGCTCTTCCTAGGGGGTTAAGACGGCGACTGTTTTACTATTGGAGGTATTTGCGGGTCCTGCAGCGGCTTTACCAACTACTATATTTCTTGGCATGGTGGTAGGGGTATTAGGTAATTTCTAGGGTTTATTTATTTCCTAGGGGTTCTAGTCTATGCGTGTCCTATTTTTAGGTTTCGCGTTCTATTTATGTTCTTTTAGTTCTTAGGGGTCTATCCTGTCCTTATGGTCCTAGTAATGTCCTTAGGGTCCTATTCTATGTCCTTGTCCTATTTATAGCCTTGTAGATATATTTAAGTTCCTTCTTAGGAAAGAAGAGTAGTGATAAGCTTTGAATAATGTTAGCAACTTAGTTAATTGAGGCACAAGCACGGCAAGAAGGTCGCGCAAGCCTATATAATTGGATTGTCTATAAATGAGGATCTAAAGCTAAAGAAAGGAAATAAGAAGAGCGGAAGCACCGCTTAAAGTTATATACAATTGTCTGGTCACGTAATAGCAACTTGCCGCAACTTGCCATTACGTGACGGCAGTTTGCGGCAATTTGCCAGTGCCGTAACAGTATCTATATTTAGCATATAGATAAGGAGTAAGGTATAGGCGCTAGGGTAAAGAACCTTATTTAACTTAACGGAGGTGTTATTAAGTAATTAATGCTATATACCCTAGCTTAAAATAGACCTATAAAGAGGTTAGGAAGAGCCATTTCTAAACAAGTAAGGACTGCTATTATTAAAGCAAAGTTACCTATAGATTTATAGCCTAAGTTTATACTTCTAGCAGTGTTCCTACTTAATCGAACTCCTATTAAGTCCATTAACTAAAAGACTTTATTTAAGATGCTTTATAAACAGAAGCTATAGCTAGTAGGACTTTATATAGCCGGATCTTTAACCTACATGCTTATTAAATATAGCATTCCTAGGAAGGTAAAGTTTGAGCCATAAGCCTAAATAGGTTATCTTGTTGGTATAGAAGCGTTAAATATTTATAGGGTATAGATACTAACTACTAACCGTATTATCTGATCTTGTAATATATAAATAGATAAGTTAAAGAGATATTAATCTCCTAAAATACTAGAACACCTTATTATCTTACAGGCTTAAAAGAATTGTTTTTAGTAAGTCTAAGATTTACTAGATAGAGAACTTTAACAAAGAACTGGATATAAGACTGCTGTATTTAGTAAATATTAACATTACTTCTATGTTAAAAAGCATTCAGATCTTAATAGAAAAACTCCGTTAGCTACTTACCCTAGAGCTAACTCTAGAACTATCTATACTATTAGCGCCTTTAGCGCCTTAGCAATTACCATCTACTATGGCATCTACGCCACAGATATTATCTACCACTTAGTTATCTTCTAAAGTCACCAAAATACTGTTTATAGACCCTACACCTCATTCCGAACCTTAGACAATAGTAGGCTCATTATTAGGGGGTAAGAGACGTTCTAGCCGTGAAAAGCGGCCTATAGTAAAGAAGAAAGATATGCCAAATTAAGATCTATGACGACGAGCCTTTACGGTTTAAATTAACGATGGTGATAATGATCTCATTAATCTAGATACAACGCCATTAGCCTATGCCTTTTATACTACTACTATAAAAATGTACGGACATTAAGACGATTTTCCACCACCACCAAAGTTATAGAAAGAGATGCTTAATTATAAGTACGCTATAGAGTTTAAGGTAGCTGCTTATACTAAGATAAAGGCCTTAACCAGAAAGCAGACCTAGGATAAGGTACGGCTAATTAAGAAGGTTTATTAACTTCCTACTATATAGGTCTTTACGTACAAGGAAGATACAGACGGTTTTATTATAAAATTTAAAGCTCGTCTAGTTGTCCGCGGAGACCTTTAAGCAGTCTTATAAGAAGAAGTTAAAGCTATAATAGCAGCCTATTAAACCTTCCGTCTACTATACGCTCTTATTGCTAGCTTTAACCTTAATGTTATATAAATTAACACCATTAACGCCTTTATTAATGCCTTAGTTGATAATAAGGTCTACCTTATTCCCCCTAAGGGTATAGACCTACTACCTAGATTCTCTCTCTGTTTAAGAAAGGCAATATATAGACTACGGAAATCTCCTAAGTTGTGGTTTTTAGAAATATCTACTACTCTATAAAGCATAGGTTTAAAAGCTGTACTAGATAAGCCGTATCTCTATATATACCCTACTAAACCTATCTTTATATTCTTCTACGTTAACAATATCCTAATTATAGGACACCCGAGCTATAGTTAGCAGATAGAGGATATCTTAAAGCAGCTATAAGATTAATTTAAGATACGCTAAATACCTTAATTCATATTATTCCTAAATACTTATATTGTGCAAAATTAACAAAAGGGAAAGCTATAGCTCTATCTAGATTAATATCTTAAGAAGCTAGTCTTAATATACCATCTAGAATATCTAAAGCTATTAGCTACACCACTATTAGGCTAGGAATTAACACCATATAAAGGAGAAGCTACACCAAATTAGATAAAAGGATATTAACGCCGTGTAGGTTCTATAATATATCTAGCATCTACTACACGACCTAACGTTGCCTTTTCTGTTAGTGTTACGGCGCTGGTGGAAAACGGTGGATCTTGGCAGACGTGGATTATGGTAGACGCAAGTCACGTGACTTGAGGACCGCATAAAATATCAAGCGGCGCTGCTATTCTTCTCCTTTCTTTCTCTAGCTTTGGATCCTTGTTTATAGACTACCAATTGTACAGGCTTACGCGTCCCTCTTACCGTACTCATGCCTTAATTGACTAAGTCGCTAACATTATCCAAAGCTTGTTACCACTCTTTCTTTCTAAGAAGGAACTTAAATATATCTATAAGATAAAGAATAGGACCCTAAGGATATCACTAGGACTATAAGGACAGAACAGAACCCTAAGAACCCTAAAAATATAAATAGAACGTAAAACCTAAAAACAGGACACGTATAGACTAGAACCCCTAGAAAATAAACAAACAATCAGAAATTACCTAATACCCCTACTACCATGCCAAGAAATACAGTAGCTGGCAAAGCTGCTATAGGACCCGTAAATACCTCTAATAGTGAAATAGTCGCCGTCTTGACCCCCTAGGAAGAGCTTGCAGCAGCTAATGCCGAAATTAAACAGCTCTAAGAGCTGCTTAAAACTAGAGACACCCCTACGCCTAGTAATAGGTTATTAGACACCTAGAGACTTACTATAGTCTTTAAGGCCCTAGCCCAACATACAGCATTAGTATTGTTGCGGTCCGCAAAGGTTGTAGACCCCCTATTACTTACTAATGGAACTGACCCTATATTTAACAACTGGAAGCTTTAATTATAGGACAAGCTTAAAGTTAATACGGACCACTTTCCTAATACCTAAGCTAAAATGGCATATGTCTTTAGCCGTACTAGTGGTAACACATAGACATACCTACATCCGTAATACGCCTAGGACTTAGCAGACCCCTTCCTCTCTAAAGAAGAAATAATTAACTACCTATCTTCTATTTATAAGGACCCCTTTAAAGTATAGAATGCCCGTTTTAATTATAAAAGCCTAATAATAAAAATAATAGAAACCTTTTTGGTTTTCTAGACCCGCTTTCTACACCTAGCCAGATAGGCCTAAATCCCTTAGAAAGATTTAATGCTAGACCTCTTTAACAAGCTTACCCTAGACCTATAGCGCGCCGTACTACCGGTTTATACTACTATATAGACGCTAAAGGAACTTACGGACCAATGCCTAGCTATTAACTAGGGCCTTTGTTAAATTAAGGCATATACCGAGCGGTATAAGACTAGAAGCTCTGCTAACTAGAATATAAGTACTATAAAAACGGGCCGCAACGCCCTAGTAAGATCTGCAACCCCTATAGCACCGGCCGTATAGCCTACCGCTAATTTAGCAGCTAGCTATATAGCTAGCCCTGCCGTAGGTCTAGCAAATGCTTGGCCTATATACAGCAACCCCTATACATAGGCCCTTAGTGATTAGGGAGCTTGCTTCTCTTAAGGCTAGAAGGGCCATATTGCAAAGGATTGCCTAATAAACGTAAAAGTAGGCGAGGTTCTATTAATCTAGGAAGATAGCATAGAGTTAGAAAAAGAGGAACTTTAGAGGAAGACTCCTCTCTAGGGTTAAAAGGGATTAATATGTCATATAGGTTGGTTAGTTAGTAGAAGAAGCTGTACTATCCCTTATACTTTATTTTATAATAGATATTAAGTTTTAACCTCTGCTTTAGCTAACTCTAAAGCAAATACCTTTGCCTTAATAGACACCCTATATACCGTAAAGCTGGCTAACTTTTTAAATATATATATTAAAGAACTACCCAAACTAATTCCTATTCGCGGGTATAACGGATAGATAAAACCACCTATTATAACTATCTTACGGATTTACCTCCATATTAACAGACAAAGGTAGTTTAATATCCCCTTGCTTATTACGGACCTAAGAAGCCACAATATAATTTTAGAAAGAAAATGGCTAGCCTATTTAGGCTTATAGCTTAATATATAGAGCAAACGGCTTATCTAGCCTAAAACTCTACCTCTAACCCCTTCCTTTATAAAGGAGATTAGTATTACAATAGAGAACCTTATACGGCTATAGATAAACACCGTTTACTAGGCTAATACTATACGTAGGGACCAGGCTTTTAAAAAGAACATATAGCTTAACCCATAACGGATCCGTATACTACGCCGCCCCTAGACTACCTATGTTATGCCACCCATACCAGAGATTAAAAAAGTCAGTAAAAAGCTAGCAGAGCTCCCTGTAGGGAACTTAGGCCCTATATAGCCACAAAGAATAGTAAGGAGCATTAGACGCTATACTAAATATATAGACTAGAGGGACAACTTGCGGAAGATGGAATAGGAGCTAAAAAAGATTATAAACCCTAAACCGTAAAATATGACCTAATAACAGTCTGTAAAGAAACCTATGGACCTCCCACCAGTTAATATCTGCTGTATTAGCGCTGTAGGATTTTACTAGAACTTGGTCTAACCTAATACTATTACCTTTACCACTAGCTTATATAAAATTGATTAAATAATTAAGGAAAAGAAAAATGAGCTTAGTAAATAGAAAGGCGAGCTTATAGATAAGGAGTTAGTAGAATAGAAACTACCCTATTAACACTAAAAATTTAAGGACATGTTCTCCAAAGCAGTGTCTAATATACTCCCGCCTTACTAACCGTACGACTATAAGATTAAGATTGAGCTAGATAAGGAAGACATACTTACCTATAGCCCCCTTTATTAGTAATCCACTACCAAATTATAGGCTACAAAGTAGTACCTTATTAATAACCTAAATAAGGGCTTTATTAAACCTAGTTAAGCCCCTTTTAACTCGCCTATTCTCTTTATTAAAAAGCTAAATAGAGGACTTTATTTCTGCATTAACTACTATAAACTAAATAATATAACCCATAAGGACCGCTACCTACTGCCTTTACTTAATAAGACTTTAACCTAAATAAGTAGAGCTAAGATCTTTACTAAGCTTAATATCCGTTAGGCCTTTTACTAGATTAGAATAGACCCTAGATTAGAAGATCTTACTATATTTTAGACCTGTTACAGAATATATAAATACAAAGTACTTCCTTTTAGACTAACTAACGGATTGGCTACGTACTAATAATATATAAATAATATACTCTTTAACTACCTTAACGACTTCTATATAGCCTACCTAGATAACATTATAATCTACTCTAAAAATAAGTTAGAACATAAGGAGTATATCTATAAAGTCCTATAACAGCTCCGCAAGGCCAGTCTCTAGGCCAATATTAGGAAATTAGAATTTAGTGTTAAGCGTATAAAGTACTTAGGTTTTATTATTAGTATAAATAGAATTAAGGCTAATCTAGAGAAAACGGCTGTAATTAACTAGTAGATACCCCCACAGACTATAAAGGGGGTGCAATTATTTTTAGATTTCTATAACTTCTACCAATACTTTATTAAAAACTATAGTAGGATCGCCTGGCCTTTTAACTACCTTACTAGAAAGGACCAGCCATTCTACTTTAACGCTATATATATGCAGGCCTTTAATAAGCTTAAAAAACGGCTAGTATTAGCTTCCCTACTTACCCACTTTGACCTAAAACGGCCCTTAATACTAGAAACGAATGCCTTAGACAGCGTAATAGCTAGAGTTTTCTCCCAGAAGTAACCGGACGGAGAATAGCACCCTATTGCATACTATTTAAAGACTATAATAGATACTAAGCTGAACTACCACATCTATAATAAAGAAATGCTGGCTATTATCTCTAGCTTTTAGCACTGGTATATATAGCTAGAGGGGACCCCTAAGCCTATTAAGGTAGTTTTAGATTATAAGGCCCTAGAATACTTTATAACAACTAAAGCCCTTACAGCCCGGCGGGCACGCTAGGCGGATATTCTATTTTAGTTTAACTTCTTAATTATATATAAACCAGGCACTATAAACTGTGCGAATGCTCTTATAAGGTGTAAATAGGACCTAGGTAACTAGGCGGCTGTAAAGATCTTATTATAGACCTAGACACTACTATAACCAAAGTACCTTAACCCCTAGATATAGGCAGAACGAAATACAGACCCTTTAGACGCTAAGATATGTCCTATTAACTCCACAGAACTTAACCTTATTAATAAACTGCTATAGGTAAACCGTACGGCCCCCTCTCTACAGGAGTACTATAAAAAGGCAAAGAACGTTACTAGCCTATAGTCCCTTAAAAACGGACTACTTAAGCACTAGGAACGGCTAGTAGTAGCTAAGGAACAGAACTTATAGACCCGGCTTATTACTAAAGCTTATACCTAGGTCTCTATGGCCTACCCTAGAAAGAATAAGACCTGTAAAATTATTAGTAACCAATACTACTAGCCCAGAATGGTTATAGATATTAACCGCTATATACGGAACTGTAATAACTGCTATAGGTCTACAATTCTACAGGATAAGACCCTAGGACTATTAAAGCCACTCCTAATACTAGAACGCCCCTAGTAGTATATCTCTATGGACTTTTACAAGCTGCCTATAGACCGTAATGGATATAATATAGTAATAATCCTAGTTAACTGTTTTGGTAAGCGCCTGTTCTCAATCCCCTATTATAAGGATATTAATGCTAAGGAAGTAGCCCGACTATATATCTATTATGTCTACTGAATTTATAGACTACCAGATACTATTATATCCAATTATAGGCCGCAGTTTATATTGGCCTTCTAGAATAAGTTTACTTGGATCCTCAGTATTAAGCTAAAGCTTTCTATAGCATACTACCCCTAGACAGACGGTTAGACGGAGATTGTAAATTAATACTTAAACTAGAGGCTCTGGCCCTTTATTAACTACTTTTAGGACAACTAAGGCAAACTGCTACCCCTAATAGACTACGCCCAGGCAACCCTACCCCATAACTCTACAGGATTTGCACCTATTTAGCTAGAAATAGGATACTTACCCCGTATAAGCTTCGACTAGGAAAGACCAGAGGGGCTACAGACTGTACACGAAAGACTGTCTTATAAGGAAGCCCAGTAATATACTAAACGCTTAGAAGAAGCCTGGATAGTAGCCTATATAAATCTAAAAAGGGCCTAGAGATTAATAGAATAGCAGGTAAATAAGCATAGGCGCGAGCCTGACTTTACTATGGATAATAGGGTCTAGGTTATAATAAAGAACTAGAAGATAGAACAGCCTAGCTATAAGCTAGACTATAAGATAGCAGGACTATATAAGATCCTTAACAAAGAAGGCAACTTGTATAAGATTAAGCTCCTAGACTTAATTAAAGTCTACCCTATCTTTTTACTGGATAAGCTATGGAAGGCTATAAATAACCTACTACCTAGACAAAAGAATAAGCCTCCCCTACTAATTTAAGTTAATGGCAATAATAAATGGGAAGTTAATAAAATACTAGCCTATAAACTAGTACGAGGAACACTAAAATACTATATTTAATAGAAAGGTTACAATCCAGACCCAACCTAGTACCCTACTTGGAACTTTATAGGTTGCCCCTAAAAGCTCAAAGAGTTCTATAACTAATACCCTAACAAGCTAGGACCCCTAAAGTATCTAGACGAGTAGATGGAGTGCTAGTATAGCGAAGATAATAGGCTACCTATTAAGCACATAGATAAGAACACCCTATGGATATAATACGGACATATAAAGCCTGTGGGCAGGCTTTTTTGGAGGGGGGGTAATATTACGGCGCTAGTGGAAAACGGTGGATCTTGGCAGACGTGGATTATAGTAGACGCAAGTTACGTAACTTAAGGACCGCATAAAATATCAAGCGGCGCTGCTATTCTTCTCCTTCCTTTCTCTAGCTTTGGATCCTCGTTTATAGACTACCAATTGTACAGGCTTGCGCGTCCCTCTTACCGTGCTCGTGCCTCAATTGACTGAGTCGCTAATAGTTAGTAAGCTAGCTAAGTTCTTATAAAATCCGTCACTAGCTTATCTTGTGGAGATTAATAGATTGCTTACCTATCTCTATAATACCAGATACCTTACTCTTAAGTTCTCTACTATTACGCTGTATAAGATAAACTAGGTTCTAAAAGCTGCTTCTAATACCAGCTTTGCTAATAATGCTCTAACATGATAGAGCTTATAGGGTTTCTTAATAAGCCTATTTAATAGGCCTATAGTATAGTAGGTAACTAGACAAAAGATAGTTACTAAGTCCACTATAAAGGCAGAACTCCTAGCTCTCTTATACGTTAGTGGAGAGGTCAAGCATATAATTTGGATCTTTAAAGCTATTAGATTCAATCCAGAACAGAACGTTATTATTAATTGTAATAATTAGTAGTTAGTACAGATCGTGATAAAAGAGACCCCTATAGTATCTACAAAACTCTAACACGTAGATATCTATTAGTTCTGGCTTCGCCAGGAGGTCTAAAATGGAAGCTTTATTGTATAATGGGTACTAATAAGCGAAATAGCTGCAGATAGACTAACTAAAGCTCTCTTAAAGCAAAATCATTAAAATTTTATTAAAGTAGTAGGGCTCCGCAATATCAGATATTTAGTCAATTAACGCTCGGCAAAGCTCACCACCAGCTTATCTATCCCGACTGCCTAATCCGGTAATCCAGCTCTGACGCTCTGCTCCAGATCTGAAGGGGTGTGTTGGCCGCCGAGGTAGCTTTACTGCAGAGGTGCGACGGGTGCTGTTCGACGTCCGTATTAGACGGTGTCAGCCTAGTTTTAACCTATATCATCACTCTCTAGGGACCCCTGTAGGGGGTCAATTCTCTTATATATATTAGGGCTCTTAGAGCCACCTTGAATAAGACAGATTACTTATACAATTCTGTGTCTCTACCTATTAGCTAGTTTATGTTATTTGTCTTGATACCTGCCTGGCTAAAATATCTTAGTAAGCAAATTAGATGGCGCACTCACTAATACTAAAGTGTCACTAGTCTCTACCTAAAAAAACGCCATTTTCTTTTAACCAATTAGCTACTACTAGCCTTAAGTCTGCCGTCTGGGCCTTCAGTGCGAGTTTTAATAAGGCTTAACTTAGATTTTCGTAATTTTATATAAGAGACACTCTCTTCTATATATTTAACTCCCTAATAATACTTATTTAACCTAATAAGCTAACTAGTTAAGTTAGACTAATCTCCTCTATAATCGATTACTTTTTTACAATAGGAATATATTAGTAGGGGGTACTTAGGCAGTCTCTTTAAGCTCGGCGACGTGCACGTAATAGGTTATGTATACTACACGGGCCATATTATAGATATCTTCTCAGGCGATCAAGCCCCTTAGATTATTCCTTATAAAGCCTCTTATTTATATATTCTATACCAGCCTAGTTACTATCCTAATAGAATACTACTTCCTCATGAGTTACGCGCTTCTAGTATTTAGGTAGATACTGACGCGTCCTTATCTTCCCTAGCTCTACTTAAGTCCTATCTAGAGCTCTAATATACTAGGAAGTCTTATAATCGTCTCTATAAACAGGTAGCGGCAAAGATAGCCCGTAATACTCTAACTATGGTCTATTAATTACACATCATTAATCATACTTTCTATTTAATCATGAAAGATCTAGCACTAAATTCCGAGCGCTTAACCCAGGCAAATCCAAGGCAAAAAGAAAGGGAAAAGCACCACCCCAAAAGACTTCTTCCAAGTCGGCGCCTCTGCCCATCCTAACGGGCAAGATTTTTTCCACTTGAAGCCGTAGTCGATGCTATTGAAATCCAGGTCGGTCCCATGGAGCTGCGCTTTGCAGCCCCTGAGAAGTGTCTGGAAGCCGTCGAGGTTGGCGGCCTTGACGAATGCCGCGGTGTCTTTGCAATCGGGACCTGTGGTGGTGTCAGTTCATTTCTTAGAGCATGAAATGGTTTGGTGGAAGAGAAGGGTGGGTTACCGCAGCAACAGGGCAGCATTCCATAGCGTGAGGTTTTATTACCAAATTGGGTGTTCCACTGATGAGTTCCGATGTCGCAAACCGGTAGCGTCCAGGTACCTGCGTGAATAGTTAGAATAGCTTCAAAGGGTGTGGACGGAACATTCTGACCGATCCAACCAGCGCCGTCTGCGTATGGGGTCAGCGTTCCGTTTGAGGAAACTGATAATTCAATTTGCTTGAATGCCATGTCTCGCGTATAGTTGAATCCCCCAATTTTCCAAGCGCGTGCAGATGCCTTTGTAATGTCCTAAGCTGTGTTAGAGGGTTCTAGCTGATTGTGAATTGACTCGCTCACCGAACCCGATATGTTGTAATCTGAAGCGTTGAGTTGGTCGACCCCCCAAGGCTTGTCGAGATGACCCTTGAGAACACCGTCCTCGTGATATCTACATTGTATGAGCTGTGAAAGTCATCATTTTGCTTGATAGATATACATACAAGTACGTGTAGTAGACGCCACCATCCTCCTCGGAATAATAACGCGTCTGCGAGGGACCCGAGGTGTCATTGGCGTTGTTGGTCTTTGAGAATAGAATAAAAATCTTGCGCGTCCTACGAATGTAAGCATGAGAAGAGGGTATAAGTGAATGAGGTCCTCACTTCCATTGAGCATCGATAGTTCTAGAGAGCAACTGCTTCTTGTAAAAATCTTCAATCTCTGAGTTGCTTGGAATGTTCGTATTTTCAACATAGCTGCCACCCGCTAGGTAATTCCTTGATATCACAAGTTAGAAGGTACGGTTGAAATACATGGAAGATTAGAGCTTACAAGATGGTATTATTCTGGCTGTCTTCCTTTCCGGAGAAAGTATCATTCGACCAGCTTTCCAGAGTTGCTCGGCTTGTCTGTCCAAATGCAGCAGCATATGACCGCATATCTGCTAGAGATTGGATATCACCCATGGAAGGGCTGAGACGTGGTTAGTAAAATCCGAATAGACTAAATAGATTTGCGTACTCTGGAGCCAGCGAATACGCTATTTGTTGAATACCTGCAGCGGTAAAAGCCGTCAACCCAATCGCTGTTACTTCGAGAAGCCCTGGGACAATGGCTAAAAGCATCGTTAATGCTGCCACGATCCAGAAGGCAGCATCACCAAAAGCAAATTGAGGGTTGTTCCACGGGAAGAAGGTTAGGGCAATCTTCCCAGATAGGTCGCTATAGTCTTGCTGGCCGTTTGATATTCCGGTCTTAAAATTATTAGATGACTTTTTGGGACTTTATCAATCCTCACGTACGTATATTGAGTTGAAGAGTGTATTCAAGTTGATGGTAGAGGTTAATGCTTGAAACGCCCATACGGGATCACCAACATCTTGATAACCTGTTTGTTGTTAGATGTCGACAATACGTGCACCGCGTTGAAAAATAATAGCTCACTGGAGCAACCGGGCATGCCGCAGCTGCTAGAGTCTCCGATTCCACACTCAAAGGAGTTTACATGGTTTCCGAAAGATCTACCAAGCTCGTTCGCAAAAGAGGCATGTGGCGACAAGACAATGTTCTTCCACCAATTGCTCAGTTCTTGGTCAGTGTTTGCCGCCATGTATGCGGAAACGGTAGGCTGCCAGCTAGGGTCAGAACCGCAATCTCCACGAGGAACAAGCGTCATTTTCTCTGATTAGGATCTGGCAGATGGAAGTGCTTAAGGAGAGCATCCACAGGGCGAGACAAGAGAATTTATTTGTTTCGGATGCGGGATGTACAGATTGATAATCAGCTCAGCCAGAGATGGCATAGCCACTACACTGCTATCCGCAGTTTTGCGTCGTCGGGTTGGGGCAGTGAACAAGGCTGTATTACTGACTTCCGGAAAGGTTAAGATGCATATGTGGAGGAAGTATCTTTCAATTTTTGAACTACTCGGTCGTGAAATAACTTCGGTCAATTAGATTTGACAAAGATATTTCAGCGTTTGGATGGGTAGTCTCACAGCCAAAAGAAGGCCAGACTTTTCGGAGTTGAAGTTCAGCTCCTCAGAGGATTTGCCAAGTTGTTTGGAGGCAAGGCTTGTGCGCCACACACTTGTAAAGGGCCAAAACGGATCAGAAGTTCAGCCTCGTAGCTCGCGGCAATGACTCAGTGGCCGAGAGGGCAGGTTCGGTCGGGCAGTGCCCAGACCCTATCAATCTTAACAAGATGCCTTAATATTTAACGCAGATGACATGAGAGGGATCTAATCAGATGTAGTTCCTTCCGCCTGGATGCCTGACTAGGAATATGTACAGGAAACCTATAGGGAAGAATTTCAAGGCTTTAGGGGTCTGGAACTTGGAGTAAAGCCGAACTACAATTTATTAATGGACCAGAAGCGTAGTGAGCTTAATGGAGATGATAGGATATGTTAACTTGACAATACATGCTAGTTCACCCTACCATCTCCCGGATGCGTACATATCGAAAAGGTGAGAACTTCCCTTGAGGTATAATCCGTTCAGTCATTGCCATGCCATGCGCGTTTTGAACGAGTACTCAGAAAGCTTCAGAAGGAGACGAGGGAACGTGGAAGTGTCATTTGCGCATAGGTTCGGTTGGCTGTTTGAGTTGTTTCCGAGTCACACAAGTTACTGTAGAATATTGCACGAGTGACTAGCAAACGAACCAAAATCTCAGCCCTAGCCTCGATCACGGGAATCGTCTACGGTAAGACACATTGAGAACAAATCAAGGGAAGAGAGTATGGGGTTGCTATGTGGATGAAATTGCTTGTGCTGGTGTGCTTGCGCTGGTGTTGATGCAGACGGTGGCCTCGGATTACGGGGCGTGCGGGGTTCCTCCAACCACGCTGCGCACAAACCCCAAAGCTTTTCATGGACACTAAATCCACTAATGTCGAACCCTGCCCATCCAAGACGGCAGCTGCGGTTGGCAACAACGGCATCCTGTCATGGAGATTTCCAGGGCGGCAGGTTATGGCATGACCCCATTCGTTTCTGTGCAGTAATGCTGATGAACGTTGGCCATACAAATGATGTGCCCGCCTCCTTTCTGGGCTGATTCCTTGGACCTAATGTGCAGCCGCATCGTTACGTTGTGGCTGAGTAAAGAACGCCTTGCGGCGGCATCCTCCACATCCTGCAGCCTGGAACTGCGATAAGAACGAGATGTCTTCTCCAGCCTACAAGGCTGCTCAATGGCAGCCTTTGGTAAGTCTCAAACCAGCTGCAAGTCTACGGTTCGGGGCAGCAAATTCGAACTATGGTATGTGGCTTTCGGTCGTTGGCGCTTGTTGCCATGGTCGACATCAGGCCTTTTTTTTGGTTGGTGAATGGTGACAGGACCGCTTCGTGAACCTATCGCTAACATTCTTTGCTTCGCAGGACACCCTTGCGTCTTCCTTGCCTCCACGAACAGAGAGCTCAGGGCAGACTCTGGTGGATGACGACGTCCTGAGAAAGCCTTCAGTTCTCTCTCCACCCTTACCTCTACACGAACAGAGCCAAGCTCTACCGTTTACACTCACTCTACAAGAAGAAAAGAGTAACCCAGGTCAATTCCAGCTTGTTGTAAACATAAATGCGAACAATGGGGGTAATGACCCGAGTGGAGGTAATACCGGGCCGTCCAAGAAGCTGTATACGAACCTTCAGGCTCTCCCCGGCTTAGGCTACGACGTTTCGTCGCTTTATCGCACGCAGAAGTCCAGCCCTCCGACAAGTCCACAACAAGAGCGCCATGGATGGTCAGATCTGGATGCAATACCTCCAGACTTCCTGAAGAAAGTGGTGCCGGATTGGGGAGTGTCGCTCGAAAAGACTAACTCCGTCATGTCCACTCAATCTAATAGGCTCTCAGACATTAAAGCAAGGATCAAAAAGAGCGGGAAGGGATTTGTTGTGAGGCTGCTCAAAGGTGCAAATCCAGAGACAAATGAGGTTGCAGAAGTCCACCTAGCCCATCACTCTTCGGAGAATCCTCCAGCGTACCATGAGCTCGATTCTACACCTCGAGCGGAGCTTGATGCGGTTGAGGCAAGCTGCATGACCCCTCAAATCCATATCACCCAAGACGGAAGTTTTAATGGTCCTTCGAGAGCTGGTTCAATTTTTGAAATAGGTTCATCCGGAGAAACCGGCATACAAAGACCCCAGCCAGCACCGCCGCCAATTCCATCTCAAGCACTAACGCTGACTCCAACGCTGGCACCACATTCTGCAGTTTCTAGACGGCTACTACGGTCGTCCCGGGATACGGAGTTGAGTCATCGAGTCGGCGATGAGTGGCTCAGCGACGCAGAGACTTTAACTCAAGATGTTCAACCATTTGGGGATCCTTGGGAAGATGCTGAAGATGACCAAACCGATGCAGAACCTTTTTCAACGGTCAGCTCTAACATTCCAACCCGGAGAGCTTCAGTGACAAGTGTAATACCTACCCCGACAAGGGGCTTGTCTGTTGTAGGCCCTGTTCGGCGTGTGCCTCGAAGTGAATATGCCGGTGCTGGAGGTTCTAACACGAAGGTCTCTTGCCAAGCTCTTAACCGGTCGCATGCTAAGAAATCTGTCAAGCGTAAATCTCCTCGGAATCTGAGCTTTGCTTCCAGCACCGATGTTGCTTTGAAAAAGGGGGAAGGCTCCTCAATTAATGCTCAGCCAAATACCGCAAGCGAACAATCCCATCCGCATATGCCTTGTGATGACCCGATCTCAAAGGATTCAAATACGTGGCACCATCAGGTACGGAACACGCATGGGGACGAAAGAGCTGGTGTCGCAAGACATTCGCCCCTGGAAACCGTTGTGCAATCTCGCGCGGGCAAGAAACGGTTAAAATTACGAACTAGGGATGTTCCGCGAAGCCATTCGGGACCAACATCACCATTGGCGCGGCAGAGCAGAGGATCGCCATCTGCTGTTCCCAAAGAAGACTTTTCACCACTCCGGGAGAGCTCGCGTGAGAATTCCAACAGAACTCTCCAACTCCGGCCTGAGGTCGATGAGGCACAGAAACTTCGCTCCGCACTTGAAAAGGTCCTACATCCGGATGATCTTAATGTCTCACCTAACAATGATGTCCCCGTTGTTGATGATGCAGTGGGAGATGATCCTCTCCCTCCTAGGTTTGAGATTCGACAGACCTACAATCATTCAAAGCGTCCATTAGCGTCTTTTGTATGGCTCGCCTGTTCAGCCATATGCTCCAAGCTGTCCGAAGGGCTTGATCTTCTACAAATAAAATATGGTAGTGAACCTCCCGTTCCATCAGATCATGTTCGAGTTAGATGGACCTGTGTATGTTTCCGGTGATGATGGATAAATTCAAAGAAGTTGAGCTGACTTGATCTTTTAGTCTTGTGGAGAACAGCTATATGACGACTTCGTAGAAAGACGTCGAGGAGCTGCTCGACTGCTCGAAGCCTATCTTAACCGTCCCCAAGTACATACCCCCATCAGTCCTAGTAGAAGTAGCCCTAGCTCTACGCTCTCTAGTGTATTCAGCTCCTCCAGCACAGCATCGACATTAGCGACACCTCAATCTACTTTTAATCCGGGCAGTTCCTCGTCCTGGGGCCAAGGCGATTCATCGAAATATAGCCCGACACGTTTACGAAATAACAACCCTTTTAGTGTTAGTATTGGCTCCTATCCGGAGCCTCAATGGCTGCTCACTTGCGCAAATGAAGGCAGGTACACGCCCAAGATTGTTCATCTTGATGTCAATATGGCAAGAATTAGATCCGATAAAGACTTAGCAATGGCACTGAGAGAACACTACAATCAGGTAAATAGGCGATGGTTCAGAATCCTTAAACTTCGGGGACTTGCGACCATCGACTTCGTTCAGGTAAGAAATGAGGATCATAATATCTGCCTTTCTCATTTCATAATCCGTCTATCACTAATCCGATTCGGTGAGGGCCTGTCAAGTCGTGAGCCCTGGAACCACTTGTCTTTGATACTGCAAATAATCGCAGTGTCAGCTTCAGCACGAGTAATAGCTAATAATCCATCTATAGTTCGAGGTTCACCGCAACCGGTTTGCGGACATTCGGAAGTGCCCGGATATGCCTTCACCAAAATCCGGCTACGACTTTGAACCAGTGGATTTGGTTCCGCCCGTAGGGAGTCAGTACCTTCTCCATCTCTTCAAACACCCTGAAGATTATGACGGTGAACTTGTCACTTATTTACGCGCACCCAAGCGTCGCTCTCGGCTTGAGTTTGGTGTTGGGTGGGGCATCAACCTGGTTGAAGGCTTCCTTGCCGATCGCGTCTGGACGCTTGTAATCGGCTTTTTTGTTCTGGGGAGTATCATCTTTGCTGCCGTGTGGGCTTGCAAGAGAAATGGTGATGTCCAGGGGGCTTTCGCGGTTTCCGGATGGATGATCACCCTGGCCGCACTGGCGGTTGGCTGGGCACAAGCTTGCTTGGAATGAACAATCCGATTGACTACTTAGTAAAAAGGTATCCTGAGCAAATCATGCTCCGCTACTTACCAATGCCCTCCATGCGCTTGAGACCCCGGAGCATTATGGTCCTTTAGCGGTGTCTTCGGAGTGGCACAGTGATCGGCTCGGTATCAATCCAGTTTTAGTAATGTATAAAGGTATAGTAATCTCAGCAATTGGACCGACTTATTGGTCATATTTAAGGACGTGTGAATGATACATATTGAATCAGCTACCACAATTACGGTTGTTTTCACGTCTAAAACATATGAGCAAGACTGGGATTATGCGTAAAGGGAACTCTGGCACACTCGCACTCGAAGCAGGTCTTCCAAAGCGATGGAGATCTGCTGAAATGCCTCAAGGCATACTAGGGGACTGACCGAAGGAGTTGGCTTTTTGACGATGAGAATACGCCACGCCTCTGATGGAACAAAGGATATCTAATCCCTAAGGAACCTTGGGGATCCTGGCAGTATGCCCCAGGGAATAAACAAAGCGGCAGTTTCTGTATTTAGGCATCTCTTATAATGGAGGATTTGTATTAGTGGGGTTATCTCTTCATTGCGTTGCTTGTCGAACATAATACGTCACGCGCTAGCAAAGAGTAAAGGTTACCAAATCAGAACCAAGATGAATTTCTATATGCAATCGTTCTTGAGAAGGCTTCATTATCCAACACTTTATCCATTATAAGACATTCAGGCGACCCAACGTGACATTTATTCATTCCACTCGCCCTCCTTACACCCAACCTATCCCAAACCCACGATTGTAGTCGAATCCCTAGCAAATGAAGTACCAATCGGCGCTTGGCCGGTATCAAGGGGCCAGACCTGTGCTCCCCCAGCCGCGATAACGACAACCTTTTTAGCAGCATTTTTAAAGTGCGAGTGCTGCCGGACAGACTCGCATCCCATCAAACCGACCCAAGGATCACGAATGATAAGCTCATCTAAGTTGCAGTCATTCCCTAAGGATATTAGCAGAGTACCCCATCCGCCACTAGCGAGGGTAAGGTCCATCAAAGTCAAACTTGTCAGTGTGGAGGATTGCCGGCGGATAAATTCCATCAAGTCTTGTTCTCCTGCGCAAAATTGGCGCAACACCAAGTGAGTGAGGCTCGGAAAACCGATTGATTTGAGACCGTTAAACCACTCTGGGTATGCAGTATGACGAACATTGCCGAAGAGTCCGAGGTGAGGAGACGCCGGGAGTTCCAGCAAAGCTGGAAAACTAAGATCGAGCCTTTGAAGATTATGCGCGTGCTTGAAGAAGCCTGGTATCCAGTCCTCCCAGCCGTCAGGTCTTGTAAACGTAGATACTATACCTCTAGCTTTGCGAATCCAAGTAGGCTCGTTTAGGGATAGTGCGATGTGCTCCAGACTCGGAAGAGCAGCTTGGAGCAACTCCTGGGGTATGTCTAGAGCTTGCGCATCGATTTTGCCACCTTCGGAGCGTAGTTCTTTAAGTAAGATTTTAGAATCGACAACAGCAGATATCACACCGGCTACTGCTCCTTGGTGGGCATACAGGCTGTACATGTCTTTTACCCTCTTTTGTGCTTCGTCAAGGATCTTTTGCTCGGCACAGCCAGGCCAGCGAGGACGGGGGATGGCCTTGGACAAGATGGGATCATCCGTTGAAGGTGGCGAGTAGATTGAGATTTTCTGCAAATGCTGGAATTTCGCAAAGGTACGGGAGAGCAGCAGCGCCATCTCCCCAGAGTAATCCATCCTCTCCTGCTCATCACATAGCTTCTGGTATGCATGGTACCCACGCCTCCTTCGCGCTACAGTCCGCGGCGTTCGACCTTCTTGAACCCACTCTTTAATATCGTCGTATGCTTCCCAGTGAAAACGCTCCGTGCCGATGGTAATGCTGGTGACCCATTCGAGAGCCTCTCTATGCTCGCTTATTTCTCCCAGAGCCTCAAGACTGCACCTTACGAGCCTGTATGGCCCTATGCTAATGAATCTGCCCCAAGCGCGCCAAGCGGCGCCTCTCCAAGATTGGCAGACCAGACGGAAGCTGTGGAGATCGTCGCGCGAGGCTTTGGTTAGTCTTGTCCTCCGGTCATCTTCGAAGTCTTGGAGTTCCTCGATGATCATTTGTAGCACCTCGACGGAAAGGGTGTCCATGCTGGGGGATTTAGCCAATGATAGTGACTGATAGCGTAGGATGGGTTCATAGAATGGTGGTGGGACGTTCGGGTAATCTGGAAAGATACACTGCTATCCGCGAAAATGAGAAGTATGTCATCTTTTGAGAAGGATCTAAGCCTTGAGGCATGCCGTATTTTGTGAAAGTGGTTTTGTAGGCAGCTATGGCCGGAGGCCGCCAAAAGAGTGGTCATGTGACGAGGCAACAAGGGATCCGTGCATCGAAGCTTGAGCACGTTCTCCGGCTTTGAATAATTTCGCTGTTGTATATGCTTTAGCTTCATTACCTTCGCGCGAGGTTATTAGAGATTAACTCAAGTCATCGATAGAACGACGACTTAAAGATAAATTTATATTTACTTTGAGGCTACGTTGTTCCCGAAATGGATAGCTTCTCATTGCCAACCACTCCCGTCAAGACATTGCCAATTCCACTAACTTGTCTATTCCCACCCGGCTAGATGACATTAGAGAAAGCATTTGCCATGACCTGAATGCCACTAGAAATCCCTTCCCACCAAACTCGCAATGACCGCCTTGAGGGGTATTATTCACTGTCTGCAGCGCACTCACCTGATCCGTAGACAAGCCCGCTGTAGTGGCTGGGTTTTCATATGCTGCAATTGCACTTGGTATCACAGGTTGCAGAAGTGCGAGCTCCGATTGTGCGCTTTGGAAGTGGATGTAGTACTTAAAATGATGGCGTTGGCGTTCTGAAAAGTGACTTGCGGAACCGGCCCTCCGCAATTGAGAAGGACCCCCGCGCCTTTGAAGTCCGCCACCTGCACAGGAATAAAGAAGTCGCTGAGCAACAAGGAGCCCCTGGAAATACTAGTGAAGAAAGCCTGCGAATTATTGAAAGCAGCTACGTTGGTAATTCGTTGAGGATCTGTAGCGATTGAAATGCCTCCTGGAATCTGCGCTGTGCAGTTGCTGCGCAGTTGCATGAGTCGTTGTACCTGTGGCGGCACTAGTTTTGCGGCGCGGAATAGCTTCCGCTAAGTCACTCCAGAAACTCAATCCAAATAGAAAAACCGTAGTAACAGAATGGAATAACATGCTTAAGAAAGTGACCAGCACCTAGGAAAAGAGTTCGAGCAGCGCACTCTTAGGAAAGAAAATTAATTGAGAGGGAGTAAGGGAAAAGATGCGCACTTAACCATTGTCGAATTCAGAGATCAAACGTGCATCTACGCAGTCCCAAACTGCCAAGACTATCAGATAATGTGGGCTCCAATTTATATCTCTCATACGGGTCTAAACATGAGAGTGTAGGATGCTGATTGGATGCGCTGGTTTCACGAGAGGTTGATGGAGCAGGCAATGTCTAAGATGAAGTTCAGTGGAAGCCCAGTTCCGATCTTGGCGTCTCCCTAGAGCTTCTGTGAGTTGACTCTCCAACTCTCCTACACCTTCATACTGCCTCTCGCTTTCACATCGATATCCGGGATAGTCTTAAGCGCCCGAGAAGCTACTGTGAAACAGGTGGATTATTACCCCCCCCCCAAGCAACAGGCGGTATTCCTCAAATTTTCGTTTTTAGATCCTAGACAATGTTGGCCACGTCTGTATTTCACGCTTAGGCAGAATGTTATGGAATCAATGCTCACCTAAGATTATAATCACCGACTTAAGCGCTCCAAAGCGGTGCGACTTTCCCATACCCACCCTCGCGCTCGCCCAGCTCAAGCGTCCCCCTTTCGAGGAGAAGCTGCAACATGACTACTAAATGACTATGTCCAAGCTCTTAAAGCGGCAATTTATATCCATGGAATGGCACGCTGAGTCGAGTAGTGAAGATTGCATGCCTGCATATAAGGACCTTGGAAGGTTGAGTATAGAGGCTTACAAGTAAGAGTATAGAGCAATAAGATTGCATATTCACGCGAAGGGACTTAGAAGTTTTGATGTTCCTTTGCCCCACTATGCAGTTTTTTTGCACCATTCTCTTACAAGCCCCGAGTGACCCGCAATAAGTAAGCGGGATTGAGCGTTTCATTAGGCGTCAATTTTTTGAACATTTCGCACATATGTGCACCGCCCCATTTTACTCCTCACCCCGCTATGTTTGCCCAATCTTCTCCAGCAAGCACCATCGCCCCTCCCTCTCTTCAGCCGGCTTTGCACTCCCATACCTCGGCCTCTGTGACAAACCACCCGAGCAAACCCGTGAATCCCTCCCTGCTATCCTATCGACGTCGCTTTCCGCACCTCAACTTACCTTCAGAATGCGATGGAGGTTCTTGCTGCCGTCGGACTCGCCGGAAATATCGTTCAATTTATAGACTTTGGCGGCAAACTCCTAGCGAGGTCAGCCCAGCTCTATCGATCCGGGGAATGCGCGCTAGCTGAGAATATCGATTTCGAGACGGCGACGAACGACCTGGCGCTCTTGAATAAGAAGCTCAAAGATGGTGCTACTGGTACTGGAGATAAGGCTCTTGAGAGCCTTTGCCTATCGTGTAATACTGTGGCAGATGAGCTGCTAGCAGCGTTGAACAAGCTCAAGGTTAAAGGCAAACATCAGAGGTGGGAGAGTATACGGAAGGCTATCAAGAGCGTTCGGAGTAAGGAGGATATTGAGCAGCTAGAGCGGCGGCTATCAACTTTCAGGGAGGAGATTAACTTGCGCATAGTTGTCAAACTCAGGTATGCCCGTTTTGCAGCTTGCGACTAGCAATCCTAAAAAGCAATTTACAGGGAGCAGGTTTCTCAGTCGAATCTAGAGCAATTAGGTTATCTCGGGAAGCTTGATTCAGCGACGATGAAAATCTTGGACGCTATTGCCCAGCAGCAGGACGTTTTTACTGTAGTCGAGGATATTCAACAAAGAATTAGTCTTGCTGAGCAGGATCTTTACCTCTCCAAATTACCAGCTGTTCCTCAAGCGGCCTTCAACTCCTTCGACAAACGGCACGACCCAATTTGCCTCCCTGAAACCCGTGTCGACCTCATTCGAGACATAATCACATGGGCTGACGGGCTGGACGAGAGGTGCATCTTCTGGCTGAATGGCTTAGCTGGCACAGGTAAGTCGACTATCGCTCGAACGGTTGCCCAGGCTTGCCAAGGAAAAAACTGTCTAGGAGCAAGTTTCTTTTTCTCTAGAGGTGGTGGAGACACCAGCCACGCTGGCAAGTTCTTTGTGAGTATTGCTCGGCAGCTAGCAAACGTATCTCCATCTCTCAGGCAGTATATCTGCGAGGCTATTGCAGAGCACGGTGATATATCAGATCGGTCTCTCCGCGACCAGTGGTATCAGCTTATTCTTCGACCACTGTCACAGAGTAACGACAACTCTCCCCAGTCACGGCTTGTTCTTGTGGTTGATGCTCTGGATGAATGCGACGACGAGAAAGACATACGGACGATCATCCAACTTTTAGCGGAAGCTCGATCGCTGACAAGAGTCCGCCTGCGCATCTTTATAACAAGCAGGCCTGAAATTCCAATCCGACACGGCGTCTACCACATCCCAGAAGCCGGGCATCAGGGCTTTGTACTTCACAACATACCGCCAGCAGTCGTGGACCATGATATATCTCTCTTCCTAGAACACAATTTTAGAACAATCAGGGCAGAGCGGGCCTTTTCTGCTGACTGGCCTGGCGATCTAGTAATTCGACGTTTGGTTCGGAACGCTTGCGGTCTGTTCATATGGGCGGCAACGGCCTGCCGCTTCGTTTCCCAGGGTAAACAGTTTGCTGCAAGACGATTATCAGTAATACTAAAGGAAGAGGCGTCAAGCACAGCACCGGAAAAGACGCTCAACGAAATTTACACCACTGTCCTTAGCAATTCGATCGGCCAGGACTACGATGACCAAGAAAAGAAAGAGATGTATAAGAATCTGAAGAGAATTCTAGGAAGTATAGTCTCGCTGCTTTCGCCACTTTCCGCTGCCGCTCTAGCCACATTACTTAATATCCCAAGAGGTGACATTGACCAAACATTGGAGGACCTCCATGCTATTCTAGATATACCACAGGGACACGGCTGCCCGATCCGCCTACATCATCCTTCATTTCGCGACTTCCTTCTGGACGGGAAAAGGTGCAATGACCCGAACCTCCAGGTGGATGAGAAGCAGGCACACAAGTCTTTAGTAGAATATTGTATCGAGCTTTTGTCAGTCACTCTTAGGCGCGACATCTGTGGCATACGAGCTCCAGGCACTCTCACGACTGCTATCGACAGCGGTAGAGTTCAGCAACATCTCCCTCTAGAAGTTCAATACGCATGTATATACTGGGCCCAGCACCTTCAAAGGAGTGGTACTCAACCCTATGACGACGACCAAGTACACCGGTTTCTACAGGAGCATTTACTTCACTGGTTTGAGGCCCTTAGCTGGATGGGAAAGACTTCAGAAGGGATTCTTGCGATATTGTCCTTGGAGACTCAAATTCCAGTAAGTCTTCTTTAGGGTATAGGTGATCCTAACTAATCTATACCTAGGCCGACAAAAGTCCCAATCTATATGCGTTTGTCCATGATGCGAAGCGATTCGTCCTATATAATCGATTAGTGATTGAACAGGCACCCCTCCAGCTATATTGCTCGGCCCTCATCTTCACCCCGGAGAAGAGTATCATTCGGAGACAATTCAAGAAGTGTATCCCCACTTGGATCCAAATGAAGCCGAGAGTGCAAGCAAATTGGAGCGCGGCGCTACAGACGCTCGAGGGCCATTTGGGGGCGGTTACGTCAGTAGCCTTCTCGCCGGACGGCAAGCTGGTGGCGTCAGGCTCGGACGACGAGACGGTCAGGCTCTGGGACGTCGTCACGGGAGCGGCGCTGCAGACGCTCGAGGGCCATTCGAGGACGGTCTCGTCAGTAGCCTTCTCGCCGGACAGCAAGCTGGTGGCGTCAGGCTCGTGCGACAAGACGGTCAGGCTCTGGGACGCCGTCACGGGAGCGGCACTGCAGACGCTCGAGGGCCATTCGAGTTTGGTCATGTCAGTAGCCTTCTCGCCGGACAGCAAGCTGGTGGCGTCAGGCTCGGGCGACGGGACGGTCAGGCTCTGGGACGCCGTCACGGGAGCGGCATTGCAGACGCTCGAGGGCCATTCGAGTTCGGTCACGTCAGTAGCCTTCTCGCCGGACGGCAAGCTAGTGGCGTCAGGCTCGGACGATAAGACGGTCAGGCTCTGGGACGCCGTCACGGGAGCGGCACTGCAGACGCTCGAGGGCCATTCGAGGATGGTCACGTCAGTAGCCTTCTCGCCGGACGGCAAGCTGGTGGCGTCAGGCTCGTGCGACGAGACGGTCAGGCTCTGGGACGCCGTCACGGGAGCGGTGCTGCAGACGCTTGAGGGCCATTCGAGTTTTGTCTCGTCAGTAGCCTTCTCGCCGGACAGCAAGCTGGTGGCGTCAGGCTCGGGCGACGAGACGGTCAGGCTCTGGGACGCCGTCACGGGAGCGGCACTGCAGACGCTCGAGGACCATTCGAGTTTTGTCTCGTCAGTAGCCTTCTCGCCGGACAGCAAACTGGTGGCGTCAGGCTCGTACGACGGGACGGTAAGGCTCTGGGACGCCGTCACGGGAGCGGCACTGCAGACGCTCGAGGGCCATTCGAGTTTTGTCTCGTCAGTAGCCTTCTCGCCGGACGGCAAGCTGGTGGCGTCAGGCTCGGAGGACAAGACGGTCAGGCTCTGGGACGCCGTCACGGGAGCGGCACTGCAGACGCTCGAGGGCCATTCGAGTTTGGTCACGTCAGTAGCCTTCTCGCCGGACGGCAAGCTGGTGGCGTCAGGCTCGTACGACAGGACGGTCAGGCTCTGGGACGCCGTCACGGGAGCGGTGCTGCAGACGCTCGAGGGCCATTCGAGTTTTGTCTCGTCAGTAGCCTTCTCACCAGACGGCAAGCTGGTAGTGTCAGGCTCGGAGGACAAGACGGTCAGGCTCTGGGACGCCGTCACGGGAGCGGTGCTGCAGACGCTCGAGGGCCATTCGAGGACGGTCACGTCAGTAGCCTTCTCGCCGGACAGCAAGCTGGTGGCGTCAGGCTCGCGCGACAAGACGGCCAGGCTCTGGGACGCCGTCGCGGGAGCGGCACTGCAGACGCTCGAGGGCCATTCGAATTGGGTCAAGTCAGTAGCCTTCTCGCCGGACGGCAAGCTGGTGGCGTCAGGCTCGGACGACGGGACGGTCAGGCTCTGGGACGCCGTCACGGGAGCGGTGCTGCAGACGCTCGAGGGCCATGCGAGTTCGGTCTCGTCAGTAGCCTTCTCGCCGGACGGCAAGCTGGTGGCGTCAGGCTCGGGCGACGAGACGGTCAGGCTCTGGGACGCCGCTACGGGAGCGGCGCTGCAGACGCTTAAGATTGGTATAGTTATTAACAACCTTTTATTCTCTACTTCGGGTCAATACCTTAAAACGGATAGGGGGGTAATAGATATAACCTCTCTTAAGGTATCACTAAATTCTTTAGAGCAGTTGCGTACTCTGTTTATATTAAATAATTGGGTAAAGGAGGAGGGGCGGAATATTCTTTGGCTTCCTCCTAACTATCGAGCGACTTGTGTAGCTGTTTGGAATGCAATAGTTGTATTAGGACACTCATCAGGGGGGATATCGTTTCTCCGATTTGAAGAAGGGTCAAAGTTTATATAGTATAGTAGAGCAGTAGTAAGGTTATAATGGCCTTGTATATATATAATAAGTATTATTTTCTTTATATCTCTATTTCATAGAGGGTCAAGGGGAACGTGTGTCTATATAGACGTCTTATTCACCACTTCGATTCTAGTGTCTTCTGAGGGCACACGCTTGTTACTGGAGGTAGGGAATACAAGTTCCCCCCTGGGCGGGAAATGTGCTAGCGAGCAGAGGCGTTAGGCCAGCGCTACTTGACCTGTTAGGTCGCCTGCCAAGTGAGGATATCCGATATCAACTCCATGCCTAGTATCGTGACATGGGTAATATTCTTAGTAGTTCAACCTACGCGCTTCAAGTGGCGGAATATGTTAGTGCCAAAACTTGGATTGTGCAGTACTACTGCAGCTTTGGCTCTGCTAGCAGGGAGGGTGCCGACCCGCTCTGGCCACATCTATAAGGCACGAGGTAGACAGGGAGTCTAGTTGATGGAGCGATAGGGTATATTGATGGGTTGCGAAGAACCAAGAGATGAATCCCTAAGGAAAAGGGGCGTCTCGGTGCGAGGCGTGGAAGAGTGAATTTAGGCTCAAGTGGTGGCGATCTTTCTCGCCTAGTGGTATGTTGCAGCTGACACGCAGCAGCGATTAGCCGTATCGGCTCTCTTACCTGCGGGGAAATAGGTACTTATACCGCACTGCTTCCGATATCCCTACTCGGCCTACTTGGCCCGATTACCTTCCATCGTGGTACATGTGATCAACTATAAACATATAACACACGGCGCATTGGATCCATTTAGATTTTCGCCGTCCAATTCATCATCATAGTAAACACAGGGCGAAAGAATGGTGGCTGCCCGAGAAATTGAAACCGATACCTACGACTATGTTATCTGCGGGTAATTTATCTCAAGTTCCTCATTAGAATTGTTATTGACGAGACGTAGTGGTGGAACTGCTGGTTGTGTCATTGCGGGGCGCCTCGCTGAGAATCTCAATGCTACCGTAATCATTCTTGAAGCAGGCCAAAACAATGTCGACCTCGAGAACGTTCATATGCCAGGCAGGTGAGCGACTTTCACCTTGACGCTCCAGATTTCACCAAGCTTAGCATCAGGCAGTTGGTCAAACAACTTCGATTCGGTAACAGATTGGAACATTGTCACAGAGCCAATGCCAGGAGTGGATGACCGCCGCGTGAAGTGCAGCCGTGGGAGATTTCTAGGCGGATGCAGTGGGGTCAACGGAACTCTATGCATCAGAGGAATCAAGCAGGATTACGACGATTGGGAGATGCAGGGATGGAGCGGAGATGAAATGTTCAAGTACATGGCGAAGGTACGAAAGCCTAGTTTAACAGCGTCTCGGTGCTCAGATATCTCTTTAGGCCGAAACATTTCACGGCAAAGACCGGTTTCACGCCAGCGATAAGGACCATGGATACAGCGGCCCTTTACACACTGAGCCTCACGAGTTAGCGCCAATATCGGAGCTCGTCAAGCAGTCTCTGATTGATCAAGGACTGCCGTGGCATGAAGACATGTTTACGACGGGAGAAACCCCGCAAGGCTGTGGCAATGCTACGAGAACTGTTCATCAAGGTCTCCGCTCAACTGCAGCAGACTTTATCACGAAAGGATACCGAAGAGATAATATAACCATCAAAACTGACGTTACCGTAAATAATGTTGTACTCTCTGATACTGCCGAAGGCCTACGGGCAAGCGGCGTAAGTTTCACCTTAAAGAGTGGCGAAATTGGCACTGTCAAAGCCCGAAAAGAAGTCACTGTTAGCGCTGGAGCTTACTGCAGCCCCACAATCTTGCTCAGATCTGGTATTGGCGCCAAATCTGAACTCGAGAAGTTAGGAATACCCTGCAATGTTGACCTTCCAGGTGTTGGCCAAAATCTAATGGACCATGTAGTAAGAACATCGCCCTTGAGCTATCACCCTATCACTTTTTACTGATACAGTACAGCTCGCGTTTGTATTCTACGAGACGGAGAAGGAAGGGCTGACGAATGACCATCTAGCCTATCACGGGGACGGCCTTGCATCATCTTATAAACTCTGGAAAGACCAGAAAACGGGAGTGCTATCTACCTTTCCATTTGGAACTTTCGCATACGCTCGGCTCGATCAGCGTCTAAAAGACGACCCACTTTGGATTGGCTCTCCGCGAAGGGATGGCCGCGACCCGATGGATTTAACTCCAAGGCAGCCCAACTTGGAGTTCTGGAACACGGAGCTCTATGGCGGACCGAAGCAATTCGTGGACTTTCCAATCAACAAGAAACATGCTTTCGCTATGTGTACTCTCCTTTTTAATGCACGGTCACGCGGCACGGTGTCTCTGAAATCAGCAGAGCCTATGGAAAACCCTATCGTTGACCACAACTACCTTGCTGATCCATTGGATCTATTGGTACTTAGCGAAGGGTGTAGATATGCCAATGAGATTGTTATGAATGGTAAAGGCACGAAAGACATCATAAAGGGGAGCTGGCCACCAGAGCTGGCTCACCATTCGTATACTACGCGTGAACAATGGATACCTTATGTGAAACAGCAAGCAACGACTTGTAAGTGGTTTTTAATTGAAAATTTGTATTACTAACTTAACCTTTTTAGGCTACCATGCTGCTGGAACCTGTAAAATGGGCAAGGCAGATGACCCTTCCGCAGTCTTGGATGAAAAGCTTCGCGTCCGAGGAGTCAAAGGTTTACGGGTAGCAGATGTGAGCATCATGCCGTTGCTGAACAGTGGGCATACACAGATGCCTGCATATGGTATTGGTGAAAAGGCCGCAGATTTGATTAAAGCGGACGCCTAGCATTGCATCTATCCTTGGTGAAGGCTAGGGTACAGCTGCTATGGGCCGGACGCGGGTTGTGTGATCGATGCCAACCAGTGATAGGAGCGTAGGCTAAACTAAAGATCTTAAGAGAAGGAGACGTTTAAGTAAACTCTATAATAAAAAATAAATAGTTTGAAGAAAGAGCTTATATAGGATGCGGAAAAAAAGGTTACTATATCAGAGACTGCTGAAGTAAGGGCAACAACGCGACTAAAGGCACTAAGGAAGTCAAGGGCACGAGGGAGTGTTTTATTAGAAGCTTCGCCTTTTACTATAATAATACATACTAAATTTATAAGGAAGCTAAGTACGGCGTACTAAGCGCGTCGCCGCGAACAGGGCATCGTGGAGGCCTTCACCGACATCCTGGTCCACGGCGCCCCCGTCTTCCGCAACGTCCTGCTGCACATCGCCGCGCCGGCGCCCGCCGCGGACGGGGCCGCCGGCCCCGCGTGCCTCGTCCAACAACCGCACCGGCGTGCTGATGGGCGTCCTGTTCTCCTTCTTGGGCGTGCGCGACCGCGACATCGCGGCCGAGTACGCGCTCTCGAACGCGGGGCTCGCGCCCATCCGCCAGCGCGTCGTCTCGCGGCTCGTGAAGAGCCCGGTGTTTGCGAATGACGGCGAGGCCGGCCGCGCACGCGCGGAGCGCATGGTCGGCGCGCGGGAGGAGAGCATGCTGGCGATGCTGGAGATGGTGCGGTAGCGCTGGGTAGCGCCGAGCGGAATGTGAGAGACGCATGCGGGCTCACGGACGACGAGGTTGAGAGGCTGAAGAGGGTTTTGGGGAGCGGGGATGTGGGGGAGTGCTTGGATGCGCGTAGCGAATTTGAATCTCGCTAAAGGGGGGGAAGCTAGTCGTGCAATTGACTGTAGGAGCGATTAATGAATTTTTTTTAAAGTTTGTCGCAAAGTTTGATGTTTAAAGTCCCAAAGCTAAGCTTAATTTAGGCGATTTCTAAGTAAAGTTAACACCATAAGGGGCTCACGAGAGCTCTGAAAAAATGCCTTGCAGTTTTGCGAAATATTATTCGACCACTAAATATACACTTGTTAAGTAGATCTTTTGGCGACGTCGTGTAGGCATCGCGGGCGCAATTTAGGGCTACTATGGGCCTTATGCGATAACTATTTACCAATAAAATTTAAAGGTGAAACAAAAATCAAGCATATGGCACAACTATTTTGAATGGCTTCGCGATTGGCGGTGTAGATGCAGCGTTGGTGAGCCTCAACTGGGCTGTACCACCTTGCAATTGGCCTGATGTAACCGACTATGGGTACTGTGCCGAGGCACAAGACTGCAGCCTGGAAGGCTCCGAGACAGCGTCAGCACTACCCTCGGATATGGTCAAAATTGAGTCATAGACCCTACCGTCAGGACTCTACATTCATGTATATATTCCACCTGATTTCCATAGATTTACAATCAAGTCATTTATTCAATTCTTCACACTGCAAAGCTTACACATAGTCTTTAAAAGATCTGTTCTGGAATGAAGCAATTAATCCGGAATAAAGCAGCTCAAAGCGATATACTATTTGTTCCTCTTTGAGGACGATCTGTTCCGGAATGGGGCAGAAATATTCCGGAACGAGCTGTGCCGGTATTGGGCAGAACAGGCGAAGCTAAATGCGTACCTATGGTAGCGGAATAAATTTTTCCTAGAGGAAACCTAAAACTTAGCACAATTAAATGGTGCTCTGTTTTTTGAAGAGGTATAAGATTAACTTATTATACTAGCCCTTACTCAATGCTGTAGGCAGCAATAATTACATACATAGTATATTAACTCGAGTCTATCCACTTACCTTAGACTTAATTACCCCCATTAACTTCAATCCCATCTTTTTACCTTTGGAGGCTTTAATATATATCTTATGATATTCTCCATTGTTACAGCAAATAACCCCGACACAATCTCTAGCAGCAATGCCCTCCTCCACTACCATAACGACCACCCTTAAACCTACTTTATTCACTCTCCCCCGCGAACTCCGCAACGAAATCTACACTCACCTTTTCCTCCCTTCTTATACCTACTTCATAACCCCACAGCCAAACCCCATCTTCGACGTAAACGATTACTTCGCCATCTGCATCGAAGACGAGATCTTCCTCCCAACCCGCCCGCCCCTAAACCTCCTCCACACCTGCGCCCGAACCCGCCACGAAGTCCTCGAGCAAACCGCCTTCGCATTCAACAGCCCACTCGCGCGCCACCAGCCCCGCGGCACCGCAACCCCACTACCGCCATCATCACCATCACCGAACCCATCCGCCGCCCCAGCCACCACCACCTCCACCAACGTCGATGATGCCGCCGCCCCGGTCACCCTAACCCTCCGACGCCGAGATCTATGCTACCACTCTTCGAGGGACGACCCCCCCGCCCGCACCGCGCTCTCCCCGCACTTCTACGCCCTCCTCCCCCTCCTCGCCCTCCCAAAACGCTTCCACTTCACCTGGGCCTGGTGGAACCCCCTGTTTTCCATGCTCACCCCCCGGCCTCGGGCGGCGCTTGAGAGGGAGAGGGATACGTTGGAGTGGGTGTTCGGGAAGGTGCTGGGGTGTTTGAGCGGGGTCGAGGAGGTCGAGGTCGAGGTGAGGATGCTGGAGTGTCACTATAGGAATTGGAATTTTATAGAGGGGTGGGACCAAAGGAAGAAGTGGCGCCAAATGAAGAGGTGGTTGAGAGGGTTGGTGGTGCGGGATGGGGATGGGGATGGAGATGGAGATGGCGGGCGGAGGAGGTGGAGGAGGGTCGAGAGGAAGTTGGTGGTTTGTGATACAGCGGAGGAGGACGGAAAGCAGATTGTGTTTTTTCGGAAGGAGGAGGTTTGGGGGGGTGGAGGGCGGGAGGGAGATAGGAATGGAAGACAGGGGGTTGAGGTTTTAGTGACGGAGGAGACGGCTGAGGTAAGTTAATGGTGGCTGATGACTGACTTTTCTAATAGGTTCCGGATGCTTCTAATGAGTGGGATGCTGTTGAATATATGTCGAGGACATACATAAGGAGGGAATAGGTAGTTAAGAGATGGTGTTAGATATTAATTTCTAATATTTGCCCTGTTCTTTTTTTTAAAGTTAGTTTCTTTACTGTAAAACCGCACATACTTTAATTTTATGTAACTATTTAGATTAGATAAAAAAATAGTAAGGAACTAAATAAAAGCTGTAGTATTGTAAATAGGTTATTGTTAATACTTTAGCCTTTAGATTAAAATTAGTGTAATAATAGCATTATAAAGCGCCGATGAAATTAAATATTAAGTCTCAGTTATAAGATGTAATAGAAACGCCAAAGTAATTATAACTATATTAATTTCTCAGCTTCTATATCCTAGAGGTTAGGATACGCAGATAGTGTTCAAGGTGGAGAGCCATAAAGAGGCTGGTTAGAAATATGGCGGTGTAGACATATAGCTCCTGCTGTATATGTAGATATTAAATATACCTTATCTTACTTTAGAGGAAGTACTATTATATAGATTGGGAAATATTAAAATATGTTAGCGACTCAGTCAATCGAGGCACGAGCACGGCAAGAGGGTCGCGTAAGCCTGTACGATTGGATTGTCTATAAACGAGGATCCAAAGCTAGAGAAAAGGAAAGGAGAAGAGTAGCAGCGCTGCTCGACGTTTTATAAGATCCTCTAGTCACGTGACCGCAATCTACCCGCTTTCTGCCGCTTTCTGCTGTTTTCTGCCAGTACCGTAACAGTAGCCGTGGTAGCTGTAAGGCTATTGCCTAGGTGTACGGTAGGGAGCAGGCAAGCCGAGCATGAGTCACAAGGAGAGTCGATGGAAGAGGACGATATGGTAATGGGGGTGGGTATGGCAATACCTCGTACGGAGACGAACCGATGAGGAGGGAAAGAGCTGCAGGCCCGAGGAGCTTATAAGGAGGTGCCAAGGGCTAGCCGAAGGCTAGGGGAGTTTGTAAAGTGCAGAATTACATAAGCGCCAAAAATGCTCGCACCCTAATGCGTCGGTGACTTCGCAGGCACCGATCCCCGATGTTTACTGTGGGCGCGCCATAGTAATCAACGGGGAACGCGGCTTCCCTTGCTATCGCCCTCAACACCTCTAGCATCTTATCGTCCGCATCAAGTCTGAAGCTTTTCAAATCCATACAAATCGCCTATCTCAACAATTTCCTGTTGTAATAGCTCCTCTACCACCATGTCGTCCTCATTGCCTAAACAAAGCCCTCCTGCCGACCTTCCTGCCGACGCCGCTGCCGCTGCCCATATTCTTCTTAGCAATCCCCCTTATTAAACAGTGGCGCGAAGCCTCCTTCCTTCTCTTTCAAGATATAGAGCTTGATTGGGAGCAGTTTCAAACTCTCTGGCCGTATATAGATAATATTTGGTCTCGTCAAAAGAAAGGAGAGGTCAAGAACGGACACTGCAATGACTATTATCTCTGTCGACTATGGCGTCCGCAGAGCAAAAGTAAGGGCGCAGGTAAGAAGAACAAGCCTATAACGGTCGCAAAGGAGTGCAGTATGAAAATGAAGATATCGATGTACTACTTACAAGATTATGTTATTCCTAATCGCGTCAAAATTACACGGCACGGCGACTGCGAAGAACACAACCACACGCTTGAAG
>Ga0307507_10000772_pt1 | contig 70348 bp, 15 predicted proteins | sample 7_EM_MG_FD_207223 | JGI IMG/M metagenome (GOLD analysis project Ga0307507, IMG submission 207223) | Populus trichocarpa ectomycorrhiza microbial communities from riparian zone in the Pacific Northwest, United States - 7_EM | ecosystem: Host-associated > Plants > Roots > Unclassified | place... | reverse complement strand
ATATCGCCATGTCCAGGATCGTCAATTCTACATGGGGTCCATGCTTCCAGAGGTCACGCCTACTATATACAGCAGTTGTCCGGCCAACCATGACGTATGGATCTAGCATTTGGGCCACTGGAGAAACTGAGAAAGGCCCCCCTAAATTACTCCTTAAACCACTCCAAAAGGTCCAAACAGCCTGCCTTAGGAGTATAATAGGCGGGTATAAGCGAATGGCCACAGTACTGCTCGAGAAGGAAGCCAATATTCCCCCTTTACAACTATATATTAAAGCCGATGTAATGTAAAGGGTGTAAAAGGAATGCAACTCTAACATTATAAAGTATATCAAGACACGCCTAAATAAACTATAGAGGGACCCTAGGGTGCCCTATAGGAGAAGGAACCAATAACCCTAAAGTAGGGAAGATATATTAGGAAAACAGGTGGAGAAAGTAGAAGAAGAATAGTGTGGCGCTAGGGCCCAGGCCTATATAGAGGAGAAAGGGAGACGCGTAAGAGGCCAGTAAAGATAATAGCAAGGGAGAGAAAGAAGCCAAAGTAGAGCATAAAAGAGTACTGGAAAACCATCTACCGCAACATAATACTAGTTAGACCGACGCTGGAGAGACAAATAGGAGTTAAAGGTACAAAGGCAGACTTAGGCAAGGGGAACCTAAGCCGTAGCATAGGTAATGCTATGGGGGGTAAATACCTAAGGGCTCTAAGAGGGCCTAACAAAGGTGGAAAATACAATGGTAACACTCTTAAGGACAGGAATAATAGGACTAAAAGATTGGCTTTACTGGGTAGGTGTTCTAGTGGGTAGCCTAAGGTGCAAATGTGGCTGGCTAAGACAGACACCAAAATACGTAATACTATTATGCCCCTTACATACCAGCCAAGAAGCAATGCTCTTAGCAGCTGGCATAGAAAACTATAATACACTACTCTTAACACAGAAAGGCCTTAAGGCGGCTACCCGGTGGCTTATTGGCCAAAATATGCTAGACCAGTTCTGGGTTGTAAAGGAAATAGCAATAGAAGGTAAAGGGGCGAGTAATAGGCGCCCCCTAATAACTCTATAGGAGTAGAGTACAGTGTGTAATACTAGCGCGTCCGTAGGTTTGTTACGGCAGCAGTGGTTCCCAAGGAGGTCAAAAAGTAAGGTAGTAGAGCACCACTGGTAACTCGCAGGCAACTCGTAAGCGAGCCCCAAAAGGCGGGGAGACGGATCACGGGGTTTTCTTAAATAGAGTTTTCTCCCCACATATATATAAGGAGTAGTCCGCGTGGGCCCAACAGGGATCCGAATCGGACGTTAAGCAATGAATAATATATAATATATAAACAGCGGGGATCTAATATAGTTAGTAATATCTAGAATAGGATAGAATGGGAAATACTAGAATATAGGTCTTCTTCTAGCTATAATAGTGGGAATACTTAGATCTGTTTTTGTTAGAGCGCGATATCTTATAGATATAGGACGGGTCTAGTATAAGCGCGTAAACGCAACAACGGCAGCACTTTAGAGAAACCATAGTAGGAGTAACGGGGGTAGTCTATAGTGCCATTAAAATAGGGATAATGCCGCCACTAGTCTTAGGACGTATAGTATAATTATAAGCCATTATAAAAGAATACTATAAAAAGTTAGTATTATTAAAGAGATAAAATAGGGATCCTATTACTTATAGACGCATTATAAGAAGAGAATAGAGTAGTAGTAGAAAGAACAGCTAGAGATGCAAAAGCTAAAGGCTAAGATATAATAAAAAACAGTCTGCTAAAAGGTAAGATAAATAGTATTGTTAATAAAAAGACGCGTAAGAGATAATAGCTTATAAACTGGAAGAAATTAATATTAAGACGTTATTATTAGGACCTGTTTTAGGTAAATAGGGATAGTAGCTAATTAATGTGTTGTGTAGAACAACCTCTAGATTAGTTTATAATAAATTCTTATAATAAGGAAGGTAAATCCTATTTAATTTTTATTATTATTATTAAAGTTCTATTATAAAGGCATTATAAAGAGCTATAGTAGAAGAAGAGTGGAGGAATAAAAGATAAAGTAAGGTTTTATGCTAATAAAGAGCTGGCGAGGAGCTATATTATAGAGTACCTTTCCACTAAAAAACTTCCCTAGTGGTTTTAGTTGGAACTCTATAAGAGTTTATTAAGAGGTAAAGTCTTAAAAAACTAAAACCTTTAAAGGGGAGGCAATTATAACAGGCGCTCCTAAAAGGTATATATTAGATAAAATAGATAAAGGTTTTACTAATATCCCATTAATATCCTAAAGGAGATATAGTTAGACAGATAAGGGGTAAAGAGTTTTACTAGTGTCTTAAAGGGATTATAAAGGGAGCTGGCTCTCCTTTAGAGAAGAACTAACAATTAGTCTCTAAATAGAAGAGGTTAAAAAGTATTTGTCCTTTAATACGTAAAGCTTATTCTACCTTTAACTTACCTTCTACTTATCTATAACTCTTATTTTACACTATTAATTAGATAATTATACGTTCCGGTTAGACTAGCCTTTTATATACCACCTTGCTAGCTAGGTAGCTACTAGTACGGTATACAGCCCAGCAAAGAACCCAGAAAATTTCAATATATTTACTACTTATTTTTATAAGGCCCTCACTATACTATAATTCTATTAGCCTTATTATAGGCTCTTATAACTTTACGTGTATTTATCTCTTTGCGCTTCTAGACCTTAATTACCTTATTAGCAACCCTTTTCTTAAGCTTCTTTAGCTTCTTTTATGCATCCTACAATACTAAAAGTTTAGAATTCTTTATGGTATTGCGCCTATCTTGTATATAAAGCACGCCTTCTATTTAAAGTAACTGCCGAGTATCCTTTTACATATCCTTACGCTTCTACGCTATAGCAGTAGTACGTAATAAGTCTCTATATACAGCCTTAGCTGCGACCGCAATTGCTAGGCTACTATATATAAACTTTTTATATAGAATATATTACATATCCTCGTCCTCCTGCTAATCTAGTAGATTAGCTAATACTATAAGCGTACTCGCATAAGCTAGTGTCTCTAAAAGGTGATTTTCTGTAGAACCTATATCTACAGGCGTTATTACCCATAGTAATGGTATTTAAATTTAGCTAAGAATAATGGCGGGATTAAATGGAATTAGCCCTAATTGTGCCTAGGCGCTTAGAACTATACTTCTCTTAAATATATTAAGGCGAACTTTATATAGAGCTTATAAAAACTCCGTCTTATTAAAATCTATATAGCTATTTTAAAAGGCCCTAACTATAGCTTACCTATACTAGTACTTATATAGCTAGAAAAATATAAAATTAAGAGGCTAATAGATATATGTTATATACGGAATTATAGCAAATAAGATAATTAGATGGTTATTATAAAACTGTATAAATTGCCTAATAAAATGGCTAGTGTGGCCATCTAGGATAAATAGTTAATTTTTGCTAATTTAGCGCTTCTTAGACCGCTATTTAAAGTAAATAGCCTACTTTAATAGTAGCTAATTGTTAATATATATAGTATCGCTTACTTCTAGCAAGTAATTGCCTAGTAGCTTATCTGTTTATATATACTAGCGCTTTTATATAGTTTTACCTACTAGGATAATAAGTAAAGGCCTTATAACTTTATTACTAGAAATTACTTTTACGACCATAGCTGATTTATGGCTGGTATCCTTTATAGTAGTAATTTAAAAGGCCTTTAAAGCTATAATTACCTTCTATTTCTTCCCTGCGCCTAGGCGTATACCCGTTTTATTATAATTATATATATCTCCTACTATAATTTTATAAAGCCCTACCACGCAATTATAGTCCTTATACTAGCGTAATGGCGCTATTAGGTCTTCTACCACCTATCTTTCTAGCTCCTTAGGATTCTTAGTATATAAATTAAATTTAGGGTGGCGCTTAAGGAATCTGTTAGTCTAATAGCTGCTATAGAGTAGTAGTTCTTCTAGGCCGGTATAACGTGATCTAAGTATATAATTATACTCCTACTTAGGCTCCTAGACTATTATATGCGTTTTAAGCATATTATAGCGATATATCTATATTAGAAGGCTCTTCCCTATTACGGTACTGGCAGAATATAGCAGAAAGACAGCAGAATACAACAGATTGCGGTTACGTAACTAGAGGATCTTATAAAACTTTAAGCAGCGGTTCCGTCCCTCCCCTTTCCTTTCTCTAGCTTTGGATCCTCGTTTATAGACAATCCAATTCTATAGGCTTATATACGTCCTTCTTGCTATGCTCGTGCCTTAATTAACTAAGTCGCTAACATTATCTAAAGCTCGTCTACCCTTTCTTCTTAAGAAAGAATTTAAATATATCTATAGACTAAGGATAGGATAAAGATATAGAAATAGACCTAGAGAATATTGCCAGAATAAAACTAAATCCTAAAAATAGGATAGAACTAAAAGGACATATATAATATAACCTAAATAATATATACGGATTAGAACCCCTACAGAAACCTATTAGAAATTATTTAACTACTATACTAAGAAATACAGCAGCTGGAAAAGCCGCTGTAGGGCCCAAAAATACCTCTAATGGTAAAACAGTCGCTATCTTAAACCCCCAGGAAGAACTTAAAGCAGCTAATACTAAAATTAAATGGCTTTAAGAGCTGCTTAAAACCAAAGACACCCCTATACCTAGTAAGGAGTTATTAGATACCTAGAGACTTGCTACAGTCCTTAAGGCCCTAGTATAACGCACAGTATTAGTATTATTGCGGTCCGCGAAGGTTATAGACCCCCTATTACTTACAGACGGAACTAACCCTATATTTAATAATTGGAAGCTTTAACTATAAAATAAGCTTAAAGCTAATACGGACCACTTTACTACTACTTAAGCTAAGATAGCCGATGTCTTTAGCCGTACTAATAGGGACGCATAGATATATCTACGTCCGCGATACGCCTAGGACTTAGTAGACCCCTTCCTCTCTAAAAAAGAGATAATTAACCACCTATCTTCTATTTACAAGAACCCCTTTAAGATATAAAACACCCGCCTTAATTATAAAGCCCTTAATATAAAAATAATGGAGACCTTTTTAGCCTTCTAGACCTACTTTCTATACCTAGCCGGCTAAGCCTAAATTCCTCATAAAGACCTAATGCTAGACCTCTTTAATAAGCTTACCCTAGACCTATAACGCGCTATACTGCTAGTTTTTACTACTATATAGACGCTAAAGGTACTTACAGACTACTGCCTAGCTATTAATTAAGGCCTCTATTAAATTAAGGTATAAGCTAAGCGGTATAAAGCCAGAAACTCTTTAAACCAGACTATAAGCGCTATAAAAACGGCCTATAGTGCCCTAGCACGATTAGCAACTCCTATAGCACTAGCCGTATAGCCCACTATTAATTTAGTAGCTAGCCGCGCAGCTAGCCCTACCGCAGGTCTGGCGCATACTTGGCCTATATATAGTAACCCCTATAGATAGGCCCTTAGTAATTAAGGAGCTTGCTTTTTATACAGCTAAAAGGACTACTTCACTAAGAACTACCTAATAAAGGCAAAAACGGATAAGGTTCTATTAATATAGGAGGACAGCATAGAGTTAGAAAAAGAGGAACCCTAAAGAAAGATTTCTCTCTAGGGTTAAAAGGGATTAATATATTACACGTTAATCTAGGTCCGCTAATTAGTAAAAGAAGCTACACTATCCCTTATATTTTATTCTATAATAGATATTAAGTTTTAACCTCTACTTTAGCTAACTCTAGAGTAAATAGCTTTACCTTAATAGACACTTAGTACGCTATAAAGCTGGCTAACCTTTTAAATATACCCCTTAAAGAACTACCTAAACTAATTTCTATTTATAGGTATAACGGACAAATAGGGCTATCTATTATAACTATCTTATAAATTTATCTTCGCATAGACGGATAAAGGCGGTATAATGTCCCCTTTCTTATTATAAACCTAGAAAGCTATAATATAATCTTAAAAAGGAAATAGCTAGCCTATTTAGGCTTATAGCTTAATATATAGAACAAACGGCTTATCTAGACTAAAACACTACCCCTAATACCTTCTTTTATAAAGGAAATTAGTATTATAATAGAAAACCTTATACGGCTATAGGTAGACACTATTTACTAGGCCAATACTATATATAGGGACTAGGCCTTTAAGAGAGATATATAGCTTAATCCGTAATGGGTTTGTATACTACACCGCCCCTAGACTACCAATATCGCACTACCAGCACTAAAAACCTAGGAAATTAGTAGTAAACCAGCTAGTTTAGGCCCTATATAGCTATAAAGAACAGGAAGGAATATTAGATGCTGTACTAAATATATTGACTAAAAAGATAACTTATAGAAGATAAAATAGGAGCTAAGGAGGGTTATAAGCCCTTAACCGCAAAATACGGTCTATAAAACGTCCATAAAGAAACCTATAAACCTCCCACTAGTTAATATCTACTATATTAGTGCTATAGGGTTCTACTAGAACTTAAAATGGCCTAATACCGTTGCCTTTATAACTAGCTTATATAAAATTAACTAGATAATTAAAGATAAGGAAGCCCTAGCCTATAACTAGCTTAGTAGGGAAAGTAAGCTTATAAATAAGGAGCTAGTAGAATAGAGACTACTCCGCCAATACTAGGAATTTAAGGATATATTCTCTAAGGTAGTATCTAACATACTCCCGCCTTACCAACTATATAACTATAAAATTAAGATTAAGCCAGATAAAGAAAACACCCTTAGCTATAGCCCCCTTCGCTAGCAGTCTACTAATAAGCTATAGGCCACTAAGTAGTACCTTATTAATAACCTTAATAAGGGCTTTATTAAGCCTAGCCAAGTCCCCTTTACCTTATCTATTCTCTTTATAAAAAAGCCTAATAGCGGACTCCATTTCTATATTAACTACTATAAACTAAACTATATAACCTATAAAGACTAATATCCACTGCCCTTACTTAAAAAACATTAGCCTATATAAGTAAGGCTAAGATTTTTATAAAGCTTAATATCCGCTAGGCCTTTTACCAAATTAGAATAAACCCTAGATCTAAGGATCTTACTATATTTTAGACCCGCTACGGATTATATAAATATAAAGTACTACTTTTTAAACTAATTAACGGACTAGCTATATACTAGCAGTATATAAATAACGTACTCTTTAACTACCTTAATAACTTCTATATAGCCTACCTAGAAAATATTATAATTTACTTTAAGGATAAACTAGAATATAAGGAATATATCTATAAAGTCCTATAATGGCTCCGCAAAGCTAGTCTCTAGACCAATATTAGGAAGTTAAAATTTAGTATTAAGCGCACTAAGTACCTAGGGTTTATTATTAGTATAGATAGAATTAAGGCAGACTTTAAAAAAAATAGCTATAATTAATTAATAGGAAACCCTAAGGACCGTAAAGGGGGGATAGTTATTCCTAGGTTTCTATAACTTCTACTAACGCTTTATTAAAGACTATAGCAGGATTACTTAGGCCCTTAACCGCCTTACAAAAAAAACCAGCCTTTTTATTTTAATACTATATATAAAAAGGCCTTTAATAAACTTAAAAAGCGGTTAGTCTCTACTCTGCTACTGGCCTATTTCCACCTAAAATAGCCCTTAATATTAGAAACGGATGCTTTAAATAGTGTAATAGCTGCTATCTATTCCCAGAAACAGCAAGATAGAAAATAGCACCCCCTTATATACTATTTAAAGACTATAATAGATACTAAGCTAAATTACCATATCTGTAATAAAGAGATACAAGCTATTATTTCTAGCCTTTAGCACTAGCGTATATAGCCAGAAGGGACCCCTAAACCTATTTAGGTAGTTTTAAATTATAAGACCTTAGAATACTTTATAATAACTAAAGCCCTTACAGCCCAGCAGGCATACTAGGCGGATATTCTATTCTAGTTTAACTTCCTAATTATATACAAGCTAGGTATAACTAACTATATAGATACCCTTATAAAGCATAAGCAAGACCTAGATAACTAGATAGCTGTAAAGATTATATTATAGACCTAGACACTACTATAACCAGAGTACCTTAACCCCTAAATATAGGCAGGACTAAATACGGACCCTATAAAGGCCGAGATATACCCTATAAATACTACGGAACTTAACCTTATTAATAAGCTACTACAAGCAAATTATACGGCCCCTTTATTATAAGAGTACTATAAAAAGGCAAAGGGCGTTACTAGCCTATAGTCCTTTAAAAACAGACTACTAAAGCATAAGGAACGGCTAGTAGTAGCTAAAGAACAAAACTTACGGACTCGGCTTATTACTAAAGCGTATACTTAGATCTCTATAGCCTACCTTAGAAAAAATAAGACCTATAAAATTATCAGCGACTATTACTGCTAGCCTAAAATAGTTATAGATATTAATCGCTATATATAAAACTGTAACGACTACTATAGGTCTATAATTCTATAAGATAAGACCTTAGGACTATTAAAACCACTCCTGATATTAGAGCGCCCCTAGCAACACATTTCTATAGACTTCTATAAGCTACCTATAGACCATAATGGATATAATATAGCTATAGTTATAGTCAACCGCTTTAGCAAGCGCCCGTTCTTAATCCCTTTCCATAAAAATATTAATACTAAAGAGGCGGCCTAACTATATATCTACTACGTTTACCAAATTTATAGACCACTAAATACTATTATATCTAATTATAGGCCATAGTTTATATTAACTTTCTAGAACAAGTTCACCTAGATCTTAGGCATTAAGCTAAAGCTTTCTACAGTATACTACTCCTAAATAGACGGCTAGACAAAAATTATAAACTAGTATTTAGACCAGAGACTCTAACCCTTTATTAACTACTTTTAGGATAATTAGGCCAAACTGCTACCTCTCATAGACTACGCCTAGGCTATCCTACCCTATAATTTTACAGAATTTACACCTATCCAGCTAGAAATGGGATATTTACCTTATATAAGCTTTAACTAGGAAAGACTAGAAGGGCTACAGACTATACGCGAAAAACTATCTTATAAGGAAGCACGGTATTACGCTAAACGCTTAAAAGAAGCCTGGAAAGTGGCCTATATAAACCTAAAAAAGGCCTAAAAATTAATAGAACAGTAGGCAAATAAGCATAGGTGTAAGCCTAACTTTACCATAGGTAATAAGGTCTAGGTTATAATAAAGAACCAAAAAACAGAACGGCTTAGCCGTAAGCTAGACTATTAGATAATAAGACTATATAAGGTCCTTAAGAAGAGAGGCAACTTATATAAAGTAAAGCTCCTAGGTTTAATTAAGGTCTACCCTATCTTCTTACTAGATAAGCTATAGAGAGCTGCAAATAACCCATTACCTAGATAAAAGAATAAACCGCCCCTACTAATTTAAGTTAATAGCAATAATAAATAGGAAATTAAAGAAATACTAGCCTATAAACGTATAAGGGGAATACTAAAGTACCATGTAAGTTGGAAAGGATATAATCTAGACCTTACCTGGTACCTCGTATAGAATTTTATAAGTAGTTCCTATAAGTTATAAGAGTTCTATAGCTATTACCCTAATAAACCTAGACCGCCAAAGTACTTAGATAAGTAGATAGAATGCTAGCATAATAAGGATAATAGGCTGCCTATAGAGCATAAAGACAAGAACGCCCTATAGGTGTAATACGGACATATAAAGCCTAAGGGTAGGCTTTTTTAGAAGGGGGGGGGGGGTAATGCTACGGTACTAGTAGAATATGGCAGAAAGACGGCAGAATATAGTAGATTGCAGTTATATAACTAAAGGATCTTATAAAACTTCAAGCAACGGTTACGTCCCTCCCCTTTCCTTTCTCTAGCTTTAGATCCTTATTTATAGACAATCTAATTATACAGGCTTGCATCTTACTGTACTTATACCTCAATTAACTAAGTCGCTAACATTCTCCTTATGTGGAATAAGTAGTAGGTTATAAGCTAGTAGTCTAGGCTATACAGGGAGTCCATTAATATGATTCTTAACGCGGTTATATTTAGTATAGAAATAGCGCGCAGTAGTAGCAATAGAAGGAAACTTATTGGCTATATAGGCAGCAAAGGCCCTTTAAACCTTAGCCTTATCTTTAAGACGATTAGAAGTTATAGTTATAGTATAATTATTACGGTTTAAAGCTTAAAGTTGTTTTCTAGGTTCCTTGCTAGACTATATACCGTACTAGTAACCACCTAGCTAGCAAGGTAGTATTAGTTAAGTTTACGAAAACTAAAACGTTATGGGTACGTTTAGAAAGGGTGCTTTTTAAATAAGCTTTGTTGCTATATATAGTATAATGGTATAAATTTAACGTCGCCTACTGTCTTGGAATTTTCCTATATTTATAGAGCCTTTAGCTTTCCTCCCTCCTTTTTACATATTATCACGACCCTACGAGTTACTAAAAATATATTCTTTTCTTCTCTTCTTACTAACTGTTTTACTAATTACTTCTAGCTAATTATAACTAACCGACTAACTAATAGACAGACAGATAGACAGATAGACAGATAGATAGACAGATAGACAGATAGACAGACAGATAGACAGATAGACAGACAGATAGACAGATGGACAGACAGATGGACAGATAGACAGACAGATAGACAGATAGACAGCACTATAACTTCCTATTAGAGAGACACTGTACCTTCCCATACTAGTATATACTATAACCTCGCCTGTGTAACGGGACCCCCGTTATAAGTGTTACGCCGTATACGTAGCTGGTTTCCTTTTCTTGTTTAACGACGTTGGCAGATAGTTTATCCGCCCCAACACCCTTATATAGATTTAGCCGCAGCTGCATTCCTGTTAAGCTCTCTAGCAATCCTCTTAAGTCTCTATAACAGCCATATATAGCTATCAATTCCACGAATCTGATGCTTGTTTATCTACATTCGCATATAATATATCGTCATCGTGACAGCCTGCGAGTCACTAGTATAGCTAAGTTGCGTTAGAGTGTAGCTTATATAGGATATTAATAAATTACGCTTTACCCCGTATATATGCCACGGTTCTTACTATAAGTATTAACTTATTTTTTAATCCCTTAGAATATCCTTTACTCCGCTTTTATATAGGTTATATTTTAACAGCAGTGCTTACTTTTTGCCTACGCTTTAGCTATAAGGCTAGGGTATTCCGCTTACAGTACTTATCCAATAATTTTTAATAATTTTTAAGTTCTACCTTATATTTCTATTTATTATACTTATTTGGCCATCTTAGCTATTTAATAAGATACTATAGTTGTCTAGTACAATTCTGGTAGGTAATAATTACTTTTACTTCCTAGCTACCTTTTTTAAGCTCTTTTGCTGCTAGGGGTTAGAACCTAGGGTATAACCTATAAGGCTTTAGTAAGGAGCTATAAAAGACTAGGTGGAGCCGTACTATAGTAGGTAGAAGCTTTAGCTTATATACTTGCTACTCTACGCGCTTTAGGATCTAAAATAATTCTATAAACTTGCTATTAAACTTTTTATGGGGACGTTTTATACAGATATTCTTGGAAAAGAGTAGGACTTGTTTATTAACGGCGAAATACTTGGCCAGATGGTAATAATTATAGTATTTTACCTAAAGTTGTTAGGCGTATATTATTGACGCCACCGCTGCCTTATGTATAAGGCGTAGGCGCTATAGATGCGTCTCTATAAGTTTAATATTTATTAACTTAGACTCTTCCCCATCTTATTAGGCGTCTTAGATGCCGTTTAGGACTCTATCTGGGACGTTTAGTAGCTAGCTATAGGCGATCTTAATAGGGGAACACTTTATTATAATATAGACCTTAGAGTTATAGGTAAAGGCTGCTTTATTAAGTAGGGAGGCCTAATTAGACTATTTCTAGTTCGTAAATATATGTAGATATACCTTAAGCTCCTAATTCTAACGCTCCGTCTAACTATTTATCTATAGGTAAAATATAGTATTAAGCTTACGCCAAACGCGGAGGTAGTAGTATATAGTGCTTTAGTACTCGCTTATAAACACGCTACCCTTATTAGAGATAATATTATCTAGGAGTCCTATTTACGTAAAGACTCTAAATAGAAGTTCTACGAGTTACGTAGCATTAATTATCTTACGCACTAGATAGTAGCGTACTAGCTTTATAAAATAGTCTATAAGGATAAGAACTGTAACGGGCTTATATAAATGCTTCTAAACCAAAGCTTGTAGATTGCTACTATATAAGAATACTAAGCTAAGGAGAAGAAGGAGAAGAAGATTATTAGAGACTAATAAAATATAAGAGGTCGCTAAGGCGCTAGTAGTAAGCGGGCTAATAGCGATTTTCCATCCCAGGGATGGAAAATCCTAATTAGTTAGCTTTATAAGTGGTGCTTATAGAATATGGCAGAATTTAGCAAATTGCCTAGAAAATGGCAAACTGCCCTAAAAACGGCAAATTGGTTAGGAAACGGTAAAGTGGCTAAGAAACGGCAAAGTAGTAGGTAACGCGCATTAGCACTATCATATTACCCCCCCTCCTAAAAAAGCCTGCCCTTAGGCTTTGTTTAAGTTCTTTATTATTATCTTTATTATTATAGTTATCTAACCCTTCCTCCTAATATTCAATCTAGCTATCTAGTTTACGTAGTGGTCTATCGAGGTCTAGGTAGACTAGGTGGAAATCTTATAGCTTATAGAGAGAGTACTTAAAATTAGATATAGGGTACTACTCTAGATCTTTATTATGGCCTACCTAGCTTATATAGTATTTTAAGGTATTAGGGACCTTCTTAAATGCTAAGATTTATTTAAATTCTTATTCTTCGTCCTTTATAATCTAAATTAGTAATAGGGGTTATTGTGCTGTCCTGGTAATGGGTTATTTATAGCCTTCCACAGTTAGTTTAGAGAGAAGTAGGGTGGATCTTTATTAACTTTAGTAGTTTGGCCTTAAAAGAGTGCCCTACTTTCTTAAGGATCTTATAGGGGCTAGCCATTTAGTGGTCTAGTTTATGGCTCGGCCTCTGGGTTTTTTAGTTTTTTATTAACATCTATGCCTTATCTCCTACTTAGAAGTCTACCTTACGGCAATATTAGTTTATATTAGCCTCTTTTTTCTTTTATGCCCTTTTTATAATTACTTAGGCAGTCTTCTAGGCTCTATATATTCTCTTAGTAAATGTCTAGGCCTCTTTATAGCTAAGGCGTTCGCGGGCCGTTATAAGTTCTATAGATCTATCCTAATTAAAGAATATTCGTGACTTATATATATAGAGTAACTTAAATGGTAATATTCCTATACTATTATAAGGGAGTATAAGCTGTGCGTAGTCTATTATAGGCAGCAGTTCCAACTAGTTATCCTAGCAGTAGTTAATAAAGGAGCAAAGCCGCTAATTAAGGTACTGGTTTATAATCTTGGTTTAGCCGTTAGTCTAAGGGTAAAATAGGGTAGAGAGCTTAATCTTAATTCTAATAACTTGAATACAGGAGAATTCGTCCTAAAAGTTTAATATAAATTAGGGTCTATATTTAGAGATAACTAATTTGAAAGCGCTATAGATCTAGTAAATGTTATTAATATATATACGGGCTATATCCTTTATAGTTATAGTCTTAAAGTAAGGGAGGAAAATAGCTTACTTACTTAGTTGGTTAATTACTATAAAGGCTATATTATAGCTATATTTGTCCTTTAGGAATAATTTAAAGTCTATTATAATATATTGCTAAGGGCGTTTAGGGCTTAGTAGTAGTTATAACTATCTAGGAGTTTAATCCCTAGGGGTATCTACGCGTTTATAAGTATAATAGTTTCTAATAAATTGTTCTATATTGGATAGAAGTCCTTACTAGTAGTAATAAGGCGCTAGTAGTTAGTAGGTCTTATCTTAACTAGGGTACGCCGTAGAGACTTAATAATGGGCTTTATAGATTAGTTCTATTTGTAGGTTGTTAACGTTTAGAACTATACGCAGTTTTTAGTATAAGAGTAGTCCGTCTTCTATTTCTAAATTAGGGTTATTTTTTATAGCTTAGTTATAAAGGGCTTTTAGGGATTTAGCTATACGGTTTATAATTAGGATATAATTAATTAGTCCTATTAGTTTATTTAGGATATTTCCTTTTATAGGTGCTAGTGATATAGGACATCTCCGTAACACCTTATATACATCTACCTGTTTCTACCAATGCAGCAAAAAGAGACCGACCGCGAGATGGCAATCTAATAGCAATTTACGGCAATCTACGGCAATCTAACGGCAATTTGCCGTATTCTGCTATATTCTGCTAAGTTTACTAAATCCTGCCAAGTTCTACTAGGACTACTACCTAAATCCTATTCCACTCTATATATAGATAGGTTATAAGTACCCCTAATCTAGCCCTAATATAATAGTAATCTACGCCAGGTCGACAACACCATACCTAAATTAAATAATTTAGTAGAGCCTCCTATAAAGGATGCTGAACAGTTACTAACTCCCCGCAAAACGGTACCTTTAGATCTACTAGGATTAAACACCATACTATAAGGACTTTAAGATGATATCTTAGATACAATTAAAGCAATTCCTATTTAACTAAGCAGTTTACCAAAACTGTCTAATAGAGTAACTAATACAGCTCCACGCCCCAACGAAATCCTAGCCAAATCTTCTACTAATTTTATCCTACTAAAGGGATCTAAGACAAAAAGATTGACGTCTAATAGGTTCCTATACCCAAAATGCCTACTAATGGCTTTGGAACCTATTACGGAGCAAGCATAAGCGGTGATAATATATAGCGAAATAGATATTATTAAGCTATATACATAAACTGCGTAATAAAGTCAAGACGTTATATAAGGAGAGAAGGTAATAAAACGGGAAGCAAGGGTATATATTGTTAGTTTGGTTGCTTAGTTAATATATACACAAAGCAGAATAGGATTTAAGTAGCGGTCCTAGTAGAACTTGGCAGGATTTAGTAGACTTGGTAGAATATAGCAGAATGCGGCAGATTACTATTAAATTGCCATAGATTACCGGCAGATTGCCATTAGATTATATCTCGCGGTTAGTCTCTTCTTACTATATTGGTGGAAATAGGTAGATATGTATAAGGTGTTACGGAGGTGTCCTACAATAGTACCCCCCCTTTAAACTTAAGCTTCTGCGAAATAGGGCTGTAGTAGTTCTAGGTAGAGTTTATAAAAGTCTTCTGCGGCTTATATAAGTCCTATAGAGTTAATAGGTTCCTATAAGGGCTTAGGAAAGCCTCTCCATTTTATAAGGTATATATATTTACGTTTCCATTTATCGTACTTAATATTATTAACTCTTTTAATAAGGTACTTATCCTTACTATCTACTTTAACTAGTGGGGGAGGGTCTTGGATCTGTTTAGGCAGGGCGTCTAATATAGGGGCGGCAGGATAGAAAACTGACGTATAGAATATAGGGTGGATTTTAACCGTATTAAGGAGCTTTAGTTAGTAGGCATAAGGAGAGATAACTTTTTTAACCTTATAAGGGCCAGCGTTCTTCTAATTAAGTTTCTTAGTAGGTTATTTTATATTTAGATTTCTTATATCTAGCTAGATAAAGTTGCTAATTTAGTAGGCTAGTGCTAGGGTTTAGTTCTTATTTACTATAGCTTTATAGACAAGTTAGGCCTATATTATTTTATTAGTAAGGAACTCTTATAGTTCTTCCATTTTCTTTATAAATTAATTTACTTCTATAACTTATAAGGCCTAATAAGCTAGGTAAGGGACATTAATAAAGGGTTTAAACCCTATTTATAGATGCTAGCCGTAGTTGGCCAGGAATAGGGAGACCTTTATAGTTTCTAAGACGTAGTTATTTATAGTAAACTTAGCAAATATAAGCCAGTCTATCCAGTCGTCTTGCAGATATAATGTGTATATCCAAATATATTGTTCCATTATAGCATTTACACATTCTATTTAACTATCTGTTTCCAGGTAGTATGCTATAAACAGTAGTGCTTTAATATAGAGTTAGGTAGTTAGTTTTTTCTAAAATATAGAGACAAACTAGCTACCTTTATTAGAGATAATTGTTTTAAGGAGTCTATGGAGTTTCTATATATAATCTAGAAATAGTTAGGTAATGGTAGGTGTTAATATATTAGGGCAGGCGATTAAATGTCTTATCTTAAATAGTTAGTCTATAACTACCATAATATTTACACAGCCTTTACTTATGGGGAGGTTAATAACGAAGTTAATTAAAATATCCTTCTATATTTAGCCTAGAACAGACAGTAGCTTTAAAAAGCCGTTATATGTCTTATATAAAGCTTTGGCTTATTAGCAGGTATGGCAGCTAAAGTTATACCTTTATATTATATTATGCATATTTAGCTAGTAGTACTCCCGTTAGAGTAGTTTAAGCGTTTTTTTATAGCCTAGGTAGCCGGCTACTAGTAGGTTATATATATATTTAAGAAGCTTAAGCTTAAGTTTATTATGGTTAGGTATAACTAGGCGGTTCTTATAGTACAAGCGGTCTCTATAAGCTTTATATTTACTTAAAGAGATCTTTTTAGAGTATCTAACACCATCTTAAATTAGCTTAAGTATCTCTTAGATAAACTTATTATTTAGGTATTTATTAATTATAATCTATTTAATTAATTAATTAGTTATTTTAAGGACGTATACTATAAGGTCTTTAGCTAGGGAATTAAATAATTTAGAGTAAAGTAGGGTTTAATTATAGTAAGCACGTACTTCTTTCTATACTAGTATGTTTTATAAATATTAGGTTAGGGTATTAGGTTTTTAACCTTAAACGCCTAGGCGGTATATAATTAAGAATTAGAAATAAGACAGATATTTTAACTAATGGGCTTAACAATGACTTAGCTATTTTATGGTTGTAAAGTACTATAGATTTTTATAGTTGCTAAGGACCTTAATTAGAAATCCAGCGCCTTCTAGTTTAGGTTACTATTATTTAAAACATCTAATAATAGCCAATAATTCCTTATTATAGATCTTGTAGTTATATTTAGCTAGACTTAATTATTTTAAGAAGTATGCTATAGGGTATAGTACTCCTTCCTTATTATATTAAGATAGAACGCCTTTAGTAACGTAGTTAGATAAGTTAGCTTTTATAATACTCTTTTAGTTTAGGTTAAAGTATTAGAGTATATATACGGTGGTAAATATAACTTTTAGATAGGTAAAGGCCTTCCTATATTCCTTGTTAAAAATAAAGACTTTATCCTTTTAGGTTAGAGCTATAAGGGGTAAGACTAGGGTAGAGAAGTTATTAATAAACTATTAGTAGAAGTTAGCAAATTCTATAAAGGCTCTTACGTCCTTAATATTCTTAGGTTCTTGCCAGTTTATAATTACTTTAATCTTCTTTAGGTCTATTTATACGCCGTCTATAGAAATAATAAGTCTAAGGTATAGGACTTCCATTTTATAGAATTTGTACTTATCTATATCTAATTATAAGCTAGCTCTACGCAGGGCTTCTAAGACAAGGTTAACATATTTCTTATATTTAGTTAGGTTATTACTATATACTAGGATGTCGTTAATATAAGCAGTATAGAAAATGTCTTGGTAGATTTATAGGGTATTATTTATAAAGTATTAGAACAAACTTAAAGCATTTATAAGGCTAAACGGCGTTACTAAGTATTTAAATAGTCCGTATCTAGTATAGAATGCGGTAAGCTATTTATCTCCTTTTACAATATAGAGGCGGTTAAATACGTGGATAAGGTTAAGTTTTATATAGTAGCAAGCCTTACTTAATTAGTTTAGTATCTTTTAAATTAATAGAAGCGGGTACTAATTCTTAATAGTAATAGTATTAAGAGCTTGGTAGTCTATCTAGAAGCGTAAACTGCCACTAGGTTTCTTAATAAAGATTATAGGTATAGCTATAGGTAAAGAGTTTGCTCTAATAAATCCTTTACTTAGGTACTTGTCTAAATACTTTTATAGTACTTTAAGTTTATTTTAGGACATTCTATATAGGGGTCTAAATCCTAACTGTTTTCCTTCTTTAAGTACGATCTTATAGTTATATAGTTAGTATTCTACTAACTTATCGGCTTCCTTTTATAAGAATACCTCTAGGTGCTTATAGTAGCATACTAGTACTTTTATAGCAGGGTTAATATACTTCTTTAGTGCTAGGGCCTTCTCAATATTAGCTATTATAACGGCGAAGATTATATATTTAGGTTTCCTAGTAAGTTATACTAATAGGGTAGCTCTAATTATATAGATATCTAAGGTGTTAAGCAAGCCTAGGTTATCCTTAGTTTCTTATATGGTTTTAGGTTCGGTATTAGGTATGGAGTTAGCATTAGATTTAGGTTTAGGTTCTTTGGGTATCCTTTTTATAATAGAATACTAATTCTTCTAGTACTTTTATATGTTAAGCTTAAGCTTCTGCTTAGTTTAGGGTATAGTAGTTAGAGTTAGTTTATATATTTTAGGGTAGTTTCTAGGTTCTTAGTAAACATTAGTAGAAATCTTAAACTGGTAGATCCTAACAGATTTTTTAGATTTTAGTTTAGGGTCTAAGTAGCAAGTTATAAGAACTTCTTCTTATAATAGGAGGCGGTAAATAAAAGCCTAAGGTTGTTTTAATTAATGGTTACCTTATATAGCTTTATCTAGGGTTATCTAAGAATTATTAGGTAACCTAGGGTAGTTATAAAAAGCGTAATTAGTTCTTTTATAAGGGCGCAAAGAGGCTTTAAAGAAGATTTAAAGGAATAATATAAATTCTATCTAAATCTAAGGGTATATAGCTCTTGCAAAGAATAAGACGTTATGTAAAAAAGAGAAAGGAATAACAAGAGAATTATATAATTAAACAGTTAGGGTCTTGGTGGTTGGTGCGTATATATATATATATACGCGGTCTTTAACGGTCTTTAATAAACTTTAGTATTATAGCGCTAGTGAAAAACAGTAGATTATAGTAGACAATTATAGACAGTTATAGATAGTTGTAGATAGTTATAAATAGTTGCAAATAGTTGCAAATAGTTATAAACAGTTATAAACAGTTTTAGATAGTTATCTATTAAGTATTTCACTAAGATATTCCTACTATAACTAGGCTAGTCCTATTATAGTACCCCCCCTTTAGCTGAAGGTCCAAAACAATTTAATTTAGTTAAGAATTTATAACTTATTGCGTTATAAGCATTATAATATATTTTAAGTTCTTTTTAAATTTGAGTTTCCTACTATTATGTTTTATATATATATATTAGGTAGTAAGGCGAGTCCCAAAAGGCGGGGAGATAGATCACGGGGTTTTCTCATAGAGTTTTCTCCCCATATGTATATAAGAAGTAGTCCGCGTGGGCCCAATAGGGATCCGAATCGGACGTTAAGCAATGAATTATTATTATTATTATTATATTGGGTAGTAGTCGTTTACTTTTATATTATATCTATCTAGCTAAAGTAGGCCGTAAAGGATAGTCCTTATAGAATTCTTTTACTAAGGTAGGCGCGTTAGCCTTAATCTAGTTATAAGTTTCCTAGGTTTATATTTTACATCCTTTCCACTTAATAAGAAGTTTAAATTATTTAGATCGTGTTTTCTATTATATATTATTAATTAAGTTAATAAAGTATAAACTATTACTGTTATTAATAATTATAGAAGGTAGCAGTGGCACTTTATAAGTTATAGGATTATCCTTTAAAGGTTGCAATAAGCTTATATAAAACATTGGGTATATTTTTATCTTAGTTAGTAGTTTAAGCTTATAGGCGTATAGGCTTAGTTTCTTTTTAATTTAGTATAGGCCTATAAACTTCCAATTAAGTTTCTTTAAGGGCCATTAAGTCCGTAGGTTTTGTATATTTAGGTAAACTATATTACCTTTCTTAAAGTCCCATATAGAAGCTTATCCTTTATTTATATACAATTCCTATACCATTTAAGTATACATTAATTTACTTTATAATAGTTTCATTAACTACTTTATTTAATTAGCAAAGTTATATATATTAATTAACCAAATCCGTATAATTGTAGGTCCTATTATATTAATTTTAGGTTATAGTTTAAATTTAAGTTAAGGGTCTTGTCTATAGGTTGCATAAAACAGCGTAACTCCTATTAATATGTTTATTATATTATTTGCAGTAAACTTAGCTAAAGGCAGCCATTTTTCTTAGTTATCTTATAGGTAGGAGCAGTATATTTATAGGTATTATTCTATAATCGCGTTTATAATTTTAGTTTAACTATCTATCTCTAGATAAAATATAGTTAAAAGTTATATTTAAATACTTAATTATTTATATAGGGCTTACTAGAAATCTAAAACAAACTGGCTTCTATAGTTGGATATTATTAAGTTAGAAAGTCTATATAATTTAAAGATATACTTAATAAAACATTCAACTACTAATATTGCATTAATTAAGTCTATAAGAATTATATATCGCATTTTTATAAAACGGTTAATAACTATTATAATATTTATAAACCTATTACTGTTAGGCAAGTTAATTATAAAGTTAATTAAGATATCGCGCCATCTTTATATTAGAATTAGTAGTAGTTAAAATACTCCTTACTTTTTTATATAAGAGGTCTTTCTATATACATATATCCTATATACTTAAACATATTTTTATATATAGTTGTGCGTTATAGGCTAGTAGTATACTTATTAAACAATTTTATAAGTCTTTATATAGCTAGGATGCCCTACTATAGAGAAGTTGTATATAAATTTAAGTATCTTAAATTATAAAGGTTTAGAATTTAGAATTACTATATTCTATTAATAGTACAATTGGTTGTTTTAAATCTTATATTTAGTAAGTATAATATCCTTATACTATTATTTTCCTATTTAAATTGCTTTTATTATATCTATTATCTATATATTATTCTTATATTTATATTTTATTAGCTTATTAATTTCTGATTTCTATTTATTAACTTCTAATTTATTTCTATTAAATTCCGTATCTAAAAATATAGGATATAGTTTTTTAAAACGTTTAGGAGGCAATAAGATCTATAATTAATTTATAAACTATTTGTCCATAGCATTTACAGGTAGATCCTATAATTATTATATTAATATATTAGGCTTCTAATTAAGTTTGCCTAATTAGTATATAATTTTAAAGTTAAATTATAAGAGGTATTCGGCCTAATAAATTTAGCGCTATATTAATTGCTTTATAGTTATAAAGTACTATAGGTTCTTATAGTCTGTTAATATGCGTATTAGGAATAACAATCCTTTAAGCTTAAGACGCCATTATTTAAAACATCTAATAATTATAAGCAGTTCCTTATTATATATCTTATAGTTTAATTTAGCAGAGGTGAGTTTCTAGGAGAGAAAGGCTACTAGATATAGCTTACTATTCTTATTATATTGTAACAATACTTCCCCTAGCATATAATTAGACAAGTCTATTTTAATAATATATTTAAGGTTAGGATTAAAATAGGTAAGAATTAAAGCAGTTATAAAATAATGCTTTAGGTTATTAAAAGCTTATTTATATTTAGTAGTCCATTTAAATTTTATATTCTTTCTTATTAGGTTTACTAATAGCTAAACAGTCTCTAAGAAGTGGTTAATAAATTATTAATAGAAATTTGCAAATCTTAAAAATCCTTAAGTGTTTTATATATTGCTAGGGCTTTCCCAGTTTATAATTATAGCGACTTTTTTAGGGTCTATTTTAATTCTATTGCGGGATATTATTAAGCCTAAGTATATAACCTTAAATCCATATTGCAGGATGTAGCCACGACGCCCTCGTAGGATTACGCCAGTAGGCACATAAGAAGGGAGTTGCGACCCCTAGAAGCGGCAGCTTATGCCTATACCGGCGGAAACAATAAAGAAAGGCGTAAAACTAGAGGCTATAGAAGGCTCCCAAGCCGTGCAAAAGCATACCAACTCTAGGAGGAGATTCTTATATAGACCGCTAGGGGGCGGTCTAGTACTTAGGTTAACCCCATTATAAGATATCCAAAAGAATAGTAAAACCCCCCGTTAATTAGTAGTGGCAGCCAACTGCTTATAAAAAGCCCCCTAGGCCTTTAGGCCTAGGTAACTGGGACTAAATACTAGAAAACTGGGGTAGAGGCCTAGATAAGCAGGCATGTCGAACTTTACTATATAACTACCTGCGCCCGATATACAACTACCTGGCTCGCAGCTAGGCCCAAAACTGGCCTTATCTAGCTAGTCGACGTGGACGCGTCCTAGGCGTATAATAGGACACCCTTGGGCTTGCACTAGCTCTAAAATCGCGAAGTGTGCGCGATAAGGGCGTAGGGATCCTCCTTTTATAAGAACTTGTTAAGGTTAACGCGTCGCAGATACTTTATACGAAACTTATTAAGGCCCCAAGGCCACCGCGAAGAACTTATTAAGGCCCTACCTAGAGAACTTGTTAAGGCCCCTCTATAAGGGCCTATCTGGTATCCGGTACACTTAGGTAACTTAGAAGAGGGTCTTAATAGGCGTGGTATGCGCGACCTGGTACAGCGACAGCGACGCGACGGCGACGCGACGGCGACTAGACGGCTTAACGAGGTAGAAACACAGGTAAAGCTCTAGGCAGCGGAAACACAGGCCAGCTTCAACGGCCCTATAGCGTTCGACTTACAGTTAACTCACAGTTAACCTATAGTCGACTTATAGGCAACTCACAGGAGGGTCTTAATAGGCATGGTGCACACAACCTAATGCGCATATGCATAAGGCGACTTATAGGAGGGTCTTAATAGGCGTGGTGCTCGCAACCTGATGCATATATATGGGGGAGGCTATAGGGGAAACACAGGCCAGTTGGACAAGGACTCAATAGTTAGAGACACAGGCCAGCTTATAAAAGGGGGGGACACAAGCTTGGTTAGTAGGAGAGGGGAGAGCAGGTTGTCTAATGTGGGACCTAGTATCTCTACGGCCCCTCTTCTGCAAGACACGGTCGGCCTGTTATAAGGAGACTCTTATAGGCAACGCGAAACGGGAACTGGTAGTAGTATAGGGTGTTGCGCCCCTATATTACTACTAGCCTTCCGCGGGGTATAGTGCGTAGTAGCTACTGCTAGCTTTAAGGACCTTACCCCTTAGCTAGGCCCTAACCCTTAGTGCACCTAGTAGGCAGGTAGGATTATATCCTAGCTGGAGAGACTACTACGTGGCTTAAGAGAACGGATGTGCGTATTGGTATACTAATAGACGGAACCGTTTGCCTCTAGGGCGGTACGCCAGTAAGGTATACTTAAGGAGCAAATAGGAGTTACTTAGGCAGGGGAGGCTTTTAGTCTAGGCCTTAACTATAGAAGGTACCCAAGGCTTCTATATTATAGGATGCAGCCACGACGCCCTTATAGGATTACGCCAGTAGGTATATAAGAAGGGAGTTGCGACCCCTAGAAGCGGCAGCTTATGCCTATACCAGCGGAAATAATAAAGAAAGGCGTAAAACTAGAGGCTATGGAAGGCTCCTAAGCCGTACAAAAGCATACTAACTCTAGAAGGAGATTCTTATATAGACCGCTAGGGGGCGGTCTAGTACTTGGGTTAACCCCATTATAAAATATCCAAAAAAATGGTAAAACCCCCTGTTAATTGGTAGTGGCAGCCAACTGCTTATGGAAAGCCCCCTAGGCCTTTAGGCCTAGGTAACTGGGACTAAATACTAGAAAACTGGGGTAGAGGCCTGGATAAGCAGGCATGTCAAACTCTACTATATAACTACCTGCCAATCTGCAGATCTTTAGCATACAATCTATATCTAAGGCTTTGGGGGTTAACCGGTTCAAGGCCTAAGGGTATTAGGAGTATGGATAGACAGCAAGCTCTAGTAGAGCGTATATGCGGCGCAAGCGGCCTATAAGGGCTAAGTATAGTATATCGCCATGTCCAGGATTGTTAATTTAACATAGGGTCTATGCTTCCAGAGGTTACGCCTACTATATATAGCAGTTGTCTGGCTAACCATAACATATAGATCTAGTATTTAGGCCACTGGAGAAACCAAGAAAGGCCCCCCTAAATTACTCCTTAAACCACTCTAAAAGGTCCAAACAGCCTGCCTTAGGAGTATAATAGGTGGGTATAAGCGAACGGCCACAGTACTACTTAAGAAGGAAGCCAATATTCCCCCCCTATAACTATATATTGAAGCCAATGTAATGCAAAGGGTGTAAAAGGAACGCAACTCTAACGTTATAAAGTATATTAAGACACGCCTAAATAAACTATAGAGGGACCCTAGGGTGCCCTATAGGAGAAGGAACCAACAACCCTAAAGTATGGAAGATATATTAGGAAAACAGGTGGAGAAAGTAGAAGAAGAATAGTACAGCGCTAGGGCCCAGGCCTATATAGAGGAGAAAGGGAGACGTATAAAAGGCTAGCAAAGATAATAGTAAGGGAGAGAAAGGAGCTAAAGTAGAGCATAAAAGAGTACTGGAAAACCATCTACCGCAATATAATACTAGTTGGACCGACGCTGGAGAGACGAATGGGAGTTAAAGGTATAAAGGTAGACTTAGGCAAGGGGAACCTAAGCCATAGCATGGGTAATACTATAGGGGGTAAATACCTAAGGGCTCTAAGAGGGCCTAACAAAGGCAGAAAATACAATAGCAACACTTTTAAGGATAGGAATAATAGGACTAAAAGATTAGCTTTACTAGGTAGGTGTTCTAGTAGGTAGCCTAAGGTGCGAATATGGCTGGCTAAGACAGATACTAAAATACGTAATACTGTTATACCCCTTACGCACTGGCTAAGAAGCAATGCTCTTAGCAGCTAGTATAGAAAACTATAATACACTGCTCTTAATATAGAAAGGCCTTAAGGCGGCTACCCGGTGGCTTATTAGCTAAAATATGCTAGACCAGTTCCGGGTTGCAAAGGAAATAGTAATAAAAGGTAAAGGGGCGAGTAATAGGCGCCCCCTAATAACTCTACAGGAGTAGAGTATAGTGTGTAATACTAGCGCGTCCGTAGGTTTGTTACGGCAGCAGTGGTTCCTAAGGAGGTCAAAAAGTAAGGTAGTAGAGCACCACTGGTGACTTATAGGCGACTTGTAAGCGAGCCCTAAAAGGCGGGGAGACGGATCACGGGGTTTTCTTAAATAGAGTTTTCTCCCTATATGTATATAAGGAGTAGTCCGCGTGGGCCTAATAGGGATCCGAATCGGACGTTAAGCAATGAATAATAATATATAACCTTAAACGCGTAGAACTTGCATTTTTTAATATTATATTATAGGCCTGCATTTTATAGGCGTTTAAGGACCGTTCTAATATGTTTTTAATATTTAGAAAGTAAGGACGAGTAGATTAAGATATTATTAATATATTGCTAAAACGTACTGGGACCGTTCTTTACGCTAAATAGCATTACTAGGTATTTAAAGAGTCCCCATCGCGTGTAAAAAGCTATATACTTCTTATCTCCTTTATATATACAAATTTTATTAAAGGTGGTAACTATATTAAGCTTTATAAAGTACTATGCCTTTACTAAACAGTTAAGCGTCTCTTAAATTATGGGAATTAGATATTAGTTTTAAATTATAATTATATTTAAAGCTTAATAGTTAATATAAAATCTTAAGCCTCCTCCTAGCTTTTTAATAAATAGTATAGGTAAGATAAATAGAGATTAGCTAGGGCGAATAAATCCTTTTTCTAGATGCTTGTTAAGGTATTATTATACTATAAGCAGTTCTTCTTATAATATACTATATAGTGGACTAAACTTTAGTATTATACTAGGCTTAAGTTCTATTTTAAAATTATACTTATCTAAGTATAGGGCCAGTTAGTCTATAAATTATTTTTTAAACTTATTAATTAGATTATGGTACTCTTTAGGTATAAGAGGTTAAGGATTAGTATATTATTTTAGCTCTAGTGATTTCTTAATATCTTCTATAGTTATAGTAAGGATTTTATAATTTTATCTTTTTACTAATAAAATAAAAGGCGCGGCCTGTATTATATAAATTTTAAAAGGTTTTAATAAAATGTCTTTATATTCTTTAATATAATTAGCAGTTATAGATTTATTATATTGGCTTAAGGTTTATAGTAAGGGTAATTTATATTATATTAAATTTAAATAGTTATATATATATTTATAGGGTAAATAGTTTTTTAAGTAATAACTTTAGCAGTAGGTTATATAGAACTTTAGTATTTCTTTAACCTAGCTAATTAAAGGGTTATATTATTTTAGCCATCTATGTCTAAGTATTATTTTATAATACTTTAAGGGTGTTATAAATAGGGAAATATATTTAAGGTATTTACCTATCTATAATTTTATAAGAGCGTAGTGCGTTAGTTTACTATGTATTAAGGGTTTACTATTAAAGCCTTATAGGCCTTAGGGCTTATTAAGTTTCTTTAAATTTAGGCGTTAAGTTTTTGTGTAGTTTATATTAATAAAGCCTATACTAGTAGCTCCGCTATCTATAAGGATTTATACTTCCTTCTATTTTCTAAGTATTTAAATTTTGCTAGGTATATTAAGGGAGTTGTGTTATATATTAGCGCTAGAAGAGCCTAGATACTTATACTCTTCTACTTCTTATCCTAGGGCGCAACTTGGCCCTAAAATAATTCGTTTTCTAAGTTAACTAAAGGCGAGATACTTTATGGCGTCTAAATATAATTTATAGAGTGGGTATAATTTAAGGCATATATTACGGAGTGAGCATAAGCAATGATAATATATAGCGAAGTAGATATTATTAAGCTATGTATATAAACTATGTAATGAAGTCAAGACGTTGCGTAAGGAAAGAAGGTAAGGAAACGGGAGGAAAGGGGTATATATTATTAACTTGGTTGCTTGGTTAACATATATATAGGGCGGAATAGGCTTCGGGTTATAGTCCTAGCGGGTCTTAGTGGAATGTGGCGGAATATAGTAGAGGACGGCAAATTGCCATAGATTGCCGTTATATAATGGCAAATTGCCTTAAATTGCCATTATGTGTCTTAATTAACTGAGTCGTTAACATAGAGGTTAAGACGGTGGAAACAGGTAAACGTATATAAGGTGTCACGGAGGTGTCCTATAACAGTACCCCCCATTTAAACTCGAGCTTCTGTGAGATGGGGCTGTAGTAGTTCTAGGTAGAGTTTATAAAAGTCTTCTACGGCTTATATAAGTTCTACGGAGTTAATAGGTTCCTATAAGGGTTTAGTAAAGCCTCTCCACTTTATAAGGTATATATACTGGCGTTTCCGTTTATTGTACTTAATGTTATCAATTCTTTTAATAAAGTACTTATCCTTACCATCTACCTTAACTGGTGGGGGAGGGTCCTAGATCTATCCAGGCAAGGCGTTTAATATAGGGGCAGTAGGGTGGAGGACTAACGTATAGAATATAGGGTGGATTTTAACCATATTAGGGAGCTTCAGTTGGTAGGCATAAAGAGAGACAACTTTTTTAACCTTATAAGGGCCGGCGTTCTTCCAATTAAGTTTCTTAGTAGGTCGTTTTATATTTAGATTTCTTATGTTTAGCCAGATAAAGTTACTAATTTGGTAAGCTAGTACTAGGGTTCGGTTCTTATTTACTACGGCTTTATAGACAAACTGGGCCTATATTATTTTATTAGTAAGGAACTCCTGTAGTTCTTCCATCTTCTTTATAAATTTGTTTACTTCTGTAACTTATAAGGCCTAATGAGCTAGACGAGGAATATTACTAAAGGGTTTAAAACCCATTTGCGGGTACTAGCCGTAATTAGCCAGAAATAGGGAGACCTTTATAATTTCTAAGACGGAGTTATTTGCGGTAAACTTGGTAAATGTAAGCTAGTCCATCTAGTTGTCCTATAGATACGATGTGTATATCTAAATATACTGTTCTATTATAGCATTTGCACGTTCCATTTGACCATTCGTTTCCGGGTAATATGCCATAGACAATAGTGCTTTAATGTGGAGTTGGGTAGTTAGTTCTTTCTAAAACGCTAAAATAAATTAGCAGCCTCTATTAGAGATAATTATTTTAGGGAGTTAGTGGAGTTTCTATATATAATCTAGAAATAGTCGGGCAATAGTAGGTGCTAATATATTAGGGCAGGCAATTAAATATCTTATCTTAAATAGTCAGTCTATAACTACTATAATGTTTGTGCAGCCTTTACTTTTGGGGAGATTAATAATAAAGTTAATTAAGATATCCTTCCATCTTCAGTCCGGAACAGGCAGTGGCTTTAAAAAGCCGTTGTACGTCTTATATAAAGCTTTGGCTCGTTAGTAGATATAGCAGCTAGAGATATACCTTCGTGTCATATTATATATGTTCGGCTAGTAGTACTCCCGTTGGAGTAGTTCTAGGGTTTTTCCTTAGCCTGGGTAGCCAGCTACTAGTAGGTCGTGTATGTGTTTAAGGAGCTTAAGCTTAAGCTTATTATAATTAGGGACAACTAGGCAGTTCTAGTAGTATAAGCGGTCTCCGCGAACTTTATATTTACTTAAAGAAATCTTTTTAGAGCGTCTAACGCCATCTTAAATTAGCTTAAGTGTCTCTTAGATAAACTTGTTATTTAGGTATTTATCAATTATAATCTATTTAATCAATTAATCAGTTATTTTAAGGACGTGTACTATAAGGTCTTCAGCCAGGGGATTAAATAATTTGGGACAAAGCAGGGTTTAATTGCGGTAGGCGCTCGCTTCTTTCTATACTGTTATGTCTTATAAACGTCAAGTTAGGGTATTAGGTTTTTAACCTTAAACGCCTAGGCGGTACGTAATTGAGAATTAGAAATGAGATAGATATTTTAACTAGCGGGCTTAACAATAACTTAGCTGTTTTATGGTTGCGAAGTACTATAGATTCTTATAGTTGCTAAGGACCTTAATCGGAAATCTAGCGCCTTCTAGTTTAGGTCGCTATTATTTAAAACATCTAATAATAGCTAATAATTCTTTATCGTAGATCTTATAGTTATATTTAGCTGAACTTAGTCGTTTTAAGAAGTATACTATAGGGTACAGTACCCCTTCTTTGTTATACTAAGACAGAATGCCTTTAGTGATATAGTTAGATAAGTCAGCTTCTACAACACTCCTTTAGTTTGGGTCAAAGTGTTAAAGTATAGGTGTGGTAGTGAATATGACTTTTAGATAGGCAAAGGCCTTCTTATATTCCTTATTAAAGATAAAGGCTTTATCCTTTTAGGTTAGAGCCACAAGAGGTAAAACTAGGGCAAAGAAGTTATTAATAAACCGTTAATAGAAATTAGCAAATCCTATAAAGGCTCTTACGTCCTTAACGTTCTTGGGTTCTTGCCAGTTTATAATTACTTCGATCTTCTTTAGGTCCATTTATATACCGTCTATAGAGATAATAAGTTTAAGGTATAGAACTTCTGTTTTATAAAACTTGTATTTATCTATATCTAATTGTAATCTAGCTCCACGTAGGGCTTCTAAGATAAGGTCAACGTGTTTCTTATATTAATGGGAGCGGGTACCGATTCTTGATGGTAATAGCGTTAAGAGCTTAGTAGTCTATATAGAAGCGCAGACCGCCGCCAGGTTTCTTGATGAAGATTATAGGTGCAGCTATAGGCGAAGAGCTTGCTCTAATAAATCTTTTACTTAGATATTCGTCCAAGTACTTCCATAATACTTGGAGTTCGTTTTGGGATATTCCATATAAGGGTCCAAATCCTAGCTATTTTCCTTCTTTGAGTATAATCTTATGGTCATATAGTCGGTGTTCTACTAGCTTATCGGCTTCCTTTTATGAAAATACTTCCAGGTTATTATAGTGGCATACTAGTACTTTTATGGCAGGGTTAGTATATTTCTTTAGTGCTAAGGCCTTTTTAATATCGGCCATTTTAATAACAAAGATCGTATATTCAGGTTTCTTGGCAAGTTATACTAACAGGGTAGCTCCAATTATGTAGATATCTAAAGTGTTAAGCGAGCTTGGATTATCCTTAGTTTCTTATATAGTTTCTTATTTAGGTTTGAGCTTAGTATTAGGTACAGAGTTGGTGTTAGATTTAGGTTTGGGTTCTTTAAGTATTCTTTTCATAGTAGAATACTAGTTCTTCTGGTACTTTTATATATTAAGCTTAAGCTTCTACTTAGTTTAGGGTATAGCAGTTAGAGTTAGTTTGTATAGTCCAGTATAATTTCCAGGTTCTTGGTGGATATCGGTGGAAATCTTATATTGGTGGAATTTGGTGGAATTCTCGGATAGGTAGAATTAGGTAGACTTTTTAGGTATAGGGTGGACATTAGTAGAAATTTTAGACTAGTAGATCTTAGTGGATTTTCTAGATTTTGGTTTAGGGTCTAAGCAGCAAGTTATAAAACACTTCGACTTGTAATAGGAGGCGGTAAATAGAAGCTTAAGGTTGTCCTAATTAATGGTTACCTTATATAGCTTTATCCAGGGTTGTTTAGGGATTACTAAATAACCTAGAGTGGTAATAAAAAGCTTAATTAGTTCTTTATAGTTTAGATATTAGAGTCTTAGGAATACTACATAGGTAATACAGCCTAAGACAGTACGTTTGCCATTAAATCCAAATACGTTAATATGCTAGTTAAGGGGGGTTAGAGTAAAACCATTATCTTATATAAAGATCTTATTAATGAATCCTGTGCTACTAGCTCCTATATTAATTAGGACTCAAGCATTAACCTATTAATTATTCTGCCAAAGATAATAGTTAATAGTTATGCTGTAATTCTAAGAGTTAGAGTTCGTGATATTTAAAGCATTTAATAAGATCCTAAGGCAGCACCGTTCTAAAGAGCGACTTAGCTCTGGGACCCTCCTTTTAGAGGCGATCGGGGTAGAGTTCTTATAGCGTATTAGTTATAGCTTCGTCCTTATAAGTAGTGCTTACTAGATGCGGGGCTGGAACTAGGTAGAAATTGGGGATGGTAACTAGAGGATTAATACGGTGAACGGCTGCTAGTGTTAGCCGTTCATAATTCGCGTTAGGGCATAGGGACGGAGTAATAGTTAGAGAAGTAGGAGCTACTTCCACACTTAAAACAGAGGCCTAGCTTAGTGCGTTGTTCTTATTTAGAGGACCCTAGTGGGGCGTATCCTAGGGTTCTAGTGTTAATATCTATAGCATTGGGGTGCTTAGGCTAAGACGATAACTTAATAGACGTTTACGGGTTTGTCGTATTATATTAAGGAGCGGACTTCAGTGTTAGGCATAGTATATCATTATATTATTTATTAATAACGTTTGCGCAGGCGTTAAGAGCTTCTGGTAGGTCTATACCTATTAGAAAGGTTTTTAGTTTAAGGCTTAGGGATTTAATAAGGCTATTAATTAGTACGGAGTTGTTCCAGCCTATTTCTTTTATGTAACGGTTGAATTTGGAGAAGTATACTAGGAAGCTTTTTATTCCTTAAGTTATATAGTTTATCTTTCTCTAAGCAGTAGCTTAGCGGTTCGGGTCACCATACGTAGCTTTAAAAAGTACAATTAGGCTTAATACTAAGTTCAGTTAAAGAGGTTTAATAAGGTCAGCTATATCTCCTCCTAATTAACTTAGGGCGTAGTAGAGTTAGTTAGCTTTAGTTAGGTAGCAGTTAGTATTACTAGTTAGCTTATTTTTAAGCCAGCTTAGAAATAATCGGAGTTCTTATTATTTACTAGTAAATATTAGAGGGTCTAGTAGTCGTTCAGATTGTTGCGGTGCAGTAGTTAGTTTAGGGTAAGTAACTACTGTAGGTTCGGGGCTCTTGTTCCACGTGTTTATCTCTAAAGATAGTATTCAGTCTTGGGGCCCTAATATAGGCATCTTAAGGGTGCGGATTTCTTCTTAGAGGTCTTTAATTAATTACCAGTGTCGTGCTTCTTATTTAGCTTATCGTTAAGTTAAAGTAGCTTAGTTCTATGCGAGGGCGTTTATAAAGGACTTCTATATTTCTACCAATTATTCTTAGAGTGCGGATATAATGCCAACGGCTGTCATAGGGGCTTTAGGGTCGTTCTATATTTTGGAGGGTGGTATATAGGGTTAACGCAACGTAGTGTTACGGAGTGAGCATAAGCGATAATAATATATAGCGAAGTAGATATTATTAAGCTATGTATATAAACTGTATAATAAAGTTAAGACGTTGCGTAAGAAAAGAAGGTAAGGAAATAGGAGGAAAGGGGTATATATTATTAACTTGGTTGCTTAGTTAACATATATACGGGGTAAAATAGGCTTCGGGTCGTGGTCCTAGCGGGTCTTAGCAGAATGTGGCGGAATATAGTAGAGGACGGCAAATTGCCGTAGATTGCCGTCACGTAATGGCAAATTGCCTTAGATTGCCGTCATGTGTCTTAATTGACTGAGTCGTTAACATGGAGGTCGAGACGGTGGAAACAGGTAGATATGTATAAGGTATTACGGAGGTATCCCGTAATAGCATAGAAGGAATTACAGCGGACCTTTTTAAAGGGGTAAGTTTGGCAATGCTTTTAAATATATCCTTTTTTTCCACATCTAAAGCATTCTCTATTTATGGCTTAAGTTCTTTATTTATTAGTTCCTAAGGGTATATAGGATTAAGCGGCATTAAGGTCTATAGAGTTATATATTAGGCTTTTATATTTTAGAGACGGATTGCGCTTTAGGGTATATACTAGTTTTATAGTATTTTAAATATAAGGTATAGTTAACTTTAGAAAATAAGTTTGTTTATTATATTAAAGGTCCTTATTAATTTGTTAATATATTATAGCAAATTTAGATAGGTTTTTTTAGCAGTTCCCTACCTACTAATTAGGCTCTAGTTTTATCTAAAATAGCTTATTAAAGGGTAGCAACTCTAGCGGCTTTATTCTAATCTAGTTCGCTAATAAGGCCTAAAAATTCTAAAAAGAAGCTAGTAAAGTCTCAGTTCTATTATTATAGGGGTTTAAGCTTAGTAACAGCTATATATTCTTAGCTGGCGTTATTATATATTTATTCTAGTAGAGAGATAAAGGTTTTAAAATTAATAAAGGTGCTATTACAAAAGAATAGATCCATAGTTTATACAGTGTGTTTACTTAAATAAGATATTCTATAGCTAACCTTGCTAGCTTTAGTGTGGTATTAGTTATAGTTTATTAAAAGTTTAAAACGGAGCTTAGTTATAAAGGGGCGTAGGTTATTTTAATTTCTATTAAATATTAGAGGGTTAAGGAGCTTTTTAGATTTTATAATGGGCATTAAATTTATTATAGATATAGGTTAAGTTACTAGTTTAAGGTTTGCGTTTAAGGGGCCAGGCTTAGATACAGTTATTTTAATCTTATTTATAGGTATTTCTATTAGGGTCTCTAATAAAAGTGCCTTAATATTATGGAGTTCTTTATAGAGTGCTTCTATTAATTATTAATACTAGGCTTTTAATGCAGCCCGCTACTAAGCTAAGGCATCTATAAAGGATTGTTATATTATAGTTAACTATTCCCTAACTAGGGATATAATACTTATAGTTATTAAAAGGGATTTAAGTTCGTTTACTATTTTAATAATAGTTATTTTAATGCAATATAGTATAAGGGCACAAAGAGGCTTTAGGAAAGATTTAAAGGAATAATATAAATTCTATCTAAATTTAAAGGTATATAGCTCTTGTAGAGAATAAGACGTTATATAAAAAAGAGAAAGGAATAATAAGAGAATTATATAATTAAACAGTTAGGGTCTTGGTGGTTAGTGTATATATATATATATACGCGGTCTTTAACGGTCTTTAACGGACTTTAATGTTATAGCGCTAGTAGAAAATAGTGGACTGTAGCGGACAATTATAGATAGTTGTAGACAGTTGTAAACAGTTGCAGATAGTTGTAAATAGTTGTAAATAGTTGCAAATAGTTATAAACAGTTATAAACAGTTTCAGATAGTTATCTGTTAAGTATTTTACCGAGACATTTCTACTATAACTAGGCTAGTCCCATTACATCTTTATAGTTTAGGTATTCGAGTCTTAGGAATACTATATAGGTAATACAGCCTAAGATAGTGTATTTGCCATTAAATCTAAATATATCAATATACCAGTTAAGGGGGATTAGAGTAAAACCATTATCTTATATAAAGATCTTATTAATAAATCCTATGCTACTAGCTCCTATATTAATTATTCTGCCAAAATAATAGTTAATAGTTATACTGCAATCCTAAGAGTTAGAGTTTGTAATATCTAAAGCATTTAATAAGATCCTAAGGCGATGCTATCCTAAAGAGTAACCTAGCTCTAGGACCTTTCTTTTAGAGGTAATTAGGGCGAAGTTCTTATAGCGCGTTAGTTATAGCTTTATTCTTATAAGTAGTGCTTACTAGATATAGGGTTGGAACTAGGTAAAAATTAGGGACAGTTACTAGAGGATTAATGCGGTAAACGGCTGCTAGTATTAGCTATTTATAAATTATATTGGGGTATAGAGATAGAGAAGTAGTTAGAGAAGTAGGAGCTACTTTTACACTTAAAGTAGAGGCCTAGTTTAGTACGTTATTCTTATTTAGAGGACCCTAGTAAGGTATATTTTAGGGTCCTAGTGTTAATATCTATGGCATTAGGGTGCTTAAGCTAAGATAATAACTTAGTAGATATTTGCGGAGCTGTTATATTGTATCAAGGAGTGGGCTTTAGTATTAGGCGTAGTATATTATTATACTATTTATTAATAACATTTGCGCAGGCATTAAGGGCTCTTAGTAGGTCTACGCCAATTAGGGAGATTTTTAGTTTAGGGCTTAGGGATTTAATAAGGCTGTTAATTAGTATAGAGTTGTTCCAGCCTATTTCTTTTATATAATAGTTAAATTTAAAGAAATATACTAGAAAGCTTTTTATTCCTTAAGTTATATAGTTTATTTTCCTCTAAGTAGTAGCTTAGTAGTTTAGGTTACCATATATAGCTTTAAGAAGTAAAATTAGACTTAGTACTAAGTTTAGTTAAAGAGGTTTAATAAGGTTAGCTGCGTCTCCTCCTAGTTAACTTAAGGCGTAGTAGAGTTAGTTAGCTTTGGTTAGGTAGTAGTTAGCGTTATTAGTTAGCTTATTTTTAAGCCAGCTTAGAAATAATTAAAGTTCTTATTATTTATTAGTAAATATTAGAAGGTCTAGTAGTTATTTAGATTATTATAGTACAGTAGTTAGTTTAGGGTGGATAACTACTGTAGGTTTAGGACTCTTATTCTATATATTTATCTCCAGAAATAGTATTTGGTTTTAGGGCCCTAGTATAGGCATCTTAAGGATGCGGACTTCTTCTTAGAGGTCCTTAATTATTCACTAGTGTTATACCTCTTATTTAGCTTATTATTAAATTAAGGCGGCTTAGTTTTATGCAAGGGCGTCTATAAAGGACCTCTATATTTCTACTAATTGTTTTTAAAGTGCGGATATAATACCGGCGGCTATTATAGGGGCTTTAGGGTTATTCTATATTTTAAAGGGTAGTATATAGGGTTAACGCAACGTAGTATTATAGAGTAAGTATAAGCGGTAATAATATATAGCAAAGTAGATATTATTAAGCTATGTATATAAACTGCGTAATAAAGTTAAGATATTATATAAGGAGAGAAGGTAAGGAAATGGGAAGAAAGGGTATATATTATTAGTTTGGTTGCTTAGTTAATATATATATAAAGCAGAATAGGATTTAAGTAGCGGTCCTAGTAGAACTTGGTAGGATTTAGTAAACTTAGCAGAATATAGTAGAATGCGGCAGATTGCCATTAGATTGCTATAGATTGCCGGCAGATTGCCATCAGATTGTTATCTCGCAGTCAGTCTCTTCTTGCTGCGTCGGTGGAAATAGGTGGACGTATATAAGGTGTTATGGAGGTGTCCCGTAACAGAACCGTTATTTCAGCAGACTTGTTAATAAACAAACCCCGTTTCTTGTTTGTTTACTTATTTACTTTATAATTAAATAACTAATTAAGCCTAGAGGTCTAATTTTAGCAGTTAATCAAGCCCTATATCGTCCCGTTTAATTTAATTGGTTTACTTATTTAATATATAAGATATAGGTATTATTTTTAGTTAATGGGGGGTTCTTAGTGGTTAAGTTTTAGATAGTTTTATAATATACTATGGTTGTGATATAATATACGCGTTGAAAATAAATATCTAAAAGTGTCTTTCTAACTTAACCGTCTAAAATCTCCTCTTTTACCCACCAATTCCTATTACTATGCTGCCTATATTATGTCTTCCTATCTTACTAAAGCTAGCCTTATTAATTTAGTAGAGAATATACCTATAATTACGCCCAGCAAAGCCTATAAAGATTTTAATACCCTATAAGAATTAAACCCCCCTAGAATAAATATAAAGGCCTTAATTAGGACTGTATAGAGAGATATTAACGGCCTTATTGAAACCTTAAAACTCCAAGCTTAGTAATATGCTTAAGCCTTATTACTTATAAATGCGGCCTCCCTAAATAATACGCGTACACCCCCTACCTTATTTAGTTTAGACGCTTCCTTATAAAGTTAGATGCTTTCCCATTAAGTTAGAATATTACATACGCTTAACTTATTTGCGCCTACATTATAAAAATTAAAGTACTCTCTATAAGTAGATCTGTTAACGCGATTAGTAATTACAGAGCTAGTTATAGAGCTAGTTAGCTAACCGCTATAATACTCTATAATTGCGGGCTCTTAGATACAAAGCAGAAGTATTAATTTAGGTCTTATTAGGCATAGGCGTAGGCGTAGGCGCGGGCGCGGATATACGCGTAGGCGCGAAGTAGAGAGGTAGCAGCACCTAAATTAGTTTACGCGACGCCTCGTAAAGTACTATATAATCCAATTAATTAACTTAGGCGTAATTAAAATTTAGACTCTACTATTTATACTATAACTAAAATTAAGACTTAATTGTGATATTACAGTTATAAAACTTATATTGCGTGCACTCTAATTTTCACAATATAGGCGCAAATAAGTTAAATGTATATAATATTCTAACTTAATAAGAAAGTATCTAACTTAATAAGGAAGCGTTTAAACCAAATAAGGTAGGGGGTATATAATTATTAGAGCTCTTAATTATACTGTAGAAATGGACCATATATATAATACACTAGTAGGCATAGCCTAGGCTAGGGGGCATATATATAGGCTAAATGCCCTATATAGACCTAAATATAGGTAACATTTTCTTCCTCTATAGAACCCTTACACCCCTATTGAACCTACCATATATTTTATATATTCACCTATATTATTGCTATAGCACCCCGCTAGGGCCTAGCAGAGATTAATGTTAATGCTATATATAATAAGGTATGTAAACAAACCAGCCCTAAGGTAAAAGACTTTGCCAATTAAGTCTTTAAACCTATGTTAGCGAAGCAGAAGGAACGCCACTTATACTTAAGGGAGACAAAACTATAGGTTATTACTTAGCTATTTTACCATTAAGTATACAACCTCTAGCTATCATATTTTTAGAACTACCGTACCTAAGAAGGCCTTAAGCAAGATAATAAGCTATAGAGGCCTCTAAGCTACAAAGAGGCCTTAAAGTACTAGCGGATTCCGGCGCCTATAATTGGTATTTAGTGGAATACTTGGTACTTAATCCTCTATACAGATAGTAAGCGGTCCCATAGTAATTAATCTAGCGTTTACTTAGAGAAGTGGCCAGATCTTAAGATATAGCTAGTTATATAGTTCCTAACTTGCCGCGCTAATGGTAGGTTAATCTTAAGGGGATAGTTTTGACGGAGGTCTAGAAATCTTGCTTTATAGATTTATGGCAAAGAGACCAACTTTATATTTACAGCGGGCTAGTTCTTTAACTTTTATAGGCGTTATAATATTTTAAGATATAGAGTAACCTATTAAGCTTAAAAACGGCCGCATAAGTATTAATAATATATTAATAAGTTCCTTTAATTTATATAATAAAATATTATTATTATAGAGTACTTTCCACTAGTTAATTAAGCCGGCAATTATATATTATAGCCATTATTAAGGCTTCCGGCCTCTAATATACTAAATATAGATAAGATACCTATACCTTTTAAATTTCTTAATATATATATATACAATATATACGGTATAAAAACTATTACTAGCAAAATAGATTAAAGCGGCTGGGGTAAATGTTAGGCTACGTTAATCCTCTATATTTTTACTAATAGTATCCTAAAAATTACTCTAAAACTTATCTTTTATAATAAACTAAATAAAACTATTAGGTTAAAAGAAAGCCATTTATACAACCTAGGTGTTACTATTAAGTTTAATAATACTGCATATAATAACGGCGAGCTATTTAATAAATGGATTAATAAAGAGCTTGCTACTACTATTATTGGTAACAGTCTTCTAGTAATGGACTATGCTGCCTTTTATAAAACTAAATTGGCGCTAGAGAAGCTTTAGGGTTATAGGATTTTACCAGCGTTAATCCCTAGAGGTTATACTTCCCTTTAATAGCCTCTTAATATTTTTATTAATAAGTCGTTTAAAGAGTGGCTTTAAGAAGCACTTAATAACGTCCTTAACTAATATAAAGTTAACAGTAGCAAGACTTATATAGTAAGTTCTTAGAGAGTAATTACAACTAAGATTGTTATGGCTACTTAGGTAAGGCTTTAAGAGCCTATAGAAAGAAAGATAGTAATAGACTTCTTTATTTACACTGGTATTAATATTAATCCTAATAGATCTAAAGATTATCTTATCCATATATAAGATTACCCAGTTATAGATTTAAGTGGTTAGTAAATAGTAAAGGCGGTTAAGATTAAGTAGGAGTTAGATAAAGCTGAAGATAATAGCAAATTCTTTAGCATTAGTAACAAGAAAGAGAGATAATATATAAAGTTTGCCTTATTAAAAGTATATTAGTTAAAAGAAGAATATAAGGCAAGGGGACTAATTTAAAGCAGTGTTAAAAAGGACTTAATTGCAAGGCTTATAGACTTTAAGGCGTAATAAGGAAAGACTTTAGCTTCTGCTATAGAGGTACTAGTATAGAACCAGTTATTTAACACATTTAAATTACTAGATCTTAGTAAGGATTGCTAGTAAAACTAGTATATATATATAGAAGCGTTAATATAGCGTATACATACGCCTCTATGGCCTAGGCCATGCCTGCTAGCGTATTATATATGTAGTCCATTTCTACGGTACTCCCTTTTAACTTTTAAGTTTAGCGCAAGTATTACAATACCAAACGCCTATTACTAAATTGTAGCGTAGAGCTCCTAAATCCTCCTACCGTTATGTAAAAATGTATATAAATTTATCCAAACAGTTAAACCTATCTAAACCGTTTGTTAGTTTAATTAACCAAACGAAATAAACAAGCGCAAAGCTTTAAAATATCCAATTAACTAAACCGAAGATCGATGGTTTGAATTGTTTGTTTATTAGCAAGTCTGTGTTCTAGTTATAAATCTGAATTTTGCGGGGACGTAAGTCATGGTAAAGAGTGGGTCTTCTCCGGCAAGGTGTCGTGTACTTTCCGGGTTGTTTTGTCCTTATAAGCCATTCAAGACCCTTTCGCAGGCAATATGGAGTGGTGGTCTATGTGGGATGAAATCTGAGGAACTCAATTCACTCTAAATAAGCGAGTCGGCGTGTCGGTCTCTACCTAGGACCGAGCTAGAGCAGGCTTACCTAAAATCTTGATAGCTTACAAAGATCGCCATTCGATCCTCCGAACATGGGCGAAACTCCATTTAAATCCGCTTGTTTTATTTTAGCCCGTAAGACTTAAGCCTTCAACTTACTAATTTCCTCCAAGGCAACGGCCTTTAGCTTTTAAGTCCGTGACAGCGAAGAGATGGTGGTGTTAGCGTAAGGGTGTCCACTTGTAGCTGTGCGCGATATATAAGTTCTACGCAGGTGCATATGAAAACTTCAAAACACAAGGCATACGATTTAGTCTGATTTCAATACTCCTATAATTCAATTGGCTTGACCTGTGAATCTCATTTCTGTAGTCCCTGTGTGTTAAGTATGGCGCAAGAATATGCCAGCAAGCAGCCACAGGGCTTCAAGAACCATATCGAGAATGTTGCCATCGTTGGTGTAAGTTTTCATATGATATTTCATGCGTTGATTATACTTCCCACTAATCCATGACAGGCCGGCGGCCAATCTGGCAAATTCATGGTTGAAGCATTGCTCAAAGCCGGCAAGCATAAGATCACAGCCATCACACGTGAAGGTAGCACGAACAAAATCCCCGACGGAGTGACTGTGAAGAAGGTCGACTACGACTCCCCATCCTCCCTAGCCGAAAGCCTTAAAGGCCAAGATGCCCTCGTGATTACCATGGGGGTTACCGCACCACCGGACACGCAGAGTAAACTCGTGGAAGCCGCAGCTGCAGCTGGTGTATCATGGGTCATCCCCAACGAATTCGGTGGCGACGGCATAAACGAAGAAGTTGGGCGCGACACCATGTTCGGCCCAGCGAAAAAGGCCGTTCGCGACCATATCGAGAGACTAGGGAAGAGCTCCTGGATCGGCATTGCCTGCGGGCTCTGGTATGAGTACAGCCTCGCTGGTGGGCCCGCCCGCTACGGCTTCGATTTCAAGAATCGAACTGTGACTTTCTTTGACGATGGCACTATGCGAATCAATACCAGCACGTGGCCGCAGACAGGCCACTCAGTATCCAATATGCTGGCGCTTAAAGTGCTTCCTGAAAATGAAAACGATAACGGCCCGTGTTTGAGCCAGTTCCGGAATAAGTTTGCTTACGTCTCGTCTTTCACGATTAATCAGAAGGAGATGTTTGAGTCGGTGCTGCGCGTGACTGGCACGAGCGCCAGTGACTGGAAGACGACGAATGTTCCTGTGAAACAGTACTACCAGGAGGGAGTTGAGCAGATGAAGAGTGGAGATCGCACGGGATTTGTGAAGCTGTTGTATTCTAGAATGTTCTTCCCGGATGAGGCGGGTAATTATGGGGCCTTAAGAGGGTTAGATAATGATAAGTTGGGCCTGCCCAAGGAAGATTTGGATGAATTCACGAAGGTTGGGGTTTATCTACATGACAGCGGATATTTCAATAACTTGTATTAATTGGCGCGTTTGAAAGTTGACGAAGCTAGTAATTATATACCGCCCACTCAGGCAGATATTACGAGCTTGCAATTAACATAGCACTTTATTTCTTAAAAATGAGCGTTTATTCTAGTTGCTAGAATGCTTCGTGAGCTAAGGATCGGCATCCTAATTCTTCGATGCTCGAGCTGTCTCTTCTCGAGCCCTTGCTTCTTCATCCCGCTTGATCTTCTCCCCGTTCTCGGCCATGTTGTTGATGCCCTTTGGCATGCTATTCCACGTTAAGCCTTGCTCATCTATTAACCTCGCCCTGGTTTCCATGGCCTTTCCCAAGACGGCCTCGATGTTATTCGTTCATGCTAGGCTTGATGTTGGGAAACCCTTTAAACTTGCCCCGCTCGGGAGGTGTCATTAAGACGCTATCTAATCTATTATTCTAAGTCACAAATGCGAGGTTAGTAAAGGTATCCCTTAAACCGTCGGGGTCCATAAAGTACGTGGTCTGTGCGCGAACACCAAGATCAAACTATATACTTTACGGACCCTAACGGGTTAAGGGATAGTTATTGCCTATAAACTATCGCTCCCCTTTTAACTAGCCCTCTAGGACGCTAAAAATACGCTTAACTTCGTTATTATAGCGATTAATAGCTATGGGGATTTGTTTAAGTATAGCACATTAAACCTATATTATTAGTGCTTAGACTATACCCGCTAGGGTTTATATGCTTAAGTAGATACTTATTCGCCTCCCTACCTAAAGTAAGGCCCTTATCTGCTTATCTATAATATAAGCCATTAGTTAAGGTAGCGCTTTTCTACTAAGGACTTATAAGTTAATTTCTTCTCTATATTATACTACTTAATAATATACTAGCTAAAGTGGGTAACAAGTAAGCAAGCCAAGCTAAGAGCCCTTAGCTTACTAGCTTGCAATTTTAGGCACTTAAGCTTTTTAGCTTAGCTTGCTTAATCGAAATCGTTTGACTTGCTTACTTGCTTAACTGCTTAATACTATAAAGCTTACAGAAGATCGCGTAGTCGGTAGTAGCAAATCCTTACGCTTAAAGTGCGGCCGTAGTATAGGCTCTATAGGGTTAGGTTTAGAAGGTAGAAACTAAAAAAGATAAAGCTTTCCTAAACAAACTCCTAGGAAGATAACTTAATAGCTAGATGGCTCTAAGGACCCCCTAGACGCTAGTGCTACGTATATAACTTATATAAAGAACGCAGATAGTAGCCGTAGTAAAGATTACTGGTGGTAAACTACCTAAGACTAGAATACCGCATCCCTAAAAACGCATATTGTGTATAGGCGTATCGCGACCCAGTAGCGAGATTGCCGTTACATACGGCAAATTGCGGTTACGTGACCGAAGGGTTATATATAGCTTCGAGCGGCGCTTTCGTCCTTCCCTTTTCCTTTCTCTAGCTTTAGATCCTTATTTATAGACAATCTAATTATACAGGCTTGCATGCGTCCTTTTTGCTATACTTATGCCTTAATTAACTAAGTTACTAATATTATCTAAAGCTTATCTATGTTAACGACTTAGTCAATCGAGGCATAAGCACGGTAAGAAGGTCGCGCTAGCCTATACGGTTAGATTGTCTATAAACGAGGATCCAAAGCTAGAGAAAGAAAAGGGGAAGAACGGAAGCACCGCTTAAAGCTATATATAATCCTCTGGTCACGTAATGGCAACTTGCCATTATATAACGGCAAGTTGCGGCAATTTAACGGTAAGTTGCCAGTACTATAACATTAACCCCCCCTCCAAAAAAGCCTGCCCTCAGGCTTTATATATCCATATTATATCTATAGGGTGTTTTTACCTATATACTTAATAGGTAGCTTATTATCTTCGCTATGCTAGCACTCTATCTACTTATCTAGATACTTTAGGGGTCCTGGCTTATTAGGGTATTAGTTATAAAATTCTTTAAGCTTCTAGGGGCAACCTATAAAGTTCTAGGTAGGGTACTAGGTTAGGTCTAAATCGTAACCTTTCCATTAGACTCAGTATTTTAGCGTTTCTTATACTAGTTTACAGGCTAGTATTTTATTAACTTTCTATTTATTATTGCCATTAACTTAAATTAATAGTGGAGGCTTATTCTTTTATCTAGGTAGTAGGTTATTTGCAGCTTTCTATAGCTTATCTAGTAAGAAAATAGGGTAGACTTTAATTAAGTCTAGGAGTTTAACCTTATATAAGTTGCCTTCTTTATTAAAGATCTTATATAGTCCTACTATCTTATAGTCTAGCTTACAGCTAGGCCGTTCTATCTTCTAGTTTTTTGTTATAACCTAGACCTTATCGCCCATGGTAAAGTTAGGCTTGCGTCTATACTTATTTGCCTACTATTCTATTAATTTCTGGGCCTTCTCTAGGTTCTTGTAGGCTACCGTCTATGCTTCTTCTAAGCGCTTAGCATACTGCTATACTTTCTTATAAGATAGTTTTTCGCGTACGGTCTATAGTCCTTCTGGTCTCTTCCAGTTAAAGCTTATATAGGGTAAGTATCCTATTTTTAGCTAAATAGGTGCAAACCCTATAGAGTTATAGGGTAGGGTTGCCTGGGCGTAGTCTATTATAGGTAGTAGTTCACTCCAGTTGTCCTAAAAGTAGTTAATAAAGGGCCGAAGTCTCTGGTCTAAGTATTAATTTATAATCTCCATCTAACTGTCTATTTGGGGGTGGTATACTATAAAGAGCTTTAGTCTAATACCTAGGATCTGGGTAAACTTATTCCAGAAGGCTAATATAAACTATAGCCTATAATTAGATACGATAGTATCTAGTAGTCCGTAAATTTGGTAGATATAGTAGATATACAGTTAGGCCGCCTCTTTAGCATTAATATTCTTATAATAGGAGATTAAGAACAGGTATATGCTAAAGCAGTTAACTAGGATTATAACCATATTATATCCGTTGCGGTCTATAGGTAACTTGTAGAAGTCTATAGAGATATACTACTAGGGGCGTTCTAGTATCAGGAGTGGCTTTAATAGCCCTAGGGTCTTATTTTATAGAATTATAGACCTACGGCAGTTATTATAGTTCTATACATAGCGGTTAATATCTATAACCATTCTGGGCCAGTAGTAGCGGTCGCCAATAATTCTACGGGTCTTATTTTTTCTAGGGTGGGCCGTAGAGACCTAAGTATGTGCTTTAGCGATAAGCTAAGTCCGTAAATTTTATTCCTCTACCACTACTAGCCATTCCCAGTGCTTAAGCAGTCCATTTTTAAGGGACTGTAGACTAGTAGCATTCTTTACCTTTTTGCGGTACTCCTGTAGAGAAGGGGCTATATGGTTTACCTATAGCAGTTTATTAATAAGGTTAAGTTCCGTAGAGTTAATAGGATATATCTCAGCGTCTAAAGGGTCTGTATTTAGTTCTGCCTATATCTAGGTCTATAATAAGATCTTCACAGCTATTTGGTTATCTAGGTCCTGTCTACGCCTTATAAGGGCATCCGCACGATTTATAGCGCCTGGCTGGTACATAATTAGGAAGTTAAACTAGGATAGGATATCTGCCTAGCGTGCCTACCAGGCCGTAAGGGCCTTTGTTATTATAAAATATTCAAAGGCCTTATAATTAGAGACTACCTAAATAGGCTTAGGGGTCCATTCTAGCTATATACGCCAGTGCTAGAAGCTAGAGATAATAGCTAGCATTTTTTTATTATGGATATAGTAGTTTAGCTTAGCATCTACTATAGTCTTCAAATAGTAAGTAATAGGGTGCTATTCTCTATCTGTCTGCTTTTAGGAGTAAACGCTAGCTATAACACTATTTAAGGCACTGGTCTCTAGCATTAAGGGCCGTTTTAGGTTAAAGTGGGTAAGTAAGGGAGTAAAGACCAGTCGTTTCTTAAGCTTATTAAAGGCCTACTTATATACGGTATTAAAAGTAAAAGGGCCGGTCCTTATAGGTAAGTAGGCTTAGGGGCTAGGTAATCCTATTATAGTTCTTAATAAAGCGTTGGTAGAAGTTACAGAACCCTAGGAATAACTATACCCCCTTTACGGTCCTTAGGGGTACCTATTAGTTAATTACGGCCGTCTTCTCTGGGTCTCCCTTAATTCTATCTATACTAATAATAAACCCTAGGTACTTTATACGCTTAATACTAATTTCTAATTTCCTAATATTAGCCTAGAGGCCGGCCTTGCGGAGCTGTTATAGGACTTTATGGACGTGCTCCTTGTGTTCTAACTTATTCTTAGAGTAGATTATAATGTTATTTAGGTAGGCCGTATAGAAGTTATTAAGGTAGTTAAAGAGTATATTATTTATATATTGCTAGTACGTAGCCGGTCTGTTAGTCAGTCTAAAAGGAAGTACTTTGCATTTATATATTCCGTAACAGGTCCAAAATATAGTAAGATCTTCCAATTTAGGGTCTATTTTAATCCGGTAAAAGGCCTAACGGATATTAAGCTTAGTAAAGATCTTAGCTCTACTTATTTAGGTCAAAGTCTTATTAAGTAAGCGTAGTAGGTAGCGGTTCTTGCGGGTTATATTATTAAGTTTGCGGTAGTCTATGCAGAAATAAAGTCCTTTATTTGGCTTCTTGGTAAAGAGAATAGGTAAGTTAAAAGGGGCTTAACTAGGCTTAACAAAGCCCTTATTTAGGTTATTAATAAGATACTACTTTATAGCCTATAACTCGGTAGTAGACTGCTAACAAAGGGGGCTATATCTAAGTATGTTTTCCTTATCTGGCTTAATCTTAATCTTGTAGTTATACGGTTGGTAAGGCGGGAGCATATTAGACGCTGCCTTGGAGAATACGTCCTTAAATTTCTAGTATTAATAGGGTAGTTTCTGTTCTACTAGCTCCTTATCTATAAGCTTACTTTTCTATCTACTAAGCTTGCTTTCCTTTTCCTTAATTATTTAATTAATTTCATATAAGCTAGTGGTAAAGGTAATGGTATTAGGTTAGACTAAGTTCTAGTAGAATCCTACAGCGCTAATACAGCAGATATTAATTAGGGAAAGGTCCGTAAGTTTTTTTACGGACTTTTATTAAGCCGTATTTTGCAGTATAGGGTTTATAATCTTCCTTAGTTTATATTCCATTTTCTATAAGTTGTCCTTCTGGTCTATCCGTTTAGTATAGCGTCTAATACTCCTTGCTATTCTTTGTGGCTATATAGGGCCTAAGTTCTCTGTAGGGAGCTCTGCTAGCTTTTTACTAACCTTTTTAATCTCTAGTGCGGGTGGCATAATATAGGTAGTCTAGGGGCGGTGTAGTATATAGATCTGTTGCGGGTTAAGCTGTACGTCCTTTTTAAAAGCCTAGTCCCTATGTATAGCATCGGCCTAATAAATAGTGTTTATTTATAGCTGAATAAGGTTCTATATTATAATACTAATTTCTGTTATAAAGGAAGGTATTAAGGGCATGGTTTTAGGCTAAATAAGCTATCTGTTCCGTATATTAAGCTATAAGCCTAAATAGGCTAGCTATTTTCTTTTTAATATTATATTGTGGCTTCCTAGGTCTGTAATAAGAAAGGGGATATTATACTACCGTTATCTATCTACACGGAGGTAAATCCGTAAAATAGTTATAATAGATGGTCCTATCTATCCGTTATACCCGTAAATAGGAATTAGTTTAGGCAGTTCCTTAAGGGGTATATTTAAAAAGTTAGCCAGCTTTATAGCATACTATATATCTATTAAGGCAAAGGTATTTACTCTAGAGTTAGCTAAAGTAGAGGTTAAAACTTAATATTTATTACGGAATAAAGTATAAGGGATAGTGCAGCTTCTTCTACCAACTAGCCAACCTAGATTAATATATAATATATTAATTCCTTTTAACCCTAGAGAAGAGTCTTACTCTAAGGTTCCTCTTTTTCTAACTCTATACTATCATCCTAAATTAATAGGACCTTATTTATCTTCGCCGCTATTAGGTAGTCTTTTATAAAGTGGTCTTTCTAGCTATATAAGAAGCAGGCTTCTTAATTACTAAGGGCCTATCTATAGGGGTTGCTGTACGTAGGTTGAGTATCCGCTAGACCTATAGTAGGGCTAGCTACACAGCTAGCTGCTAGGTTAATGGCAGGCGGTATAGTTAGTGCTATAAAGGTTATAGGTCTTACTAGGGCGCTATAGCCCGTTTTTATAGTACTTGTGTTCTGGTTGGCAGAGCTTCTAGTCTTATACTACTTAGTATATACCTTAATTTGGTAGAGGCCCTAGTTAATAGCTAGGCATTAGTCTATAAGTTCCTTTAGCGTCTATACGGTAGTATAAACCGGCAGTACGGCGCGCTATAGGTCTAGGGTAAGCTTATTAAAGAGGTTTAGCATTAAATCTTCCTGGGGGATTTAAGCCTGTCTAGCTAGGTATAGAAAGTAGGTCTAGAAGACCAAGAAGGTCTCCGTCGTTTTTATATTAAGAGCTTTATAATTAAGGCGGGCGTTTTATATCTTAAAGGGGTCTTTATAAATAGAAGACAGGTAGTTAATTATCTCTTCTCTAGAGAGAAAGGGGTCTGCTAAGTCCTAGGTATATCGCGGACGTAGATGCGTCTATACATCCCTACCAGTACGGCCGAAGACGTAGGCCATTTTAGCTTAGATAGTAGGGAAGTAGTCTATATTAACTTTAAGCTTATCTTATAGTTAAAGCTTCTAATTATTAAATATAGGGTTAGTTCCGTCTATAAGTAATAGGGAGTCTATGACCTTCGCGGACCGCAATAATACTAATACTGTATATTAGGCTAGGGCCTTAAGGACTATAGCAAGTCTCTAGGTGTCTAATAACTCCTTGCTAGGTATAGGGGTGTCTCTAGTTTTAAACAGCTCTTAAAGCCATTTAATTTCGGTATTGGCTACTGCAAGCTCTTCCTAGGGAGTTAAGACAGCAACTGTTTCACTATTAGAGGTATTTACGAGTCTAGCAGCGGCTTTGCTAGCTGCTGTATTTCTTAGCATAGTAGTAGGGGTATTAGGTAATTTCCGGTATTTGTTTATTTTCTAGGAGTTCTGGTCTATACGTGTCCTATTCTTAGGTTTCGCGTTCTATTTATGTTCTTTTAGTTCTTAGGGGTCTGTCCTGTCCTTATAGTCCTAGTAATATCCTTAGGGTCCTATTCTATGTCCTTGTCCTATTTATAGCCTTGTAGATATATTTAAGTTCCTTCTCAAAAAAAAAGAGTAGTGTAAGCTTTAGATAATATTAACGACTTAGTTAATTAAGGTACGAGTACGGCAAGAAGGTCGCGCTAGCCTATATGGTTGGGTTGTCTATAAATAAGGATCCAAAGCTAGAGAAAGGAAAGGGGAAGAACAAAAGCACCGCTTAAAGCTATATACAATCCTCTAGTCACGTGATGGCAACTTGCCATCACATAACGGCAAGTTGCGGCAATTTGACGGCAAGTTGCTAGTACCGTAACAATCTACTCGTTCTTCCTAAGAAGGAATTTAAATATATTTATAGATAAAGGATAGGATAAGGACATAGAAATGGACCTAAAGGATATTACTAGAACAGAATGGGACCCTAAGAATAGAATAAAACTAAAAGGATATGTATAATCTAATCTAAGGAACATACACGGACCAGAACCCCTATAGAAACCTACTAAAAATTATTTAACTACTATATTAAGAAATATAGCAGTTAATAAAGCTGCTATAAGACCTGTAAATACCTCTAATAGTAAAACAGTCGCCGTTTTAACCCCTTAGGAAGAACTTGTAGCAGCTAATACCGAAATTAAACGGCTTTAAGAGCTGTTTAAAACTAGAGACACCCTAATACCTAGTAAGAAGTTATTAGACACCTAAAGACTTACTATCGTCCTTAAGGCCCTAGCCTAACGCATAGTATTAGTATTATTGTGGTCTATAAAGGTCGCGGATTTACTATTACTTATAGACGGAACTAACCCTATATTTAATAATTAGAAGCTTTAACTATAAGATAAACTTAAAGTTAATGCGGACTACTTCCCTACTACTTAAGCTAAGATGGTCTATGTCTTTGGCTATACTAGTGGGGATATATAGACGTACCTACGTCCGTAATAAAGAAAGCTTATAGTAGGCCGTAAGAGGCCCTATAGAGTAAAAAATAAGTTAAATTAGATATGGAACGGACAAGCTTTAGAAACTATAAAGATTAATTAGGGCTACGGCCTAAGGCAGAATAGGTCTTTAGCCTTTTTATGTATATAGTATAGAATTAATTGGGTATTTTGTTAGAATTGCATTCCTATTTATTAGTATATATTAGGAACAGTGTTCCTATACCTTCCCGAATACCTTATAAGGCCTTTCTAAGCACTAATTAAGATCCTTAATTGCTACTATATATAAGAATTAATCCTAAATGTCTAAATTAAAAGCTACTATGCTTTATCCTTAGGTGTAGAATTAGTATCTATTGGCCTGCTAAGTAATGGCTAATAGGAGTAAGATCTAGAACCCTTAGTAGGAGTATAGATAGATATAAAAATAGGGGTAGGCTAATAAGGTATAAAAGAAGTAAAGACTCTTAAATTCTTAGTACTAATATTAGGTCCAAACCAGTACTAACGAGGCTCCTAAGGTGTAAGCTTATAGTTAATAAAGATATGCTTAAGCCTAGAATAAATAGAGATGTTAGCTAGCTAGTAAAGTTTAGAACTACTAAAACCTTAATATAGCAGCCGTTAGTTACCTATCCGCTAGGTACCTAAAAGGTAACCTACCTAATACCGTATTATATTATGCTCTTTTAAAACTTAACACGTATACAAAGGCGCGCGGCGGTAAAATCCGTCCATTTTTAATTGGCTATATACGCGAATCAAGAACACCAAAGAGACTTGCCCCGCCATAGTAAATTGTACATAAAATAAAGTATTAACCATAAAATTCATTCCCTCCTTTAAACTCTATAATAAGGTTATTAATAGCGGCAATTCTTGTAACTAAAGAACGTATCCTCTCTTACGGAAACTTCTCCCACTCTACTCTCCACGCGCGATTAGTCCATTTTATTATATACAAGGTATTCCACTACTATGTAATCTCTATTCTTAATGGCATCTATACCCCTTTAATTACGTTTATTTTAGGAGAGTTGCTAATATTCTTAAGTAAGGGAATACCCTCTTTTTATAGCCTCTGTTGCGTCCATTTACTTACATATAAGGGAGCATTATCTTATTAAAAAACGCAAGGAAGCTGGTCGCACTTAAATATATCCAGATTATAACGTTAAACTATAAGTTCCTTCTAGAATGGTATTAATAACAGCTTAAGGACTTTATATATATAACGTAGATTGTCAACTCCACCGCAAGATGGTCCCTTTTTTATTATATGGTTCTTCCAATAAACCTCCTAAGAAGCACGCTTGGTTGGCCACTTCTGCCCTTATACGTCCCACTTCCTCTCCTTCTCTCTCTCTTAAGCATTAAAAGCTACCCAACACTCTACCTCTACCTCTTCCTTAATTATTCGATCTATCTTTACTTTATTTACCTGCTTCTGCTCTTCTATCTCCTTATAATAAATATAATATGGTCTTTTATAATTATATGTAAAGCACCCCCAAAATATAGCCTCCATATAGTTATTATATCGTTAATTAATACAATCTAGATAATATCTATCCTCCCCAAGTATTTGCGAGACATTTTATATGCCACGCTTAGCAGAGATAATAATAGATGCTTTATTAGAGAAGATAACCTTCCTCTACTCTTCTAACCCCCAATCCTTTCTTAATAATGCTACCTTAAGTTATTAAGTTTTCTAAATATCCGTTAAGCTAAGCTTCTTTATTAATTTCGCTCTACAGAGTCCGCGAGCATATAATTTCCTCTTAATTGTTCTGCAGTGGATATTAAAAAAGCCCTCTTTCTAAGCAACATTATGCCAAAGCTTTCGCCTTTGGCTCTTATTTAACATACAAGCTTCTATTAACTTAATAACCTTATTATCTATAATCTTAGTCTTAGCTCTACTGCCTTCTGTACGCTTAATCTGCTCTACCTACTCTTAAATTGTAGGCAGTAGAAGGCCTTATTTAGCACAGCGGATCTAAACGTCGGCAGAGGCATTCTCAATATCCATAGCAGTCAATTTAGCAAGCCCTACTCTGCGCACAGCTTCAGCTTAATAAACATAAAGCAAGTAAGTTAAGAAGATAGCCTTATTAACGTCCGTAGCGTGCTTTCCTATAGTAAAAATGCTAAGAATGTAATTAAAGTTGGTGGGCGAGGAGAGTTTAGTGGGGCTCGCTAAGAAAAATCCTCGCTTAGGCAACCAGTGAAAATGGACGGATTTCATCGTCGCGCGCCTTCGTATATAAACTCCTTATAGTAAACGGCGACCTTCTTTTTATCACCCCTATTCTTTACCCTATCCTTAATATACTAACCTTACTCCCTTATTAGGCGTTACTAGCTGGCTTACTAGGAATTATAGGCGGTATAGATAGCTATAGCATAGTCTTAAATTCAATCTAGACGCTTAATATTGGCGCTAAAATAAAAAAGAGTCTAGGCGATATAGTAGTTAAGGATATTAAAGGAACGCCGCCACTTAGGCCCAGGCTATTAAAGCCTAAAGTTAGTAATAGAAATATATTAAAAATAAAAAAGCTTACCTTAACGCAACTACCGCTCTTAGTATATATATATTAATTATAAGAACTAAAGGTATTAGACCTTATATAGTAAGTCTTATTATAAGCATATAGAATCTTCTTATTAGACTTCTAGTCTTTTAAGGACATATAGGTAAAATTATTTAGGCAGGACCAGTACTAATTATAGGTTAGTAGAGGTTAAGGATCTATATATAGTGGTAGGGCTAAAATACACTAAAGAATTAGCTTAGAAGAGTAGTTAATAAAAGAATAAAGAAGTATATTAAAATAATAATAAAAAAGAAAATCTTAATAAGTATATTAAATAAAACGTTCAAAATTGGATAAAGGTTAATAATGGGAAGTAAGGTGTTAAGGAAAAGGATTAAGCTTAATAAGCAAAGTGTCTTTATACTTTACTCCATTAAAAAAGAAAATAGAGATCTGACTGCCGGTTTTAGAGGGTTCTGTCGCCGTTTTTGGAGGTCACGTCGCCAAAACTCCCCGCCGCCCTAAGCCTCTTGCTTGCCGGTCTAACGTTAAGCCTCTCACTTACCGCCCTATGCCCCTCGCTTTTTAACAGGCAGACCATAATCCTTTCATGCGCCTGGCGATAAAGCTATATATACTCTATAGTTCCTACCTCTAATCCGTTTAATCTAGGCCCCGTTTTTCTTATTCTCTACCCTCCTATCTCCTTAGCCCCACATTACTCTTTATATCCTTCCCACTATTATTACCCTAAGTTCTCTTCTAGCTCCCTAGAATACGGCGCGCTTAATTATTAGATTACAGCTTATCGTCCAGCGTTACTAATAATGAGTACATAGGTATAGATAGCGATGATAATAGCTACAGGACAGAACCGACCGTCTTTAACAGTAATACCAATAGTAATGCCGATAGTAACGCCAACTGCAACGCCAACAGTGGCATCAACTATAACGCTAATAGTATTACTAGATCTGACAATGCTCGTAAAGCGCTCACTTAAGTATAGCTTTATAAGAATTAAGACTATCTACCAGAATACTACCTCAAACAGTTAGAAGAGTTTAAGGAATCCGATTTCACGACGTAGAACTATACCAATAGTAGTAAGAATCTCCTTAACCGCATTAAAGAGCACTAGTATTAGTAAGTAATAACTTATTTAGCGGCTTCCTCTTAGGCCTAACTTAGCGGAGAGCTAATAATTTCTAGATACTGCACCTACATAGGGAAAGACCCCAAGAAAATATACCAAGTTCTCTTACTTCGGCTCCTTTATAGCTTCTTTAACTAGTTTCTAAATTAGAAATAAGGGAAAGGGGGTAGGAAATAGTGGGGGATAAAGGCTTCTAGCTCGCTTAGCTTATTCTAGAAGTACTATCACCTTATATATAAGAAAGCGACTAGTGGGAAAATTCCTAGCAAACTAAACCGCCAGATACATAAGGTAATTACGTTCCCAGTTAACCCTTTAACCTAGTAAGGTAAAGCAGAGCTAAGATATCCTTCTTAGGTACTTTGGAAACTAACAAAGAAACATAGCTTAAGCAAGAAAAAGCAAGAAAAGACTGTTATGGACGTAAAGAATCTTACCCTACTTCTTAAGACTAACCTAGTCATAACAAGGAAGAGATATATAGTTGGACAACATCAGATGCAAGTCCATTTCTTACTATAGCTAGGCTTTTGTACTGCAAGCTAACCTAAAGCTCTTCTTAATCTATACTACCAATATATAATAGTTACACTCATTCGCGACTTAGAAGGCGGGCCTTATAAGATCGTGCTTAAGTTTACATTCGAATTTACTAAGGAATATCTTAGCATAAAAGAAGCGTATATTCTTTTTCTACCCTATTCCTCTTACCTTATGCTTATAGAGAACTAGTAATACTTTCCCAATTCCTAAGATTATCTTCAACCCTTTACTTATTCTTAGCCCTTACATCTTTCTCCTAGGCCTTCTCTTTACCAACTAAGCTTTTGCACCCCCTAATCTAACGTCCATAGAGCAGCTTAGAAAGCTATATATCAAGCCTAGGCGTAACAAGTTGCCACTACCACTCCGTTTAAACCTAGATAATATCCCCATATTTTAGCGATTAATTAAAACCCCCTACGGCTATAAGGTCTCACTTAACCAGCCTTTACTATACTTAACTCTTTTGCCCTAGATTAAGGACCTTAGCGTAATTACGGGATTTTAGCAGGTTGCGCGCCTATATAGTCTCCGTTACGGCGCAGGCAAGGCATTTAATAAAAATGGTAAGTTCTATTATATAGAGCTAGTTCTACTAAAACCTTTTTAACGCCTATACTACCTAAGTAACGTAAGTAACGCCCTCTAGAACCTAATAATGTAGCACGCTGACGCTTAAATATTCCTAAAGCACTACCTTCTACAACGTGTTAGCGTAGATACACAGGCAATTATTCAAGGCTTAGAGCCTTAAGAAAAGTTAATAAAAGTAGTATACTAAATAAGCCGATTAATTAACCTATGGCGGCTATAGCACCTAACAACAGAATAATCCTTATTAGTAAATAAGAACCCGCGCATTTATATCTTAATTAAAATTCAAAATAAGCTAAAGCTTAGCCTTAAGTGCAAAACCGTAGGAAGCACAGAATACTAAAAACTTAGCCAAGAAATTACAAATAAAAGGCAATGTTAGAGAAATGCGCTATTAGAAAATATTAAGAAGAATTGGGATAATAAACAAGCTATAATTAACATTAAGCGGCAACTTTCTAGGGATAAATTTAGCGAGGATATTAAAGCAACCTTAGAATCTAGCGATAATAGATTAGTTAAACACAAGCGCCTTATCTAAGTAATTATAACACTTCCTAGCGTGTTACTAGAAGATAAGATACGTAGACACAATAATGCCATTAATATCGTTATAGATTACTGCAATATTAAAAAAGGCAGAGTATATCGGCGGAATTATTACTAGAGACAGTCTAGGACAGATATCACCCTTAGCAAAGTTAAGATTAAAGAAGATGCTAAGATTTCAGAAGCTGCTAAAGCGCTAAAGAGGGCAAAGTTATCCTTATATAAGGAGAAAAGACCGAAAATATACTTCATCTACCTTAGGAATAAAAATCTCGCAATTAGCAAGCGCATATATAAGTTCTATACTCTAGCTGCTTTTATAAAGCATTTCCAATAAACATATCTCTCTAAACTCCCACAGCAGGATAAGATTAAGTGCAATATTTGCGAAGTAACCCTTAAGCATAAAATATATCTTTAGAACTATATGCTTAGTACACATAGGACCTTTTCCTGGTCATTACGCGCTTATCTTATTATTCTTTATTGCTTTTTATTTTATTTTAGTCTATTATTATCCAATCCTATTCTAGTATTTAATAGAATAGATATAATAACTAGGATTTTATAATTCGTCTAGGGGGCAAGAGGTAATAGATAAGATAAGGGTAAGGTAAAGGGTAGTAAGGTAAAGGGTAGGGTAAGGGGTAAGGGGTAAGGGGTAAGGTAATAAATAATGGGTAGCTAATAGGGGATGGATTATATAGTTGCTATATAATATCTAACAGACCGACTATAGACGAGATATACATTTAAATTTCTTAGATCAACCCAAACGGAGAAAGGAAGAGAAGTATTATATAATAACTTCCTACCTAAGCTAATCTCCTAAGCTATACATCTTTACTTATATATAACGCTGGCACTTTTTACAACAAAGTATATAAGGGCGATTAGGGTTAGATAGATAACTACTGTCCTTAATATAACATATAAACTCAGCGCTATAACTAATCTTACAATAGGTCCTGGTAGAGCAGAGGGTATTAAGACAGTTATTAATGTTTTCGCATTTGCGCTCAGCCGCGGCATACCTCGCCTCAGCGGATTAAAGTAGTAATTCTATTTATTGTAGCTAAGACTAGATAGCTTAAAGTTTCTATATAAAATTTTCCTCCATATCCTTAGATGCGGTAATTGCTGTCTATATAATGCCAATGGCGAAATAGCCTATAACGTCCAGCTCTATAAAGTCCTTAAGTTTAATAAGCTCTTCAATATGCTCGGCCGCTATTAAGGTAATTATATTATATAATACTAAGTCGCCTGTCAGGCTAAAGACATCCTTAATAACATTAGGGAACCCATCCACAGACCAGCTAGTTCCTAGAATATATTAGATTTTTGTATTTGTAAGCTCTTTCAGCTATAGTATATTATAGTAATCAGCAATTACATTAACATAGATGTAGTAAAGTGTAATATCGGCCATTATCAGCCATGTCATTGTGTCTTCATTATCGCCACCGCCATTGTCATAGTCCCTCTTATATATAAATTGGATTATTCTCTTAATGGTACCAGAATTAAACTCGTTAATATTTATAATATTAGTTACCACCTCCTATCCGTTAGTTAGTTAGGGTCAATTTCACTAGACATTTAGTTAGATTTTACCTAAAAGCCTCCATTATAGGCAGCTGCAAGTACAGGAGATTAGGTGCATATAATCGCTTTATAGACTTTAAAATCCAGCCCCTAATATACAAGTTTTAAGTCACTATATTTCTCGCTGTCTATAAGCTGCGCTAAGCCGAACAGAACACTTTTAAATAATATATTTCGTTAGTTTTCTTTCCTGGTTCTAGTTTTAACTGCGTCTTAAGCAATGTTTAAGGGAGTGATTTGGCGTCAAATAGGACGATTAAAAACAAGAACTCTGCTTTATTAAACGTGGCTCTAGAGCCTCTATATATACATTAAGAAGTCGTTATTAGCTTTATCTAATATGCAACAGATTTGGCTAATTAGTTAGAGCTTTAAACGTCAGTCGCTTAACTAAGGACTTATATAACTTCTAAAGTTCCAGAAAGGGTAAGTAGCGGGGTATACGGCCGCAGTGCCTAGAAGCAGTTAGTGGTTATATAATAGAGGCTTAATTAGAGAACATGTTCCCATAGCTTAGGTTAAGGCTCTACACTCCTCCAAGCCATATTAAGCAAAGTTAAATAGTATTATACTATTCCACTTTCCCCTAACTATATGCTAATACATCCTACATACCAGCCTATCTTTTATATACACCCCTATACTAACCTAATAATGTTATAAGTACCTACTCTAACAGCTGCACATAGGTTGTACCGTTAATCATTTATCTAATCATCCCCGGAACTCATTACTATCACCCAGTTCGCACGATTTCCCAACCCGCACAATCACCCAGCTTACAAGATTAGCCATACTTACACAGTTCACAAAATTTAGCATTAGGGTTTAAAAGACTAGTTCTATATAGCCTTTCTATCTTTATTACAAAAGAAGTATATTTACACTAGGTATTTTAGCATAGCTAGGAAAAGAGAGCGGTAGAGAGGGGGTTTAATTTTAGTGGGGGTTATAACCATATACGAACATAAAGGCACAAGGCGGGAAGGGCTTTAGGCTTAGTTATAGAATAATAGCAAATCGCTAGGCCATTATATAAGCCGCACAAGATCTTATATCAAGTAATTTAAGCAGCGTGGTTCCTCTATATAAACTCAAATCATTTCCTATACGGAAGTACTATAGCTGCCGCAAGCATTAGCAGAGCCCAGGACACTAATTTAACCACAAGGGAGGGCCTAGCAGCCCAGTTAGCTTTATTAAGTTCCTAAACCTCTTTATCTAATTGCTCCAAAGCTTCCTTTCCACCTTCCATAAACCGTATATCGCCGGAAAGGCAATTAGACATTATCGCTTCTCTATTGTAATCAAGTGCCGTTATAGCTAATGTGCCACCACAGTAGCCCGGTACGGCTGAAGATATTTTAATAATTGTATCACATATAGGAACCATAGCCTAGCGAACATTAGGTGGAATATATAGAACGCCAATAATCTTATAAATCTTTAAGATTTTAGGGACCTACTCGCTTATAATATAGGCAATTACTTACCTTTACTTTACGTAAATCGCCTTCTTTCCATCCAATAAAAGTAATATCTCGTTTTTTATCCTCCTTAAAAATCTTTTCCCCTAACTTTGGAACCCAATAGGCCGACCCTTAGCCTATATTAGATATATCCATCACGATAATAGGTACCTAAAAGTAGCGATTAGATTACTAAAGATATAGAAGGGGCAGGTTATATACTGCTTGCCTTAGCGGGTAAGTTATCGCTAGTCTTTAGAGGTCTTTAGAGGCCTTAAAGGTCTATTTATATAAAACCCTAGCAGAGGCAGTGCATGCGTGTTAGCAAAGTTAAACTTTATAAGAGTTTTTATTGGAACAACAAGGAAGCGCATAGATTCAAGTTAGGCTGCAAACAATATAGAATACGCAAAGGCAGGCCTAAATCCGACTTACTAGACAGCATAAACATAAGAAGACGCCAGTTCTAGCCTTATTATAGATAGTAAAAGATCGGTAAAGGGTAAGACCAAGTATGCTTGCAGAATATAGGAGGCTAACCTATTACAAGTAGAGAAGCCTAGCTCAGCCAGCTATAAGTGTAATTACATAGTATAGGGGGAGGTGTGAATTGGTACACCACAATTATACGTGGAAATGCAAAAACGTTATATAATAGCCTTCGCTATACTATTGGCGGAAGAAACAGTTACTAGTAAAAAGATATATTCTTCTTTAAATTAATCCCCAAAGCCTTAATCCCGGCGACTATATCCTCCCTATATGCGTCATTATACGCATCCCCATCTTTATCCCGGTCCTCTTCCATGCCATACCTTATATTACAATTTCTATTATCCTATATCTCACGCTCTATCTATTATAGGATTTCTTTTCCACTATTTATCTTCTTAACTGCACCCGAAAATATAAGAACTTTGCAATAATTCCCTTAGTAAATAAATTCCCCAAAGAAGGTTTTCTAACTGTAGTATTAGTAACGAGCTAAAGTATAGCAGACAGCTAGCAGCACTAACAAGGCAGGGGCATAGTAGACTTTAATTCTAAAAATATAGGGAGTAAGAAGAAAGTAAAATGGGAGAAATCGATGCTATTTAAAACGAGAATTGATAATCTAGTAGCCGAATAGCAGGTTTTCCTAGACATATAATATACACTACGGATGTTCTACACGGTTAAACCCCATCTTAAAGCCTAGAGCACGCAAACCCTCCTCTACATTGCTCTTTTCCAAGTCGCTAGGAGACCCCTCTAGCAACTTTAACTATTTAACCTTTAATTTTACCGCGTTTACATCTTCCACAATTTGCTCCCCGCCTTATATTAGCCCTACTGCTTCTAATAGAGCATATAACTGATTTTCAATGCTACTAATACGAAAATTTATCAGGACTTAAGCGTACTCGGGTTTAGTGGGTAGATTATAGCGGAAACCGATCCATTTTAAAACCTGTAAAGCTTAAGATCTATTAGAAATTACCTATATTTATAACCTACTTCAATAAATTCAAACTATTCTTTTCCCCAAGCGTTAGGAAAGACTCCGGCCATTTTATTATAGCTAGTTTCGGACGTTTTAAAGAGTATATAATACTCTTCTATTCTAGGCATATTTAACAAGGATAAGTATTTTCTCGGTGGTAGTGTAATATAAGAGGTCTAGGTTAGTTAGTAAACGTTTTAGCGGGTAGTAGGTTAAGGTACACTTTATCCTTGCTTCTAAGGGCTTAAACAGTCTAACTTAGAAAGAAAAAAGCGTTAAATATGGTACTTATTAGTTCCAAAAGCATAGCTATATAATTGTAGATAGGAGTGGGGGCAGCGATTAATAAAGATCGTTAAGAGGTTATAGTGTATACCGTATGCCATTGGTAGGCCTTATTATAGCTAGGTGCGAAGTCTAGGCCGCTAGATATATTAAAGGGCAGGAAGTGTTAGCGACTTGGTTAATCGAGGCACGAGTACGGCAAGAGGGTCGCGCAAGCCTATACAATTGGATTGTCTATAAACGAGGATCCAAAGCTAGAGAAAGGAAAGGGGAAGAACGGAAGCACCGCTCGAAGCTATATACAATCCTCTAGTCACGTGATGGCAATTTGCTAGTACCGTTTTCCACCAGCGCCGTAACATTACCCCCCCCTCCAAAAAAGCCTGCCCTTAGGCTTTATATATCCGTATCATGTCCGTGGGGTGTTCTTATCTATATACTTAATAGGTAGCTTATTATCTTTACTATACTAGCACTCCATCCACTTGTCTAGATACTTTAGGGGTCCTAGCTTGTTAGGGTATTAGTTATAGAATTCTTTAAGCTTCTAGGGGCAACCTATAAAGTTCTAGGCGGGGTACTAGGTTGGGTCTAGATCGTAACCTTTCTATTGGACACAGTATTTCAGCGTTCCTCGTACTAATTTATAGGCTAGTATTTTATTAACTTCCTATTTGTTGTCGCCATTAACTTAAATTAGCAGTGGAGGCTTATTCTTTTGTTTAGGTAGTGGGTTATTTATAGCTTTCTGTAGCTTATCTGGTAAGAAAATAGGGTGGACTTTAATTAAGTCTGGGAGTTTAATCTTGTATAAGTTGCCTTCTTTATTAAAGATCTTATATAGTCCTGCTATCTTATAGTCTAGCTTACGGCTAGGCTGTTCTGTCTTCTAGTTCTTTATTATAACCTAGACCTTATTACCTACGGTAAAGTCGGGCTCGCGCCTGTGCTTATTTGCCTACTGTTCTATTAATTTCTAGGCCTTCTCTAGGTTCTTATAGGCTATTATCTATACTTCTTCTAAGCGTCTAGCATACTACTATGCTTCCCTATAAGATAGTTTTTCGCGTATAGTCTATGGTCCTTCCGGTCTCTCCTAGTCAAAGCTTATATAGGGTAAGTATCCTATTTCTAGCTAAATAGGTATAAACCCTATAGAGTTATAGGGTAGGGTTGCCTGGGCATAGTTTATTATAGGTAGTAGTTTGCTCCAGTTATCCTAAAAGTAGTTAATAAAGGGCCGGAGTCTCTAGTTTAAGTATTAATTTATAATCTCCGTCTAACCGTCTATCTAGGGGTGGTATACTGTAGAGAGCTTTAGCCTAATATTTAGGATCCAGGTAAACTCGTTCTAGAAGGCTAATATAAACTGCGGCCTGTGGTTAGATATAATAGTATCTAGTAGTCTATAAATTTGGTAGATATAGTGGATATATAATTAGGCCGCCTCTTTAGCATTAATATTCTTATAATAGGGGATTAAGAACGAGCGCTTACTAAAGCGGTTAACTAGGATTATAACTATATTATATCCGTTGCGGTCTATAAGTAACTTATAGAAGTCTATAGAGATATACTACTAGGGGCGTTCTGGTATTAGGAGTGGCTTCAATAGCCTTAGGGTTTTATCTTGTGGAATTATAGACCTATAGCAGTTATCGCAGTTCTATATATAGCGGTTAATATCTATAACTATTCTGGGCTAGTAGTAGCGGTTACCAATAATTCTACGGGTCTTATTTTTTCTAGGGTGGGCCGTAGAGACCTAAGTATGTACTTTAGCGATAAGCTAAGTCCGTAAATTCTGTTCCTCTGCCACCACTAGCCGTTCCCGGTACTTAAGAAGTCCGTTTTTAAGGGACCATAGGCTAGTAGTATCCTTTACCTTTTCGCGGTACTCCTATAGGGAAGGGGCCGTACGGTTTGCCTGCAGTAGTTCATTAATAAGGTTAAGTTCCGTAGTGTTAATAGGGTATATCTTGGCCTTTGTGGGGTTTGTATTTAGTTCTGCCTATATTTAGGGGTTAAGGTGCTCTGGTTATAGCAGCATCTAGGTCTATAATATAATCTTTACGGCAATCTGGTTATCTAGGTCTTGTTTATGCCTTATAAGGGCATCTGTATAGTTGGTTGCGCCTGGCCTATATATAATTAGAAAGTGGAACTGAGATAGAATATCTGCCTAGCATACCTATCGGGCCGTAAGGGCCTTTATTGTTATAAAGTATTCTAAGGCCTTATAATCTGAAACCACCTTAATAGGCTTAGGGGCCCCTTTTAGCTATATACGCCAGTGCTAAAAGCTAGAGATAATAGCTAGCATTTCTTTGTTATGGATGTAGTAGTTTAGCTTAGCATCTATTATAGTCTTCAAATAGTATATAATAGGGTGCTATTCTCTATCCAGTTATTTCTGGGAAAAGACACCAGCTATTGCGCCGTCTAAGGCATCAGTTTCTAGCATTAAGGGCTGTTTTGGGTTGAAGTAGGCAAGTAGGGGAGCCAATACTGGCTATTTTTTAAGCTTATTAAAGGCCTGCCTATATATAGCGTTAAAGTGAAAGGGCTGGTCTTTCCTAGTAAGATAGTTAAGGGGCTAGGCGATCCTGCTATAGTTCTTAATAAAGTGTTAGTAGAAGTTATAGAAACCTAAAAATAATTATACCCCCTTTACGGTCTATAGGGGTGTTCACTAGCTAATTACAGCCGTTTTTTCCAGGTCTATCTTAATTCCGTCTATACTAATAATAAACCCTAAGTACTTAGTGCGCTTAACACTAAATTCTAACTTCCTAATATTAGCCTGGAGACTAGCTTCGCGGAGTCGTTATAGGACTTTATGGACATGCTCCTTATGTTCTAGTTTATTCTTAGAGTAAATTATAATATTATCTAGGTAGGCTGTGTAGAAGTCATTAAGGTAGTTAAAGAGTACGTTATTTATATACTGTTAGTATATAGCTAGTCCGTTAGTCAGTCTAAAAGGTAGTACTTTATATTTATATAATTCGTAGCGGGTCCGAAATATAGTAAGATCCTTAAATCTAGGGTCTATCCTAATTTAGTAAAAGGCCTAGCGGATATTAAGCTTTATAAAAATCTTAGCCTTACTTATATAGGCTAGTATTTCTTTAAGTAAGGGCAGCGGATATCGGTCTTTGTGGGTTATATAGTTTAGTTTATAGTAGTTAATGCAGAAACGGAGTCCGCCGTTTAGCTTTTTTGTAAAGAGAATGGGTAAGACAAAGGGGACTTAGCTAAGCTTAATAAAGCCCTTATTAAGGTTATCAATAAGGTACTGCTTAGTGGCCTATAGCTTATTAATAGATTGCTAGCAGAGGGGGCTATAACTAAGGGTGTTTTCTTTATCGGGCTTAATCTTAATCTTATAGTCGTACAGTCGGTAAGGCGGGAGTATGTTAGATGCTGCCTTAGAGAATATATTCTTAAATTCCTGGTATTAACGGAGTAGTTTCTGTTCTACTAGCTTCTTATCTATAAGCTTACTTTCCCCACTAAGCTAGTTACAGGCTAGGGCTTCCTTGTCTTTAATTATCTGGTTAATTTCGTATAAGCTAGTTGTAAAGGTAACAGTATTGGGCCGTTTTAAGTTCTGGTAGAACCCTATAGCACTAATATAGCAGATATTAACTGGTGGAAGGTTTATAGGTTTTTTTACAGACATTCCATAGACCATATTTTATAGTGGAGGGTTTATAGCCCTCCTTAGCTCCTATTCCATTTTCTATAAGTTATCCTTTTAGTCTATATATTTAGTACAGCGTCTAATATTTCTTGCTGTTCTTTATAGCTATATAGGGCCTAAGCTAGCTAGCTTATTACTAACTTCCTAGGTTTCTAGTGCTAGTGGTGCGATATTAGTAGTTTAGAGGCGACGTAGTATACGAACCTATTGCAAATTAAGCTATACATCTTTCTTAAAGGCCTGGTCCCTACGCATAGCATTAGCCTAGTAAATGGTGTCTATCTATAGCCGTATAAGATTTTCTATTATAATGCTAATTTCCTTTATAAAAGAAGGTGTTAGGGGTAGGGTTTTAGGCCAGATAAGCCGTCTACTCTATATGTTAAGCTGTAAGCCTAAATAGGCTAGCCATTTTCTTTCTAAGATTATATTATGGCTTCCTAGGTCCGTAATAAGAAAGGGGATGTTATACTACCTTTATCCGTCTACACGGAGGTAAATCCGCAAGATAGTTATAATAGGTGGTCCTATCTATCCATTATACCCGTAAATAGGAATTAGTTGGGGTAGTTCTTTAAGGGGTATATTTAAAAAGTCAGCCAGCTTTATAGCACACTATATGTCTATTAAGGCAAAGGCATTTACTTTAGAGTTAGCTAAAGCAGAGGTTAAAACTTAATATCTATTACGGAATAAAGTATAAGGGATAGTGTAGCTTTTTCCACTAACTAGCTAACCTAGATTAATATGTAATATGTTAATTCCTTTTAACCCTAAAGAGGAGTCTTGCTCTAGGGTTCCTCTTTTTCTAACTCTATACTATCCTCCTAAATTAATAGGACCTTATTTATCTTTGCCGCTATTAGGCAATCCTTTACAAAGTGGTTTTTCTAGCTGTATAAAAAGCAGGCTCCTTAATTGCTAAGGGCCTATCTATAGGGGTTGTTATATATAGGTTAAATATTCGCCGGACCCGCTATAGGGCTAGCTGTACGGCTAGCCGCTAGGTTAATAGTAGGCGGTATAGTTAGTGCCGCAGGGATTGCAGATCTTACTAGGGCGCTATGGCCCATTTTTATAGTACTTATATTCTAGTTGGCAGAGCTTTTAGTCTTATACCGCTTAGCACGTGCCTTAATTTAGCGGAGGCCCTAGTTAATAGCTAGGCACTAGTCTATAAGTTCCTTTAGCGTCTATATAGTAGTATAAACTAGTAGCACAGCGCGCTATAGGTCTAGGGTAAGCTTATTAAAGAGGTCTGGCATTAAATCTTCCTTGGGGATTTGAGCCTATCTAGCTAGGTATAAAAAGCGGGTCTAGAAAACCAAGAAGGTCTCTATCGTTTTTATATTAAGGGCTTTATAGTTAAGGCGGGCGTTCTATATCTTATAGGGGTCCTTATAAATAAAAGATAGGTAGTTAATTATCTCTTCTCTAGAGAGGAAGGGGTCTGCTAAGTCCTAGGCATATTGCGGACATAGATGCGTCTATACGTCCCGCCAGTACGGCCGAAGACGTAGGCCATTTTAGCTTAGGTAGTAGGGAAGTAGTCCGCATTAACTTTAAGCTTGTCTTATAGTTAAAGCTTCTAATTATTAAATATAGGGTTAGTTCCATCTGTAAGTAATAGGGGGTCCACAACCTTCGCGGACCGCGACGATGCTAAGGCTATATATTAGGCTAGGGCCTTAAGGACTATAGAAAGTCTCTGGGTATTTAATAACTTCTTACTAGGTATAGGGGTGTTTCTGGTTTTAAGCAGCTCTTAAAGCTATTTAATTTTAGCATTAGCTGCTATAAGCTCTTCCTAGGGGGTTAAGACGGCGACTGTTTCACTATTAGAGGTATTTACGGGTCCTGCAGCGGCTTTACCAGCTGCTGTATTTCTTGGCATAGTAGTAGGGGTATTAGGTAATTTCCGGTGTTTGTTTATTTCCTAGGAGTTCTGGTCCATGCGTGTCCTATTCTTAGGTTTCGCGTTCTATTTGTGTTCTTTTAGTTCTTGGGGGTCTATCTTGTCCTTGTGGTCCTGGTAATATCCTTAGGGTCCTGTTCTATGTCCTTGTCCTGTTTATGGCCTTATAAATATTTTTAAGTTCCTTCTTAAGAAAGAAGAGTAGTGACGAGCTTTAGATAATGTTAGCGACTTAGTTAACCAAGGTACGAGTACGGCAAGAGGGTTGCGCAAGCCTGTATAATTAGATTGTCTATAAACAAGGATCTAAAGCTAGAGAAAGGAAAGGGGAAGAACGGAAGCACCGCTTGAAGCTATATACAATCCTCTGGTTACGTAATGGCAATTTGCCAGTACTGTTTTCCACCAGCGCCGTAATAGGAAGGGCACTATAAATGCATCCACGCGGGATAAGATGCTGAGCGTTTAATGCATATAGCGGCCCGCACAGCGGCTATTATGCATATTAATCTTGTTTCAGCGGTGTGTTTAAGGCATTAAAAACATTACCACTAAATCCTCGCTAATAAAAATAGTAAAGCCTAAGCGTTAATAGTAACGCTTACTTAAGCGTTAGGGTATTAAATATTTAAGGCTTATTTAAAATACCAAGCATTTTAATATCCGTGCGCGTTGGTAAATCAGCATACCCTAGCACGTAAAATGTAAATAGGCTAACAAAGCCTACCCCTCTAAACTGCCCCACCACTTAGACAATTTTACTTACAGCAAGCTTATAAAATTAGATACAGCAACGCAAAAAATAAATAAGCATAAAACTCTAATAAAAGATTACCGGAATAGGATATATATAGTATCCATAATTAACAAGTCGCACGTAGACCTCGCATAATCTAGCTTAGAGGAGATAATCTAGAAGATCTAAAAGACTACGCCAACCAAGACTGCGCCTACGCCTGCTATCGCCTTAACAGACACCACAGAAAGTAATAAAGCGCATAAGCTTGCAAAAATAGTATATTTAACGTAATTTACTTTGGTATAGTAACTCTAGCGGCTAACACAAACAAGGAATTCAAGTCAAAGATACTAGAAATACTACTAAAGTTAGGAGTCAAAGCAGTTAATATAAACTCTTTACATATAGGCCCAACAGTCTATTTCACAGGACGACGCATTTTAATGCAATATCCAAACAATTCAGTAGTATATATATTAGCTTTTGGCCCTTACAGGGACTCCCAGGTCCCGCTTAGTCATACTATCCCGCATTTAGAGAGTAGGTAGGGCTGTTACTAGGCTAGTTTATAATAGGTAGAATAGAACGGAAGTAGAGGTGGCATTAGTATATTAATTACAGTGCTGATTATTAACTAAGCTTAAACTGCTAGTTCTGCTTAATAAGGGATATTATTAAACCATTATTATACTGCATTAAAAATCCAAAACCAGGGTATATAACAATATAAGAGTTTTAAAAGAAATTCACTAACACCTATAAGCAGAACTTATAGCAACCGCATTATTAAAAAACTTATTATATACCCATTACGCGACGCCATAGCTTATTCATTCGCTGTCGCTAATTGCCAGTAGCATATTACCACCAATTTGGTCTCCATACACCCATTGCGCCTCGTCATAGCTTATCTATTCGCTATTACCAATTTCTAGTAGCGTATTACCGCCAATTTAGTCTCCATATATCCATTACGCCTCATTATAGCTCATCTATTCGCTGTTTCTAATTGCCAGTGGCGTATTACCGTCAATTTGGTCTCCGTATACCCGTTACGCCTCATTATAGCTTATCTGTTCGCTATTACTACTAACATCTATAGAACTAGAGCCGCCAGGGGTTCCATTTAAACACGCTATACTATTTATATCTTAACCAAGGCGTAGTATAAGGGATTCGCCCGCCAGCTTAGAGGCTTAAGGATATTGTTTAATAAATTACAAAGAAGATATTCCATGGCCTATAATAAATTAAAGATTCTGCTATTTAGAAGCATGACTTTACTCTTATATATCTGCATGCTATTTATTAAGGCCGTTATTAGTAGCTAAGGAGGGTACAATATTATTAGATCTGCGTGTTGGTGATTATACGCTAATATAAAATCCCTAGGTTTAGTAACTTCTACATAGGGACATTTACAAGGGGAGGAAATTCGCTTTTTCAGGCTTAGCTAGGGCGGGTTAGTAGTACTAAGATATATTAGTCCAAGAGAAAGCATCTAACTAGAATAAAGCTCTTAACACTATCCCATCTAAGCTAAGCATCTTTACATAATTTTAAATATTATAAAATAAGACGGGTGCCGTAAAGCCATAAGAAAGTTATTAATATTAGGTAAATTTAATCTCCGGCAGACATTATAGGTAAAGGCTAAGAGAACCAATAGCCCTACCCTTCTAAGTCTTTATATAACATAAAGCTTAATTCCATATCCAACAGCTAAAGCCGCTTTAGTAACGTCGCAATATCCTATACTTCTTACAAATAATATAATATAGCTAACTCTCTTTACAGAAGCGGCTTAACTTTTAACTAAACTTTTAATCCTTAACGTACCCGTAAACTCTAATTACTATTTCTTAAAAGAATCTGCAAGCGTCTATTAGCTAAAAAGCTTTTAAAAAATAGTGTTATCTAATAAATCACTGTTAGTAGCAATAAGATCTTTAATAAGGGGATGTTTATTCAACCACTTTAGTTTGCCAACAATAACCTTTGGATCTTCCCCCACAGATATATCAACAAATGTCTTAATCTTAGAGAGGTTTGTTAATAATACGTTAAGCAGGTTTATACATCCAAATAAAAGAGAAGGTAGAGAAGTAACTTCATTCCCTAAAGAAGGCTAGACACTCCCTAAAGAAGGCTAGACATCCTTGCTCTCTAAAAAAGGCCAAACAACATTCTTATTCCTAGGAGAAGGCTAAACACTCCCTAGAGAAGGCTAGACAACATCCTCCTCATTTCTTAAAAAAGGCTAGACAACATCCTTATTCCCTAGAGAAGGCTAGGCATCCTTACTCTCTAAAAAAGGCTAGGCATACTTACTCCCTAGAGAAGTGTTAGGCAAATTATAGTGGCCGTATTTATTCTTTAAGAGAGGCGGATAATACTAATAGGTATTAATAGGAAGCTTCTAGAGCCTTTAAATAGTATATATAATATTAGAGAGATAAGGTTAAAGCTACTTATTAAAGGTATTACGGATAAGATCTAGGGCTACTATAATACTAAAGTTCATTATAGTGGGTTATAAGTTATATAATTTATATTAAGATAAAAGAGTGGTTAAGTATATAGTTCCCCTCCAATTCCCAAGCAGATTGCTAGCGCGCCTCCAGCCCCCAAAACTTAGAAGAGCCTTACGCCAATTATATCGCTTAAATCTAGTACGCAACATTGGATTTTAGCAATATAATTGGCGCAAGGCCCTTATAGAGCTGCGCTAATATAGTGGTAGTTATTAACCTCCAAACTGCATCGCTTTTGCTTATAATGCGCAGTTAAAAACTAAACCTCTCTTCCAGCCAAGATAGGAGGCGATATAAGTCACAAACTTAATCGGGCGTATAACGCGAAATATTTAGTAATACAGCTCGTTTTGTCGCAGAATGCCCTAAGCCTCGTTGCCATTAGAGGAATCCTTTCCTATAATTTATAACTATTTTTTCCTTAAGGAGCCAAAGAGTAAGACGCCTTAATATATCTAAGGATGCTATTTAAAGGAAAGGGCACGGAAAGACCTAATATATAGAGCTGATTTCCGCCCCGTTACGCTAGGGATGCACAATTACCTTTATTATCTACTCTACTAGTTACCTTAACGCGTCTTCTACATCTTTTATTTATTACTACCCTACTTTACTATTTTTACCACTCCTTTTAAACCTTTCCCTAGTTTATCCTATTTCCGCTAACCATTTACAGCCGCTCTTTACGCTTTAATATAAATGCTTACTTAACTATTAGCTTGCTCGTTAAAGCCGCAACTTGCTAAATTATACCAACTATCAGTTTCTTAATACGTTATACTCAGCTGCCTCTTATATAGATTATTAGCACTTTAAGAGCCGCTTATAGTTAGGATTGAGATTCCAGATACAGTGCATTAATTACCAAGCTTCATCAACAAGCAAATACCCCGCAATTTGTTAAGGTAGATCTAGAAAAGGCGTCTTTTATTACTAGGATTAGTCCTATAGAGAGCTCGTAAAGCCAGAAAACAATATCTTCCAAGTTAAACAATTCCAAGCATCCTAGTATCAGTCTATCATCTAAGCAAATTACTACAGGCCTAAATAACCAGCAAAGGGGTCCGGTAGATCCTGTATATATACACCAATAAGTCCCCTAAACGCTTAATTATATAATATTAAGTGAAATTCTTAGCACTTGCGTAGATAAGGGGACTGCGAAGTTACTCTTTTATAGTATAATTCAATTATTCCCCAAGTCTCTACAGGATTTCCTTAGTCTTCTTTATAGAAGAACTAGAGAGTAAAAAGTATAGGATATTATCTATACATCTACTTTCTCTAAGGTAATGTATAATCGCTCTAACGCATTACTAGTCTAAGTATATTTAATATCTCCTATACGGTATTTATTCTAATCAAATTGCAGACTATAATCTACATCGGGAAAATATTCGCAGGATGAGATTTAAGTAGACTTTGATTTTCGCGTTTCGCGTAATTAACATGCAATTTGACCAACTCAACACGCAATTAACCAACTTGACACGCAATTGACTAACTTAACATACAATTTAACTAACTTAATATGCAATTAACTAACTTAATATATAATTTAACCAACTTAACATGTAATTAACTAACTTAACACACAATTTAACTAACTTAATATACAATTAACTAACTTAATAACTTTAAAAGCTAACTATATATTTCTTAACACGCAATTAACCTACTTAGCAACTTTAAAAGTTAAATAACACGCAGTTAACCTACTTAACAACTTTAAAAGCTAACTATATGTTCCTTAACACGCAGTTAACCTACTTAGCAACTTTAAAAGGTAACTATATATTTCTTAACATGCAATTAAGGTAAAGTTATATGCTATATATTTAACTATTATATATTATCTAATATAATCTTATACAATCTTATATAGTTTTATTACTTGGAGGCTCTACACGAAGCTCTACACGAGGCTCTACACGAAGCTCTACACGAAGCTCTACACGAAGCTCTACACGAAGCTCTGCGTACAGAGGCTCTGCACGAAGCTCTGCGCATAGAGGCTCTGCACGACGCTCTGCACGACGCTCTGC